>Ga0070766_10000320_pt1 | contig 20473 bp, 18 predicted proteins | sample HubBroMetageWFT6_FD_69782 | JGI IMG/M metagenome (GOLD analysis project Ga0070766, IMG submission 69782) | Warmed and freeze-thawed soil microbial communities from the Hubbard Brook experimental Forest, New Hampshire - Hubbard Brook CCASE Soil... | ecosystem: Environmental > Terrestrial > Soil...
GGCGAGTCGCTGACGTATGGGTTCCTCGTCGTGCTGCCGGCCACCATCGGCGTGGCGATAATCGGCTACGGCCTGTACGACATCGACGTGTTCATCAGCCGCGCCCTGGTGTATGGCTCGCTTGCGGTGTTTATCACCGCCGTGTACGTGGGCATCGCGGTGGGGATCGGGACCCTGGTGGGGAGCGGAGGGAAGCCCAACCTGGCGCTGTCGATCCTCGCGACCGCCATAGTGGCGATAGGTTTCCAGCCGGTGCGCGAGCGCGTGCAGAAAGTAGCGAACCGGCTTGTGTATGGAACGCGAGCGACGCCTTACGAGGTGTTGAGTGAGTTCTCCGGCCGGGTGGCTGAGACGTACGCCGCCGATGAGGTGCTGCCCCGTATGTCCCGCGTGCTGCAGGAAGGGACGGGAGCGGAGTCGGCGACCGTGTGGTTGCGAGGACTCGGCGAGCTGCGTCCAGCGTCGACGTACCCGGACAGCATGGCGATCCCATCGTCCTTGCCGATGAGCAATGGGGCGCTGCCGGCTCTCGGCGACGTCACCAGGTCCGTCGAGGTGCGCCACCAGGGCGAGTTGCTCGGGGCGTTGAGCGTGACCAAGCGGCGCGGGGAGAGCCTGACGCCCATTGAGGAGAAACTCGTCGATGACCTCGCCCACCAGGCGGGCCTCGTGCTCAAGAACGTCGGTCTCAGTGCGGACCTCCAGGCGCGGCTCGACGAGCTCCGGGCGTCGCGGCAACGGCTGGTGCAGGCGCAGGACCTCGAGCGCCGCCGGCTCGAACGCAATCTTCACGACGGCGCTCAGCAACACCTCGTTGCGCTCAAGGTGAAGCTGGGCCTCGCCGAGATGCTCCTTGATCGCGACCCCGCGAAGGCCATGGCGACGCTGCAACAGCTCAAGGGCGACGCCGACGAGGCGCTCGAGACGTTGCGTGACCTAGCGCGGGGCATCTATCCGCCGCTGCTCGCCGACAAGGGGCTGGTGGTGGCGCTGGAATCGCAGGCGCGCAAGGCGATCGTCCCGGTGAGTGTGCTCGCTGATGCGGTGGGACGTTACTCGCAGGATGTCGAGGCGACGGTGTACTTCTGCGTGCTGGAGGCGTTGCAGAACGTGCAGAAGTACGCGCGAGCATCACACGTCGACGTCCAGCTCCATGGGCAAGGCGAGGGCCTGACCTTCGAGGTCAGTGACGACGGCATCGGGTTCGACACCGCGATCGCGAAGAAGGGCGCCGGGCTCACAAATATGGCAGACCGGCTTGACGCGCTTGGCGGCTCGCTCACGGTGACCTCGAGCCCGAGCGGGGGAACGACCATCGGCGGAACGCTGCAGGTCGGCATCGCGTCGCCGGCGGCCGCCTGATGTCTGCTCGCGCGACGCCGTACGTCGAGGCTCCGGCCACGCGGTGGCTCGCGAGACCCGCGACAGCATGGGTATCCCTCGCCGTGGTCCTTTCGATGTTCGTGGCCTTCGGCGTGGTTTTCTATACTCCGCTTACTTCGCCGGCGTTGTTTCGAGCCACTGGTGGCTTGAGCGCTGCGTTCGTGTTCCCCTTTTGCTCTTTTGCGATCGTCGGCGCCGTCATCGCGACACGAAGGCCAGCCAACCCGGTGGGCTGGTTGTGCATCGGAGGAACGGCCGTCCTCGCCCTCGGATCGCTCTCCGGCCTCGTCGGGTCGGTCCTCTACGTCGCGCACATCGGGTTCGGCCGCTACGTCATGCTGCTCTCGGCGTTCTGGAACGCGCCGGGTGGGAACGTGGCGGTGTTGTTCCTCATCATGTTGCTCGTCTTCCCCAACGGCCATTTGCTTTCGCCGAAGTTGCGCTGGCTGGTGTACGCCGTGGTCGGAGTGGGACTGTCGGGGCTTATCTTGTGTGTCATCAATCCGACGCCTGGAGCGCTCGGCATTGTGTCGAACCCTCAGCCTGGCCTCGCCCCTCCGGTGAGTGTCCTGGCAATTCCCGGTGCAGCGCCGCTGGTGAACACACTGAGCAATCTCTGGAACGTGCTTTCGAATGTGTTCAGCGCAGCCGCCGTCGTGGCCGTCTTTGCGCGCCTGCGTGGGGCCGATTCCGACACTCGTCACCAGATCAAATGGGTAGCCTCGGCGGCCCTATTCCTCATAGGGACGATCTTTGCCGCGAACTTCCTTCCCAACGCGTTCTTTTCCACTTCCGATCCACTGGCGAGCACGGGCGTCGCACTGCTGGTGTCACTCGCCGTGCTGGGAGTCCCTGCTGCAATCGGCGTTGCTGTCCTCAAATATCGCCTCTACGACATCGACGTCATCATCAGCCGAACCCTTGTTTACGGCGTGCTCGCGGCATTCATCACCGCCGTCTACATCGGTATCGCGGTCGGCATCGGCACTCTGGTGGGGAGCGGCGGCCAGCCGAATCTCTGGCTGTCGATCGTCGCGACGATCATCGTTGCAGTTGGGTTCCAGCCCGTTCGTGAGCGTGTCCAGAAGATTGCGAACCGGCTGGTGTACGGGCATCGCGCCACCCCGTATGAGGTGCTCACCGCGTTTTCGGATCAGGTTGCGGAGGCATATGCGGCCGATGAGGTGTTGCCACGCATGGCGCGGGTGCTCCAGGAGGCGACCGGTGCTCAGTCGGCGACTGTCTGGCTCAAGGGTCCGGCAACCTTGCGCCCGGCTGCGACCCATCCGGATGCAGCGACGTCTCCTTTGGCACTACCGATGTCCGGGGGCTCGCTGCCCGAGATCCCGGGCGCGACAAGCTCAGTACCCGTGGAGCATCAGGCCCGCCTGCTCGGCGCCCTGAGCATCGTCAAGCGCAGGGGTGACCCCGTCACCCCCACCGAGCAGAAGCTCATCGACGACCTCGCCCACCAGGCGGGGTTGGTGTTGAGAAACGTTGGGCTCGCTGCGGAGCTTCGGAACCGCGTCGACGAGTTGCGCAGCTCGAGGCAGCGGTTGGTGCGCGCCCAGGACGAAGAACGTCGCCGTCTCGAACGCAATCTGCATGATGGCGCCCAGCAACATCTCGTGGCGCTGAAGGTCAAGCTGGGACTGGCGCAGATGCTCGCCGCCGCGTCCCCGGAGAGAGCGCGATTGACGGTGGTGCAGCTGAAGGCGGATGCTGATGAGGCACTCGAAACCCTCCGTGACCTGGCGCGAGGGATCTACCCACCGTTGCTTGCCGACAAGGGCCTGGTAGCGGCGCTGGAATCACAGGGTCGCAAGGCGACCATGCCGGTCCGCGTGGACGCTGAGGGAGTGGAGCGGTACGCACAGGACGTGGAGGCCACCGTGTACTTCTGCGTGCTCGAGGCACTGCAGAACGTGCAGAAGTACGCGAAGGCGTCCCGGGTTGTGGTGCGGCTTCGTGGTCAGGAGGGCGAGCTGACGTTCGAGATCGAGGACGACGGCACCGGCTTCGACACCGCCACGGTGACGAGAGGGGCGGGGCTCACCAACATGGTCGATCGAGTCGAGGCCCTCGGCGGCAATGTCGACCTGACGTCTGCGCCGGGCTCCGGGACTCGCGTTTCCGGATGCGTCCCCGCAACGGTTCGCGAGGCCGTTCCCGCCTGACCCCGCGCTACGCTGATGTCGCCGAAGCCCATGCCTCTGCGAGCCGATCGGGGCTGAAGTCGGACTTGGAGATGAACCCGGCGGCTCCGGCTTCCGCGGCGCGGGGCCCGTACTCGTCGGCCTCGTAGGTGGAGAGGACCAGCACCACAACCGGTCTGCTTTCCTCGACGCCGGCCAGGATCTGACGGGTGGCGTCGAGGCCGCTGATGCCTGGGAGGTTCACATCCATGAGGACGAGGTCGGGGCGAAGATCGCGCGCCGAGGTGACCGAATCCTCGCCGGTCTCCACTTCCCCGACCACCTCGAAGCCGTCGGTGAGTTCGACGACCGTCCTCGCGACATCGCGAAACGGCGCCTGATCATCGACGATCAACACTCGCACACTCATTTGACAACTCGAACGGTATCCCGATGCCGCCGGACTGGCAAGCGTATCTGCCCCACACCTCAGGTGATGCAGGCACCCGGCAGGCGCTCACCCCTATCCTCACTGCGTGCCGATCCGTGTGGTCCTCGCCGAGGACAACTACCTGCTGAGGGAGGGTATCCGGCAGTTGCTGGAGACCTCAGACGAGATCGAACTGCTGGCGAGTTGCAGTGACCTCCCGGGGCTGGAGCGGGCGATCGAGGAATACAGCCCGTCGGTCGTGATCACGGATATACGCATGCCACCGACCGGGACCGACGAAGGCCTGCGAGCCGCTGAACGGCTGCGCGCCGAACGGCCGGAGGTCGGCGTTGTGGTCCTCAGCCAGTACGCGGAGCCGGAGTACGCGCTGGCACTGCTCGAGAAAGGCGCGAGCGGGCGCGCATATCTCCTCAAGGAGCGCGTCTCGGATATCGATCAGCTGGTCGGTGCCGTTCGCGAGGTGGCACGCGGTGGGTCGGTGATCGATCCGCGGGTCGTCGAGGTGCTGGTCGCGGCGCGTACCGCGGTGCGTGACTCGCCGATCGCTCAGCTCACGCCCCGGGAGCGCGACGTGCTGCAGCAGGTTGCCATGGGCAAGAACAACGCGGGCATCGCGGCAGCGCTGTTTCTCACCGAGCGAGCAGTTGAGAAGCACATCAACGCGATCTTCTCCAAGCTCGACCTCTCCGAGGAGCCTGACGTGCATCGTCGTGTCAAGGCTGCGCTCGTGTACCTCGCCTCGCAGCGATAGATCAGTCTCGCTGCTCGGCGTCCGGGGCGCCGACCAGCACGGACATGTTGCCCATCGGGTGTTTGTTCTCGCGCATCAGCTGGTGCGCCAGCCCCACCTCATCGAACGCGAAGGCTTTCGACAGGCAGGGATCGACCTCGCCGCTCGCCACCATCGCGTTGTAGGCGGCACACTCCTGGTCGTTCGCGAAGTGCGATCCCTGGAGGCGCTTCTGGCGCATCCACAGGTAGCGCAGGTCGACGGCTGCGTGGTACCCGGTCGTGCCCGCGCAGATGACCACCATCCCCCCGTTGTCGCAGACGAAGATCGAGGTCGGGATGGTGTCCTCGCCCGGATGCTCGAAGACGATTCTCGGATTCCTGCGTTCACCGACGACGTTCCACACGGCCTTGCCGAAGGCGCGAGCGCCCTCCGTCCACGCGGCGAACGCTGCGTCGTCCCGCCAGTCGGGGATCACGCCCCAGTGCGAGAAGTCGCGCCGGTCGATGTACCCGCGTGCGCCGAGGTCCACGCAGTACTGGCCACGCTCCGGACCCGATGTCACCGCGATCGGAATCGCGCCCTTGGCTCGCGCGATCTGGATTGCCTGCGAGCCGAGCCCGCCCGAACCGCCCCAGATCAGGACAACGTCGTGCTCGCGAACCGTGTGCGGATCCCACGAGCAGAGCATCCGATACGCAGTCGCTCCCACCAGCGTGCATGCGGCCGCCGCGGCCCAGCTGAGACGTGGCGACTTGGGGAGCAGCTGGTGAGCCTGAACCAGGGTGTACTGCGCGAAGCTCCCCCAGTTGGTCTCGTACCCCCAGATCCGTGCGCTCGGCGCGATGATCGGGTCGCCGCCGCCGGCGATCCATGGGTCGGCGGAGTCCCAGACGCCGCAGTGCGCAACCACGTGGTCGCCGACGCGGACGCTGTCGACTCCCTCGCCCACGGCCCAGACGATTCCCGATGCGTCGCTGCCGCCGATATGGAACTCCTCGGCCTCTCCGGCCTTGCGACGGGCTGCGACGACATCGACCGGGCGGCCGAGTGCCGCCCAGACGTTGTTGTAGTTGACGCCCGCGGCCATGACGTAGACAAGGGCCTGTCCGGGGCCAGGGCGCGGCGTCGGCACGGTCTCGATCGCGAACGCGGTCAGCGGATCCCCATACCGCTCGGGTCGGATGAGCTGAGCGTGCATCCGCGCCGGGATGTCACCGAGCCGAGGCATCGAGCCGACGTCGGTCAGCTCCTGGATGGGCATGCGGCCTCGGACGATACACGGGCCGGCGGCCCCGGGTGAACGCCTGTGCCGCCGCTACGAATCGGTGCGATAGCGCCAGACGGAGGGGAACGCGACCGCCGCGGCGCCGAGCCCCACGAGGCAGAGCGCACCACCGGTGACGATGGCAACCTCGGCGCCGAATGCGTTCGCCACGACGCCGGTCTCGACGTCGCCGAGGTTGGGGCCACCGACGACCACCATGAAGTACAGCGACGTGAGCCGGCCGCGCAATTCGTCGGGGGCGATCCGCTGCATGATCGTGGTGCGGCACACGGCGCTGAAGCTGTCCGCCCCGCCGGCGACCGCCAGCAGGAGCAGCGCGACCCACAGTGTCTTCGCGAACCCGAAGGCCATGATCACCACGCCCCAGACGACGATTGCGACGACGATGATGCGGCCAAGCCGCTTGGATCGAGCAACCGCTCCGCTGGTCAGCGCCGCGATCACCGCTCCCGCCCCGGGAGCGGCGTAGAGCAGCCCGAGACCCTGCGCTCCGGCGTGGAACGTCGTGGCGGCGAGGAGCGGAAAGACGGCTCGCGGGAAGCCGAAGATCATGGCTGCAAGATCCATGGCGAACCCGCCGAGGATCACCGGCTGGCGGCGAGCAAAGCTCAGGCCACGCAGGATCGCCGCCACCGGGCGCTCATGCTCGATCGCCGAGCGGCCCTGGGGCGGAAGAAGCGCCACCGCGGTGAGCGCCGCGCCGAAGGTGATGACGTCGACCGAATACGCCGCCGGCAGACCGAGATGCGCGATCACCAGGCCGCCGATGGCGGGGCCCGCGACCAGTGTGGTCTGGAACAGCACGATGTTGAGGGACAGCGCGCCGGCCAGCCGGTCGACGCCAACGAGGTTCGGAATGATCGCCGTGCGAGTGGGCGCGTCAACCGCCCCGACCAGCGACGCCAGCGCGACCACGGCGTAGATGGCGAGCAGCGGTGGGTGACCGCTGAACGCCCCCAGGGCAAGAAGCGCCGAGCACGACGCCAGGCCCAGCTGGGTCACGATCAGCACGCGACGGCGATCGAACCGGTCGGCGATCGCACCGCCACCGAGCGAGCCGCACACCAGCGGAACCGCCTGCACGATGCCGAGCAATCCGACATCCAGGGCGGAGCGCGTCAGCGAGTACACCTGAAACGGTACGGCGACCGTTGTGATCTGGCGTCCAATCAGCGAGATGAGCTGACCGCCCCAGAGGCGGCGAAACGGCCGCGATTCGCGCAGCGACCTCGCGTCCACCGCCAGGGTCCGGAAGGCGCGGCTCGCGATCGGACGGCGCGCCGCGACAGTGTTCAGCCCGGTGTCGGGGACCAACTCCGGGTCGGTGAGTCCGGGCTCCGGTGTCAGACCCTCAGACATACCGTGTACGGTTCATGCCCGCCGGCGCTCTGGATCGCACCGGGGCAACGCTATCCTGTCGGCCGATGTTCTCGACGGCTCCGTCTGTCTCAGCGCTCGCGACGTGACCGTACGCGACACCTGGAATCCCGCGCAGTACGAGCGTTTTCGCGCCGAGCGCGAGCAACCCTTTCGTGATCTCGTCGCGCTGATCACTCGACGTCCCGCCGGGCGCGTCGTCGATCTCGGCTGCGGTACCGGGCAGCTGACGGCGAGCCTGCACCGCGAGCTCGCCGCGGTGGAGACGCTTGGGGTCGATTCATCGGGAGCGATGCTCGAGCGCGCTCACACGCTCGAGGCCGACGGGCTGGCATTCACGCGTGGTGACATCGCCGTGTGGCAGCCGCAGTCACCCGTCGATGTCGTCTTCTCCAACGCGGCGCTGCAGTGGGTGGGCGACCACCGAGCACTGTTTCCGCGCCTGAAAGCGATGCTTGTTGCCGGCGGCGAGCTTGCGGTGCAGGTGCCCGCAAATTTCGATCATGTGTCCCACATGCTCGCGGCCGAGATCGCCCGGGAAGACCCGTTCATCGGTGCGATGGGGGGATGGACGCGGACCTTCCCGGTGCTGCCTCCGGAGGAGTACGCGGCGTTGCTCCACGAACTGGGCTTCGTCGCGCAGTCAGTGCGCCTGCAGGTGTACGGCCACGTGCTTGACTCAACGGATGCGGTTGTCGAGTGGGTTCGGGGCACGCTCCTGACCGACTATGAATCGCGCATGCCCGAGGCGATCTACCAGGATTTCGTCGCACGCTACCGCGACCGGCTGCGCATCGCACTCGGCGATGCGCGGCCGTACTTCTACCCGTTCAAACGGATCCTGATGTGGGGTCGCCTCGCGGCCTGAGCGTCCAATCGACACGAGAGCCTATCGACAGGGAGCACGGTATGGAGATCAGACGTCTGGACCTTGGCCACCTGTACGTCACCGCGCAGGCGTGGCCGGTGCATGGGTACGTCATCCTCCACGAACAACTCGGCGCCGTCCTGGTCGACACCGGGTGTGGGGGACCCGATGCGCTCCTCCGCCACTACAAGGTGGTGAACCGCACCGTCGCCGACGCGCTCGCCGATCACGGGCTTGCGCCCATCGACGTGACGCTGGTCGTCAACACCCATCTGCACTTCGACCACTGCGGGCAGAATCCGGCGTTCGCGCACGCACCGCTCATGATCCAGCGCGCCGAGCACGAACGCGTCCTTCGCGACCGCGATGAGGTCACCGAGTGGATCGAGGCGTCAGGGATGCGGTTCGAGCTCCTCGATGGCGACACCGAGCTCGCCGCCGACCTTCGTATCGTGACCACGCCCGGGCACACGTCCGGGCATCAGTCGGTGGTCGCGACCACGGATCCGGGGACCGAGCTGTTCATCGGTGACGCCGCGTATACCCGCGCGGTCTGGAATCATCCAGATGGTGCGCGCCTACCCGACGGACAGGCGGATGACATCGATGCTTGGCATCGATCGCTCACCGGCCTCAAGACACTCGAGCCTGCACGCGTGCACTTCTGCCACGACGGTTGACGCCGAGCGTGACCAGCGGATCACGCGACGGCTTCGACGATCTCCTGGCGCAGGCCCGGGAAGGTTGCGAGGTAGGCACGCCGGTCCGCCTTGAGCTTCTCGACGAGCGCGCGGTACTCATCCACCCGGCCCTGGCGCTCGTACAGCCTTCGGGGCTGGAGGATCTCCGGGTCGTCGATCCCGGGGAGCGAGGACGCCACCTCGTAGCCGAAGTCGGGATCCCGCTCCCACTCGATGGTGCCCTCTGAGATCGCCTTGACGATGGCGCTCGAGAACGGGATGGAAACGTTCTTGCCGCGGTCGTCCTCCTCGGTGCCGCCGACGCGGCCCGTGTTGAGCAGGTAGACCTGGAAGTTGCTGCTGTCCATCAGGTCGAGGAACCGGTTTCCCTGCTGCTCATGACGAAGCGGGAAGAAGGGGTTGGTACCGGGAACGCGGAGGAACTTGCCCGCCTCCTCCTTCCCGCCTGCCGAGGTGCCGCGAGTCTCGCCGAGCATGAAGTACAGCGCGGCCTGCTCCCGGTCGAGGCGCGCCACGCCCGGGATGAGATTGTCGTTGCGATTGAGGATCAGGAAGTGGTCGACTGACTGCACCTCGCGCGCGTCCTTGTGCCAGCCCAGCGCATCCATCCGGAAGACCGCACGGCCGTTGGGCGTGTAGCCGGTGTCGAAGAAGTCGACCACGCCGGCGTCGTTCTGGGAGACGTTCTCGAGGTAGGCCTCCGGCTTGCAGACGGCGCCGTAGATGCTCGGCTCGAACCGAGGATCAAGCGCGAACGTCTTCGCGAAGCATCCGTTCTCGGTGGCCACGATCCGGCCGCCTGGATACAGCGCGACGAAGTCATCCTGCACCGGCTTGCTGTCGTTCTGGCGAGTAAATGTCGTCGTTGTCTTACCGGTACCCGACAGGCCGATGATCAGCAGGGCCTGATCGCCGCGTGCGGTCGGCACCACCTTGCACCCGGCGTGCAGCGAGAGGCCTCCCTGGTCGTAGGTGAGCTTGTTCCACATGCGCAGACCGCCCTTCTTCGACTCGCCGAAGTAGTCGCTGTTGAGGACGCGCGTGATCCCGGCTTCGAGGTCGACGGCGATCACCCGGTCGCTGGGATATCCGGGGGCGACCAGGTTGGGCGTGTAGATGACAGTGAGCACGGGCTCGAAGTCCGGGCCGGCCTGCTCGGCGTCGAAGTAGAGCCAATGCTGCATGCCTGCGATGTTGGCATTGGCCGCCTCGATGTACAGCCGTGCAGCGACCCGGCGGTCCGGGTCGTTGCCGATATACCCGTCGATGACCAGCATCGCCTGGTCACGGATGTATGCGTCCTGACGCTCCGCGATCTTCGCGCCGTCGGCGCGGCTCATGGTCTGGTCGGAGTGCTCATCCGGCCGGTCCGTGACCACATACGTGCTGCCCTTGCTTCTCGAAACGACCTTGGTCTGAACGTTGTAGTTGTCGAACGCCGTGTGACGAGCATTGGGCATCCGCGACGTCAACTCGCGCAGCTCCGCGGGCGAAGGGTTCCAGCGGATGGTGCGAGCCGCCGGAAGGCCGCTCGCATGGGTTTTGATGACGTCGGCCATAACTTCTCCAATTTCCCTGGGTCACGATCCCCCCGCGCGACCTCGATCGTCGTTCCAGGTGGGCTTTCCGGACCTCGCGAGCATAGCAAAGGGTCCGTCGAGATGACCCGACTCAACGGTTTCCGGCGCCCATGGTTGTAGGCTGTGGCTGATGACTCAGACCGCTCCGGTTCCCATTGCTGAGGCCACGTCGCTTCGCGAGAAGTCCTGGGTGTTCTTCAACGGCGAGATCGTTCACTACGCGGACGCCAAGGTCGGCCTGCTCACCCACGGCCTCAACTACGGAACCGGCGTCTTCGAGGGTGTCCGCGCGTACTGGAACGCGGAGCGCGAGCAGCTCTTCGCGCTGAGCCTTCCCGAGCATTTCGAGCGCATGCACCAGAACACGCGCGCACTGCAGATGACGATTCCCTGGAGCGTCGAGGATCTGGTCTCGATCACCGTCGACCTGCTGCGCCGCAACGAGTATCGCGAGGATGCCTACGTCCGGCCACTCTCGTTCAAGTCGGCCGAGATCATCGGCGTGAAGCTGCACGATGTCGCCGACAGTTTCGCCATCGTGACCGCGCCGATGGGCCTGTATGTGGGCAACAGCGGCATCCGCTGCATGGTGTCGTCGTGGCGCCGCATCGACGACTCCATGGCTCCCGTGCGGACCAAGTGCACGGGGTTGTACGTGAACTCGGCACTGGCCAAAAGTGAGGCGCTGCAAAGCGGATTCGACGAGGCGATCATGCTCTCGGGGGACGGCCACGTCTGCGAGGGCAGCGCCGAGAACATCTTCATCGTGCGCAAGGGCGAGATCATCACGCCGCCCCCGTCGGACAACATCCTCGAGGGCATCACCCGCGCGGCGGTGATGCACCTGGTTCGCGAGGAGCTGGGACTCGATGTCCGCGAACGGTCGATCGATCGTTCCGAGCTCTACGTCGCCGACGAGGTCTTCCTGGTAGGCACCGGAGCGCAGGTCGCGCCGGTGATCGAGATTGACCGGCGGCGGATCGGCGACGGCGAACCCGGCCCGCTCACCAACCGTGTCCAGGACACCTACCACGAGGTCGTGACCGGTCAGAATCCCAAGTACGCGGCCTGGCTGACCCCGATCTACTGACCTCGGGCGGCCCGGCGCGCCCTGGCGGCGCTCAGGACCCCGCGATCGAGGCCGCGCACGCGGCACAGGTCCCGTAGAAGTCCAGGGCGTCGTGGTCGAGGGCGAACCCGTAGCCGCCACGCACCGCGTCGATAAGCTGGTTGACCGCGGTGTCGTCGATCTCGGTGGTCGAACCGCACAGGCGGCAGACGAGATGATGGTGGTGGTTGTCCGCGCACGACGTGTAGACGTGAACGTGCCCCTCGGCCTCGAAGCGCTGCGCGAGGCCGTTGTCGACGAGGAAGTCCAGGGTCCGGAACACCGTGGCGCGTCCGAGGAGTGGGTGCTCGACCCGGAGCGACTCGTACAGCTCCTGGGCGCTGACCGTGTGGCGAGTTCGAGCGAGCGCAGCGGCGACGATCATGCGCTGGAGGGTCAGCCGGTGTCCCTGGGCTGCGAGACGGTCCTTGACCGTTGGGGCTGCTGCTGCCGGCATTGCTCAGGCCGCCCGGCGCAGCCAGCGCTCCGGATGGTGCAGCTCGTCGAGCGTCGGCATCATCTCCGCTGACTCCCACACGCGATTCAGCGCGTCGAGCCCGGCTCGATCCGCGACGCCGGCGGCGAAATGCTCGCCGACCTCGTACTGGCGCATCTTCAACTCGAGCCCGGTGATGGTAAGGACGAGCCGCTCGATCGGGCCACGTTGACGTCGGCGCTGTTGCATCGCGGCCTCGAGACGCTCCGATCCGCGAATGGCGGAGCGCCCCGCACGGTGCATCACGAAGTTGCTGTATCCCTCGAGCACGCTCATCACCGCCTGAACGTGACGGATGGTCTTCACCTGACCGCGCACGGTATCGGGAAGCTTGCCGATCATCTGGCGAGAAGGAAGGAGCGTCTTGCCGTCCGCGGACAGCGCATCGAGCATCAACCCACGCATCAGGCTCTCGAGATGCGCGCCCAGCCACGGATGAACCTCGAACTGCCACGCGTGGGTGAGCTCGTGCAGGATCAGCCAGGGGCGAAGGTCGGTGCCGGCGAGGTGGAGATCGCGTTCGATCCCGGCGATGTTCGGCTCGACCAGGTAGAGGGCGCTCGCCTTGCGCACAGTGCCGGGGAGGTCCTCGAGCGCAAGCACAGGGTCGTACTGGCCGAGCACACGCCGCGACATCAACCCGAACAGCTCGCCGACGTACCGGTCAAGCACGCGCCGGCTCAAGCCCGTCGCCAGCGACTCCGGGATGGTCGCCCGGATCCGCTCGACGGGTGCGAGGAGCCGCTGCACCATCCCGAGGTTGGCGTCGATGAAGCCCTGGCGGTCGAGGGCGATAAATCGCGGGTAGGCGGTCAAAGGCACCTGGCACACCTCGATCATCAGCGGCGCCACCCGCGCCGCCATCTCGGTGTAGGCCGACTCCAGCGCCTCCACGTTGATTCCGTGGCCGCTGCCGGCGTCGCCCGTACGAGACACGGCGATCCGGCGGACGTTGTCCCAGTCGACCAGGCGACGCGGGGTCTTCAGCTGCGGGCGCAGCAGGACTCGCGCGGACAGGACGGCTCCCGCGCCGACCGCACCGACGGTGAGCGTGCGGCGGACCATGTCGCCTCGGGTGGCAGGGCTCATGGTTCGATCATACGGGTGGACCGCCGCCCGCTCGGAAATTACATCGAGGACCCCGACCGCCCGTCGATGTAGACGGGGTGCTCCGGAGGCTTGCCCTCCAGCCAGTAGGCATCCAGCCGCTCGTCGGTCCAGCCCCGCTCGCGGAGGAACGGCTCGTCGAGGATCTGCCGCCCCGTGAGCGATGGCGGCTCGGTGCCGACGATCTCCATCATCGCGTCGCACAGGATCTCGGGGGAGCGCCACTGGCTGCGATCCCCGAGTCCCCAGTTGATGCTCGCCAGGCTCTCGATGATGGTCACGGGCCAGAGGGAGTTGCTCGCGATGCCGTCGCCGGCATGCTCGGCGGCAATGCCGATCGCGAGCCTGGTCATCCCCATCTTGGTGGTCATGTAGGCGACATGACCAGGGCTTGGCTGGGTGCTGATCGGTGGCGAGCAGTTGATGACATGCCCCCAGCGGCGCTCGACCATGTGCGGGAGTGCGTAGTAGGCGCAGAGGTACGCAGCCCGAACGTTGATCTCCCACATGAGGTCGTAGCGCTTCGGCGGTGTCTGCAGGATCGGCTGCCACCAGAGCGCACCCGCGTTGTTGATGAGAATGTCGAGACGGCCGAAGCGTTCGACGGTGGCGTCGACCATCGCCTTGACCTCGTCCTCATGGCGGACGTCGACCCGAACTGCCAGCGCCGAGCCACCGGCGGCCTCGACCTCCGCGGCGACGGTGTGAATGCTCCCTGGAAGCTTCTCGGAGCCGGTCTCCGACTTGCCGGTGATGACCACCGAGGCCCCCTCGCGAGCCAGGCGTAGTGCCATCGCGCGGCCGATCCCGCGGCTCGATCCGGTCACCACCGCAACGCGGCCATCGAGCGGAAGCTGGGAGCTCATCGGCGCGCATCATAGGCGCCCCGGCGCAGGCGCCTTCTGCGTCCGTTTGACCGCTTGCGCGCGTGAAAGCTACTCGACGTGGGCGCCGATCTCCTGAACCATGCGCGCGAGCTCCTCGGTCAACGGACCCGGGAGCCGGCGCTGCAGGATGCTGGTGACGCTGCTGTAGTACCAGAGTTGCTCGTGCGGATCCGGTACGGTGAACCGCTCCCACACCTGGTCACCCTCAGCTCGCAGGTCGGTGAGAATCGAACCGGCGTTGTGCACCTTGTCGCAGGCGGACACGAGCAGTGCGTCCTGGTCGGCGTCGTCGGCAAGGTGGTGGAGATACCGTTCCTTGCGCTCCTTCCAGGGGGGCTTGGGCTCGCCGGGGACCGCGATGGTGTCGCTGCAGGCGGTGACGATCGCGGCAACGCGCGGCCCGAAATCCTGACCGATGCGACGTTGGGTTGCGGCGCCGTCCTCCGAGTCCTCGATGGTGTCGTGGAGCAGGGCGGCGATGGCGACGTCCTCGTCGGCGCCGTGCTCGAGCGCGAGCGAGCACACCGCCATGACGTGTGCGATGTAGGGGACCCGGGTCTTCTTTCGAAGCTGACGGCCGTGCACCTCCCAGGCGAAGGTGAATGCAGCTGCGAAGCGCTCGGTCAGGAGTGGCGCAGCTGTCGATTCCGGCACGCGGTCATTGTGGGTGCAGGCGGGGATTTTGGAGGAAGAGCCCCGCACGGTGGGCCAGAATGGCTCGTGCGCTTCTACCTCGGCCATCGCCTTCCCGGCGGGTTCTGGGCGGGCTTCTCGACGTATGCGCGACGACCCCACCGTGCGGTCAGGCAGGCGGCGCGCACGACCGGAGCCACAGGCTGCGTGGGGTTCGTGGTGCTGGTTGCGGTGCTCGCGCTCGGCATCGCCTACTGGTACGTCAGCATCCCGGTGCTGGTGCTGACCGCGATCGCAGTCGGAGTGACCGTGCACCGTCAGCATGTGCATCGAGCCGCGGCGGCGGCAGCAGCTGTCCAGGCTGTTCCCGCGCTGCCCGCCGCGCCCGCGCCCCCGTTGCCCCGTCCGCTGCGCACGCCGCCTACTCCGCCCCTGACGATGCCGGCCGACACCTTCAAGATCGGCTCGCTCGTCCATCTCGAGAAGGACGGGACCCGGGCAACCTATTTCGTCGATCACGGACGCACCCCCGACGAGATCGTCCTCAAGCGCGTGACCAGCACGCCGATCAGCACGGATGCCTGACGCGGCGCTGCTCGGTCTCGTGGTCGATCGGATCGCCGCGAATCCGCCTCCCTCCGGCGCCGCCGGCCTGGTCCTGGCCGCGTTCGAGGGCTCGACGGCCGTCGACGCCGTGCTGCGTGGCGAAATCGACCCGGTTGCGAGAGCCGGTGAGCCGTCTGCGGGATCGACATCGACGGCGGCCGCGTATCTCACCGCCATCGAGGTCGAGGGCTTCCGCGGCATCGGACCGGCGACGACGCTGACCATCGATCCCGGCCCCGGGCTCACCCTGGTGGTCGGTCGAAATGGGTCGGGCAAGTCGTCCTTCTCGGAAGCGCTGGAAATGCTGTTGCTCGGCACCAACCAGCGCTGGGAGCAGCGGGTCAAGGTCTGGCGCGACGGATGGCAGAACCTCCACCACCGGCACACACGGGTGGCCGCGACCTTCGCGGTGGACGGAAGGCGGGCGCCGCTTCAGGTGGCGCGCACCTGGAAGGACGGCGCCGGCATCGACGCGTCGACCCTGTCCATCGACGGCAAGACCTCCTCCGTCGAAGCGCTTGGATGGGCACAGGACCTCGCCGGATATCCACCGCTGCTCTCGCACAACGAGCTCGAGCATGCGCTCGACCGTGAACAGTCGAAGCTGTACGACGCGCTCGCGGGAATCCTCGGGCTTGGCGATCTCGCATCCGCGCAGCAGGTGTTGCGCGATGCGCGGCTCGACCGTGAGCACGCTGCCAAGGCCGCGCGCGATGCGCTGCCGGCATTGCGGGCGCTGCTCGAACGCACCGATGATGAGCGAGCGGAGGTGGTTCGTTCCGCACTGGCCTCCAAGGTTTGGAAGCTCGACGTGGTGGCGGCCGCGGTGGACGGGTCCGCCGCCGGCGACGAGCGCAGCGTGCTGCGCAAGTTGCACGACCTTGCGGGGCTGCCGGTGGTCGATCGCGAGCGCCTCAACGCCACGATCAGCGATCTCCGCGACGCCCACGCCTCCGCGGAGAAGCTGCGCGGCACCGACGCCGGCCGCGCACACGAGCTGGCTTCACTGCTGCAGAGGGCGCTCGACGTCCACGCCGACGGGGAGACCTGCCCGGTGTGCGGCACCGAGGGTGTGCTCACGTATGAGTGGCGGCTGAAGGCGCGCGAGCACGCGAGCGAGCTGCTCGCCGAGGCCGACGCCGTGCGCGCCGCGCAGGCAGCGCTCGCCGACACGATGCGGAGGGCGCGCCAGTTGATCGTCGCCGCGCCGCCGGCGCTCCGCGATGGCGTGGGGGCGAACATCGATGTGGCACAGGTCATCGACCTGTGGGATGCGTGGGCCCGAGTTTCTGTCGACGATGACGCAATCAGCATGGCCAGCCACCTCGCGAGCCGCGGACCCATGCTCATCGCAGGTGTCGCGGAACTTCGCCGCGCCGCGACCGCTGAGCGTCAGCGATTGGAGCGGGCATGGCGTCCCGCCGCGGACGCGATTCTCGCCTGGCTGCCGCACGGTCTCCGGGCGCGCGACGCCGAGATCGAGATCAGCCGGCTCAAGGATGCCGAGCGCTGGCTCAGAGACGCGCACGACGAGATTCGCGACGACCGCTTTCGTCCTATCGCCGGTGCAGTGCAGGAGAACTGGACCGAGCTGCGTCAGGACAGCAACGTCTCGCTCGGCGAACTCCGCCTGCGCGGGGCGGCGGCGCAGCGAAGGCTCTCACTCGACGTGAAGGTCGACGGTGAGGAGGGGTCGGCGCTCGGCGTGATGAGCCAGGGCGAACTGAACTGCCTGGCGCTGTCCTTGTTCCTGCCCCGCGCCTCGATGCCCGAGTCGCCATTTCGGTTTGTCGTCATCGACGACCCCGTTCAGGCGATGGATCCGGCGAAGGTTGCCGGTCTCGCCACCGTGCTGGCGCGGGCCGCGAGGGAACGCCAGGTCATCGTCCTGACGCACGACACGCGCCTCGCGGACGCGATGCGCGCGCTCGACATCGCCGCGACGGTGATCGAGGTTGTGCGGCGCGAGCAGTCGATTGTGGAGCTGCGCCGCATCCAGGATCCGGTGCAGCGCTACATCGACGATGCGTTTGCGGTGGCGATGAGCAGAGACGTTCCCACTGAGGCGCTGCGCGTGATCCCTGGCTTCTGCAGGCTCGCCCTCGAGGCTGCATCGTCGCTCGCGGTGACGCGCCGTCTGCTCCACCAGGGCAGGACGTACGCGGACGTGCAGGTGACACTCGAGAAGCCGACGACGTTGAACATGTGGCTGGCGCTCGCCCTTCTGAACGATGCCGAGCGCGCCGGCGATGTCGCCGGGTTCCTTGTCAAGCAATATCCCTGGGCCGTCGAAGCTGTCAAGGAATGCAACCGGGGAACGCACAGCGGGAGATGGTTCGGCGACGTGCGTGAGTTCATCCGCAGCGTCGAGCGGCTGACGAAGACGATGGCGGCGGATGGTTGACTCGCCTGTGAACCGCCCCGCGGATGCGCATGCCCTGGTTTCCGCGGCGCGCGACCTGATCCGTGACGATGCCGCCGCCACGGCCGGACTGTGGCCACGAGCGGCCGCGTTGCTCGCACGTCAAGGCCTGGAGCTGGCGATGGCGCGCCTCTGGGAGGTGACCGCCCCCGGCCTCGAGCGAACCTCGACGCGCTGTCAGCTGCTGTGCGTCGGCGACATGCTCAACAACCGAGAATTGGGAGGACGAGCGACGCTCACGTGGTATTCGCTCTCCAACGCATGCCACCACCGGGTGTACGAGCTGCCGCCGACCGCGAGTGAACTCAACCTGGCGCTCGAGACCGTGTGGGACCTGGCCGAGGCGGTGGAGCGGCTACGCGGGCGGATCCGGGCCTGATCGTCAGAGGGGCGCGGGTGGGCGGGGGCTGGCCTTGCAGCGCGACGTTTCGCTGCGTGACACGCGGCTGTGATGCCTGACTCCGGCCTGCGAACGTTTGTTCTATACTACTGTGATGTGTGATTGTGAAGACAGGACTACGCCGCTGGAGCGGGTCCTCGAGGATATCGACCTCTTGCTATCCGCGCCGGCCGCCGAGCGCTCGCCGTTCGAGATCGGCGAGCAGCTGATCCGGCTGCGCCACGGGATCGACCTCCTCGAACTCCGTTTCGCGCGCGATGCCGCCGCCTTCGCCGCCACCGAGGAAGCCATCGCCCAAGGCTCGACGTCGCCGATCGACTGGGTCCGCCACCAGTGCGGGATGTCCGCGAATGCGGCGGCGCGCTCGATCGCCACCGGGGCGGTGGCCGACCAGCTGCCGGCGAGCGTGGCCGCGCTGGACGCGGGGCGGATCGGGTTCGCTCACCTCGCCTTGCTTGCCGGGACCGCGCGTGCGCTGCAGAGCACCGCTGGTGAAGCCGGCTTCGACGAGCGTCCCCTGCTTGCGCTCGCCCTCGAGCACTCGGTGAGCCGCTTCGCCTTCGACTGCACGCACGCCCGTCACGTCGGCGATGCCGCGGCGGTGCTCAACGAACACGTCAATGCGGTCGAGTGCCGGCGTCTCGAGTTGAGCCGCTGTGAGGACGGTCGTATCGTCATTCGCGGGTTGCTCGATCCTGTCGGCGGGGCCACGTTGCGCGTCGCCCTCGCCCCGCTCTGTGGTCGCTCGGGTGCGGGTGACGAGCGGCCCCGCGCCCGCCGGCTCGCGGATGGACTCGTCGAGCTCGCCATGCACGCCCTGGACCATGGCTTCGCCACCGACCGGGGCGGTCTGCGCGCCCACCTCCAGCTCACGGCATCGGTCGAGACGCTGATGGGAATCCCCGGGGCGCCCGGAGGCGACCTTGAGTTCGCTGGCGCGGTGTCGGCGGCGACGGTGCAGCGTCTCGCGTGCGATGCCAGCGTACGTCGCGTTCTGCTCGGCCCGGATTCGGCGGTGATCGATGTCGGGCGAGCGCTCCGGGTGCCGTCGGGCGCGGCGCGAGCCGCGCTCCGGGTTCGGGACCAGGGCTGCGTGTGGCCGGGCTGCGAGCGACCCTCGTCCTGGACCAACGCCCACCACATGGTGCACTGGGGGCACGGCGGAGACACCAACCTCGACAACCTGGTGCTCCTGTGCCACCGCCATCACTGGTCGGTGCACGAAGGCGGCTGGCAGCTGGTGCGCGCCGAGCAGGGTCGGGTCCTCGCGATCCCGCCGTCTCAGACGTACCAGTCGTGGACCCGAGCGCCCGATGGGGCCGCCGCCGTCTGATCGCGAAGGACGCGGATCCGGGTTCGGCGGGGTCCCGGCGTGAATCGTCGCCGACTATCCTTCCGCGCATGCACGCGGTCATCAACACGCTGCGGTTCAAGGATTCAGTCGACCAGAAGTTATTCGTGCGAGCTGAGCACGAACTGGCTGATCAGATGCGCGGCATCGAGGGCTTCCAGGGCTTTCGTGTCGTCCAGGTGTCGGAGGATCAGGTCGTCCTGGTGATCTTTGCCGACGCTGCCGAGGTCCTGGATCGCATGGCGTCTGAGTTGGGCAATGGCTGGATGGGTGCGAACGTCGCCCCGTTCCTGGACGGCCCGCCCGACCGGCGGATCGGACCGGTCATCGCGTCTGTCGGCGTCTAGGTCAGCTTTCCCGGCATGAAAGTCGCTACTTCGTAGGCCGAGGGCGCGAACACACACCCAGGGCGCGAACATAGCGAGACATAGTGTGTATGTGGTCGCGGGGGGCGTATAGGGCTCGGATCGTCGCGAGGGTCGTGGGTCCGCGGCTGGGTTGCGCCCCGCAACCGGCCCCGCGCCTTAGCACTCACCCCGGCCACCCGCTAGCAGTCAGACCTCCCGAGTGCTAAACTACCGCCTGGAACCCTAGGCTAGAGGATCAAACCAGGAGGAACCATGGCCAAGCAACTGCTGTTCGACGTCGAAGCCCGTGCCCATCTCAAACGAGGGGTCGATCGGGTGGCCGACGCCGTCAAGATCACCATCGGCCCCAAGGGCCGCAACGTCGTGCTGGACAAGAAGTTCGGCTCGCCGACCATCACCAACGACGGAGTCACGATCGCCAAGGAGATCGAGCTCGAGGAGCCTTTCGAGAACATGGGCGCTCAGCTGGTCAAGGAAGTGGCGAGCAAGACCAACGACATCGCTGGTGACGGGACCACCACCGCCACGGTTCTCGCCCAGGCCCTGATCGCCGCCGGCCTGCAGAACGTGGCCGCCGGCGCC
>Ga0070766_10000321_pt1 | contig 20433 bp, 11 predicted proteins | sample HubBroMetageWFT6_FD_69782 | JGI IMG/M metagenome (GOLD analysis project Ga0070766, IMG submission 69782) | Warmed and freeze-thawed soil microbial communities from the Hubbard Brook experimental Forest, New Hampshire - Hubbard Brook CCASE Soil... | ecosystem: Environmental > Terrestrial > Soil...
CTGCCTGAACCGTGTTCTGATAGTACAGCGTCGTCTCTTTCCCAGACAGGAAACGCTGCGCGTCGTGGTAAAACTGACGCCAGGTCGGCTCTTGATGCGACCCGTTCGGTGGGTTGAACGTATCGTTCTCGACGTATTCACCGTAGAGCTTCAGCGGCAGACCGGCAGCCGTCGCTTCCGAGAACAGGAAGCCCTTCTTCTGATAGGCAAGTGCATCGCCGGCGTTCCCGCCGGGATAGCTGCGGACCCAGTCAGGCGACTGGATGTCGTCGGCGTAGGGCGCCATGCCCTCGGTGATCCACTGGTGACCGTCAGCCGACTGGCGGCTCGGGTCGTAGAAATTGTCCAAGAGAGGGAAGCGCTTCACCAGTTTGTGCACATTCGGCGTATCCAGGTGCGTCTTGCCGTCGTAGCCGAACACTGCCAACCTGGGGTCGCCATTGCCGGCGGCCACGTCGCCCAGGATCTGATCATAGGTGCGGTTTTCACGGACGATCAGGAACACGTGCTTGATCAGCGACGGATCACCGATCTTGGCCGGGATTGGGGCCGGCTTGGTTTTCGGGTTGCCACCGGAGGCGGACTTGATATTTTCCGTCAAATCCCAGTGGTTGTTGTAGATAACCTGCTGCGTCATCGCCTGCAAGGTCCCAGGAAGCGGCACGGGGACGATGCTGACGGTGCCATTGTCCTGGTGGGTATTGTAGTCGCAGACGTCGTAGTCGCATTCGTACGAAAGACGGGTGCCGATGCCCTTGTCATTGGCAACGATGAGCGTGTTATTAGCCTTGTTCAGCACGACCGAGCTTGGCGCATAGGCTACCGGGATCATGCCCAAGACGGGATTCGTCACGCCCTTGGTGAGGTTGACCACCGCGATCGCGTTGGCATGGTACAGCGCGACGTAGGCAACGCCAATGGTGGCATCGACGGCGATCGAGTTCGGACCGGCGCCATAGGCCGGACCTTGGCCGGGCACTCCGATCGGCAGCGCAAGGTTGATAGTCCGCGTTACCACGTTGGTGGCCGTGTCGATCACCGAGATGGTGTCGCTATAGGTATTGGCGACCAACAGGTACCGTCCGTAGAACGCCATCCCGGTCGGGTGCAGACCCGTCGAGATGGTACGAGTGACCTTCATCGACGGCAGATCAACCACAGAAACGGTACCGGTGATCGCGGCGCCAACCACCGGGTCGGCGACGATTTCAGTGCCGGCGGACCAGATCTGGAAGTCCGCTTCCGTAGCGACCCGGCCACCCTCGTTGCTGACGTATGCGGTCGTGCCATTGCTGGCGATCACGATGCTGTGCGGCGCGTTGCCGACGCGGATCTGCGTACCCTGCGTATCCGTGGTCAGGTCGATCGGGGCGAGGGTATCGTTCTGGTTCAGCAGGGCGTAAGCGCTCTTGCCATCCTTTGAGAGCGCGAGGCCGCCGGGATAAGAAGTGCTCGCAGTATAGAACGTGCCGCAGGGTACCGCATAAGATCCCGGAGGGCTGTTCTTAAAGCACGTGATGAAGGAATTGTCCGGCGGTACGTTGATCTGTGCGTTGTCTTCCAGCAAGCCCTCTTCAGTGACGTTGGCGATGGTGACATTGCTGCTGTCCTGGCTGAACACCAAGTGCTTGCCATCCGCCGAATAGGCTATGCCGCTATAGCTGCCTTGAGCATCCTGTCCGAACGTGGCATAGTTCTGCAGGACATTGCCGGTGTTGGTGTCGAACACCTCGACGGCCTGCGTCGCGCCAAGCACAAGGACGGCAGCGGTGTGACTGCGGACATTGGGGTTCAGCGCGATAGCCTTCGCGCGGACCCGGATGCCGAGGTCGACTTGGGTGCCAGCTGGCGTGATGACGGCGCCATCGCTGACGACCCACGAGCCGTTCGGCTGCGGGCCGGTGACGTAGGTCGGGAACTCCTTGGACTGAGCAGCGGCGAGCCCCGGAAGGCTCAGCCCCGCCGCCAGCAGGCCGGCGAGCGGACGCAAACGGTTGACGCGCGATTTATTTCGCGATTTATTTCGAGAGTTATTTTGAGCCGTTTTTCGAGACATGTACCGTTCTCCTCCTTGGATTTTTTTCATCACGCAACTGGGATCGGCTGTGCGACATTGGGGATGGAAATACGACCGGGGTAATGTTGCCAGCGCTAACTTTACAGACGACCTACGACGGCTCTGTGACGATCCGGTAAATTTTCCGTTAATTGGGCTGAACCGTTTCTGGCTGATTGTGACGCGCGCAGCTCCGCGTTAAGCAGAGTCTGTTTCGCGGACGTTGTCTTCGTGTCTTTCCGGTGCGGTGGGCTGCTTGAGCCCAATCATGATCGCGCGATACCCGCATCCAGTTCCGACCCGTGGTCGACGAGCGCGCGCAGAGATCCCAGCCAGGGTTCGTAGCGTCGCCAGCGCGCAACGGAGGTGCGATAGATCGGCTGCCGGGTCTGCCACTTGCTGGGGGTCTTCACAGCCCGCGGATTGGATTCGGGTTGCAGGCACGCGTCGTGCCACGCCAGGCCGCAAGCCGCGATGATCCGCCGGATTGCTGGTTCGGGCGCGCGGGTCAGATCCTCGTAATCGACCTCGATGAAACGATCCGCCGGCAGCAATTTCCGCCAATGGTCGATGAGCCGCTGGTAGCTGCGGAAATACGCGACCAGTTCAGCACCGCCGGTCGGAAACGCCAGGACCGGATGGAAAAAAGTTTGATGGATCGACAGCGCCGTGTCGACTGCAGCGCGGCGGCAATGGATGAGGATTGCGCGGGGGAATGCTACGTGGATCAGCCCGGCCCAGAGGAAGTTGAACGGCATCTTGTCGGTCACTCGCGCCGCCGTCGGCGCGATCGCGCGCAGCACGCCGAGATAGTCTTTCGCTGCCTTAGTGAGGAACGGCGCCTCGTGCCCGGCCGCGCCGGAGCGGTGCCATGCCGCCCCGCGCTCGTTCCAGAAATTTAATTCGCCGCCGGCCCCAACCTCGGGATGCATGGAGACGATCTGCTCGACGAGAGTTGTGCCGGACCGCGGCAAGCCGATGATCAGCACCGGTGTCGCATCGTCGCTGCCGAGTTCGGACGCCCGAGCGATGAATTCGGGTGTGCAGCGGGCAATCAGTCGGTCGACCTCGGTGGAGAACGTGGCCGAGTCGAACGGTGCAGAGCCGCGGCGCACGGCGTCTGCGGCGTCGAAGTGCTGCATGGCCAAGCCGTAGTCGCCAAGATCTTCCGCCGCCTTGCCAATCGCGAGGTGAAGCCGCAGGCGCTGCTGCGCTTCCAGTCCCGGCGTGTCCAGGGCGGCTTGCATCGCCTGAAGCAGACCGTTGTCGTTGCTCGTGACCGGACGGCAGCGGACCAGATCGTAATAGCTTCCCGCCAGCATCGGCGCTATCGCAATCGTGCGTTCGAAGCATGCACGGGCCTCGTCGAAACGGCCGAGCTCGGAGAGCACACTGCCCAGCAGATCATATGCCATGGCATTCTTCGGATCGGCCACCAGCATCTCTCGCAATACCTCTTCGGCTTCCTGATTGCGATCCTCGATCACCAGCGCCCGCGCCTTACCAAGGCGGCCGAAACTGGTCCTACCTCCGGTCACCGCCGCACGCCGGAAACATCCGATCGCCTCGTCGCGATGGCCCAGTGTGTAGACTAGGGCGCCGGCGCGGAACCACGCCTCGGTCAGGGATGGGAGCAGCTTCGTGGCGTGGTCGTACGCAGCGAGTGCCCCGCCGATGTTGCCCAGCTTCTCCAGGGCGATTCCCAGGCGGAAATATGCATCGGTGTAGCGCGGGTTGCTGGCGACGGCCCGCTCCAATGCCGCGATCGCATCCGGTACGCGACCGACCTCGAGGCAGGCGAGGCCGAGGTCGTGCTGAATCATGGGATTGGACGGCTCCAGCAGCGCTGCATCGCGCAATGGCGCTATCGCATCGGCTGGTCGCCCGGCCCTGAGCAACTTAGTGGCCAACGCAAGCAAAGACGCTACCTGCTGCGGCGTGGCTGGGTTTGGAGACTGGGACATGGCGCGAACCTAGCGTGAAAGCTGTAGCGCGGCGATCAAAATCGCCAGCGCAATTGTCCCCCAGAAACGACACTCCGTGCTGTCATTCACGCAGGAGACTTGAGTGGAAAATATGCTTCCTGTTTCTCACCACCGGCGCGAACTCCACTGCTGAAACAGCAAGCCTGATGGGGCATGCTCCTAGGGTACGAGGAGTTCAGTCAACCGATGGGTGATAAAAAGAGCGACGCTATAGTTCCCGACGATGCCGGCTATCATCATAAACAGCACAAGAATAGTGAGAGGCCACGTGACCTGGCGGCGACTAGCCACACGCCACTCGATCAGTCGCTCTAAGCGCACTGCGATCGAAGTTGATCCGCTGACGAGCCCAGTTGCAAGCGCAGGCTCGGCCCAAAGCGGACAGGATCTAGAAAGTTTGATCAAAGCCGCCGCCAAGGCCAACGCTTCCCGACGATTCGTCACCGCAGAGTCATCCGCGGCCAGTTCAGCCGCCTCACGCCAGGCATGCTCAAGGCTGCTCATTCCAGGGAATGGAGTCGCACTTATTAAGGCCTTTTTCAGGTTGTCCCATGAGCGCATGTGCGCCAGTTCGTGGCGGACCGCTAGCTCTAGCTCGTCGTCATTGAGCACTCTCACCGCCATATCGGAGACCATCACCCTGGGTCTTCGAATACCGACAAGAATCAGAGGGGGTGCACCGTCCGAGGCCCTGATCGTAGGAACGATCCTGCCGGCCGGGCTGCTGTTCGCTGACGATCGCCACCGAGTCACTGCGCGCTTCGTTCTGGCCTCGGCCCAGAGCATCCGAAACAAGCCAGCCCCTAGAATCAGCAGAGAACACAACCCGAGAACGAAAGTTCCGGTGTCCTCGTCGAGGGATCTCCGCTCAAGTAGCCAGAATGATGGAAAAGTAAAGAACACACTAACACCCACGGAGAAGGCAAAAGGTACGATCCGCAGTCCGAACAGCAAATTGGCCGAACTCGACGAAGGCTTCCAGCACACGCGCTGGGCGCCCTCCCATGTGAGCACCACCAGCGCGGATACCAGGCAGTACCCTACGGCGAAAAACGCAAGCGAGACAAGAACGCCCCGCGCGGCAAATGTCACTTCTGTTCTCCCTTCCCCAGCTGTGCGCGCTGACGCTCGACTAGAGCCAGCAACTGGTCAAGCATTCTTGCGTCGTGCGCACCGACCGCTTCCACAAAATACGAAAGATGCAGCAACGCATACTGAGACTCTAGAATCTGTTTGACACTGTTCGCCGCGCTCATGCTCTGCAGTTCTTGCGGGCTATACCGGGCCGAATAGCGAAACGCCCTTCCGTCGGGAGTGCGGTCGAAGAGTCCCTTCTTAAAGAGACGGTCCATGGTCGTCATGATCGTTGTATACGTCTGCCAGATCGTGACGTCCTCTCTCACTTCATGAACGGTGGCACTTCCCCGGCTCCACACCGCCCCGAGGACTTGTCGCTCCAGCGGTCCGAGTTGGGCCCAGAGAGTAGTTTCGAAGAAGGAACGAAGTGTGTTCATTTTGTCCGTGACAAACGCGCACTTAAGTCATTGGCAGAACAACTTTCCCCGATGCGGAGAATTCGCCGAGCACCCCCCTCGAAAGTAGCGAGTAACCTGTTTGGAATCAATGAACCTTAGCAATGCACTTTCATTCCCACGGGTGGGCCGCAGGCCCATGCCAACTCCGTCGATAGATAACACAATCTCATCTTACCAGCGCTGTATGACTTGCGGATGACCACAAAATTAAATGCTTGTGAATTCCTGAGACGCAATCAAAAAGTTGCACTGCAATAATTATAAACACTCTGTAATAGCGGTTTCTTTTTGCGAGTAAAATCCACTTGCAACCTAGGGGCGATTGTTCATGCCCTCTGGGTCGGCATCCAAACGAGTGTTCTGCGAAACCTTCCGGCCTGTCCGCCTTGCGACCACCGATATGGCTACAGGCATTGACCACGTATAAGTACGATTCGCTGGTAGTACCAGGCTGAGTTTGCTATTTTTTCCGTTTCGACGCGGCAGCAGAGTAGCGCGGAGGAGCATCCCTAGCGCTGGGAGGAGTTCTCGAATGTGGCCAGAAAAACGAAGCTAGGTTTCCAGATCTGCGGCAAGATTACTTCCCGTGATTCTGGCGAATTCTCAGTGAGGACGAGGGCGAGAAGGGAATCCGTCGTTAGACCAAGCGAGAAAACGCTTCCCTGGGCCAATCGACTGGCGATAGGCAGCGTTTTGGTCGTGTTGGCGAGCTGCGTAATGCTCACTGCCCAAAATGTGGTTTTAACCGGCGCGCTCGGTGGACGGGTCACAGATCAGAGTGGAGCAGTGGTGCCGGCAGCATCCGTCGTTGTGCAGAATCTCCAGACCGGCGTGAAACAATCTGCGGAAACAAACCATACCGGACTTTACCGCTTTCCGGTGCTCGCGCCGGGATTCTATTCCATCGCGGCGAGTCGCAAAGGTTTTCGCGATGTCCAGGCCTTGGTGCGGGTGCTGGTGGGAAACTCAACATCGCTGGACATCAAGCTGCAGGTGGGAGCCAGCGCAGACGCGGTTAAAGTAATCGGGACGACGCCGCTGCTGCGGCCGGAAGAATCCTCCGCCAGCACGGTGCTGGAGCGGTCGTTTACTGAGGAATTGCCGCTCAACGGACGAAAATACACCAACTTTACTACGCTGTCGCCGAATACCAGCTATGACGGCGACACCGGCCTGGTGAGCATTGCCGGACAACAGGGCGGAGAGGACTCGGGATACGCCAATGGAAACGGCTCCAATGCGTTCACCGTCGACGGAAGCCACGCTAGCAACAATTACTTCGCCGACATCATAGGTCGCTACCGTATCCCCTACCTCTATGGCGAGGACGCGATCCAGGAGTTTCAGGTCTCGGTGAGCCCGTACTCGGCGATCTACGGAGGTGGAGCAGGCTTCGTCAATTCCGTGACCCGGTCGGGAAGCAACGCGCTCCACGGCAGTACGTTCTATTACAACCGGAACTCCGCGACCGGAGCCAACGACGCCATCGACAAAGCCAGCGGCTTCCCTAAGCCGCTCGATGCCTTGCAGCAATTCGGCGCCGGAGTGGGCGGGCCCATCCTGCGGAACCGTTTGTGGTTCTTCGTAGATTATGAGCAGCAACTGCGGAACGATCCGATTTCCGTCATCAACTCGGCGTTGGCGACGACGCCCGCGAACTTGGGTACCTTTTTGAGTGCTAATTTTGGACTTCCAGCCGGAACGGTATTACCTCCGCCGAACGGACCGTTGCCGATACCGGGTAGCGACACCGCGCCTGATCCGGCCAATCCGGTGTACCTCCAGCAAGTCTCAAACACGGTGAACGCGCTCAACTCCAATCTCGGCACTAAAGCAAGACAGCGCAATGATTGGGTGATTACGCCCCGGCTGGACTATCAGCCCACTCCCCGTGATGGCCTATTCCTCAGCTTGAATTTGAACCGGTTCAATTCGCCCGGAGGCGTCATCACCGACCCAATAGTTGGAAACTATGGGACGCAAACGCTGGCCAACGCTTATGTGCATACCTTCCAGGCCGGCCTGGGATGGACGCACACGTTCTCCCCAACACTGCTGAACGAATTTCACGCCGGGACTTCGCAAGACAATGAAATCTCGACCCCGACCGGGTTGGCTCCAAACACTCCCACGTTGATTCTGGATAGCCCGGCCGCTTTCATTTTAGGCAACGCTCCTTTCTCTGTGGGAAGGGTTTTTGAAAGACAGTACTCTCTGTCCGACCGGGTTGACTACGTAATCGGCAAACACACGCTGCAATTCGGTTTCGATATGAATCGCGCCTGGGATGCGGATAACAATGATGGCGGTGCGGACCCGAACGCGGCCGTCCAGTTCGGGTCGTTGCTCGGCAGCTACGAATTTTCGAATCTGGAGGCCTTCGCGCTCGGTGAATACAATGTCTTTAGCCAGTCTTCGGGCAATCCGACCTTTTCTTTTTCCGTCCCTTACTATGGTTTCTATCTGCAGGACACCTTCCGCGCTTTGCCGAAGTTGACGATCGAAATGGGCCTGCGCGAGGACTTCCAGGTTTACCCACAGCCCGCGAAAAATCCAGCGTTCCCGCTCACCGGACAGTATCCGAACCAGTTCGGACGCCTGGCTCCACGCTTGGGATTTTCCTGGCAGCCCGCATCGAAGACAGTGGTGCGCGGAGGATTCGGGGAGTTCTATACCAACATGAATGGGCTGAACTATCGGAATGCCGTGGTCTCGAACGGGCTGGCGTCACAGCAATCATCGGTGAGTGTCAGTTACACCGCAGATGCGCCGAATCAACAGGCTCCGACCTTCCCGAATATCCTTCCGGGTAATTCCCCTCGGTTCCAGGCTTCCCCGGACATTTCCCTGGTTTCTCCGCAGTTTCGGGTGCCGTATATTTTGCAGGCGAGTTTGCAGATTGAGCGCGAGATCTTCCAGAACACCACGCTGAGTGTCGGCACCATGTGGAATCACGGCGTGCATCTGTTTTCTAGCAGCGCTTATGACTTGAACCTGAATCCGTTGCAAGGCACGACGACGTACATCGTGTGTCCTTCCAGCGCAACTGCAGCACCCTGCAGCGGGCCGACCATCACCCTGCCCAATATGGACAATGGTCTGCTGACCGAAGGCCGCATCAACCCCAACCTGGGTCAGATCAACGAACTCATCAGCCCTGCGCAAAACCATTACAATTCGTTCTTCGTACAGTTGCAGCGCCGCATGACACAAGACGTTTCCTTGCAATTTGCTTACACGTTTGCCAAGAGCATCATGCTCGATGGCATGGACTTCAACAATCAGTTCGACTTCAGCAATACCCACGCTTCTTCGCTGTTGGACCAGCGGCATCGAATTACCTTTGCCGGGGTCTACCGGCCTAGGCTGGAAAGATTGACCAGTTCGGACACCGGCCGCGCGCTGCTCTCGAGTTGGACGCTGAGCAGTGTCATGGAGTTCTCTTCCGGCCGTCCGTACGCGGGTTTGTTGAGTCCCGCATGCACCACTTCGACCATGTCATTCAACAATTGCGATGGCGCCAATGGAAACCTGAACGACACTGCCTTTAACGAAAGCACCGCAAACACCGCGGGGGGCATCAATGGCGGTGGTCCAACGCCAGGGATCGGCCTGAATTCTCTCTACGGCCCGTGGTTGGAGAGGATCGACGTTGGGCTTGCCCGCAGTTTTTCACTCGGGGAAGGCAAGGTACTGCAACTTGAGGCGCAAGCGTTCAATTTGTTCAACCACGCCAACTACTACGTGCAGAATGGCAACGGGATCAACCAGCTGCAATACAACCCAATTGGGACCAACTGCGGTGACGGCGCAACCCTGAAGCAGACCTGCTACCTGGTGCCCAACTCCGGCCCGGGCAATTTTGGGACCCTGCAGGAAATCAGCCCAAACGGCCTTCCCCGCGTGCTGCAGTTCTCAGCGCGGTTCACGTTTTAGCAGACCCTCTGGCGACGTTGGCTGCTCTCTGATCCTAAACCTCCGATCCTCGGTAGCTTTTTACGAACAATTCAACTGCTAGTCGCATTGCCATTACATGCCACTCGTAGCATCTCTTGTGCGAGCCGTATGGCACGATGAGGATTTCCTGTTGGGGAAATACGGTCGGCATGGCGCTAGTAATCGGTCGTTCGCTCCGAGGGCGGGTATCGGCCCCTCATCCTTCATCTAAGGCAGCCGTACCGTCCGACCACTTGCCGGCCGAAGTCAGAAACAGAGTCGGCCCGATGTCAGCCCCGCCAAACCTGTTTACCGCAGCTGCAATGGACGGTTTCGGTAGGCCGTCTCTTGGTCAGTTGCCGTCTGCAGATTGGACAAGGTGTTAGTCATCACGTACGTCATAGTCTTGGCTCCCAGTTTGGCTTAGCCGTCCGAAGTGATGGTTCTAACCACAACACGACGCGCCTGCGAATCTTGAACAGTTGGCCGGATTCGCCAAGGGCAAAAAAACCGAATATAACAAACGTAGTAGTCCATCCCCCGATCATTAATTTCACAAAAAGAGACATCTCCACTCCTATTCTGGAACTCGTAACAAAGTCCTATCTGAAAAGGCGTGAAACACAGGCCAAAACGATCATCGAACGCGATACTTCTTAGGGAGGTGTGGCTGGGGTTGAAGTACGCTAGAAGAAGGCGACTGCGGCAGATCCGTGAAGCCCTCGCCCATGCGCCCGGACGTCGATTTCGGCGCGGGCTGGGTGTGAGCTATTTCTCGGCCCGGTCTTGTCGAGGTCAAACGTAGGGAAATCGCGAGCGGCGGCGTGCCGGGCATTGGAGTACCTGAGTTCGTCAACTCTGCCGAAGTTCCAGTAGTCTTGGTTGTCGGTATCGCCGTGGATGCGCAACCAGGCAGCCTGGTATCCCTACCGGGGATCCACCTACAGCTGGCGCGTCGGAGCTCTATCCCAACCATTCCTCGGGATCGTGAGCGGAGTCGGCAGGCAGGAACTTCACGCCGTTCCGTTGATGGCGGCGCAGTGAGCGGCTCCCATCAATGCGGCTTTGTCATTAGTGATGACTTTGACTGGCATGGCTTCGAGCACAGGCTGCATCCGGCCTTTTCCGACGAATGCACTCATGAACAATGGCCCGGACAATTTGGCCAGCATCTTGGGAGCAATGCCACCGCCGAGGTAAACTCCGCCGGTGGCCATCAGCTTGAGAGCAAGATTGCCCGTCTCCGCCCCAAAGACAGAGACGAAAAGATCCACCGCTTGTTCGCACAACCCGCACTTGCCGTCGAGCGCGGCACTGGAGATAGCAGGCGCAGGGTCGCCGTGCACCATCTCATCGGTGAGCCACTGCGGCTCAGTTCCGCGGCCGGTGTCGCGCAGGAAGTGGAACACGTTGACCAGGCCGGGACCCGAGACAATGCGTTCGTAACTGACGTGTCCATGGCGGCCGGAGAGGTAGCGGAACAACTCCATCTCCAATTCGTTGCGCGGCGCAAAATCGGCATGGCCACCTTCGGTGGCGAAGATGCGATATCGCGATCCATCCCAATACATACCGGCCTCGCCCAGTCCGGTGCCGGCAGAGATGACGGCCTGGTTGCCCTCGGGGTTTCCTTTCACCTGGTTCAGAGACACGACATCTTCCGGATCCAGAGTGGCAATTCCCCAGGCGTTGGCTTCGAGATCGTTGATGAGAATGGTCTTCTTCAAATTGAGCTCGTCGGCGAGACGTGCGGACTCAATGATCCACGGAAGGTTGGAGGTTTCAACCCGTCCGTTGCGAACCGGGCCGGGCACGCCAAAGCAGGCAGCATCAGGATGCAGTTTTCCAGACTCGACAAACTTGGAGACGATCTGATCTAGGCCAGCGTATTCGCGGCTAGGGAAAACGGATGCGGACACCAGTCGGAAGTTGCCGTCCGCAACATCGAAGAAGGCCAGCCTCGCATTCGTTCCTCCGATGTCGCCTGCCAGGATCATTCTTCGAAGTTCCTCCAGTGACGGCCGTCGCGCTCGAGCAAATCATCGGCCTCTTTCGGACCCCACGTGCCGGAGGCGTAGTTGGGGAAATTGCGGGGAGGCAGCGCCTTCCAGACATCTAAGAGAGGACTCACCACACACCATCCGGCTTCGACCATGTCCGCGCGCTGGAACAGAGTCTGGTCGCCGATCATGCAATCGTGGAGCAGTCGTTCATAACCCGTGCTGGGCTGGGTTCCGAAGTAGTCGGCATACTCAAAATTCATGTCAACCGCGCCCAGCCGCATAATCGGTCCAGGAACCTTGGCCGCGAATTGCAACGAGATTCCTTCCTCCGGTTGAATGTGCAGCACCAGTTGGTTGGGCATCAGATTCTCGACCGGCGTGTCACGGAAGAGAACGAACGGGGCTCTTCGGAACTGAATTACGATGTGCGTATTCTGCGCTGCCAAGCGCTTTCCGGTGCGCAGATAGAAAGGAACGTCGGCCCAGCGCCAGTTGTCGATGAGCAGCTTCATGGCGACAAACGTCTCGGTTTTTGAGTCGGGCGGAACGTCGCCTTCTTCACGATAGCCGGGCACACCCTGACCTTTGATGATGCCGGATCCGTATTGCCCGCGCACCGTTCTGGTAAGCACTTCTTCCGCGGTGATGGGTTGGATGGCATGGAGAATCTTGGCCTGCTCATCCCGCACCGCGTCGGCGTGAAACGAGATGGGCGGCTCCATGGAAGTCAGGCTAATCAGTTGCATGATGTGGTTGGGCACCATGTCACGCAACGCGCCTGCTTGATCGTAATAGCTGCCGCGCTGCTCTACTCCTACGGTTTCCGCAACCGAGATCTGGATGTGATCGATATAACGGCGATTCCAGATGGGCTCGAAGATTCCATTGGCGAATCGAAAGGCCAAAATGTTCTGGACGGTTTCCTTGCCCAGATAATGATCGATGCGATAAATCTGCTTTTCTTTGGCAACCTTCAGTAGTTGGACGTTTAGAGTCTTCGCCGACTCCAGGTCGTGCCCGAAAGGCTTTTCGATGATGACCCGGCGCCAATGCTGATTGTCTTCTTCCATCAGCCCAACCGCTGCCAACTGTTCCACGATCGGGCCAAAATAATTCGGGGCAGTCGCCAGATAGAAGAAAAAATTGCCATGCGTAGTGTGATCCTGGTCGACTTTCTTTAGAAAATCCTTCAACTGTACATAAACATTCTTGTCGTTGAATTCGCCGCTCACATAGTACAAACGTTTGAGAAACCATTCGACGATGTCCTGGTCTACATCCCCGCCAGCGTAGTGCTTTATATCTTCAGCGATCTTTTGGCGGAAGTCTTCGTTTGACATCTTGCGATGCGATGTACCAACAATAGCGAATTCGCGAGAGAGCAGTTCGGCTTTGGCCAGGTTATAAAGTGCGGGAATGAGCTTGCGACCGGTCAAATCACCGCCGGCTCCAAAGATCACCATTACGCAAGGATCCGCCGGCCTGCCCGGGCGGTGTTGCTGTGTTTCCTGTAGCGCTTCTGTCAGAGCCATAGCCATTACCCTCTAAGTGAAAGCTGACGAGACTTAAGCAGTGTTTTGCGGCGGGTTTCTGTTTTACGGGCCGTCGCTTCGCGAGAGTGTGATTCGATTATTCCCGGCTTCATAGCGCTTCGCCCAATATTAAATCGTTTTTCTAGTTCTGGCGAATCCAGTGGCGCACGCTTTGCAGAAGCGAGGGCAAGATGCCCTCGCGACAGCCGGCAAGATGCCGGCGCTACGATATTCGTTTCAGTGCGGCGCTTCACGAACTTGCCCGGCTTTCGACGTTGTCACTTCGAATTTGTTTCCACGGCTTTCAGCACTTTGTCGAAGGCCTCGGCGAAGAGGCGGACCCCGTCGTCCGTCAGCTTGTCGGTGACTTCTTTCATCGAGATCCTGAGCTTAGCCGCAGTCTCCATAGTTCGATTGGCTGATTCAACGTCTTCAGTCAAGCTGGGCCGCGCGCGACCGTGGTCACGGAAAGCATCCAGCGTCGCTGGCGGAATCGTGTTGACGGTATCCGGCCCGATCAGTTCTTCCACGTACAGCACGTCGCGATAGTTGGGATTCTTGGTGCTCGTGCTGGCCCAGAGCACACGCTGCGCCTGTGCTCCTTTGGTGGCTAAGGCTTTCCAGCGATCACCGCTGAAGAGTTTCTGATAGCTGACATAGGTTTGTTTGCCATTCGCAATCGCAACCTTGCCAAGGATACTCTTCAATTGCTCTTGCTCGCGCTGGTCCTTGGAAGCCTTGAGGCGCTCACCGACGATGGCATCCACGGAACTGTCAATTCGGCTGATGAAGAAGCTGGCTACACTGGCGATTTTCCCGACATCGCCTCCGCGCGTCGACAGTTGTTCGAGGCCGGCAATGTAGGCTTCCGCCACGCGTTTATAAACTTCCTGCGAGAACAGCAACGTTACATTAATGTTGATGCCTTCGCTGACCAGTTGCTGGAAAGCTGGAATGCCCTCGGCCGTGCCCGGAACTTTGATCATCACGTTTTCGCGGCCCACGGTTTTCCAAAGTCGACGCGCTTCTGCCAGAGTGCCTTCGGTATCGCGAGCGAGATATGGCGATACTTCGAGGCTGACGTATCCGTCGCGGCGTTTTGAGCTGTCGTACACCGGGCGCAAGAAGTCGGCGGCATCCTGAATGTCGCGGATGGCGAGAACCTCGTAGCGGCCTTTGGCATCGAGACCGGCTCGGGATTTCAGGGACTGCAGGATGTCGCTGTACAACGTGCTGTCCGCGATCGCCTTTTCGAAGATGGCGGGATTTGAGGTCATGCCGCGAAGGCCGTCCTCGTCAATTAGGCGTTTGAGTTCGCCGCTGGTGAGCAGGTCGCGACGGATGTAATCCAGCCATACGGATTGGCCGTACTGGAGGAGATCTTTTAGCGGGTTGGTTGCTTTTGCGCTCTCAATGATTCCGGTTGCCATTGTTGCCTCCATTATCGTAAAACTCTGTGCCGATTCGCGGGGTGCGGGGATGAGAGTTATGCCACTCCGCGCCAGATCCTTCGGGACTGCGTCCCCTCAGGATGACGTCAAAATCTTAAGATCCTTCGGGACTGTATCCCTCAGGATGACTTCAAAACCTTACTTTGACAGGGCGATTGCTTCTCGCGCTGCTTCGACTACTTTGTCCGCGGTGAAGCCGAACTTCTTGAGCAAGTCTTTGATCGGGGCGGACGCTCCGAAGCGGTGCATTCCGATCATTTTACCGGTTGGTCCGACGTACTGCGACCAGCCGAACGTGGACGCCGCCTCCACTGAAACTCGCGCTTTCACCGCGGGCGGCAGCACCTGTTTCTTGTAATCTTCGCTTTGCTTTTCGAAAATGTCCCACGATGGCATGCTGACTACGCGAGCTTTGATTCCTGCTGCGGTGAGTTGTTCGTAAGCGGTCACGCAGAGAGATACTTCGCTCCCGGTTCCCATCAGAATGACTTCCGGCTTGCCGTCGGACGCCTCGGCCAAAACGTACGCGCCTTTGGCAACGCCAGCGGCCGGCGCGTACTTGGACCGGTCGAACGTCGGCAAAGGTTGACGAGTCAGGACTATCGCGGCGGGTTCATGCTTTAGTTGCATGATCACTTTCCAAGCTTCCACGACTTCGTTGGCGTCCGCTGGTCTGAGCAGCACCAAGCCGGGAACGGCGCGCAACATCGCCAATTGCTCAATCGGCTGGTGAGTGGGACCGTCCTCGCCCAAGCCGATGGAATCGTGGGTATAGATAAAGATGGAGGGGACTTGCATGAGCGCGGCCAGACGGACGGCGGGCTTCATGTAATCCGTGAAGTTGAAGAACGTGCCGCAATAGGGACGAATCTTCGAGACCGCCAAACCGTTAACGGCTCCAGCCATGGCGTGCTCACGAACTCCGAAGTGCAGATTGCGGGCGGCATAACTTCCGGGTTGAAAATCTCCGGCTCCTTCAAATTTGAGCCGCGTCCGGTCAGAAGTCGCCAAGTCCGCTGACCCGCCCATCAGCCACGGAATATTTTGCGCGAGCACGTTTAGCACTTTGCCGCCGCTATCGCGAGTCGCCATGCCTTTTGGATCGGCAGGGAAGTCGGGCAAGTTCTTGTTCCATCCGTCGGGCAGTTCGCGGTGTTGCATGCGGTTGATCTGGTCCGCGAGTTCCGGAAATTTTCTGGTGTATTCCGCGAACGATGTTTGCCATTTGTGTTGCAGGTCGTGTCCGCGTTTACCGATTCCCTGGCGGAAGTTTTCGAGCACGCCATCGGGAACGAGGAACTTCGCGTCCTCAGGCCAGCCGTAATTCTTTTTGGTCAGGCGCACTTCTTCTTCGCCCAAGGGCTCGCCATGGGCTTCGTTGGTATCGTGTTTGTGCGGCGATCCGTATCCGATATGGCTGTTTACAACGATGAGGGTGGGGCGATCGCGGGTCTCGAGGAAGGTGTTGTACGCTTTTGCCAGCGCGACGAGGTCATTGGCGTCGGTCACGTGAACTACGTTCCAGCCGTAACCCTGGAAGCGCTCACCCACATCTTCCGTGAACGACCAGTCGGCGGGTCCATCCAGCGTGATGCGGTTGTTGTCGTAAGTCCAGCACAGGTTGGGCAGCTTCAAGTGGCCAGCCAGCGACGCAGCTTCGGAGCCTACTCCTTCCATGAGGTCGCCATCGCCGCAGAAGGCGTAGACGTTGTAGTTGAAGATCTCGAAACCCGGCCGGTTGAAATTCGCCGCCAGCCAATTTGCCGCAATCGCCATGCCTACGGTGTTTCCGATGCCTTGCCCGAGAGGGCCGGTGGTGGTTTCCACGCCAGCGGTATGGCGGTATTCGGGATGCCCGGGAGTCTTGCTATCAATCTGACGGAAGTTCTTTATGTCGTCCAATGTGACAGCGAATTCTCCGGTCGTCTCGTACTCCGGATTCACTCCGCGAACCTGAGACAAATAGAGCATCGCGTACAGCAACATCGAGGCGTGGCCATTCGAGAGCACGAAGCGATCGCGATTGGGCCAGGTGGGATTCGCGGGATCAAAGCGAAGGAATTGTTGCCACAGGCAATAGGCCACGGGCGCCAACGCCATGGGTGCGCCGGGGTGCCCGGAGTTTGCCTTTTGCACGGCGTCGATCGCCAGGGTCCGGATTGTGTTGATGCTCAGGGTTTCCAGTTGCTTGCCAGTCAGCAGTTGCTCGCTCGCTACCACAGAAAGTTCTCCCTTCGGACGAAGTGATCAGAGCCGTAGGATCGCTGCCTCCGCTTCTCAGGAAGTGAAAACGGAGGATATGCCCCACATCAGGCAGTTTATCAAGCTTTCGAAAGGTGCGTGCGCATGATCAAAGCAGAAACGTACGAATCTGTTCGATAGGGGATTCGTCATCTCGATTGGAATCCTTAATCATTAGGATGAATTGGGCGGGACAAAGATTCAGGACTGGGACGGTGAATTGTCCCTTCGTGTAATTTTGTGTCCTTTGGGTTGATGAAGTGCAAACGATAGAACCACAAAGGACACGAAGATACACAAAGGATTTCCTATATAGGACACTAGCGCTTCATTTGTGCGAGGTAGCCCTGCTGGGTCTGATAGCTCTTGGTGATGCTCTCCACGAATTTCAAGAATTGTTTTAGCGTCTCGCGTTCGGCGAGTTCAAGATTGTCGAACTTGAGGCGAACACCGAAGGTGGGATTGCTCCGGGTCACGATTCCATTGAGGATCAGCCCCTTGACCCAGATTTTCCCGTTAGCCACCCAGAGTCCGATTTCGAGCTTGACTCCGGTCTTGACCGGAGTCGCGGTTTCCACGAAGCCTCCGCCCAAACTGGTGTTCGACAGATTGCCCCAAACTGGCGTGGGCGAGCCGTCGATGCGCAATTCGACTGCGACAAAACACTTCATGCGCGGATAGCGCCGCCGATCCTGGCCCCAGCAGGGAGTGAAAATATCCGGTTCGAACGGTGGAGTCGCTGCGGGCGTGATCGCGACTGGAGGCTCTGGTGAAGGCTTGGGAGAAGGTGAGGCCGCGGACTGTACCCTTGGACCCCTGCTCTTGATCTTGCGCATGGTTTCGAGCAACACGCGGTCGCGTTGGCCGGCTTCGGCATCGCGATAAGCCTGCAGGAGCTCGCCGAGATGACCCACAATTTCCGGGTCGGTCAGGAGCTTGGTCCAGTCCGCTCCGGGTGCAGAGGTCTTGGTATCAGTCATTTGATCGGTGGGCTCGATTTAGCGGAGTTCTCCCCAGTCTTAGAGTGAAGCAGGTTCCTAAGCTGGACAAGATGACTGTGGTGTAGCGTTATCGGTAACCAGCATCGGCATTTCGGCCCGCCGAGACCGCAATCGCCACAAGAGTCAACCCGCTTACCAAGAATGGGAACCATACTTGTGCGATCCAAGGCACGGGAATGAGAAACAGCACGTCAAGGTCGGTGAGGGAAGCGGGCCATCGCACCGTGGCCCAGAGGCCGGCGTAGTAGGCGATATCCCAGAGGGCAAAGAGCCAAAGGAACGCGGCCCAACGCGCGCTTGCCCTGGAAACCGTAAGCAGCGTCACACTGATCAGCATGACCATGGTGGCCGCCTCGCGATACACCTCGATGGCGAGGAGGCTCGGAGGAAACTGGGAAATCGATGTTGCCTGCTCGTAGCCTGGCAAGGAATTCCGGAGGTCGGATAAGGTTCCGGTGTAGCCGGGCAGCAGACCCACTGCCGCACGCAAGTACACTACGACAGCGGCCTCCACAAAGCCGAAGGCGCAGGCAAAGATCGCAATGGTAATCAGCTGCCGCCGATTTAAAAGCTGCCCCTGGCGGCGAAATGCGAAGTAAGTGGCGAATGGAATCAGAATCAGCAGGTTTACCCACCAGGGCTCGGCCCAAAGCTGGAACTTCTCCATATGCATAGAGGAGAAATTCTAAACTGACTTAGGCCTGCCGCGGTGAAATGCGGACGGGATTCCTGAAGCCAGCTGCCATCTCCTGAGGCTGCCGTCAAGCGATTATGTTGACGCCGCTTTCTGGTGTGGCTGCCGCCGAACTGGACTCCGCGCTAGGACGAAGCTTGAACGTACTCTCAAGCTCGGCCAAAGCTTGCTGCGCCGCGGAGGGATCTCCGCTTTGAAGTTCGCCGCAGGTTGTACGCTTGATTCAGTGTGCTGCTGGGAAGGATCGCTGATACAGACATTGGTCGGCTCCATTGCTTACAGACGCTTTCCCGATATGCAAGTCGTGTGTCAGAACCCTTCGCCGCCCGCCATCAGATCCAGACTGCTGATTCTATGTAGGGCTGAGCGCAATTCTCGGCGGGTTCGTTCTCCGGCTGGAGCACGTAGCGCAAGGGCTGCCTCTGGTCAGTCGGTCGCCGGGCAAAATGTGCCCGAGATCCTCTGCCCCATGAACCCCTCGTTTCCGCGTTTGTACTCGCGAAATTACAAAGGTTTGACAAATCTTTGACAGTCGTCTTGCCCGAACTACATAACATCGGTCCCCTGCGAGCTGCGAGGTCTGGCTCGCCCTCGACGATCAAAATCTCTGGCTCAGGAATATCTTGCGAATCCAGGAGGGGAACAAATGAAAACGCTCAATCAAATGCTTGGCGCCAACCGCCGTCTCATCGCGCGTGTGATTGCTCTGATTCCGATGATCGCGCTGGCACTGGCCAGCGCGCAAGCTGGGACTGTAACCACGGTCGCTTCTACCATTCCGAGTAACGGCGATCTTAACCCTTACGGCGTTGCCCGCGTGCCCACCACCACAGGATCGCTGACCAAAGGAAATATTCTGGTCAGCAACTTCAACAACAGCAAGAATCTGCAAGGAACCGGCACGACGATTGTGCAGATCAGCCCGAGCGGCGCGGTCACCCTGTTTGCCCATATTGACGCCAGCACTCTGCCCGGTCCTTGCCCTGGTGGAGTTGGACTGAGCACCGCGCTGGTCGCACTCCGCACGGGATGGGTCATCGTCGGCAGCGTGCCTACCACCGACGGAATGTCAGACACCGTGCAAGCGGGATGTCTGCTGGTATTGAACAGCAGCGGCCAAGTGGTCGAGACCTTCTTTGGTTCGCTAATCAATGGTCCTTGGGATATGGCCGCGTTCGACGGCGGCCGCAACGTCAGTCTTTTCGTCACGAATGTTTTGAACGGCACAGTCGCTGGCGGCGGCAAGATCGTGCACGAAGGCACGGTTCTGCGCCTGGACCTGAACATTCCGCACGGAGCAATACCTAACCTGCAGCAAATGACAATCGTCGGCTCAGGTTTCGCCGAGCGGACCGATCGAAACGCGCTGGTTATCGGACCAACGGGACTTGCACTCAACCACAGAGATCGCCACGACAACGATCGTTATGACACCGATCGCCACGACAACGACAGCCACGGCGGCGGCGTACTTTATGTAGCCGACACTCTCAACAACCGCATCATCGCCATCGAGGATCCGCTGCAACGCAACACTTCCGATGGAACAGGAATGACGGTCTTCCAAGGCGGTGCTCTGAACGCTCCACTCGGATTGGAGATTGCCACGAACGGAAATATCTTGACCGTAAACGGCGGAGACGGATACCTGGTGGAGACCAAAGTGGAGGGCCACCACGGGCATCAAGTCAGAAAAGTGCTATTGGACGAGATGGGCGCGATGGGAGCCGGTGCCTTGTTCGGACTCATCGATGTCGCGGGCCAGGGCATCTACTTCGTGGATGATAACGAAAACGCGTTGAACCTTTTTCACTGAGGACTTGGATCTCTCCGAGGTGCGCCGTGCCCGGAATGTAGTTGCGGCGTCTTCGCCCGTGCAGGATCGGAGTGAGTGCAGGGTGCGCCCGGAGAGATTCGAACTCCCGACCCACAGCTCCGGAGTGTAAACCAATAGGTTTTTAACCCCATGGCCCGCCTTACTTTTCTGCAGATTAGAAAG
>Ga0070766_10000322_pt1 | contig 20383 bp, 19 predicted proteins | sample HubBroMetageWFT6_FD_69782 | JGI IMG/M metagenome (GOLD analysis project Ga0070766, IMG submission 69782) | Warmed and freeze-thawed soil microbial communities from the Hubbard Brook experimental Forest, New Hampshire - Hubbard Brook CCASE Soil... | ecosystem: Environmental > Terrestrial > Soil...
CGAGGAGGCCGCCGCTGCCAGCGTTGACGAGTCCATCCAGTCCGCGGATTCCGAGGCGGCGACGTTCGCGGGGTGGAGCATCCGCCAGCCGAATGCCGACGCCCAGCCGGTGTGGCAACGGTCGCACGATCCCTCCGACCCGCCACCGCCCGCAGCAGACATTGAACCAGGCCAGAGCGAAGCGCCTGCTCCGACCTGGTCACTGGCGCGCTCCACGGATGACGCTGCAACCACGGCCGGTGCGACGGTTGCCGGCGACACCCCCCTTGCAGACGACACCGCCCTTGCGGACGACACCCCAATCACGGATGCCGCGCCGCCGGCGACGGACGCCTTGATCGTGGCGGACATCACTCCGCCCACCCAGCCTGCTGATCCCGCAACTGATTCAGCAGCGGACGATGCTGATCACCAAGCCGCGACCGAGCCGGCCTCGGAATCGTGGCTCTCGGCATCCTGGCTCGACGACGTCGTGGACGGCGACACCACGCAGCCGGCGACCGAACCTGACGTCCCTGCCGAATCCGAGGTCTCGGAGCACACAGGCGACCAACCGGCGCCGGATATGGCGACCGTTGAAGCCGCCGTCCACTCGCCGGATATGCCGGTCGACGAGCCGGATCATGAAGCCGAAGCGTCGCCAGACGACGAGACCGCTGCTGTTGCCGCCGCCGCCGATGACGAGCTCGGCAACGAAGGCGAGGCGCCGGCGCCGGGGCACGCCCTGAGGACCCCGGGGCCTTGGAGCTGGCCGCTCGCCGAGCACGACGAGGAGCCGCTCGCAGCCTCGGAGGCCGGGGCATCGACATCGCAACCTTCGGACGAACCCGACGCGCCGGAGCTGCAGCCCGTCGCCGTCCCGGCATTTGCGCACGAGGACGACGCTGCCGTCTCCGAGCACGATGCCGAGCCGGGATTCTTCCACCGCGACGAGCCGGTCGGCTCGCAATACGTGGACTTCGACGAGGTGCGCAACGAGCTGGTGCAGATCGGCATCGTCTGGCTCGGCGAGACCAACGCGGGACAGGTGACCGCGCTGCTCAGCAGCACCCGATCAACCATCGACGACTTCGTCGCGACCATCGACACCATTCGCGGGCTCCATCTCGAAGGCCAGGATCCCGCGTCAATTCAGGCGATGGCGCGCGAGATGCACCAGCAGGCTGCCGAGCGGTTGTGCGGGGCATGACCCGGTGAGCCACCAGGTGGTGATCTGGATCCAGGATCACTCTGTGCTCATCCTGGCCGGCCTCGCCGTTGTCGAGGGCATCATCTGTCTCGCGTTGCTCCGGCTGTCACGTCATGCGCGGCACGAGATGAAGGCGGCCCAGGCGGCCGCACTCGAGTCGGCCCGAGCTGCCGCGCTTGCGGCTCCGGGAGCCATCGACCCCGAGGCGGTGCTTGCACTGCTGCGTCAGGGTCATGCCCCGACCCTCGACAACGTGTACACGATGATGCGGCGCCGCGAACTCGAGGGCGCGGACAGGCCTGACAGTGAGTCGCCGGCGCCGGCGAGGAGCATTCCAACCAGGGACGCACCCGCCGGCCGCACCTCGCTCACCACCTCTCAGGTCGAGGAGCGGCTGCGCCAGTACGAACGCTGATCGGTCGCTATCTCGGGTGGCGCCGCTCTACTGGTATGGGACGTCCCCTGCCGCATGCTTCTGCCGCGGCGAGAAAGGCCATCGCAACCGCCTCCTCGCGCAGTTGCGCGATCGCGTCCTCGGTCCGGTGCAACACGGCGACGCTGTTGCGGATGGTCCAGCCCGACCGCCCGGAGACCTTGGGTGGAAGCAGCTGCCGGCCGGGGGAGCGGACCGACCAGCTCCCCGGCGAGACGCTCGCAGACTTGGCGCCCGAGTACGCCGATCCGGGTCGCGTGGCCGCCTCCAGGGCGCCTGGCCGCTGGACCTCCACGAAAACAGGGTCGGCGTCAGGGATCGATATCGGCCAGACGACCTCCGCGGGTGCGATGACATCGCTTCGTACCGGGACTGGGACTGCGCCTGCAAGCGCGAACAGCGCCGCGGCGAGGTCTTCACCAGAATCGAAGGCGCTTCCCTCGCCGAACCACTCGTCGTCCTCGATGGAGGCTCCACCAGCCGTCACCATCGTCCCTGAACTCATCACAGCGATCTGATCGTACCCGCGCGAGTTAACGAGTCGTGGATGTCTGGAACGCTGCCGGAATCGAACGTGTATCGAACCGGTTGCTGTCGTCAGAACGGCCCGCTGCGGCGCACACAATCGGCGCGGAACCGCCTTCCGTCCGAAATCCAAGGAGCATCTTCACGTGAGCATGGCAGCCGTCCCGCAGAAGCTCGACAGCCGTTACCTCGAGGCTCTCGGCCCCCTGCGTCCACTGGTCGATGACGACAGCCTGACCGAGATCATGGTCAACGGACCGGAGATGGTCTACGTGGAGCGCAAGGGAAAGATCCTCCTCACCGATATCCGCTTCGATGACGAGGCCCATCTCATGCGGGTGATCGACACCATCGGTGCTGCGGTTGGACGGCGCATCGATGCGCGCACGCCACTCATGGACGCGCGTCTGCTCGACGGATCCCGCGTCAACGCGGCGATACCGCCGGTTGCGCTTGACGGTCCCATTCTCACGATTCGAAAGTTCAGCAAGGACCCGTATCAGGTTTCCGACCTCATCGGGTTCGGCACCATGACCCAGGAAGCCGCCGCGTTCATCCAGGCATGCGTGCTCGCGCGCGCAAACATCCTGGTGTCCGGTGGGACGGGCACAGGCAAGACGACTCTTCTCAACGTCTGCTCGGGTTTCATCCCCATCGACGAACGTATCGTCACCATCGAGGATGCTGCCGAGCTCCAGTTGCACCAGGAGCATGTCTGCCGTCTCGAGGCTCGTCCGGCCGATGTCAACGGCGAAGGCCGGATCGCCATCCGCGAGCTGGTCATCAACTCGCTGCGTATGCGTCCCGATCGCATCGTCGTTGGAGAGTGCCGTGGCGGTGAGGCGCTCGACATGCTCCAGGCGATGAACACAGGCCACGATGGATCGCTGACCACCATCCATGCGAACAGCCCGCGCGAGACCCTCTCGAGGCTCGAAACCCTGGTACTCATGGCCGGTCTGGACCTGCCCCTCAAGGCAATCCGTCAGCAGATCGCCGGCGCGATCAACCTCATCATCCAGCTGAACCGCCTCAAGGACGGCTCGCGCAAGGTCGTGTCCGTCACCGAGGTCATCGGGATGGAGGGCGAGATGATCACCGTGCAGGAGATCTTCAAGTTCGAGTCACGCGGTGCGGATCCGTCGACCGGAAAGATCATCGGCGACTTCGAGCCGACGGGCATCCGGCCGCGAATCATCGACAGGCTGTTCGACATGGGCATCCCGCTCCCGCCGCGCCTCGCGCAGATCTTCCCGGACCGGCGCCAGGTCGGCGTCGTCACCGAGAAGAACGGTCATCTGAGCGGGGTCGCCTAGCAGCGGCCTCAGGCAGCAGGCGGCGGAACGTTCACCGGCTCGTAGATCAGGCCCTCGCCGCAGCAGCGTCCGCACTCGTCGCCCACGGTCGCCTTCGACGCCCAGGCACCGACGGTGCCCTCGCGAAACTCCACCTTGCGATTACGGTCCCCTGACCCGTCGCAATTCGGACACCGCGCAAGTCGCCGTTCCGCCGCTGGCATGGCCATACACTGCGCGGCCGCGGAGAAAACATCTGTACGCAGGCGGACTCAGGGATGCCGGGACGCCCGAAACGCCGATGCCGGATCAGGCGGATCCCACCCCGTCCATCACGTGGATGGGCTGGAAGACGTCCTCTGAGAGCTGCTCGCCCGAGGTGGTGAGATGCTCGAGGAATGTCGGAATGACACCGCTCGGCATGTACGAGCCGACGACCTTGCCATCCTCGTCGACGCCGACCTGCTTGTAGGTGAAGATGTCCTGCAGCTTCACCTCGTTGTTCACACAGCCGAGCACCTCGGTGATGCTCACGATCTTGCGAGTACCGTCGCGCAGACGGGACTGCTGCACGATCACGTTGACCGCCGAGCCGATCTGCTCGCGGATGGCGCGCGACGGCAGTTCCGCTCCCGCCATCAGCACCAGCGTCTCGAGACGGCTGATGCAGTCGTGCGCGTTGTTCGCGTGGAGGGTTGTCAGCGATCCATCGTGGCCGGTGTTCATCGCCTGGAGCATGTCCAGCGCCTCGCCACCACGACACTCTCCGACGACGATGCGGTCCGGTCGCATGCGCAACGAGTTGATGACCAGGTCGCGGATCGAGACGCGTCCACGACCTTCGACGTTCGCTGGACGCGTCTCGAGCGTGACGACATGCTCCTGACGCAGCTGCAGCTCGGCCGCATCCTCGATGGTGACGATGCGCTCGTCCTCGGGGATGAAGCCGCTGAGGATGTTGAGCGTGGTCGTCTTTCCCGAGCCGGTGCCGCCACTCACGACGACGTTCATCTTTCCCCGCACGCACGCCCGGAGGAAGCGAACCATGTCCTCGGTGATCGACCCGTACTTGATCAGATCATCGATGGTCAGCGCCTCTTTGGCGAACTTGCGGATGGTCATCGTCGGTCCGCGCAACGCGAGCGGCGGGATGATCACGTTCACTCGGGATCCATCCTTCAGCCGCGCGTCAACCATCGGCGACGACTCATCGACTCGCCGGCCGATGCTGCTCACGATCCTGTCGATGACCTGCATCAACTGCTGGTCACTCTCGAAGGTGACCGGGCTCAATGTCAGCTTGCCGTGCTGCTCGACATAGATCTGCTTGTAGCTGTTGATCATGATTTCGGTGATGTCCTCGCTCGCGAGGAGTTCCTCGAGCGGCCCGAGACCGAGAACATCATTAATGAGGATCTCGACGAGTCGAAGTCGATCCGGCCGGCTCATCGTGATGTTCTGCTCGGTGATCACGTCGTTGAGCAGCTCGGAGATGCGCTGGCGCACGACCTCGGGGGGTACGGAGTCGGTGCCCTGGGCGAGCTCTTCCACGAGCCGCTGGTGCACCTTGCCGCGCAGCGCTACGTGGGTGTTGACGTGTCCACCCATCTTGCCCAGCCCCGGTCGCGACATCCCACCGGCACGGTTCAGCAGCGTGGGCGCGCGCTGTGGTTCAGGTGCGACGGTGGGGCGCTCGACCTCGAACGGACGAGGCGCGGGCGGCGGGGTTGGCGGCGCTGGCGCCGAAGCTCCGCCGGGGCGATTCTGCCAGCCGGCCGGGGGGAACCGGTCCGCTCCGTCATCGACGGGACGGTCGGGCGTTCCAGAGGGTGCCGATGGCGACGGCGCGCTGGGTGTGGAAGCCGGAGGAGTTCCCTCTGCCTTCCGCTGCACTCGGTCGAGCAACGACATGAGAGCTCAAACCACCTCGTGTGATCGCGTTGAATACCTGCCCGGAGGCTGAACCAAGCATCCCCGGGATGCACGGGAAACGGTGCAACGATCCTGTCGAAGCAGCGTCCCAGGGGCTCTGAGGGGGTTGAATGGGGTCCGCCGGAACCGGTCCGTCAAATTCAGTTGCCAATTCACGTGAAGGAACGCCGCATGGAACGTCGGCTGTCGCCCTCGGCGTGGGATGAGATGCTCCGAACGGCTTCGGCGGTGCGGGCACCAGAAGCCCCGGCGTCCCCGGCGCCACACCGCCGCCATCGGCGAGCCATTCGCCCGGTGGCGATGACCGCCGGCCTCGTGGCGGCGTGCGGGCTGGCTGTGCTGCACCTGGCCGGGACGACCGGAACCGCCATGGCCAACGGCGGGTATGACTCGCAGCTGTTCTCGCTTACCAACCAGGACCGGACCAGCAACGGTGTGCACTCGCTGAGGTTCAGCGGGACGCTGCAGAACATCGGCGAGGGCGCGCCCTACAACTGCCGAGGCGTCCAGGTCTCCGGCCGATCCGTCGACATGATCCGGCGCAACTACTTCGCCCATCCGATCCTGGGCTGCGGCGAATACGTGTTCTCGATGATGCAGGCCTTCGGCATCCGCTACCGGTCGGCCGGCGAGAACATCGGCTGGGTTGCATATTCCTCGAGCCCGGCCAGCTACATCAACGGTGCCTTCATGAACAGCAGCGATCACCGAGCCAACATCCTCTCTTCGAACTACACGGAGATGGGGGTCGGGTCCGACGAGAGCGCGCCCGGCGTGACCTGGACCGGGCAGGGGAGCGAGCAGAACGTCTGGATGTTCAGCGAGGAGTTCGCCCAGGCGGGCGCGTCGTCGCCGCCACCCCCGCCCCGCAAGCCGCGGCCCAAGCCCGTGGCACGGAACTCGCCGGCGCCGGTGGCTCCGGCCGCACCTGGAGTGAGCGTCACACCTGACACGACGCCATCGACGTCGCCGACGCCGCTGCTGATCCCGGCCGGCAGCCTCCCCCAGGACCTCCCCGCACCGCCGGTCGGCGGCTACGAGGGGCTCTTCCCCAACACGATCGAATCCGTCCTCGAAGCCTTCCTGACGTTCTAAAAGGGCACAGAACTCTGACTCAGCTCAGCACCGTCGAAGCGTCCACCGGCGAGCTCGATGGCAGCATCGTCGTCGCCACGGGTCTCCGCAAGATCTATCGGGTGAGCCGCCCGCCGCGTGAGGCGATCCGAGATATGTCGCTGACCGTTGCGGCCGGCGAATTCGTTGCCATCATGGGCCCGAGCGGCTGCGGCAAGAGCACGCTCCTGCACATGCTGGGGGGCTTGGAACCGCCCGACCAGGGGACGGTCACGATCCAGGGCATCGATATGTACGCGCTCCAGGACGAGGAGCGCTCAGCGTTCCGGCGCGACCACATCGGCTTCGTCTTCCAGTTTTTCAACCTTCTTCCGACGTTGACCGCGGCTGAGAATGTCGCCCTGCCCCTTCGCCTGCGCAACGACGCCCCCGGGAAGCACGGGCAGCGGCTCTCCCGGCAGGTGATCGGCGAACGGGTGGACGCGGTGATGAACCAGCTCAACCTCCATGGTCTCCAGGGCCATGGCCCGGAGGAGATCTCCGGCGGAGAGCAGCAGCGCGTAGCGCTGGCTCGGGCGCTCGCCGCCTCGCCGTCTCTCCTGCTCGCCGACGAGCCGACCGGGAACCTCGACTGGACCAGCGGGCACGAGGTCATGGCGCTCCTGACACGTCTATGCCGTCAGGAGCATCAGACGGCGGTATTGGTCACCCACGACGCACGGGTCGCCGCGTACGCCGACAGGGTCCTGATCATGCGCGACGGGGTTGTGATGGACGAAGTCGCCCTGAGCCATGAGGCACAGGCACCGGACGCGATGCCAGACCCCTCGGTCCTGGTGGGCAGGCTCGCCAAGCTGGACCTGTGAGCGACATCTGGGTGCTGGCGGCTCGAGCCATCAAGGCGCGCCCGCTTCGCAGCGTGCTCACCGCCGCCGCCGTCGCCCTCGGAATCGCCGTGGTGCTCGCGGTCCAGATCGCGATCCAGGGCCTCACCGTGCAGGCGAGTGAAGCCAAATCGCAGCAGGCCGGCGCCTCGTCGCTCGACGTCCGTGTTGACGCCGGCTCCGGCTTGACCGCGTCGGAGATCACCGAGCTTGGGGGTCTCCCGGGCGTGGTCCAGGCCGTCCCGCTCTACGAGAAGCAGGTGACGGCAGGCCCGGCCGGGACTGGTCTTACGGGCGATACCGTGACCCTGGTCGGCCTCCAGGACTCAAGCGCGGCGCTCCGCGGCGTCTCGGTGGTTGCAGGACGGCTTCCGGTGCCGGGAAGCACCACGGAGGTCGCCATCGACCAGGGGTTGAGCACAGCCCTGAGTGGCGGCGTCGGGTCCCCGATTCAGATCGGTCAGGCCATCCAGATGATCACTTCAACCGGACCGGACGAGTTCACGGTCGTCGGTTTCACGTCGGGGACCGTTGCCGGGCCGTCCTTCACCCACGACGCCGTCTTTGTCGACGACGCGGCCATGCTCGGACCCTTCGGGCTCGGTTTGCGCACTCCCCTGGTTGCCCTGCGCTTCGGCCCCGGCGCCACGGTGGCTCGGGTGGCGAGTGAGGTGCACGCCAGGTTCGGCTCGAGTGTGACGACCTACGACCCGCGGGCGGGCGGGTCGGCGCCGTTGCAGGACCTGGAGCCGTTGCTCGTGCTCGCCACCGTGCTGAGCCTGATCGTCGGTGCAGGGGTGACCGCCAACAGCGCGGCTCTCGCCACCTTCGAGCGGCGGCGCGAGATCGGCCTGCTCCGCGCCGCCGGAGCGTCATCGCGGCAGGTGTTCCGCCTGTTCGCTGCCGAGGTCGCGACCGTCGCCATAGCCGGCGTCCCGATCGGGGTGGCGGGAGGCCTGATCCTGGGCGCCGTCTTCAACGGCAACCTCTCCCCGGCCGATCTCGCGGCGCCTTCGTTGACGCCGCAGGCGGGCCAGGTGGTGGCTGCCATCGCCGCCGGGCTCGGCGCCGCGCTCATCGGGGGACTCCTACCGCTCTTCGCGGCTGCACGTGTCCCGATCCTCAACGCCTTGCGACCTCATCCGGTCAGCGATCATGAGCGCCCCGGTGTGCTGGTACGCACGGCGAGCCCGGTCCTGCTGATCATCGCCGCCCTCTGCTTCCTGAGCACCTCCAGCGGCCTCGTCGCCCTCGGCGTGGTCGCCCTGCTGCTCGGCCTTGTGGTCGCCCTCCCTCTGATCGCTCCTCTGGTCATCAGCCTCATCGCCCTGGCCATCTCGCCGTTCGTCAGCGGCGCGCAGCCCGGCGCGGCTCATCTCACACGCGCCCGGAACCGGACGGCCATGACCGCCGGGGGACTTGCGATCGCCGTTGCGAGCGCGGTCGGCGTCAGTGCTCTGAGCGCGGGAGCCCTCACCGCCAGCGACAGCTGGGTCTCCCATCTGTTTGCGGGGGACATGGTCGTGACCAGTCCGGTCACCCAGGACGACCAGATCGCGTCGGCGATCAGCAGCACCCCGGGGGTCTCCCAGGCCACCGCGCTTCGATTCCTGTCGGAGACCGTTGCCGGCGCGTCCGTAGGCGTCGCCGCGATCGACCCGGGGGCCTACGCATCGCTGGGCGGTCTCGATGTCGTCTCCGGCGAACGGGCGACGGCGCTCGCATCCCTCGAGGATGGCCCCAGCTTCCTCGAGCCCGCAGGGCTGGCGTCCGCAACCGGCTGGACGGTCGGGTCGCAGCTCCCCGTTCAGACCCAGAAGGGCGTCGTGTACTTCACGGTCGTGGGGATCGTCAGTCACTCCTTCCCCGCCGGGGACGGAGGTGAGAGCCTCGTGATGGCGGACGATCTCGCACGGACGTACTTCGGCTCGACGGCGTACGGCTTCGATGACCTCGTGATCACCACGCACGGAAACGCGCCGGCGCTCGCCGCCACCGCTGCGAGCTACGGAATGCGGGCCGTCTCGGTGAGCGTGATCGAAAGTGATGCTCGCGATGCCCTCCAGCATTCGATCGGTCTCGTGCTCGCGGTCGCCATCATCTCCGTGATCATCGCCATGCTCGCTGTCGTAAACACGCTGCTCGTCAACGCCCGTCAGGGAACCCGCGAGCTTGCGCTGCTCCGCGCTGTTGGCCTCGGCAGCCGTCAGGCGATGCGCCGCGTGCTCACCGAGGCCGGGCTCCTCGCCGGAGCGGCAACCCTGATCGGTGTGGCCGCAGGATGTCTCATCGCTGTGCCGATGCTGCAGGCGAGCACCACATCCACCTTCGCACCTGGATTCGTCTTCCCCATCGAAACCGTGGTCGTGGTCATTCTGGTGGTTGTGCTTGCGGCGGTGGTAGCCGCCATCGGTCCAGCTCGAAGAGCGGTGCGAACCTCAGTGCTCAGCGCGCTGCGACACGAGTAGCGGGCGATGCGCACCGTCGGCGGGTGGGGATTTCGCGTCCTGGCGCCGGTTGCGTCGCTGGTCGCGCTCGCCGCATGTGGCAGCGTCTCCCCCTCACTCTCCACAGGTGATCCGTTGCACGACCTGATCACCATCGATCAGCTCGTTGCACCGGACTTCACGGTCACCAGTGCCCCCGCACACATCGACGCGGCCACCATCGCAGCCGGCGATGGAGCAGTCCTGTCGAGCCTCAAGACGGACGGACTGCAGGCCGCCGCGCGCGTCGAATATCAGCGCGATGTCAACTTCAGCACCAGCAACGGGCCGATCGACATCCTTGCGACCGTCGAGCGCTTTGCCGGCATCGGCGGAGCCACCAGCGCCTACGGCGCGGGCGTGCGACAACTTGACGGCGTTGCCGGTGCCGTGCCGGTGTCCACCGGTCCACTCGGCGACGAGGCGCACTCGACCAGCGTGGTGCGCGCGGCGCCGGGCGGCCTCCAGGCGGTCGAGATCACCGTCGTGTGGCGCGTCCGCAACGTCGTCGACGTCATGGTCGTGCGCGGTCGCTACGGGGGGACACGACTCGAGGATGCGCTTGTCCTCTGCGGCCTGCAAACACAGAACGAGTCCCCAGGCTCCGGGTAGAGTCGCTCAGCTCTTGCGCGGTTCCCAGCGGAAGCGGAGCACCGAGACCACCACGGCTCCAATGCCCCACGCGGCCATGATCAGCAGGTCGTTGCCGTTGAACCCGCTGGCATAGAGGTGCGCCGGATCGAAGGCGGTGAACATGGCGTCGATGAAATGGCGCACCGGGAACCACTCGGCGATCTGCGCGAGGATCGATGACGAAGGCACGGGAAAGAACGTTCCCGAGATGAACACGATCGGAAGGAACACGCCGTTGACGATGGCGGGCGCGGCCTCCGCATTGGGAATTGCAATTGTCATCGCCATCCCGAGCGCGCAGAACGCGAGGGCGCCGACACCGATCGAAGCCGCAGCGGCGCCGATGTGCTGGGGCACGTGGACGCCGTAGACGAGAATCCCGAAGCCCGTGGTGAGCAGCGCCAGGATGATGCTGACGATGATCGACGAGCCGACGACGCCCGCGATGAAGGCCCAGGGCGGGAGCGGGGTCCCCCGCAGCCGCTTGAGGATGCCGTTGTCGCGGCGCAGGGAGAGTGTGATCGAGATATTGGTGAAGCACGCGCCCATGACGCCGAAAGCGACGAGCGCCGGAATGTAGTAATCGTCGTAGGTCGTCTGCACCGGACCGACCTGCACCTTCTGTCCCTTGAACAGAGTCGCGAACACCACGAGAAAGATGATCGGGAAGAGAAACGAGAAGAAGGCGCTTGCAGGGTTGCGCCAGAACGACCTCTGCTCGAACGTGACCTGACGTAACGCGATACCGGTGCTACTCACTCCTGGTCAGCTCCAGATAGACATCTTCGAGCGAAGGGCGCGTGACCTCGAGGTTGGGAAGCTCGAGTCCCTGGGCGACCGCCCAGGTGGTGAGGTCGTTGAGGGTCCGGGTGGGCGTCGCCGTCTCGATGATCGCGATGCCCTCGCCCACCTTCACCGGAAGTGGGAGCGCAGCCGCGGCCATGCCGTCGGGAAGCTCGAAGCGGATGTGGGTGAGCTGCTCGGTTCCGGCACGGAGCGTTTCCGGCGTGCCTTGAGCGACCACCTTGCCCGCGGCGATGACGCAGATCCGGTCCGCAAGGTATTGGGCCTCGTCCATGTAATGCGTGGTCAATACGATCGTCTTGCCCAGCGTTCGCATGTTGCGCACCACCTCCCAGGCGGCGCGTCGTGCCGACGGATCGAATCCCGTGGTCGGCTCATCGAGGAAGATCAGCTCGGGGTCGCCGACCAGGCCGAGCGCAACGTCGAGTCGGCGCTGCTGTCCCCCCGAGAGCTTGGTGACCCGCTCGCCGGCCTTCTCGGTCAGCCCTACGAGTTCGATGATCTCCGCGGCCGGGCGCGGGGTCGGGTAGTAGCCGCGATAGAGTTCGACGATCTCGGTCACCGAGAGCATCGGCGGCACCGCCGCCTCCTGGAGGACCAGCCCGACCCGCTCACGAAGCTTCCGGCCGCCGCCGTGCGGGTCAATCCCCAGGACCGTCACGTCTCCTCCGTCGCGGGTCCGGTAGCCCTCGAGGATCTCGATGGTGGTGGTCTTCCCCGCCCCATTGGGACCGAGGAGCCCGAAGACCTCACCCTCCTCGACGGTGAAACTGATCCCGCGGACCGCTTCGACGGCGCCGTAGGACTTGCGCAAACCGTCCACGAAGATTGCCGCCACCGAAAGTCTCTCCCCTGTATGACGAGCGGTCACAGAGTCGTTGCGCCATGGTGCCAGAGACGGGGGTCGGCGCCGACCACAATTGGCCGCAGCGCATGACCATGACCACAACCAACGTGGAGATCCTGCGTCAGGGCTGGCTCGACGCCGCCTCCGCCCTGGCGCCCGGCCTCGACACACTCCCGGAAGTCCTCGAGCACGGTCTCGAAGCTGCTGTCATCGACGAACGCCTCGACGAGCAGTCGCTTCTGAGAGTGGTCACCGAGGTGACCGCCGCCGCCGGTGATTCGCTTCCCGCCGAGGAGCTGTACTTCCTGACAAGGCGGCTCCAGCGGGCTGTCTACGAATATCTGCTCTCCCTCGACGCGCTCCCGGAGCCACCGCCTCGCCGCGACGGCTCGAACGGTCATCCGCAGACCGATACCAGCCTGATCGGAGCCGAGGAGGTAGCGGCCCTCGGGCGTAACGGCCATGTCAAGACGGTCGCTCAGCCCGCGCCGGTCACCACAGCCGCGCAGGAGCCCGACGTCGAGCCGAGACCGGTCGACGCCCCGCAGGCGCGGCTTGATCCGGACGCCGCCACCGCGGCCGCCGACCGCGTCGAGGCCGGACTTGCCGAGCTCGACGCCCAACTCTCGCCCGATGAGCCGCTCGACGACGAGCCTGCGACCGTCTCGGAGCCCGAGGTCGAGGCGACCGCCGCTGAGGAGACTGCCACGGCGTCCTCCGCCGAGCCGGCGACCCGCCCGGCGTTCACGCTGTTCCGGCGTACCGGACCCGGCGCGTCAAAGACCGACAAGGCCGCGTCGGGAGCCAACGGCCACGCCGCGGCGGAAACCGACACAGAGGGCACGAACGGATCGGCTGCGACCCCTGGCGATGTGGACGGCGACGACGCCGAGCCGTTCGTGAAACCCAAGGATGGCTTCCACCTCAGCGACCTCGCCGACTTCGCGGTCACCCAGCGTTCGGCACCGGCGACCGTGGACGCCGACACCGCTCCGGCACCTGAGCCCGACAACACCTTTGACATGATCGACACGCCCGAATCGGCATCGTCACCCGCGTCCACGGCCCCGGAAACCGAGGTGACGCCGGGTCCGACCGTACCGGACGCGCCGGGCGGCGCGGCCGCGCGTGGGTGGCGCCTCCGCGATGACGACGCCGACCAGGCACACGATCTGACGTCGGACACGGACTCCGAGGACAGTCGATTCCAGACCGACCCGGAGGTGGTCGAGGCTCGCCTCGAGATCAACGATCGCCTTCGTCGCCGGCGCTGCGACGAGGCGGCGGCACTGCTGCAGCGACTTGCGAACGACGTCGGCGGTCGCGCCCTCGCCGAGCTGGCCCTCGATGCCGGTGATCGATGCCGCGCGCTTGGCAAGGGGAATGCCGCCCTGAGCTGTTATCTCGCGGCGTCGCGCGCGGATCCGGTGCACGAGACCCCGCTGCTGCGTCTCGCCGACATCTGCATCGATGATCACGATATCGATCTCGCAGTGTCGTACCTCGAGCGCGTGACGCGACTTCGCAGGTTGCGCAATGACGACAAGGGCGCTCTCAAGCTCTACCGCAAGATCGTGACCATTGCCCCGTATCGAGATGACATTCTCGCGATGTTGATGCGCGCCCAGGCCAACGGCCGCTTCGACGAATAAACGGTTCATGGACAACGTCCGGTCACACGGCGCGTGGCCAAGCTCGTCCGCTGTGCGATGCGTTTGTTACCGAAAGGCGATGAACCGCAGGGCAGATTCGATCCACACTCGGGTGCGGCCGTCATCCGGGCCAGCATCGCTGTGCTGGATGCAGCGTAGCCGCAACAGCGTGACCGACACCAACTGAGAACAACCGAGGAGAACAGGTGGCCATCCAGGCGAACAAACCGAACAGCCGAATCTTCTTGCTTCTTGGAGTCGTGCTGGCGGCGGCGGCGGCGGTTGCCGTGCTGCTCCTGGTGCGCTCGAATGCACCTGCGAATGAAGTCAGCGTTGTGGTGTCCGACACCAGCATTCCCGCCGGGACCACGCTGACCCCCGCCATGGTCCAGGTGGCCCAGGTTCCGCTTACGGCGAAGCCGGGCGATGCCTACACCGATCCGGTGGCCGTGGTCGGCAAGGTCACGCAGGTGGCACTCGCGAACAACACGCCGCTGGTTCCAGGCTTCTTCTCGACTCCCGCGCTGTCGATCACGTCGAGTGGCACGGGTTCGGCCGCGGTCTCCGTGGAGACGCAGATCACCAAGGGCTACGTCGCCCTGGCGATTCCGACCAATGCCTCGGTTCCGACGTCCCTGACCACCCTGCAGCAGAACAACTTCAGCGGTCCTCTCGTGTCGGATGCCTTCTACATCCTTCCGGGCGACCACATCGACATGCTGGTGCAGTCGACGAACGGAACGCAGGGTTTGCGCTACACCTTCCAGGACCTCATCGTGCTTCGGGTTGGTAATGCGGGCACCACCACGACCGGCGCTGCCGACGTGCTCCTCGTCGAGGTTCCCCGCGCCGAGGCACCGCTGCTCTCCGGCCTCGTGGTCGGTGACGGACACGAGTTCATCGTCAAGTACGTCCTTCGTCCCGAGTCCGAATGGGGCAAGTTGACCGCGACCGGTTACACGCCGAACTACGAGCCGGCGGGCACGATCAGCGTCCCATCGGTGAAGCAGACCATCGTGACCCCGAGCACGCTGGACAGTCTCTTCGGCGGCTGACACCAATGACGCCAGCCGCAGTTGTCGCAGCGGCCCTGGCCGCATCGGCAGTCCTTTCGATCTTCGCCTTCCTCCTCAGCCGCGGGCAGAACCAGGCTGGGGAGATGGCGCGGCGCCTCAACCAGTACGGCGGCGACACGGTGGCCGTCACCGCCCCGCCCCGGGTGAAGACGGGCAATGCGCTGCGCGACCTCCTCGACGCCCTGACCAGCGGCCTCAACCCGCTGCTCTCGCGGACGTCGCACACCGGCAAGCTCGCGGACGACCTGCAGAAGGCCGACCTCAAGCTCAAGTCGTCGGAATGGTTGCTCGCCGTGATCGGCCTCGGCATCCTGGTTGGGCTGCTCGTCGCGTTCCGCTACGGATCGCCGATCGCGTTCCTCCCCTGCCCCATCGTCGTCTACTTTCTGAGCGGATTCTTCCTGAAGTTCCGTCAGAAGCGACGTACCCGCGCGTTCAACAATCAGCTCGGCGACACGCTGATGCTGCTGAGCAACGCGCTGAAAGCCGGCCACTCCTTTGCGCAGGCGCTTGCGTCGGTCGCGAAGAACGCCAATCCCCCGATCTCGGAAGAGTTCGCGCGCGCAACCCGTGAGATCGCGCTCGGCATCAACGTCGACGAAGCGCTCAACCACATGGTCGTGCGCAACAAGTCCGAGGACTTCGACCTCATGGTCACCGCCGTGCAGATCCAGCGCGTGGTCGGCGGCAACCTGGCCGAGATCCTCGACACCATCGCGTTCACCATCCGCGAGCGCGTGCGCATCCAGGGCGAGATCAGGACACTGACCGCTCAGGCTCGCGCGTCGGGTTGGATCATCACCATCCTCCCGATCGCGCTCGCAGGGTTTCTCGCCCTGATCTCCCCGTCATATTTCGATCCGATGATCACCGATCCGCTCGGCCACATCATGCTCGGCATGGCGATCTTCTCGATCGCGGTCGGCGCGGTCGCGATCCAGAAGATCGTAAAGATCGAGGTCTGACGTGAGTCTTCTTGCCATCGGTCTGGCCGCCGCTCTCGGCGGCGGAATTCTGCTCATCGCGTTCGGCCTGGCAATGTCGGTGTCTCCGCGGCAGGGTGACCTGCTGGAGGCGCGACTCGCCCAGTTCGCGGAGGCCGGGCGCGCGCCGGCGACGCTCGCGGAAGTCGAGATGTCGCTCCCGCTCTTCGATCGCGTGGTGCGTCCATTCCTCGACAAAATCGGCAATCGCCTGAATCGCAACGCGGGTCAGGGCAGCACCGATGCTCTGCAGGAGAAGTTGAACCTGGCGGGACGCCCATGGGGACTCAACGCATCGGGATTCCTCGCGCTGCGGCTCCTCTCCATGCTGCTTTTCACCGCTCTCGGTCTCGCGCTCGCGCTCTTCGGCGCACTGGCCATGCCACTCTTCGCGGTCGTTCCGCTGGGCGGCTTGATCCTCGGCTACTTGGCGCCGCAGATGGTCGTGGCCCGGCGTATCAAGAAGCGTCAGAAGGAGATCCTGCTCGCACTTCCGAGCGCGCTCGACCTGCTCACCATCTCGGTCGAAGCCGGCCTCAGCTTCGATGCAGCCCTCACCAGGGTGGTCGACAAGTACAACAACGAATTCTCGCGAGAGCTCACGATCATGCTCAACGAGGTGCGACTCGGTCGACCGCGTCTCGAGGCGCTCGACGACGTCGGGCGGCGATGCAAGGTCGAGGAGTTGAGCAACTTCATCCAGGCGATCATTCAGTCCGAGCAGCTCGGCGTCGGCGTGGCGAACGTCCTCCGCATCCAGTCAGAGGAGATCCGCCGCAAGCGCCGTCAACGCGCCGAGGAGCAGGGCCAGAAAGCGCCGCTCAAGATGCTCTTCCCCATGGTCGGGTGCATCTTCCCGACGCTCTTCATCGTCCTGCTCGGCCCGGCGGTGATCGAAGTCGCCCACCAGTTCGGTTCCGGCGGCTGAGTCCGATCCCTCAGGACAGCTGGCGGAGCACGCGCTCGAGCTGACGCCGGCGGGCGATGCGCCACCGCGACCGGAGCGCTGGCACCGATCGATACACGTCTGGCGCGGCGGCATCCTCTCGCATGGATGCGCGCAGCATCGTGGCCACGGTGTCGCGGAGCTCCACGAGCCGGAGCGCGCGGGCGACTTCCAGCGCCGCTGAGATGCGCGCCTCCTCTCCAGACCGCAACCAGTCCTCGAGCGCGTCGACGAGGCCCTCGCGTCCGTCGCCGATCACGATGCGCGCGTACTCGGTGAGCTGGTCGGTCAACGCGGCCACGTTGGACTCGAACCGCCGCTCCATGTAGGCGAGGATCGCGTCGCGTGCGCTCTGATGGGCGAGCACGGCGATGAGCCCTGGAGCGGTCCGGCCGATCAGCAGCTTCTCGAAGGGCGAGACCTCGAGGTACCCGATGTGCTGCCCGGCGCTCGACACCAGCCAGGGGCTGCCATCACCGCGATAGAGGCAGAGGTTGTCGGGCAGGCCGGGGTGCTGCCAGCCATAGAGGCCGCCGGTCGCCTCCTGGAGCACGGTGACGCTCTCCCGGCTCAGCGCGTAACGCACCAGGCTGCCGGCCGACGTGATGCTTTTCGCCTGCTGGAATCGCGCCAGGCTCTCAACGGTGGCCTGTCCCTCCGGGTCCATCTCGCCGGACGGCACGGTCAGCACCGCCGTGGTGCACTGGACCAGGGCGCACTCGAGCAGCCCCGTGTAGTCGGGGCCCGTGGGCTCGTCGAGCAGATCGTAGGTCTTGCGCGCCGAGACATCGCTTCGGGAGGTGCGCAGGAGTGGTTGCACAGAGCAATTCTGTAACGAAATCCCTGGTTCCCGCGTGACGATCGCGTGTTACGGTCACGGCGTGGGTGCGATAGCCACGTCTATCGACAGCACTCCTGGCCAGGTTTTTGCAGACGCGCTGCTGGTCGTTGCCGTGGCAGTGAACGCATATCTGGGTTGGAGTCACGGACTGATCCGCCGCCTCTTCACCGCGGTGGGCGTCTTTCTCGCGTGCTTTGCCGCGTCCAACCTGGGCAATGCGATTGCCGCGCTGATCCACGCTCACAACCAGCAGGCCAACGCCTGGTCGTTCGTGGCCGTGTTCCTGTTCGTGATCATCGTTGTCGAGGTGCTTGGCACGCTGTTGAACGAGCGTCTGCAGAAGATCGTCGTCGCTGCGTTCGACCGGATCGGTGGGGTACTGGCGGGTGCTGTGATCGGGGTCGCCGAAGTGCTGATCCTCTTCCTGGTGGCGATCTCGGTGAGCGGCACCGCCGGAGTGGTGCACACGACCATGTCCCAGGACATACATGCCGCCACGCTGAGCGGTCAGGCGGTTCGACTCGAACCGACGGTGCGTACCCTGTTCGCCCCGGTGCTGCCGTCCGACCTCGGCACCCATTTCGCCCAGAACGCGGTGGTGGTCACTCCCCCGGTCTGACCACCGGCGTTTCAGCGGGCGGAGCCGACGTCCGCCGGGAAGAAGGTCTTGACCACCGAACCGAGGCCGACGAGATTGAACGGCTTGGTGATCAGGTGATTCGCGCCGGCCACCCGTGCCCGTTCGATGTCGTCGTCGCTCGAGAGCGCGCTGAACATCACAATCGGCACCTCCGCGGTCGGGGTGTTGCTGCGAATGCGTTTGCAGGTCTCGATGCCGTCCATGCCCGGCATCATGATGTCCAGGATCACGAGGTCGGGAGCGCGCGCCTCCACCTGCGCGAGGCCGTCCTCGCCATTCTCGGCCGTGGAGACGTCGTACCCCTCGATCCCGAGATACATCGCGACGATGTGCAGGAGCCTGGGATCGTCGTCGACGATGAGGATGCTGCCCCGGGTCATGACTACGCTCCCGCTCCACCCTGGGGCGTGGTCAGGCGACCCTCTGCCATGGAATGGGAGAGATCGCGCTCGTGCCCAAGGCCACGTTCGATCGAATCGAGGACGCGCTGGTAGAACTCTTCGCGCTCTTTGCGATCCTGATCCGGAGGGACCGTCTCGCCGCGAACACGATGCTGGATCCAGGGTGGCACGAGCTGCTCCACCGTGTTCCCGCCGACCTTGACGGTAATCATGGTGTCGTCGAGCTCCTCGACCACGACGCTCACACGATGGGCGATGCCGACGTGGCTGTCCAGCCGCCAGGAGCGCTCCCAGGCGCGCTGCCTGCCGATGCCCACGAAGATCAGGGTCACCGGGTCGGCGACCAGCTGACCGCCCGTCCCCGACGAGAGCTCCTTGAGCAGGAGGCGCCAGACATCACCGTCAATCTGACGTGACACCCAGCCGACCAGTGATGGGGCGCGGTTGTCGAGGTCTGGCAGGGAGACCGCAAGCGAGCTGTCGAGGCTTGGCAGCGCACTGACGACGCCCGCGTGACGCCTGCAGTACACGCGATCCTCGATCGTGACCCGGTGCTCGATGCACCAGGCGGTGCGACATTCGCGACCGCGACGATCGACGTACTCGCACGGGGCGCCCTCGGTCGAGGTGCATCCGGCCTGCGTGCAGGGATGCATGGGCGCGGTGGGCATCACCTGATCCACATTAGCATCGGCCGGCTGAGCGCGAAGCTTTGCCATCTACCACACCAGCGGGATGAGCCGTCGCGTGCGCAGCGCATAAGGCCTGTACTCGGGGAAGATTCGGGCGAGCAAGCCCTCTTCGAAACGAGCTCGGAGCATCTGCACCGCGACAAACGGCACCAGTGTCAGCGTGGCCCACAGCCCCGGTCGCGCGAGGACCAGGGCGAGGGCGGCGAGAATCTCGGCGGCGTAGAGCGGATGCCGGATGAACCGATACGGTCCGCCCGTGACCAGGCGGCGGGCCTCCGGAATGATGCTCAGGCTGCGGCGAAGGAACAGCAGGCCACAGACTCCGAGAGCGAACGCTCCGAACGCCAGCGGAGCGGCGAGATCGCGGATGAAGGCCGGCGGGGTGAGCAGCACCGGGTTCGGGAAGGCTCCGACCACAAGGAGCATCGTCGTGCCCACGAGTCCCGCCGCGCGCGCAATCGCGCGACCGTCGCGGGCGCGAGGTCTCGGCCGGACGAGGTAGATCCCGACCGGGATGACACAGAAGAGCAGGTAGACGCCGGTGGTGAGCGGTCCGGCGAGCACGTCGCCGACTCCCGCGTGCACGGGGAGGGCGCGCACCTGCGCAAGGAGATTCAGAAACACGCGCCATCCCAGCAGCGCGAAGAGCACCGCTGGAAGTGAGCGCCCGAAGATCAGGAATCGGAGTTCTTCGACGCGACGTTCCAGGTCGCCACGGCGTGCTGGAATCGCGACCGCCTCGGCCATGGCCCGAGTCTAGGTCAGGCGAATTCAGAGCGACGCTCTCGTAGCGCGGTTGTCATCGAATCACCACGATTTCTCGTTGCCGGCGCACGGTCCGGCTCGTGTCCGATCCTTCGTTACCAATATTTAGCACGCAGGCCATTCCGTTGCAGCAGCAGGGGTCCACACTCGCAGCAGTCGGGTCCGAGCAATCGTCTTGGTCTCGAAAATACAACCCGAAAGGAGGTGAAAAACAGAATGGATATGCTGAGCACCCTGTACCTTCGCGCAACAGAGTTCATCGCTCGCAAGCGTGAGGAGGCTGAG
>Ga0070766_10000323_pt1 | contig 20343 bp, 24 predicted proteins | sample HubBroMetageWFT6_FD_69782 | JGI IMG/M metagenome (GOLD analysis project Ga0070766, IMG submission 69782) | Warmed and freeze-thawed soil microbial communities from the Hubbard Brook experimental Forest, New Hampshire - Hubbard Brook CCASE Soil... | ecosystem: Environmental > Terrestrial > Soil...
AACGATTGGATGTTCCTTGGTAGCTAAAGACGCAGACAACGGCAGTGTCTAGGTTAGCAGGTTCGGACACGGTGTCAAACCATGAAGGATCGTTGCCCACTCTACAATCAACACGATGGACCGCAACCCTACAAGATCAGTTTCGCCTTACCGCGGTCGGATTGCGCCCTCGCCGACTGGCCTGCTGCACATCGGCCATGCCTGCACCTTCTGGACCGCGCATCAGCGGGCGATTCAACACCTGGGCACGCTGATCTTCCGAAACGAAGACCTCGACCCCCAACGTTCCCAAGCCAGGTACACGTCGGCCATGATGGAAGACCTCCGGTGGCTGGGTATTCGCTGGCAGGAAGGCCCGAACGTCGGCGGACCACACGCGCCCTATGAACAGAGCCGTAGGCGGGAGTTCTACCTTGATGCCTGGCGCAAGTTGCGCGACGCCCGGGCGATTTATCCGTGTAGTTGCTCGAGAAAAGATCTCGCGCTGTCGGCCTCCGCTCCCAACGACGGCGACGACGAGCCCATCTATCCCGGCCGCTGCCGCGACAAGGCAATCGAATCGGCAAATTATGATGCGCCTGCCGGCGTCAACTGGCGGTTTCGCGTCCCAGACGGCGAGCCGATTCAATTGGTCGATCAACATCTGGGCGAGCAAAGATTTATCGCGGGAGGAGACTTCGGCGACTTTGTTGTCTGGCGTCGCGACGACGTTCCAGCCTACCAGCTCGCGGTCGTCGTTGATGATGCCGCCATGCGAGTCACCGAAGTAGTCCGCGGGGCGGACCTGCTGAAGTCCACCGCGCGGCAGTTGTTATTAATTCGCGCTCTCGGTCTGCGGCCACCAGCCTATTTCCATTGTGACTTGGTTCGCGACGAAGCCGGAACGCGCTTGGCCAAGCGCCACGACGCTCTCAGTCTGCGGGCCCTCCGAGAGCAAGGACACACTCCCGAACAAGTGCTGGCAAAGTGCCCGCATCTTTAAGCATTCAAACTCTCGTTGCGCAGAGCCGCAGAAACCGATATCGTTTCGCCGACACCGGAGGAGAGACATGAAAGTGAATTGGGGCGCAATCGTATTGGCCGCGATCGTTCATTTTGGCTTCGGCGCCGTGTGGTTCACGGCGTTCTCCAAGCCGTGGCAGGCGGGCACCCGCATATCTCCTGAAGAGTTGCTGACGTACATGTCTCACCCCAACCCTTGGCCCTACATTATTTCGTTTCTGTGCAGCCTGGGAATGGCGCTGGTCATCTCGTGGGTCATGGGTGGCTACTGCAAGTACAACCTGTTCCGAGGCATTGTTGCCGGGGCGATGGTGGGGATTGTCGCGGCACTCGCCATGATCACCGAGATGGCCTTCGAATATCGCTCCAGCACCTTCATGTTCATCTCGGCGGCATATCCGCTGATCGGATCCATGCTGATGGGAATGGTTATCGGCGTGTGGAAGCCAAAGGGCGTGACGGCGGCGAACTGATTTCTCAATGTGAGCGAGGAGGCCGAACAATGCAGGGGCACTTACGAGCAAATGACGCACTCGCTCGGCTGCCTGGCCCGAACGGTGAGCGCTTCACCGAATTGTTCCAGCATGGGACCCTTAGTGTCGAACTCTACGCACCGCGCCGCACGGACCCCCAGAAGCCACATTCGCGCGACGAGGTTTACGTCATCGTAAGCGGGACCGGCCGCTTTCTTCGCGGCGACGAGGAGGTCATCTTCGAACGCGGCGATGTGTTGTTTGCCGCCGCCGGCCAGTTTCATCGCTTCGTGGATTTCTCCCAGGACTTCGTGGCCTGGGTCTTCTTCTACGGCCCCGCAGGCGGAGAGAAAGACACTCAAGCCGGTCCGTGACCTCGCCTGACGCATCGCTATAATCGGGTATATGGTCACCACGCCGGAAGCTCCTGTCTCGACGCAATCGAAGTACGAGCCAGTCATCGGGCTGGAAGTGCATGTCCAGCTTCTGACCAAGACAAAGATTTTCTGCGGTTGTTCGACCCAGTTCGGCAATCCTCCGAATACAAACGTGTGTCCTGTATGTCTGGGACTGCCCGGCGCTTTGCCTGTACTGAATCGGCAGGCGGTCGAGTTCGCTGTGCTCGCGGCCATGGCGCTCAAATGCCAGATCAATGAGCGCTCCATCTTCGCCCGCAAGAACTACTTCTATCCCGACCTGCCCAAGGGCTACCAGATTTCGCAGTACGACAAGCCTCTGGCGGAACACGGCTATATCGAGATTCCGACAGTCGGCGGCCCAAAGCGCATCGGCATCACCCGCGTACACATGGAAGAAGACGCCGGCAAGAGCCTTCACGATGGTCTCGCCGACAGCAGCCAATGGACTTCGATCGACCTCAATCGCTCCGGTGTTCCCCTGATCGAGATCGTCAGCGAGCCCGACATCTCTTCGCCTGACGAAGCCTGGGAATACCTCACCCGCCTGAAGGAGATCATCCTCTACACCGCCGTCAGCGATTGCAACATGGAAGAAGGCTCGTTGCGCTGCGACGCCAACATCAGCATTCGCCCGGCCGGGCAGAAACAATTCGGCACCAAGACCGAAGTGAAAAATGTGAACTCGTTCCGCTTTATTCGTCAGGCACTGGAGTACGAAATCGCGCGCCACGAACAGGTGCTGAATTCCGGCGGTACGATCACGCAGGAGACGCGCCTCTATAACGCAGGCGAAGGCCGGACCTACAGCATGCGCTCGAAGGAGCAGGCGCACGATTATCGCTACTTTCCGGAGCCAGACCTGCTTCCCTTGGTGGTCGATGAGGCATGGCGCAAGCAGATCGCCGCGCAGCTTCCTGAACTTCCTGAAATTAAGCGCAAGCGCCTGGTGGAGCAGTACGGCATTACCGAAGCCGACGCGGCTACGCTGACCCGCACCCAGTTGATGGCCGACCAGTTCGAGGAAGCCGCCTCGGCTGCCAAGAACCCCAAGCGCGTCGCCAACCTTGTGCAGGCGGAGCTGCTGGGACGCCTGAAGGTCAAGGGTCTAGAAATCGAACAGTCGCCCATCTCGATGAAGGGGATTGCCTTCTCGGCGGACCTGGTTGAGTCCGGTGCTATCAGCGGCAAGCAGCTCAAAGAACTCTACGATCTCGCGTTTGAGCGCAACGAGGACTTCCCGGCGGTGTACGAGAAGGAGAAGCCGCAGCAGATTACCGACACTGGCGCCATCGAGAAGATGATCGACGAAGTGATTGCGGCCAACCCCAAGCAGCTCGAGCAGTATCGCGCCGGCAAGAAGACTGTGGCCGGATTCTTCGTTGGCCAGATCATGAAAGCTTCAAAAGGGCAGGCCAATCCGGCTCTAGTTAACGAGCTGCTTACCAAGAAGCTCGAAGGCTAGAAACACTCAGATCGTGTCGTGCGGACTCCGATTTGTTAGGCTGGTGGTTCGCATGGCGCAACGTCTATCGATTCTGGTCGCGTGCCTTTTGTTCGGAGCAGGGCTCGCCGGCTGCGGCACTCCCGGCGCTCCGCAACCGCCATCGCTGCAACTGGCGCGGCCCGTCGACGACCTCACCGCCTCGCGCAAGGGCAACAAAGTCCAGCTTGACTGGACACTGCCGCGCAAAAACACCGACCGCACATTAGTCAAGAACATCCCGCAGAGCATGGTATGCCGCCATGAAGGCACGGCCCTGATGAGCGGATGCACAGCAGTCGCAACCGTGCAGAACCTAAAGCTCGAACAGAAGAAGGGCGAGCAGCCAACGGCGGTACACATGAAGTTTGTGGATACACTGCCTGCCCAATTGGGCGAGCAGAATCCGGCAGGCTTTGTTCGCTACGCAGTCGAAATCCTGAACTCGCGCGAGCGCGGCGCCGGGCTCTCCAACCAAATACTGATTCCCGTCGCCCCCACCATTGCGCCACCGGAACAGCTCACAGCTAAAATTGAGGCGGATGGCGTGCTGATCTCCTGGGTTGGAGCAATCGTACCCGATCCGCCCCCGGGTCTCACTTATCGCTATCGCGTGATGCGGAGTCCCGCAGGCGCTAATGCCTACATCGGGCTGGCCGACATCGAGCCTGCAACTGATGGCTTTTACCTTGACAAGACTTTCGGATGGGAGACTAAGTACGACTACCGCCTCACCTCGGTAACACTGGTGCATTCGCAGAACATCAACATGGCGGTCGAAGGCGACGACTCGAAGCCCGCGGAAGTATTCACCCGCGATATCTATCCCCCCGGCCAGCCCACCGGACTGCAGGCTGTCTTCTCCAGCATCGGGCAAAAGCCTTTTGTGGACCTGACATGGGCGCCCAACATGGAGAGCGATCTTTCCGGGTACAACGTCTTCCGGCGCGTCGCGGGCAGTGAGCCGGTGAAACTAAATAAACAACTCGTGCCAGTGCCGTCCTTCCGAGATGACAGTGTCATGCCGGGGAAGACCTACCTTTACAGCGTTTCAGCCGTGGATGCACGGGGCAATGAAAGTCCGCGTTCCGCGGAAACAACGGAAGCCGTTCCGGACAAGCAATAAATCACGGAGTTTCTATGCGAATCTGCCGCTTTGAGTCTGCCAATGTGACGCGCTACGGCCTCATTGACAACGCCGTGGGCCAGGATGTGATTCGACGGACCCTCAACAAGCTTCCAGCGGGCGAGTCCGACTTCGACCAAGGCTCGCCGGCGGAAATTCCGCTCGCCTCGGTTCGCCTGCTCGCACCGGTAATACCTTCCAAGATCGTCTGCATAGGGCGCAACTATCGCGAACACGCTAAGGAGTTGAACCACGCCATTCCTACAGAGCCGTTGATTTTTCTCAAACCTCCGTCGGCGATACTTGCACCCGGCCAGACAATTTTCCGGCCCGCATCGCTTTCGCAACGAGTCGATCACGAAGGAGAACTCGGCGTCGTCATCGGCAAGCGCTGCCATGGTCTGCGCGAAGGCGATGATGTGCGGGAGCTCATTCTCGGTTACACCTGCGTCAATGACGTGACCGCGCGCGACTTGCAGAACAAAGACGGCCAGTGGTCGCGTGCCAAGGGCTTCGACACGTTCTGTCCAGTAGGCCCAGTCATCGTTTCCGGACTCGACCCGTGGAAGGGCATACGCGTGCAGACCCGTGTCAATGGCCAGCTTCGCCAGGATGGTACGACCGCAGATTTCCTTTTTCCCCTGGATGTAATCCTTCGGTACATCACGCAAGTAATGACGCTGGAGCCGGGCGATGTGATCGCCACCGGTACGCCTGCCGGTGTCGGCCCTCTGCAGCCCGGCGACACAGTAGAAGTGACCGTCGAGGGCGTTGGATCGCTAACCAACCCGGTCGCCGACGCCTCCTAAGGTGTCGTGCTCCACATCGTCTGTGATTCTGCTCTGGCCAACTCCGATTCCGCGCTATCCTAATGCCTGACGACTATGACTTCGCTCGGTTATTACCCTATCCTCGCGTTAGGCGCAACCGCGGCCATCGTGGGGTATGCCTTGTTGTCGCGCAAACCCAAGCGATCGGGCGACTTGATGGAGTACGAACGCCGCACCGAGCTTTCACGCGGTGGACGAATCATCGATGGAACGGTCATCGATGTTCACGAACTGGAAGAAACCGAAACTCAACCGCAGATGATTCTGTTGATTTACACCTACGACGTAGCCGGAGTTACCTACGAGGCTTCCCAGGACGTGACTCACCTGCGCCAGTTCATCGACTTGTATTCCTGCCGCCTCGGACTTCCAGCGTCGGTGAAGTACGACCCGCACAATCCAGGCGATTCCATTGTGATCTCAGAGAAGTGGTCGGGGCTCCGCCAAATGAAACTTCGGACCAAATCTCAGCCCGTCGCGAGTTGACTAGCCACTTTGTGCGGCTTCCGACGCTTCAGGATCGTCAAATCGTTGTAGGGTTAAGTACTTGCGGGATTGACGCTGTAGTTAACCCTTCGCCGTTGGTACAATAGCTCTTTATGCATGGTCTTCCCCTTCCCCTGGCTGCGTTTGTAGCGGGAATCCTGTCATTCCTGTCGCCCTGCGTACTTCCTCTGGTGCCAGGCTATGTGTCGCTCATTTCCGGAGCTACGGCAGAAGACCTGCAATCTCAAGATCGCCGCATGCTGGGCACGGTGATGCTGCACTCGTTCACGTTCATTCTGGGCTTCAGCGTGGTATTTATCGCCTTGGGAGCGGTTGCGACAGGCATCGGGCAGTTTGCCAACGAGTACCACAACGTGCTCGCCAAGCTGGCTGGGATTGTCGTCATCGTCTTTGGCCTGCATCTGACCGGGCTTTTGAAAATCAAGGCACTGTACGCCGACAAGCGTTTGCACGACGTCAAAGGTGGATCGAGTGCTTTCGGGTCGTTTGCCGTCGGTTTCGCCTTTGCCTTCGGCTGGACGCCTTGCATCGGTCCCATTCTGGCGACGATCCTGGTTTTTGCCGGAGCCCAGGAAACCGTCTTCAAGGGAGTTCTGCTGCTCGCAATCTATTCGCTGGGCCTGGCCGTACCTTTCTTGTTGACATCCTTAGGCGTGGATCGCTTCCTCGTCTTCTACGGCCGCTTTCGCCGTCACTTGCACACCGTCGAAGTCATCAGTGGAGTTTTGCTGATCGCCGTCGGCGTGCTCATTTTCATGAACAACTTGAAATTGTTGTCGGGTTATCTGTCGTTCTTGAACCGGTTCGCGCTGTAGAGGTTTGAAAACTGTGAAACGTAATGCGCTTCTGTTCGCGGCCTTGCTGATTGCGATTGTGGGAATGCTGAGCGCGGGCAAGTATCTCAATCGTGTCCGCCAACATTCCCCTACCAAAATGGTGGGAGACGTCCGCGGACTGGCCGCTCCCAACTTCGATCTCGCCACTCTCGACGGTCGCCGGGTCAAGCTCTCGGACTATCGCGGCAAAGCCGTGCTGCTGAACTTCTGGGCGACCTGGTGCTCACCCTGCAAGGTAGAAATGCCTTGGTTTGTGGAACTGCAGAAGAAATACGGCAATGACGGCCTGGTCATTCTTGGGATTGCGATGGACGATTCCGACGCGCCGAAGATCGCGCAATTCGCCAGTGAACTGGGCGTCAACTACCCCGTGCTGCTGGGCACCGACCAGGTGTCGGAACAGTATGGCAACGTCGAGTTCCTGCCGACCAGTTTCTATATCGACCGTGACGGCAAAATTGTTGGCAAGGGGACGGGTCTTCTCGGGCGCAGCGAAATCGAAGACAACGTCCGCAAGGCGCTGGCGTCGCCGGTTGCGGGCATAAATAATGCCCAGACGTCGGCAACCCCACCCAAAACGCAGCCCACCGCACAATGACCCGCACGTTACCTGTACTTCTATTGCTGCTTGCTCTACTTTTCGTATTACCCGCATTCTCACAGGGCCCAGGCGAGAAACTACCGTCGGTGACCATGGCTGCGGTGGGCAAGGTTCAAGTTAAAGCTGGCGAGCCTGTCAGTGTGGAACTCGACTTTCGCATCGGAAGCGAATTCCACATCAATTCCAACAAGCCGAAATCTGAGCTCCTGATTCCCACCGTCTTGAAGCTCCAGGCCGCCGAGCCGGTCAGTTTGGTTGCGGTTAAGTATCCGGCAGGGCAAGACGTCGCCTTTCCGTTTGCCCCGAACGAAAAGTTGAGCGTCTATAGCGGCGATTTCGCCATCACGGCAGTTGTAAAGGCCCCGCCGAAAGCAGCTCCCGGTGAGTATCCCGTAACCGGAGAGCTTCGTTTCCAGGCGTGCGACCGTAGTGCTTGCTATCCTCCCCGCTCGATTTCCGTGAAGTTTTCGGTCACCGTTGTGGGTCGCTAACAGGCGGCGGGATCGTCTACGGCCAAACAATTTCAGTCAACAGCACCACCACATTCGCGATGGCGGCGTTGTCGGTGCCAATGCCCTCAGGAGTCTTGGCCTTGATGCCGACCTGTTCCGGCGTCACACCCAGCAACTGCGCGACATTCTGCTGAATCTCGCTTGCATGCGGACCGATCTTGGGAGCGGCCAGGATCAATGTGCAATCGACATTTCCTACACGGTAGCCTTTTCCGGCGATTTGCTTCATGGCCTCGCGCAGAAACACGGCCGAGTCTGCGCCCTTCCACTGCGGGTCGCTGGGCGGGAAATAGCTTCCGATATCGCCCGCAGCCACAGCTCCCAGCAATGCATCCGTCAGGGCGTGCAGCAGCACGTCGCCGTCGGAGTGCCCTGCCAGTCCGCTGCCGTGCGGCAGCAACACGCCACCAATGCGAAGCGGAATCCCCGGCTTGAACTCGTGCGAATCCCACCCGAAGCCGATGCGCGGCACTCGTACCACCTGTGTGTTGAATGACACCGCGTAACCTATCTCGTGAGGCCGGTCTTGCGGCGGTTTTCTTGGGACAAAAAGAACTCGGCCAATTCCAGGTCACCCGGCGTAGTGATTTTCAGGTTGCGCGGCGATCCCATTACCACATGCACCGTACCGCCGGCGCGCTCGATCAGCGAAGCCTCATCGGTTCCCAGGAATCCATCCGCCTGGGCTTCGTCGAACGCCTTCTTCAGAAGTCCGAAGCGGAACCCTTGCGGCGTCTGCGCCATTACCATACGCTCGCGGGGCACCGTGGCCAGCACCACCGCGCCGTCAGCGGTGCGGTCCACTTGCTTCACCGTATCGACTGCAGGGATGCCCGCGATCGCCGCGTCGTACTTCTTGACTGCCGCAATCACGCCGTTGATGGTTTCGTCGTCGACAAACGGACGCACCGCGTCGTGCACCAGCACCACATCCTCAGGCGCGGCATGGATTGCGGCGAGAGCATTAGCCACAGAATCCTGCCGGTGTTCCCCGCCTTCGACTACCCGGATGGGCTTCTGAAAGCCCTCATGCTCGGCTTGCCGCAGAAAGCCGGCTGTCTCGTTCTTGCGCAACGCAACCACGATTTCGTCAACCTGGCTGTTTTCGGCAAACTTTCTTAGAGTGTGAAATAGAATCGGCGTACCTTGCAGTTCGAAGAACTGCTTGGTCTTGTTCTTATTGCCGGCGGCAGACATACGCGTACCTAAGCCGGCTGCGGGGATGATGACAATTACTTTCATATCGGGCAGCGAAGTATAAACGTCCGGCGCGAAATTATCCAAATTGCGACGGGAGAAACAGAAGCCCGCTTGCAGGCCGGCCCCGACGACCGCCTATTCCGTCTTCGGAATATCCGTGACGATTGCAGGCGCAGTCGAGGACTTGCGAAGCTCGGGTCGCGGCTCTGCGGGCCGCGGCGTCATGACCGCCGCGCGCTCGTCGAACTTCCCAAAGATCATCTTGCCCGCCGTGGTCTGCAAGACTGACGTCACCGAGATGTCTATGTTCTTGCCGATCATTTTGCGGGCGTTGTCCACGACTACCATCGTCCCGTCGTCAAGGTAGGCGACGCCCTGGTTGTATTCCTTACCTTCCTTCAGGATGAAAACCTTCATGATCTCGCCGGGAAGGACAATCGGCTTCAACGAGTTTGCTAGCTCGTTGATGTTCAACACCTCGACTCCTTGCAGCTGTGCGACCTTGTTCAGGTTGAAGTCGTTGGTGACGATCTTGCCCTCGTACACCTTGGCCAGTTCGATCAGCTTCAGATCGACCTCGCGGACTGCGGGAAAATCGTCCTCCACGATCTGCACCGTCAATGTCGCGATCTTCTGGATGCGCTGCAGGATGTCGAGCCCACGGCGTCCGCGGTTCCGCTTCATGGAGTCGGCCGAGTCGGCCACCAGCTGCAACTCGCGCAGCACAAATTGGGGCAAGACGATGACGCCGTCGAGAAACCCGGTTTCGGCGATGTCCGCAATGCGACCGTCAATGATGACACTGGTGTCGAGGATCTTGTAGCTCTTCTTGGACTGCTTCTCGCCGCCGAAGATACCGCCCAGCGCCGCCAGGTTGAGCAGGTCGCCCTTCCCGGCACCGACCACCAGCCCCACATAAGCCATCAGCAGCATCAGGAACAGCTGCAAAAAGCTCTGGGTTGGCCCGGGCTGCAGGCTGTTGCGGATGACCAGACTGAAGAGATATGCGCCGATGATGCCGAGAATGCTGCCAATCACGGCGCCTATAAGCCGTTTCAGGCTCACCGAGCGCAGACGGATCTCGAAGAGGACCACTGCCAGGCCGAATAACACGCCAACCGCAGCCGCCGGCCAGCGCTCGAGCCCTAGTGGTCTGAGTTCGTAACTGGATAAAGCAGAAAGAAATACAAATAAAATTCGTACGATAACCAGGTCCAAGAGACACCTCCCCGGGGCCGGTCCTGGCGCCTGCAGCGGCTAAATGAACGCCGAATACGATGAAAGCAAATAAGCCGGCGGTTCACTCCCGCTCATGAGACGCAAATGGGGCCTCGTCTAACCAATACCGGGGCACATTTTAAGATATGAAGATGCCCCGCCTCCGCCAACTTCCCGCGGGCAACCCTACCACCCAACGTAGCTGAGTATATATCAGTTTCCGCCCGCCTAAGCGGCCGCAGAAAAGGGGGGCCAGCTCGAGCGAGAAGCTGGCGTGCCACTTTTGCCACCCTTAGGAGTCAGCTCTACGCGAACATCGCCCCAAATCCTGCTCCAATTAGTGTCACGCCCACCCACCAGCCAAAAACCACTCCCATGGCTGTTCCTCGTTTAACGCGCGTCACACACGAGTAGCCGATCCCGGTCAGGATCAACGTCCAGATCGTGAATGCATCAATCGACGTCAGGACGGCATACAGGAAGTGAGATGAGTTCGGGTCAACCAGGCCGCTCAGGTTGCTGGCAACCTGGTTCTGGAAGGTAAATCCTTCGGCCGCACCCATCGCAACCACGGCAGTCGCGATCAGGCCCTTGATGATCCCAGGCAAAAACGCATACATACTGATTGCCATGGCCTGTTTGAATTTCACCTCGGCGCCAAAGCCGAAGTTAAACGTTGCCATCAGCACACCCGCGAAAATTGCGGCAGCAATGATGGTCAGGAACGGCGACCCGTAGGCAAAATAACGGGTGATCGTGGCGCCAATACGCATCTGAGCAGCCTTCTGGTCCGGCGGCAACTGGTCCATCTTGTCCATCTGCTTCGGACTGAGCCGGAGCTGGTTCTCGTACGCTGTTTCCATGCTCAGCTTCTTGTCCACCACGAACACCATCAGCAGGCTGAAGATCGAGATCAGCAGCCATGGCACCAGCCAGTTCGCGTTTCGCCGAATGTCGGTGAACGTCTTGCTCGGGGCCACAAATGTATCGACAACGCGCTCAACTTCAGTAAGAGGTCTTTCATCGGAAGGAACAACTGCAGTTTCGGTCATAGACGTCTCCATGTGTGCTTGGCCAAGGGAGCTTCCCTCGCCGCCCAAATCAAAACGCATTGCAATCGTGAATACCGGAAGACGGCAGGATTGTAGCATTCAGCCGCTGTCGCGCTACGCATATTCGACATTGTCATCTGTGGGACAAGGCTGCCCGCCACCAGGGGCTACGAGTTGTGGGAACTGGATCACAGCTTTAGACTAAATTCATGCACGTCCACGCCAGTCCCAGGAACGGCGGGGCTACTTCCAGGGTCCTGCGGATTTCGCTGGCCGTTACCTTGGTCTACATCGTGCTCCTGGTGTTTGCCGGCGTACGCGCCCACAGCCTGGCCCTGCTGTCAGAAGCTGGACACAACCTGTCTGACTTCTTTGCGCTTCTGCTCTCGTGGGGAGCTGTGTACCTGCAGGGCAAGAGTCCTGACGCCCGCAAGACCTTTGGCTACAACCGCGCGGGTGTCCTAGCGGCATTCGTCAATGGGATCTCCCTCGTCCTGATCTCGTTTTACATCTGGTACGAGGCCTTCCACCGCCTGCTGAACCCGGTCGATGTCCACGCGAAACTGATGATCTGGGTCGCCGCGGCCGGCGTGGTCATGAATGGCGGAATCGCGCTGATGCTCATGCGCGGGCATCGCGACATCAACCTGCGCAGTGCCATCGTGCACGAAATCGGCGACACGCTGTCCACGGCCGCTGTCATCGCCGGAGGCGTCGCGATTGCCCTTACCGGACAGCGCTGGATCGATCCTGCCCTCTCCATCGGCATCGGCGTGATGATCCTGTGGTCCTCCATCGGCATCATCCGTGAGAGCCTGAACATCCTGCTGGAGGGCACTCCTAGCGGCATGGAAGTCGAACGCATCGAAGGTGCTATTCGCACAATTCCCGGCGTCAATCATGTCCATGACCTCCACGTCTGGAGCATTGGAAGCGACACTCATTCACTCTCTTGCCACGTCAGCATCGCTGACATGCGCGCCTCCGAGAGCGAAACTCTATTGCGCCAGATTCGCGAGGAACTGGCATCGACTTTCCATATTCATCACACCACCATCCAGTTTGAATACGCGATCTGCGAAGTTGCCCATGGCTGCGTAATCCCCGCCAGTCCTGGTCACGAACACACGCATGACCACTGAGTCGGCCCCCGCGAGAACACGGTCGATCCGCCTATCTCGCCGCGTCGGCGTCAGCGCGCTTGTCCTCGTTGCCATCGCCTTGACAAGCTGCAGCAAGAGTCCGACGCCGTCGACATCAGCTTCGGACGATCCGGCCGCTGGCTGGGCACTTGTCCTGACGGTCGCGCCCGATCACCCGCGTATGGTACGTCCGGCAACATTTACTTTGCGCATTACTGATAGCGCTGGAAAGCCGGTCGAAAATGCACAGGTCACCGGCTCGCTGAACATGACCCTGATGGACATGGGCAAGACAGCGGTGAAGTTCCAGTCCGAGGGCAACGGCGTCTACGAAGTCACGGTCTCCAGTTTCGACATGTCAGGTCCATGGGAGATCGCCATCGATGCCGTCCAGAATTAGGATGCATGCTCACAAGGTCTTCCCCGTCACGGTCTTCGATTAGCGGCTACCCAGGGCCGTTTCTCTCATAGCTTATTGCCGCCCAACAGGCATTTTGCTAGTGACGTACCCCCTCCGACGGAGTAAAAATGAATGCACCTTTACAGGCGGATGAACCACACGGCTGAGAGGCTTTCTCCTGTCAGATCGCGACGCGCCCCGAAAATGGTCAGCATCACTAATGACAGTGGTGTTTCTGGAGAACGTTCCCTCTGCCGACAAAATTGAATAGGTAGGAGATTACGGTGGGAAAGAAGGATAAAGAAGCGAAGCACAAGAAGGACAAGGACAAAGACAAAAAGGTCAAGGGCAAAGACAAGGGCAAGAAGGACAAGGGCAAAAAAGGCAAGGACAAAGCGTCCGCGGCCCCCGAACCCGTACAACAGACCTTCACGCCAGGACAGTCTTACGCCGACGGCACGCCCATGGATGCCGTGACCTACCTAGAAGCCAAGCTCATCCTGAAGCCCGACCGTTTCACTTCGGTGCAGGCCTTCCGCGACTTCGGCAAGATCGTAGAGAAGACAGCGAAGAAGGTCGGAGTCGGTTTCATTCCCGACGTTGAGGCCGGACTCAGGCCGCAGATTCGGGAGATCACCTTCGGCGACACTGCGGATTTCCGTCTCTACAACAATGCGTTCATCCTGCGGCGGCGTATTGCCTACGTGGACGGCTTTCCCGTGGGCGATCCCGAGATAGTCTTCAAGTTCCGCCATCCGGATGAAAAGCAAGCGACCGGGCTCGATGTGCGTCCAAACATCGCCGGCAAGTACCGCATCAAGTTCAAAGCCGAAGCTCTTCCTCTGAAGAACGAAGTCGGCGGGTACCGCATCCTGTATTCGCACAACTGCCAGTTCGGTTTGAGCCAGATGCATGACGCCGACAAGATGTCGATGGCCACCCTGGTGAAAGTCTTCCCCGCGCTCGGCAAATTGCAAAAGGAATCTGACGAGAAGCTAAGCCTGGTGAACGGAGGCATCGTCGAAGAGGTGCTGTTGCCACTTGGTCAGCTCGACTTCGGCAAAGGACTGGTGGGCAAGTGCGACATCGGCCTATGGCGCACCCGCGGCGAGCATAAGTCACTGGTGGGAGAGTTCGCCTTCCAGGTGCAGTTCGCACGCCGCGAAGATGTCGCGGAAAAGCAGAAGAAACTGGCCGCGCAGTTCTACATCTCTCTGCAGAATGACGTTGCGGACTGGTTGGCGCTGGGCGTCACCAAGACCGGCATGGTCTACCGCCTCAACGGGAACGAGCCTCAGAGCCATGAGTGAAATGGCTGCAAGACCCGGAATGCAACCCACAGCCGGCGCTACGGTAGCGCCGGCTGAAGTGTCGACTTTCCAGATCTTCCTCGAGTTCCTCATCATCGGCGCTACCAGCTTCGGTGGCGTCGTGCCCTATCTGCGCGAAAGCCTCGTGACTAAGTGCCACTGGGTCGACGACAAGGAATTCGTCGAAATGCTCTCCATCAGCCAGAGCCTTCCCGGACTGAACGCGACCAACATGGCCGTCCTGGTCGGAGAGAAGTTGCGCGGCTGGATGGGCTCCGTCGCCGGCGTTCTCGGAATGTGCCTGCCGGGGGGGTTGTTGATGTTCGCTGTGGGCATCTTCTACCGCCACCACGGAGACCATGTCTGGGTCACCGCCGCGTTGAAAGGCGTGGCGGCCGCTGCAGTTGGCCTGATCCTGTCCACGGTGGTGAGTCTCAGCAAGAAGTCGCTCTCCAGCAAGTTTGACTTCGTATTCATAGCACTGACCGTGATTGCCGTGAACCGGTTGCACCTGGGAGTCCCCAAAACGCTGGTCGCGGTTGGAATTCTGGCGATCCTCTTCCACTATCCGCGTAAAAAAGAAGAGCAGAAAGCGAGTGCGACGCCATGAACCAGATACCAGCTCTCGTTCGCGTATTCTCCTATCTATCCATCCTGACCGTAGGCGGAGGCATGGCTGCCTTCCCCGAGATGAAGATCCTGACGGTCGATGTGCACCAGTGGCTCGACTTCAAGCAACTCATTCACCTGTACAGTGTCGGGCAGATGGCCCCCGGCCCCAACATGATGATGATCGTCTCCATCGGCCAATGGGCTGGCGGAACACTCGGCGCAATCGCTGTATTCATAGCCTTTTTTGGCCCCACCGCCATATTGGCCTTCGTCGTTGCCAAAGGATGGAGAAAGCTGGAGAAATGGCCGTGGAGAACATCCATTCAGCGGGGATTGGCGCCGGTGTCGATCGGTCTCCTGCTGGCGGGCTGTTTCAGCATGGCAAAGGGCGCCATCACGGGCTTGGAAACGGGTGCCATGGCCGTTGCCGTTCTCTTGATCCTGCTGCAGTACAAGATCAACCCTGCTCTGCTGGTCCTGGCCAGCGCGGTGGTTGGGTTGTTCACGTTCATGCCCAAATAGCGGAGCGGCGACTCCCGCAGTGTTAGAATTCTGCCCGTGATTACAAGATTACTGCTGATCGCCGCGTTGACAGGAATCGCTACACAAGCCGATGCGCAAGGTATCACGCGGCCCGATGTGCCAGACAAGATCAAAGCCCCCGCTGGCGAGGAGATCGTCCTGCAGGCACACGCTTCGGGATCGCAGATCTACGTCTGTCAGCCCGGAACGGACGGCAAACTAGCCTGGGCGTTGAAGGCTCCTGAAGCAGAGCTTCATGACCAGACCGGGGCGATTATCGGCCGGCACTATGCCGGACCCACGTGGAAGGACAACGATGGAAGTGAAGTCACGGGAAAGGCAGTAGCCAAGGTCGACTCTCCAGATTCGGGTTCGATTCCGTGGCTACTTGTGAATGCCACCGGTCATTCCGGAGAGGGTGTTTTCAGCCGCGTCACCAGCATCCAGCGAATCCATACTAAGGACGGCCTGCCACCACCAGCATCCGACTGCACTAGCGCAAAACAGAACGTAGAAGTGAAGAGCGCTTACACCGCTGATTACTACTTCTACGCCCCAGCGAAATAGATCGCGGCCTAATCAGCATCCTTGGGCTGCTGCTCGTCAATGTAACGATGAGGCGCCTGCAGCCCCGCGTTCGCGGGGATGAAGGTCACGTGCGTTGCGCAGCAGAAGCAGCAACGGCAGCATGCAGAAGAATATGACTCCCATGATCCAGAACGCTTCGACGAAGGACAGCAAGGCCGCTTGCTGCTGGACCATGCCGTAAATCGCGCCCAGGGATTTCGCGGCGGCTGCCACCTGGTTCGAACCATGCAACCGGAACCATCCCTGCATTCACGGAACATCATCTGCGTCCCATGATCGTAGGGTGTGACATGGACGATGAGCTGGTTCTGGTGCACCTGGCCGCGACGCGCCAGAAAGGTCGTCATGGTGGCGATGCCGAAGCTGCCGCCGATGTTGCGCATCAGGTTGTAGATGCTGGTGGCGTTGCCCATCTTCTCTTTCGCAATGCCTGACATGCTGGTGACCATCAGCGGGATAAACAGGAAAGCCAGCGCGCCACCCTGAATTACCTGCGGCCAGAAGATGTCCCAATAGCCGGCATTGAGGTTCAAATGCGAGAGTTCGATGAGAGTCCAGCCTCCAATCACCAGACCGACGGCAATGAGCTTGCGAGGATCGTAGCGATTGGTCAGTTGCCCGGTTATCGGCATCATGATCAGCGATCCGATGCCTCGGGGCGAGAGCGCAAGCCCGGATTGCAAGGCGGGATAGCCGAGAAGAGTCTGCAGGAAGATCGGCAGCAGCAGCAGGCTGGCGTACAGCACGAAGCCAAGCATCGTCATGAGGAAGGTGCCGGTGGCGAACGTCCGGTCCTTGAGGACGCGCAGGTCCACGATAGGATGTTCGGCCATCAACTCTCGCACCACCAGCGCGACCAAACCGAAGATGCAGAGTGCCGCCCACAAGCGAATTTGCGGACTGCCGAGCCAGTCTTTGCGCTGTCCGGTATCGAGCACGACCTGCAACATGCCGAAGCCCAGGGCGAGAAATCCTATACCCCACATATCGACCCCACCCGCCTTGTGTTTGCCGATGTAATGCGGATCTCGCACAAAGGCGCTGATCATGAGGACCGAGATCACACCGACGGGAAGGTAGAGATAGAAGATCCAGCGCCACGAGTAGTTGTCGGTGATCCAGCCGCCGAGCATGGGGCCGAGGATCGGCGCCAGGATGATGCCCAGCCCGAAGGCAGCCATGGCCGAACCGTGCTGCTTGGGAGGGAAGGTTTCCAAAAGGACGGCCTGGGCCAAAGGCTGAAGGCCGCCTCCAGTAAGGCCCTGCAGAATGCGAAAGAAGATCAATGCTTCCATGCTGGTAGCCATGCCGCACAGAAGCGACGTCAGGGTGAAGCCGGTGACACAGGTAAGCAGAATCCGGCGACGCCCGAAGCGATTGGCCAGCCATCCCGACATGGGCAGGATGATGGCATTGGAGACCAGGTAAGAGGTCACAACCCAAGTGCCCTCTTCGACCGTCGCGCCCATGTTTCCCGCGATGTGCGGGACTGCCACGTTTACTACCGTGGTGTCGAGGATCTCCATAAAGGTCGCCAGCATGACGGCGACGGTCACGATCCACGGGTTGATGGCGTGCCTGGATTCGGCAGGGTTCATAACGTGATGCGACCCGTGATTATAGAAACGTAACCCCGAGGGCGAAGTGACGTGAGACACCACTCATAGGCTATTTGGGTCCGTCCAGCCGCCCATTCTGGGAAAATTGCGAAAATTGTTTTTCACGCCTCCTTTGTTTTCATGATGTTGGGAGGAAATTGTTCGCATGTTATTGATTCCCAATATAGTTATAGCTATCCATGTCAGCCGTAAGGAGTTACAGCCGTATTTTCACTCCAATATCGTTTTCAAGGATCATGTATGGCAGGCAGTCGGCACTCGGGCCGACTGTCGGATCTGGTCTCCCATGACCCGACCATTTATACGAATACACTCTTGAGTCGCGGACCGTCGCCCGAAATCGACATGGCGACGTGACGAAGGTAACCAGATCTTCCCGTAATGGGAAGAGGGTCTTGAGCGTGCATAATCCCCGCACGGCCGGTTAGCAAGGTTTGTAGCGGTGTACCGACGGCGCGGTTTCGGCTGCGCCAGCCCCTGTGATTGGCATCACAGGGCGGAGTGATGCGGAATGCTACATTGGATGTTTATGTCCGCTCCTGATTCGCTCTTTGTGCGCGCCTGCAAGCGCCTTCCTGTGGAAACTACCCCGGTCTGGTTCATGCGTCAGGCCGGCCGTTACATGAAGGAATACCGCGATGTCCGCAAGCGATATTCCCTGGTAGAAATCTGCAAAAAGCCCGAGGTCGCAGCCGAAGTAACCATTAGGGCGGCGGAATACCTCGGCGTGGATGCCGCCATCATCTTTGCCGACCTGCTGCTGCCTCTGGAAGTGATGGGCATGCCCTTCCACTTCTCTCCGGGCGAAGGCCCGGTGATCGAGAAGCCGATTCGCACTCCCGAAGACGTGAGGGTGCTGCGCACCGACCGCGCCGACGAGTTGGGTTACGTCGCCGAGGCCGTGGGCAAAGTGGTGAAGCACTTCGGCCCGAAGCTGCCGGTGATCGGGTTCTGCGGCGCTCCGTTCACGCTTGCCAGCTACATGGTGGAGGGTGGGGGATCGCGGCATTACGTGGAAGTGAAGAAGCTGATGTACAACTCGCCTGAGGTGTGGGAAGAGTTGGTCAACAAGCTGGTCGCGGTGCTGGCCGAGTACGCGGCCGAGCAGGTGCGGCACGGCGCCGACGTGATCCAGATTTTCGATAGCTGGGTGGGTTGCCTCAGCGTGGAAGACTATCGCCGCTACGCGCTCGAACCGACCAAGAGGCTGGTGAATCAGTTACAGAGGGAGACGGGCGTTCCGATCATCTACTTCGGCACCGACAGCACGACGCTGCTGCCATCGATGTCGGAGACCGGCGCGGAAGTCATCGGACTCGATTGGCGGGTGCCGCTTGACGAGGGCTGGCGGACCGTGGGACACAACTTCGCGGTGCAAGGAAATTTGGACCCGGTCACGTTGTTTGCCTCATGGAGTGAAGTGAAGCAGCGCGCGGAACATATTCTCCGGCTGGCGGACAAGCGGCTTGGGCATATCTTTAACCTGGGCCATGGAATTCTTCCGCTGACTCCGGTGGACAACGTGAAAAATCTCGCCGATTTTGTGCATGAGTTCAGCTCGTCGAGCGTAGCAGCGAGAAAATAATGGGCAAAACCGCAGTTCTGTTAATCGCGCATGGCAGTCCCGAGCGGGTCGAGGACATACCTGAGTTCCTGCAGAACATCTCGCGCGGGCGGCCTATGCCGGAAGCGGTAGTCCGCGAAGTGCAGCATCGTTATTCTTTGATTGGAAGCTCGCCCTTGACGCGGATCACGCGCCTGCAAGCGGACAATGCCGCCCGCGAACTGGGCATGCCTGTGTATGTCGGGATGCGCAACTGGCATCCGTACATCGCCGATACGCTGAAACAGATGGCATCTGACAATGTGGGACAAGCCGTTGCTGTCTGCCTGGCGCCGCACAACTCGCGTACCAGCGTGGGAGCTTATAAACAGACACTGTTCGCGGAGACCGTCGCGTTTCCCGTCGACTTCGTGGAGGAATGGCACGACCATCCTCTCTTGATCGAGGCGTTTGCCGAAAAGCTGCGCGCCAGTTGGACAAAGGCTTGCGAGGAGCACGGCTCTGGGTTGCCGGTGCTGTTCACGGCGCACAGCGTGCCCATGCGCACCATCACGGAAGGCGATCCCTACGAAGCGCAGACGCGCGAGACAGCCGCGCTGGTGGCAACGCAAGTTCCCGAAATCGGCGACTGGAGCTTCGCCTTCCAGAGCCAGGGGATGTCTGGTGGGGAATGGTTGGGGCCGACCGTCGAAGACACCATCACGGCCCTGAAGAGTGCCGGGCAAACTGGTGTGTTTCTGCAGCCAATTGGGTTTGTCTGCGATCACGTGGAAATTCTGTTTGATATCGACATCCTGTTCCGGCAGTACGCGGCTGAGCGGGGCTTGAAGCTCTACCGTGCGCAGTCGCTGAACGATTCACCCACATTCGCAAAGGCCATAGCCGACATCGTCCGGACGAGGTTGGCCGCGATCGCGCCTTGCGAAAGACCGGTGGCGACTGAGAAGATGCAGTAGCAAGCTATGAAGCGAGTTGCAATTATTGGCGGCGGTATTTCCGGATTGAGCGCCGCCTTTTATTTGGAAAAGGCCCGCGCTGCCGGCGCCGAAATCACCTACACATTGTTTGAGAGCGCCCAGCGACTGGGCGGCTCGATGTATTCCGACCGCGTGAACGAGTGCCTGGTAGAGGCCGGCCCGGATTCCTTCCTTACCGAAAAACCCTGGGCGCTCACGCTGTGCAAAGAGCTGGGCATTGACGATCAATTGATCGGCTCCAACGATGCGCAGCGCAAGACCTACATCGTAGTGAAGGGCAAGCTGGTCGTGATGCCTGATGGGCTGATGTTCATGGTGCCCACCAAGCTGCTTCCAACTGCGATGTCACCACT
>Ga0070766_10000324_pt1 | contig 20325 bp, 15 predicted proteins | sample HubBroMetageWFT6_FD_69782 | JGI IMG/M metagenome (GOLD analysis project Ga0070766, IMG submission 69782) | Warmed and freeze-thawed soil microbial communities from the Hubbard Brook experimental Forest, New Hampshire - Hubbard Brook CCASE Soil... | ecosystem: Environmental > Terrestrial > Soil...
ATGCTTCGCACCTCAATCCCCTACGGCACGTTGTCGTCGGCGCAGTTGCGGATGCTCGCTAACGTAGCGCGGCGTTACGACCGCGGTTACGGCCACTTCACCACCCGGCAGAATATTCAGTACCACTGGATCAAACTCGAAGAGTTGCCGGACGCCATGGCCGACCTTGCCAGCGTCGGCATGCACGGCATGCAGACGAGCGGCAATGTCGTGCGCAACATCACCACCGATCAGTGGGCCGGCGTCGCGCCCGACGAGATCGAGGATCCGCGCATCTGGGCGGAAGTGATCCGCCAGCATGTGACGCTGCATCCCGAATTTTCATTCATGCCGCGGAAATTCAAGATCGCGGTCGGCTCCTCGCGCCACGACCGCGCGGCTTTGCGTATCCACGACATGGCGTTGCAGATGCATCGCAATGGCGCCGGCGAAACCGGCTTCGAGGTCATGGTCGGCGGCGGCCTCGGTCGCACCGCGTTTATTGCCAAAACGATCAAGCCGTTCCTGCACAAGCGCGACGTGCTCAGCTACGTCGAGGCGGTGCTGCGAACCTACAACCAGTTCGGCCGGCGCGACAACATCTACAAAGCGCGCATCAAGATATTGGTCCACGAGCTCGGCGCCGAGGCCTTCGCCAAGGAAGTCGAGACCGAGTGGCAGAGCATCAAGGACGGTCCTCTTGCCCTTGATGAAGATGTCATCGCCGACATCGCCGGCCGCTTCCGCTATCCGGCCTATGCGCGACTCGACAATAGTGCGCCGGAACTTGCCGAGGCGCGCGGCAGCGACCGCCGTTTCGATGCTTGGCTCGGCAACTCGGTGGCCAAACATAAAGTGCCCGGCTACGCCATTGTCACGCTTTCGCTCAAGCCGGAAGGCGGCACGCCGGGCGATGTCACCGCCGAACAGATGGACGCGATCGCCGATCTTGCCGACCGCTATTCGTTCGGCGAAATCCGGGTCGGTCACGAGCAGAATCTGGCGCTGCCGCACGTTGCCCAGCGCGACCTGCCGGCGGTTTGGCGCGCGCTCGATGCTATCGGGGTCGCCATTCCCAACGTCAATCTGATCACCGACATCATCGCCTGCCCGGGTCTCGATTATTGCAGCCTGGCCAACGCCCGCTCGATTCCGATCGCTCAGGAAATCACGCGCCGTTTCCGCAACCTCGATCTGGCGCGGGATCTCGGGCGGCTGCACATCAACATTTCCGGCTGCATCAATGCCTGCGGTCACCACCACGTCGGACATATCGGCATTCTCGGCGTCGAGAAAAACGGCGAGGAATTTTACCAAATCACGCTGGGCGGCAAAGCCGACGAGCATGCCACGCTCGGCACGCTGATGGGGCCGGCAGTGCCATATGCGCAAGTGGCCGATGTCGTCGAGGACATTGCGGCGGCCTACATCGAGTTGCGCGAGCGGCCCGACGAATTGTTCATCGATACGGTCAAGCGCACCGGCGTCGAGCCGTTCCGGGAGCGTGTCTATGCCGCTCGTTAAGCAAGGCCATATTGTCGAGGACGTTTTTGTCCGCGCACCTGACGACGCGCCCATTCCGGAGGGCGTTCCGGTCGTCGTAACCGCAGAACGCTTCCTTGCCAACGCCGCTGCACTCGCCGCGCGCGAGGCCCCAATCGGCGTTCTGTGGCCCAATAACCGCAAAGTCGCGGAGCTTGAGCCCTGGCTCGGCCGGCTCGCGCTGGTCGCACTGATTTTTCCGAAATTCCGCGACGGCCGCGCTTATAGCCAGGCGCGGCTGTTGCGTGAGCGCTACGGCTTTCGCGGCGAGTTGCGCGCGACCGGGGAAGTTTTACGCGACCAGTTTCTTTTTCTTATTCGCGCCGGCTTCGATTCACTCGAAGTGACCAAGGCCGCCGATGCCGAAGCCTTCGCTGCCGCGGTCTCTACCTATAGCGTGTTCTATCAGCCGAGCACGGACGGGCGGCTTGCGGTTCGCCGCCGGCGCCTGCCGCCACAAACACCGGCGGCCGGCCACGAGACGCAAGAGGCTGGCGAGCGGCATTTCGAACCGCGCTAAGCCGACGCTCTCGCCCCGCCGCTCAGCGGCGCTCGCTGATGCTCACTCGGATCCCGGCGAAGCGCCAAGCTTTTTCGCGAAGAAGGACCGCACCCGTTCGATAACGTCGCTGCGCGCTTCCGCGTTGGCAGGAACTTGCTGGCGCCTCGGCCCCGGATCGTCGAAATCGTGCGTCGCTTCGTCGTAGAAATGGATTCGCACATCGCCAGCGGCATCCGCGAGAAGTGCGCGACATTTCCGCGGCGAGACTTCTTCGTCGGCGGTGCCGATATAAACCCGCAGCGGCGCATAGGCCTGGTAACGCGTTGCCGCAAAATGGTCCTTGAGGCCGCACGCCGGATAGAAGGCCAGCGCCGCGCGAAATCCCTGTGCGGGATCGTTCGCCGGGAGGCCGGGCGCGTCCGGCGCCATGGCAGCGAGCGTGGCGCTGCCGCCGTTGGACCAGCCCTGCAGGCCGATACGATCGGGATACACCGTGGACAGCGAGCGCAGAAAGGCAAGCGCGCCGTAGGCATCAAGCGGACGCACCGTCACTTCGTTCAATTCGTCGGGACGGGTGTCGTAAGAGTGGCGGCCGAAGCCTTGCGGATAGCCGCGCGGCCCGAAGCCGTCGACCAGTACGGCCATATAGCCCTGCGCGGCCCAAAAGCGGCCCCAGAACTGGTGCCGTTGCGAGAGAGTCGTCGCGTCAAAGACGCCGTGCGCGGCGGTCGAATAGGCACCCTGCCGACCGTGCATCATGACCACAGCCGGAACGCGCTTCCCGCTCTCGACCGCCGGGTGGAAAATATAGCCCACCAAAGTGGTGCGCCCGTCGGCACTCGGAAAATTCACGCGCTCTGCGGTGGCGTCGCTCGCGGATTGCGAACGCGCCAGGTCGCCGCAGACCGTGGCGAGCAATATGGCGAGCACCGCCAGATACGATGTCGCCACAACTTTGCGCGAGCGCGTTCTGCTTGAGGTCGTCAATGGCTGACCTTTGGGCGCCGCTTCGGCGATTGGCTAGCGAAATCCCGCCTGTTGCAGGAGCGGCAGGGTTTCGCGCTGGAACGTCAGCATCCCTTCCTCGTAGATCGGCCACGACAACAGCGCGCCGTCGATGCCGACCTTGGAAAGGTTCGCTAGCCCGTCGACGATTTGCTCCTTGGTGCCGACCAGCGGGAATGCGCCCCACCCTGCCATGAAATGCGCTTGCAGCTTGCGGAAGTCCTCGACCGCAAGCGAGCCAATGCCAAGGAGCTTCATCAGGTTTTCCGCTGCCACCCAGTCGCCTTTTTCGTGCACGTAATAGTGCAGAAAATCCTTGGCTTCCTTTTCGGTCTCGCGCTGCACGACATAGCCGAAGCTCCAGATCTGGATGTCGCGGCCGTATTCCTCACGCGCCAGGCGCCGGTACTTTTCCACTTTGGCGCGGGCGAAATCGAGATCGTGCTTGTCGAACTGGATGAAGGCGATGTCGGAATATTTGGCGGAAAAGTGCTGGCCCTGTTCCGAGCCGCCGGCATTCATGATCGCCGGATACGGCTGCTGAATCGGCTTGGGCGCCAGCTCACCCTTTTTCACCTGATAGAATTTTCCTTCGTAAGTGAACTCGTCCTCGCAGGTCCACAACCCGATCATCACCTCGATCCACTCGGCAGCGCGCGCGTAGCGATCTTGGTGATCCTGCATATTCGCGCCGAACATATCGAGCTCACCCTGATTCCAGCCGCCGACGATATTGATAGCGTGGCGGCCGTTACTGATGTGATCGATCACCGTCGCCTGCTTGGCCGCGAGCGTCGGGTGATACATCGGCACGTGTGCGGTCGAGAATACCGCGGAATATTTGGTCTGGGCACCGATGCCGGCCGCCCAGGAGAAGCATTCGAAGCCCGGCCCGTTGAAATTGGTCACGCCACCGAAGCCCTTCCAGCGCCCGACCGGCACCAGCGCCTCGAACTCCATGGCGTCGGCGATCTGCGCAAGCCGCACGGTGTTCGGCCAGCTGATCTTCAGCGTGTCGGGGATGGTGCTAATCGCGCAGCCGCCGTTCAAGTTGGTGCAAAACGTGCCGAGCTTGAGCTTGCGGTCATTAAACAGCGGATTAGTCGCGCGGCGCAGCTCCTGCTGCCTAACGGTGCTATGCATGGCCCCTCCCCGGCAGCCGCATTATTTTCCCGCGTCCTGCCCGGCGCTAACCTCCCAGAAAAGTCCGATGCGTTCAATGCCGGACCACACACTCCAGAAAAGCTGCAGTAGAAACAGCGAAGGCCCCGCGGCGAATGCCGCGGAGCCTTCGTCATAAAAACCCTTTGGGCTTAGCAATTGCTCCGTGTCATCGAGCGAGAATCACCGGTGTCGGTGTTTGTGGTTGTTCTAGTCTGGGTCGTGCATCCGCTCGGCGGCGCACCCACCTGGACGCCAACCACGCCAGGGACGCCGACATAAACTCCCGGACCGGGTTCCTGCGTGCGCGTCGTCGTGGTCGTGGTCACATCATCGGCGAACGCGACGGCCGAAAAAAGCGCAACGCCAGCCGCCCCGATCGCGATTTTGCTCAAAATTCTCATCGTTACCTCCGATCTCGCTGGCTCATGGCCATGCGCCAACAACCCGAAATGCGGTCGGCGGTTCCGTGCAAAAAAAATTGTATGAGCGGGAACTTCGCGTTTCGAAGATTTCCGTATTTGGCAGAAAGCCGGATCACCGACGCGCGCCAAATCCAACGCTGACGTTAGGGGAGCGCCGCTCAGATAAAAACTTCCTGCGGTCGTCCGGCTGCGGTCGCGCGGCCTATTTTATTTGGTCACGCAGCTCGAAGCGGCGTCTAAATCTCTAATGAGATGGTGGGCGCACCAGGGCTCGAACCTGGGACCCGCTGATTAAGAGTCAGCTGCTCTACCAACTGAGCTATGCGCCCGGTTGCGAAAATCCCAAAACTCTCGGGCTTCCCGCTTGGCACCACCACGTCTCACTCGCCGCGACGCGTCGACATCACCGCGAAAAGGGCGCCCTAGGGCGCCCACGGCGGGTGTATATCACCGCAGGTTGGCGGGGTCCACACGTGGTGACCGAGGGGTTAATCGAGTTCGGTGACGCCGCGAACGCCGAACGAGAACGCGGATCGTCAGTCGGCATTCGCCGCGTCGAAAAGGTTCGCAACGCCGACAATGCCCCACATAAAGGCAAGGTAGCCGGCGAAAATGAAATAGCGCGCGCAATCAGGCGAGCTCAAGAAGCTTTCTGTTCCGTGAAACATGCCGGCACCATACGTATAAATTCTGACTCAAGTGGAAATTGCCGGGGCCGATTCCACCCGCGGACGATCTCAACGCGGTTTAACGATAACGGTGAGTTACCCGCGGCGGCGAGCGTCAGCGACCCCTTGGTCTTGCACTCAACACCAAAGTCTCGACGAGCGACTAGTCCGGCCGTGACGCCAATTGCGATCGTTCGCGCGTGACGTCTTGCGCCGAAACGGCTGGCGCTGCCGCCCCCCACGCATTGCGAATATAGGTGAGCACAGCCGCCACTTGAGCGTCGTTGAGCTGCCATCCGTAAGACGGCATCCCGGGCGAAGTGGGTTCGGTGGCCGTCGCGACGCTGCGTGCGCCGCGCAGGACGACGCGGATCAAACTGGCCGGGTCGTCGGAGCGAACGTTCGAGGACGCGGCCAGCGACGGAAACAATTCCGCAGTGCCGCGGCCATCCAGCATATGACAGGCCGAGCAGGTGTCGCGGTAGATCGCCGCGCCCGCTGTCATTACCGGATCGCCCGCCGACAGCGGCGTCGCCGTGTCCTGCCTGCCGGGAACCGATTTCAAATAAACCGCAATAGAGTTGAGATCACTATCCTTCCATTGCGACGTCGATAGCGACACTGCGTCCGCCATGGGCCCGGTGGCCGCCGCAACCTGGTTGTGGCCGCCTTTCAGATACGCCGCGATCTCCGCAACGGACCAATTACCAATGCCGCGCGCTTTGTCGCCGGTAATATCGGGAGCGAACCAGCCCTGAATTTTGGACCCTTGCAGATACTGCGCGGCTTTGTCGCCGCCGAGCAGCGTCTTTGGCGTGTGACACGCGCCGCAATGCGCGGGCCCGCTGACGAGATAAGCACCCCTGTTCCATTCGGCGGATTTTGCCGGATCGGGTTTATACACACCTTCGGTGAAATAGAGGGCGTCCCAAACCCGCATGGCGATGCGAATGTTGAACGGAAACGGCAAAGTATTGGCCACAACGGCGTGGTGTACCGGCTCTACCGTGTTCAGGTATGCGCGGATCGCTAAGACTTCTTCTCGCGTCATTTTGGTGTAGGCGTTGAACGGCATCGCCGGATAGAGCAGTGCGCCGTCCCTGCGAATGCCCCTACGAACCGCTGCATCGAATTCGTCGTCGCTCCAGGCGCCCACTCCGGTTTCGGGGTCCGGCGTGATGTTCGGCGCAACAATGTTGCCGAAAGGCGTTTCAATCGGCAGACCGCCGGCAAATCGCCGATGGCCCGGGAGGGTGTGGCAGCTGCCGCAATCGGCGAGGATAGCGAGATACTGACCCTTTTTGATTTGCGTGAAGTCTTGCGGGTCCGATTCTCCAGCGACCGCCAGCGCGGACGTAAACAGCAGAACTGCCGCGCAAGCGAATGCGCCGCGCAGCGGCATATTCTTGCTCGTGCTACGCATCGACCAGCGGCCCCGGATGTTTGAGGTATTGACTGCGGATCGCTTCCGCCGCCCAGAACGCAAGCGCGCCGACGGTGCCGGTCGGGTTGTAGCCAGCGTTCTGCGGGAACGCGCTGGCGCCGAGCACAAACAAATTCGACACGTCCCAGTTCTGTAAATAGCGGTTGACGACGCTGGTCTTTGGATCGGCACCCATGATGACCCCGCCGTTGAGATGGGTCGTCTGATACGTCGTAATGTCGTAGGGCGCGGTACGGTATTGCTTGTCCACGACGTTCGCGCCCATCGCCTTAATGATCTCGGCGAATTTGTCGGTCATGAACCGGTTTTGTTTGATCTCGTTGTCGTGGAGATCGATGGTCATCCGCATCAACGGCCGACTGAACCGGTCCGTGTAGGTGGGGTCCAAATCCAGATAAACGTCACGGTATGAGTAGAAGCTGCCATGCACTCCGGTGCCCGGCTTCACCGTGGAGAGATAATTGTCGCGGACCGCGGTCTTCCATTTTGCACCCCATTTCGGCGTGCCGGGCGGAACCACCGTCGTTTCGATCGGGCGGCCGCCGGTCTGCACCTGGCCCATATAGGCGCCACCGACAAAGCCGTGCGGTCCGTGATCGAAGTTGTCGCCATTAAATTCGTCGATACACATCCCGATCGAGCCGGAGGCGATGAACGGATTGAAATTGAATTTTTTGTTGTCGAAAAAGCCGTTCACGCTGGAAATGGTCTGGTGCGTGAAGTTGCGTCCAACAACACCGGTGTTGGCGACCGGATCGTAGGGTTGACTGATCTTCGAATGCAGCAGGAGCTGGACGTTGAACATCGAGTAGGCCGACAGGATGACCAGATCGGCCGGCTGCTCCCACTCTTGCAAACTTGAGTCTACGAAAGTGACGCCCGTGGCGCGCTTTCCCGAGGCGTCGGTATTGATCCTGACGACTTCGGAATTATCGCGTAGCGAGAAATTCGATTTGCGGATCAAGACCGGCAGAATGGTGGTCTGCGGACTGGCTTTGGAGTAGTTGCCGCAGCCGAACCATTCGCAAAAGCCGCAGTAAGTGCATTGGCCCATCCGCAGCCCGAGCGGATTGACATAGGGTTTCGATAAATTTCCTGACGGCTGCGGGAATGGTTTGTAGCCGAGCTCGCGCGCCGCCTTGGCAAACAATGTCGCGCCAAAAGGCTGGGCCTGCGCCGGCGTCGGATAAGGTCGGGCACGAGGTCCCTCAAATGGGTTGCCGCCTTCCTGGATCTGCCCCTTTACGTTACCGGCGGTGCCCGAAGTGCCGCATAGATATTCAAACTGATCGTAATACGGCTCCATATCAGCATAGGTCACGCCCCAGTCCTGGATCGTCATATCGTCGGGCAGGAACGACGCTCCATAGCGTTCCGTGAGATGCGTCCGGACCACGAAATCCGATGGCAGAAAACGCCAGGTCTCGGCGTTCCAATGCACACCACCGCCGCCGACGCCGTTTGGCGGCATGAACGCGCCCCAGCTGCGGATCGGCAGCGCGGTCTGATCGATCTTGTTGCGGAACGTGAATGTCAGCTGGTCCGGTCGCAAAAAAAGTTCGTGCCGAATCCGGTATCGCAGCTCGTCCTGCATGTAACTTGTCGGGAAATCAGTCGGCGCATCCCGCCACGGGCCGCGCTCGATGGCGACGACATCGAGTCCTTCGTCGGTCAGCTCGTGGGCCATGATCGATCCGGTCCAGCCGAGGCCGATAATGACGACATCCTTCTTGGGTAATCTGCGTGCCATGGCGGGACCTCACTGCGCTTTCGGCGTCCACTCCGCGCGACCGGTCATACCGACCGGCGGCAGAGGAAAGCGCTCGTTGTGGCGACCGACCCAGTCCAGATAGTTGTAACGGGCTCCCGGGTAGCCGATCATTTTCCAAGCGACCATGTCGCGATTGCCGCCGTAGATCGGGTCGGCAAAAAAGCCCATCTGAAGGTCTTTGATGACTTCGGCGAAGAACGCTTTCCCGTCGGCGCCGTCGAGCTTCAATTCGCCGCTTTCAAGATCGCCAAGCACTTTATCCTTGTCGCCATCGGACAGGTCGGCGAACTCCTTGCCCGCATATTTTGCCTTGCACGCCTTATCGAGCGCCGCGAGGCCCGAGCGGTAATTTTGCCTCGGACCGCCCTCAGACTGGTCTCCTTGATTCTTCATGCCGGTCTGGAATGGCGGCCGCACGTAAAGGCCATCCTGCTCGCCGAAAGGCCCGGCAAGCTGACGATCGATAAAAACGGCACAGCCTGAGTCCTTACCGCCCGGCGTCTCCGGATCCGGCGGGATGACGCGATCGGCAATTGCTTCTATCGCGCGGCCTTCGTCGCCCGAGAAAAACAGCCAAGGACCGGCCTTCACGCGCACCGGTGGATCGCCGGCGTTCGGCGACCAGGGCAATTGGCCGGAAATCGTGGAAGCGCGTCCGAGACCACCGCTCAGAAGCAACACGGCGGTACCGGCGAGTAAGTCGCGCCTACGAAACTCTGAACGAAAGGGTCCGTTCTCGTTCATGGCAATCATCCCTTCGCAAACCGCTGGCCGCGTCTCCAAATTGCCAAGCAGATCTCTTCGATTGGAGCGCGGCCGTCGTTGGAGCGAGCGTTGGAGCAAGCATGGAAACGGCGGGCCTATCGGCGGCCGGTCGCTCTTGCAGATCGTTCAGAGCAGCGCCCAGCCGTAATTGCCGCCCTCGCGTAAGTAGCGGCGCCGACGAAAAATTCAGGTTGGAACGAACAAAGGAAATCCAGGGGCGATGCGCCTTCTGAGTCGGATGCCATCACAAGCTCCGTCTCCATCGCCCCCAATGGAGGTTGAAACCCTCGCACGAAAAAGCCAAAGTCGCAACGCCCGAAGTTATGGTGCGCGCCCTTTTGCGGGTGCGCAGTCGGGTTGTCTATTTCGATTTTTGTCAACTTTGCCAATTTTTGACGCGATTCGATCGATGCACTCGCACGGCACAAAAGGATTTCGGGTCACATAAGCGTCACGCGTGGCGACGGGACAGGTGCATCGTGGGTTCGATTGGCGATTCGATATCCGCAAGGGCGAATGCGAAAGAGCGTCCCAACCTGCCCGGCCGAGTAGTATTGGTGATGCAGGGCGGAGGCGCACCCGGGGCTTATCAGGCCGGAGCTTACCAGGCGCTGCACGAGGCCGGCATCGAGCCCGACTGGGTCATCGGCACCTCAATCGGCGCAATCAACGGCGCGATCATCGCGGGAAACAAAGCACCCGACCGGGTCGCCAAGCTGAAGGCGTTCTGGGACTCCCTCGATTCTCGCTTGCCCGAACCGTGGAGTCAGATTTCACCGCTGGTCGCCGGCGTGCCCGGTTTCTTTTATCCGAATCCCGCGCTCGCTTGGGGCGTCGATACCCAAGTCGGCATCGAACAAGCCGCGATGTATCTCGTCGAGCCGCTCAAAAAAGTGCTGCCGACCCTCGTTGATTTTGATCTCCTCAATTCCGGCGGTCCGAGATTTACGGTTGGACTTACCGCGATAGAAACCGGCGCGATGCGTTATTTCGACAGCAAACAGGACAAGATCGTTCTCGACCACATCCTCGGCTCAAGTGCCGTTCCGCCCTGCTTCCCCGCGGTATTGATCGACGGACAATATTATTGGGATGGCGGCGTCTATTCAAACTCACCGGTCGAGGTTGTGTTTGATGAATTTCCCCGGCACAGCTCCGTCGTCATCGCCGTTCAGATTTGGCCGACGCACGGCCCGCAGCCGGCATCGCTTTCTCAGGCTTTCATGCGGGTGAAGGACATCCTGTTCGGAAGCCGCTCGCGAGGCCACATTATGCGACAAGCCCAGCTTCACCGCATGCGCCGTATCGTTCGCGAATTAGTGGAAATGTTGCCTGAAGAGAAAAGAAATTCTCCGCGAGTGAAGGAACTGGCCGGTTGGGGTTGCACGACCACGATGCACCTCGTCGAGATCAACGCCCAGCCTCTCGATGGCGACAGCAATGCCCGGGATTTTGATTTTTCCCGGGCGACCGTACAGAAGCGCTGGCGGGCTGGATATGCTGACGCGTCGCGCACGATTTCGCGGCAGCCGTGGAACGATGCAACCGATCCCGCCACCGACATTATGGTTTACGCCTCTGACGCTTTGCCTTGAGCCTGCGAGCCCGCGACAACAAGGCAACATCAAATCGACAGGAGCGCCCTTATCGAGCAGAACCTTTTGGCAGACTGGGCGGTTATGTTCGGGGGTGGAATTATCTCCAGCTGCCTAGTTGACGCTAGCCGGAGTTTTAAATGACACCGTCTAATCCGGTCGTCTTTTTACTCGATGTCGATAATACGTTGATCGACAACGACGCTATCCAGCAGGATTTGAAGGACCATCTTCAACAAAATTATGGGCGCGATGCCCGCGATCGCTATTGGAGAATTCTCGAGGATCTGTTTGCGGAACTTGGATATCGTGACTATCTCGGAGCCTTGCAGCGCTTTCGCGCCGAGCATCCCAAGGAAGTCGAGCTCCTGGCGATGTCGTCCTATCTCATCGATTATCCGTTCGCCGACCGGCTGTTTCCGTCGGTTTTTGCGGTCTTGAAGCGGCTAGGCGGCTTCGGCACGACGGTGATTCTGTCCGACGGTGACGTCGTCTTTCAGCCGCGCAAAGTCCAGCGGTCGGGACTGTCCGACGCAGTTGACGGGCGTGTGCTCATCTACATCCACAAGGAAGAGGCGCTCGACGACGTCGAACGGCGCTTTCCAGCCGAACATTACGTTCTTGTTGACGATAAGCCGCGCATCCTGGCCGCAATTAAAAGCTCTTGGGGCAATCGCGTCACCACCGTATTTCCGCGGCAAGGCATGTATGCTCGCGACCGGCAAGCAGCGGCGGCCTTTCCACCGCCTGATGTTGCCATCGAGCATATTGGTGATCTTCTCGACTTCGACCTGCCGCGATTGACGGCCACGGTCCCCGGCACCGCAGCCAAATTGGAGGCCACGCAATGAATCCGACAAAGACCCTGAATAATCTTGGCCAAAGCCTCTGGCTCGACAATATTACCCGCGACCTCCTCAACAGCGGCACATTGCAGCGCTACATCAACGAATGGTCCATAACCGGATTGACGTCCAATCCGACCATCTTCGATCTCGCCATCAGCAAGAGCGCCGATTACGACGGCGACATTGCGAAGCTCGCCTCGCGGACGAAGACGGCGGAAGATACTTTCTTCGAACTGGCTCTGGCAGATCTGACCCGCGCCGCCGATCTGCTGCATCCGGTCTTTACCCGCACCGACGGCGTCGATGGATGGGTCTCGCTCGAAGTGTCGCCTCTTCTGGCGTACGACGCGCAACGCACTATCGCAGCCGCTCGCGATCTGAACCGGCGCGGCGCAAAGCCCAACCTGTTCATTAAAATTCCGGGCACCAAGGAAGGTCTGCCGGCAATTGAAGAAGCGATCTTTGCCGGCTTGCCGATCAACGTCACGCTGTTGTTCTCGCGCGAGCAATACGTCGCCGCTGCGGAGGCGTATCTCCGCGGGATCGAACGGCGCATCGAGGCCGGCCTCAATCCCGCTGTCGGCTCGGTTGCCTCACTCTTCATAAGCCGCTGGGACGTCGCGACCGCCGGAAAGGTACCGGCGGAGTTGGCCAACCGCCTCGGCATTGCCGTCGCCCAGCGCGCTTACAAGGCTTATCTGGAGTTATTGAGTTCACCGCGTTTTCAGCGTGTGGCCAATTTTGGCGGCCGCGCGCAACGTCTGCTTTGGGCCAGCACCGGCACCAAGGACCCCAAAGCGTCCGACACCCTCTACGTGAAAGCGCTCGCGGCGCCCTTCACCGTCAACACAATGCCCGAGGGCACGCTCAAGGCCTTCGCCCAGCACGGCGAAGTCGGCGCAACGCTCGCGGCGGATGGCGAAGACTGCGAGCAGACCTTAGCGGCCTTTGCCAAAGCCGGTATCGACATCGATGCGCTGGCCCAACAGCTTCAGGAAGAAGGCGCCGCGTCGTTCAACAAATCGTGGAAAGACCTGATGGCCTGCATCGAATCCAAGAGCTCGGCGTTGCGCAAAGCGAGCTGATCCACATGGTCCCCGCCTCTGGTCAACGCAAGCAGACCCCCGGCTCGACCGGGGCGCAATCGGCGACTGCGCCGCCCTTGCGCAAGCGGCCGGCGTGGACATTGCTCGAGAAGCACTATCAGAAACTGAAAGGCGTGGACCTGCGCCAAATTTTTGCTGACGATCGCTTACGCGGCGAAAGATTGGCGGTCGAGGCGGCGGGCGTTTACCTCGATTATTCCAAGAACCGCATCACCGATGAGACCCTGCGGCTGCTGTTGCAGCTCGCCGAGGAATCGAAGCTGCGCGATCGCATCGACGCGATGTTCCGCGGCGACAAGATAAACGTCTCGGAAGATCGTGCTGTCCTGCACGTCGCGCTGCGCGCACCGCGCGGCGCCACCATCCTGCACGATGGCCGCAATGTGGTGCCCGACGTTCACGCCGTCCTCGACGCCATGGCCGACTTTTCCAACCGCGTGCGTTCGGGCAACTGGAAAGGCCAGACCGGCAAGCGTATTCGCAATGTCATTAACATCGGTATCGGCGGCTCCGATCTCGGACCGGTCATGGCCTATGAAGCGCTGAAGCACTACAGCGACCGCGCTATGACTTTCCGTTTCGTATCCAATGTCGACGGTACGGATTTTGTCGAAGCGGTGCGCGATCTCGATCCGGCCGAAACACTGTTCATCATTTCTTCCAAGACCTTCACCACGCTGGAAACCATGACCAATGCGCGCAGCGCGCGCGAATGGCTGCTGGAGGGCATGAAGGGCGAACAAGGCGCCATCGCCAAGCATTTTGTCGCCGTATCGACCAACGCCAAGGAAGTCGCGAAATTCGGCATCGACACCGCCAATATGTTCGGCTTCTGGGATTGGGTCGGCGGTCGCTATTCGATGGATTCGGCCATTGGCCTTTCGACCATGTTGGCGATCGGGCCTGAAAATTTCCGAGCGATGCTAAGCGGCTTCCATGAGATCGACGAGCATTTCCGCACTGCACCGTTCGAGCGCAATTTGCCGGTGCTGATGGGCCTGATTGGCATCTGGTACAACGATTTCTTTGGCGCCCAGACTGTCGCCGTACTCCCCTACGAGCAATATCTGAAACGATTTCCCGCATATCTCCAGCAGCTCACTATGGAGAGCAACGGCAAGCACGTCACGCTCGATGGCGCGCGCGTCGACTATGACACCGGGCCAATCTATTGGGGCGAGCCCGGCACCAACGGACAGCATTCGTTCTATCAACTCATACATCAAGGTACGCGGCTTATTCCGTGCGATTTCATTGCGTTCGCCCGAACGCTCAATCCTTTGGGGCCGCATCACGACATGCTGATCGCGAACGTGTTTGCACAAACCGAAGCGCTGGCGTTCGGCAAGACCGCGGATCAGGTCAAAGCCGAAGGCACGCCCGATTGGCTTGTGCCGCATCGGTTATTCGAGGGAAATCGTCCGTCCAATACCCTTTTGCTCGATGCGTTGACGCCGGCGGCGTTGGGCAAGCTCGTGGCGCTTTACGAGCACATTGTCTTTACCCAGGGCACGATCTGGCAGATCGATTCCTTCGATCAGTGGGGCGTCGAGCTCGGCAAGGCGCTGGCGCAGCGGATTATCCCTGAACTGGAAAGCAAAACAGAGCCGAAGCTCGATCACGACAGTTCAACCAACACCCTGATCCGGCGATATCGCAAGCTCAGGGATGCCAACTGATGCGTTCGCGCGTTTACGTCGAACGATACGATGCCGCCTTTTTGCGCGCGGCTGTGGAGGGCTAAGGCATGCAGCTCGGAATGATCGGCCTTGGCCGGATGGGCGGAAACATGGTGCGGCGCCTGTTGAAGGGCGGCCATCAATGTGTCGTCTACGACGGATCAGCAAATGCCGTAGCCGAGCTTGTGAAGGAAAAAGCCGTCGGCACCACAAAGATTGCCGATTTCGTCAAGATGCTAACTAAGCCTCGAGTCGTCTGGTTGATGGTGCCGACCGGCGTGGTCGACAATGTGATCGCCGACTTGCTGCCGCATCTCGATGGCGGCGACATCCTGATCGATGGCGGCAACTCGTATTACATTGACGATATTCGCCGGGCGAAGGAACTGAAATCCAGGAACCTTCATTTTGTCGACGTCGGCACCAGCGGCGGGGTGTGGGGGCTCGAGCGCGGCTATTGCATGATGATTGGCGGCGAGACCGATATCGTGAAGCGTCTCGATCCGATCTTCGCGACGTTGGCGCCCGGGCGCGGCGATATCGCGCGCACGCCGGGCCGCGAAAAGGTCAACGGCAGCGCCGAACAGGGCTACCTGCATTGCGGGCCCAATGGCGCCGGGCATTTCGTCAAGATGGTGCATAACGGCATCGAATACGGCGTGATGGCCGCGTATGCGGAAGGGCTTAATGTCCTCAACGCCGCCAACGTCGGAAAGAAAACCGCGGTGATCGATGCGGAAACCACGCCGCTGCGCGATCCCGAGCATTATCAATATGATTTCAATCTGGCAGATGTCACGGAAGTCTGGCGGCGCGGGAGCGTCATTGCATCTTGGCTCCTTGATCTCACCGCCGCATCGCTGCTTCAGGATCCCAAGCTGGCCAAATTCGCCGGGCGCGTATCCGATTCCGGCGAAGGCCGCTGGACAATCAAGGCGGCAATTGACGAAGGCGTTCCGGCCTTTGTGCTCTCGTCGGCGCTTTATGAGCGATTCAGCTCGCGCGGAGAGGCCGACTTCGCCGACAAGGTGCTTTCGGCCATGCGCTATCAGTTTGGGGGGCATATCGAAAAGCCGAACGCCGAGCGCGCCGGCTAACGAGTGGAGTTAAGCCCCGTGCAACAGGCAAAACCCAAAAGCTTGACCGGCGCCGAGCTCGACGAGCTTGCGATCAATACCATTCGCACGCTCTCGATCGACGCGGTTCAGCAGGCGAACTCCGGACATCCCGGCACGCCAATGGCGCTGGCACCGCTTGTCTACGTGATCTGGAACGAAGTGCTGAACTTCGATCCGCAGGACCCGATCTGGCCAAACCGCGATCGCTTCGTGCTATCGAACGGCCACGCCTCCATGTTGCTATGGTCGTTACTTTATCTGACCGGCACGCGCGCAGTGAACGCGCAATACGAGCAGCTTGGGGCTCCGGCAGTCACGCTCGACGACATCAAACATTTTCGCCAGCTCGGCAGCAAAGCGCCGGGTCATCCGGAATATCATTTGACGTCGGGTGTCGAAGCGACGACGGGCCCGCTGGGTCAGGGCATATCTATGAGCGTTGGCATGGCCATCGCGCGCAAGTGGCTCGCCAGCCGTTACAACAAACCCGGCGTCGACGTCTTCGATTACAACATCTACACCGTTTGCGGCGACGGTGACTTGATGGAAGGTGTGGGGTCGGAAGCGGCGTCGCTCGCCGGCCACCTCGGCCTCGACGATCTGTGCTGGATCTACGACAACAATCACATCACCATCGACGGCAAGACTAAGATCACCTTCACTGAAGACGTTGCCGCGCGCTTCGCGGCCTACCAGTGGAATGTGCTGCACATCACCGATGCCAATGATCTTGAGAGTATCGCCGATGCGCTTGCGACGTTTCGCAAAACCGAGGGGCGGCCGACTTTAATCATTCTGGATAGCCATATCGGTTACGGCTCGCCGCACAAGGTCGACACCTCCGCCGCCCACGGCGAGCCGTTGGGCGAAGAGGAGGTGCGGCTCGTCAAGCGCGCCTACCACTGGCCGGAGGACGCAAAGTTCCTCGTACCCGACGGTGTCAAGGAGCATTTCGCCGACGGCATCGGCCAACGCGGCGCCGAGGCGCGACGCGAATGGGAAGCGATGTTCGCCAAATATCGCCAAGACTTCCCGGATCTCGCGACCGAAATCGACTTGATGCAGCGCCGGGAATTGCCCGCCGGATGGGATCGCAACTTGCCGAGCTTCCCGCCAGACGCGAAAGGCATCGCCGGGCGCGATGCGTCCAGCAAGGTGCTCAACGTTTTCGGCCAAAACATTCCATGGTTTATGGGCGGGTCCGCCGACCTCGCGTCATCAAATCGCACGGCGCTTACGTTCCCAGGCGCCGGCGACTTTGAACCCGGATCGCCAAGCGGACGCAATCTGCATTTCGGCATCCGCGAGCACGCCATGATGGCGATCGTCAACGGACTATCGCTCTCGAAGCTACGCGCTTATGGCTCGACATTCCTCGTGTTTACCGACTACGCACGGCCGGCGATTCGGCTCTCGGCAATCATGGAGCTGCCGACCATTTTGGTCTGCACGCATGACGCTATGGGCGACGGCGAAGACGGACCGACGCATCAGCCGGTTGAACAGCTTATCGCGCTGCGCGCCATTCCCGGCCTAGTCGTCATTCGTCCGGCGGACGCAAATGAGGTCGTCGAAGCTTACCGCTACATCCTCCAACTTCGACACCAGCCGGCTTTGCTCGCATTGTCGCGCCAGGCGCTGCCGACGTTCGATCGCGGCAAATATGCATCCGCCGCCGGCGTGGCGCGCGGTGCTTACGTGATGGCTGACGCGTCCGGTGGATCGCCCGAAATCATTCTCATCGCTTCGGGCAGCGAAGTCGCCTTGGTCGTTCAGGCGCATGAAGCGCTCGGGGCGCAAGGGATTCGGTCACGCGTTGTGTCGATGCCGTCGTGGGACATTTTCGAGTCGCAACCCCAGGCCTATCGCGATGAGGTCCTGCCGCCTGCAATAAAAGCGCGCCTCGCCGTCGAGCAGGGATCGACTCTCGGGTGGGACCGCTATGTCGGGCCGGCCGGCCGCGTCATCGGCATGAAAACGTTCGGCGCCTCGGCGCCACTTAAAGAATTAGACCGCAAGTTCGGTTTCGAACCCGATCGGGTCGTCGCTGTTGCTTTGGAGCTCCTGGGCCGCCACTAACGCGCAGAGGAGCAGCGTGGGTTGGCGGCGAGCGGAAAATAAGGACGTCGATGAACGACAGGCCGGATAGCAGCGCTGCGGCAAAAGGCGCGCAGCAGACCGAAAGCGCCGCGCCGGCGCCGCCTTGCGCCATGGTGATCTTCGGCGCGGCGGGCGATCTTACCAAACGCTTGGTCGTTCCGGCCCTCTACAATCTGGTCCAGGCCGGACAGCTCTCCCAGCATTTCCAGCTCGTCGGTTTCGACCACAATGCCCGCAGCATCGAGCAATGGCGGAAAGAGCTCACCGGTGCGATGGAAGATTTCGTTGGTCAGGGCGGAGAGTTTCACGTCGACGCGATCGATCAATCGGCATGGAGCTGGCTCACCGGGCGCATGAGCTACGTTCAAGGCGACATCAACGATGCCGGCGCCTACACGCAGCTGCGCGATCATCTGGCGGGGCTGGACAAGACGGCTTCGACGGCGGGGAATTACCTGTTCTATCTCGCGGTCTCCGAGCGCTTCTTCGGCCCGGCGGTCGCCGCGCTGGGAGCCGCCGGACTCACGACCGAAACCGAGCACCAGTGGCGTCACGTCATTATCGAAAAACCCTTCGGCCACGATCTCGCTTCGGCCAAAGCCCTCAACGCCGAGATCCTAAAGACGCTGCAAGAACATCAGATTTATCGGATCGATCATTTCCTCGGCAAGGAGACGGTCCAGAACATCATGGCGCTGCGCTTCGCCAACGGCTTGTTCGAGCCGCTCTGGAACCGCCAGCAGATCGACCATGTCCAGATCACGGTCGCGGAGACCGTCGGAGTCGAACACCGCGGCAAGTTCTATGAGAAGACCGGCGCGCTGCGCGACATGGTGCCCAACCATCTATTTCAGCTATTGGCAATGACGGCGATGGAGCCGCCCATCTCTTTTGATGCCGATGCGGTCCGCGCTAAGAAGACGGAGGTGATCCAGGCGATCAAGCCGCTCGACCCCGCAAGCGTGCTGCAAAACGCCGTGCGCGGGCAATACGGCGCCGGGCAAGTTTTAGGCAAGGAGGTTCAAGCGTATCGGCAGGAACCGGATGTAGCGCCGAACTCGACGACCGAGACCTATGTTGCTTGCAAACTGAACATCGACAATTGGCGCTGGGCCGGCGTACCGTTCTACCTGCGCACCGGCAAATATATGAAGCGCCGGACGACCGAAATCGCGATCCGCTTTCACCAGGCACCTTATGCCTTGTTCCGCGACACCAGCGTGGAGCGAATGCATCCGAACTGGATGATCCTTCGCATCCAGCCTGACGAGGGCATCGCGCTCGAATTCGCGGCAAAGCGTCCCGGCCCCATCGTGTCGCTCGACACTGTGAGCATGGACTTCGCTTACAAGACCTATTTCAAGGTGGCTCCCAATACCGGCTACGAGACGCTGATCTACGATTGTATGATCGGTGATGCGACGCTGTTTCAGCGCGCCGATACAGTGGAGGCCGGCTGGAAAGTCGTACAGCCTATTCTCGATACCTGGGCCGACAATCCGCCGCGGGACTTTCCGAACTATACGGCGGGCAGCGACGGCCCCGCCGCGGCGGACGAATTATTGGCGCGCGACCACCGCGCATGGCGCTCGCTCGATCACCCAAACGGAAACACCGATGGCAGCAAAGCGTAAGATCGCGTTGGTACTGGCCGACGTCGACGGCACGCTTGTCACCGAGGACAAGATATTGACCGATCGAGCGCGCAAGGCCGTCAACGCGCTGCGCGACGCCGGTATCCGTTTCGCCATAACCAGCGGCCGGCCGCCGCTTGGCATGGCCATGCTGTTCGATCCCCTCGACATCGATACGCCGATTGCCGGCTTTAACGGCGGCCTTTTCGTCAAACGCGATCTCACCATCCTGGAACAAAAGACGGTGCCGGTTGACGTCGCGCGCGAAGCCATCGAGCTGATGCGTAAACGCGGCCTCGATACTTGGGTCTATCGCGGCAACGATTGGCTGATCACCAAGGCCGATGCGCCGCATGTCGCGCGCGAGGCCTGGACCGTCAAATTCGAGGCCAAAGTCGTGCCCGACGTTCGCGAGCATTTGCAAGACGTCGCCAAAATTGTCGGCGTCAGCGACGATCTCGGCAAGGTGCGCGACTGCGAGGCCGAAGCGCAAGCCGCGTTCGGGCAACGCGCCACCGCCACCCGGTCGCAACCGTATTATCTCGACGTCACCAACAAGGACGCGAACAAGGGCGCCGTGGTGGAATATCTATCGCAACATCTGGGCGTGGCTACCGACGAGATCGCCACCATTGGCGACCAAATAAACGACGTGCTGATGTTCAAGCGCTCGGGGTTCAGCATTGCCATGGGCAACGCCTCGGATGAGGTCAAGGCACAAGCATCGGCCGTCACCGCATCCTACAATGACGAAGGTTTTGCCAAGGCGATGGAGGCCTTTGTCCTATCGGCGAGGCACTAAACACATGAGCGGGTCGATCGGACGCGTTGAAATACTGGCGGATCCGGTCGCGCTGGCGCACCACGTCGCGGAGTGGATGACGCAAGCGGCGCTGGCGGCAAGCGGCGCGTTCCGCGTCTCGCTCTCGGGCGGCTCGACGCCGAAGACGCTGTACGGCTTGCTGGCCTCCAACGAATTTAAA
>Ga0070766_10000327_pt1 | contig 20177 bp, 10 predicted proteins | sample HubBroMetageWFT6_FD_69782 | JGI IMG/M metagenome (GOLD analysis project Ga0070766, IMG submission 69782) | Warmed and freeze-thawed soil microbial communities from the Hubbard Brook experimental Forest, New Hampshire - Hubbard Brook CCASE Soil... | ecosystem: Environmental > Terrestrial > Soil...
CCACGTTTCCGATGAGGCCCGGCATATGCAGTCCGGCAATATTCGCTCGTACGCGGGCTGGATCGCCGTGGGATCCGCAGTAGTGATTGCGTTCATGATCTGGATGGCGGTGGGGCGATGAGGACTGACGATCTCAGTTCCATCATTCTTACGCTGGTAACTTTTGCGCCGCTGGCGGGCGCGTTGCTGCTGACGCTGCTGCCTCGGCGCGACCGCGACATTCGCATCTTTGCCCTGGTGGTCTCGTTGCTTACCTTTGTTCTGTCATTGCATCTCCCGGTCTATTTTCATCGCGCGCAGGCGGGATTTCAGTACGAAATCGACAAGCCCTGGGTCTCGACTCCAAACATCCACTACCACATGGGGGTTGACGGCTTTTCCATGTGGCTGGTGGTGCTTACAACTTTTCTCACGCCGCTGTGCGTGCTGATTTCGTGGAAGTCGGTGCACGACCGGGTGAAAGAGTTCTTCATTCTGCTTTTGATTCTGGAGACTGCGCTGATCGGCGTGTTTACTTCGCTCGATTTGTTCCTCTTTTATTTTTTCTGGGAATCGACGCTGATTCCTATGGCGTTGCTGATCGGCATTTTCGGCCACGAGCGCAAAGTTTATGCCGCGGTGAAATTCTTTATGTACACCATGATCGGGTCGGTGTTCATGCTGGCGGCGATCCTCTGGCTGTACGCGCATACCGGCAGCTTTGATTTCGTCACGATTCGCGATCAGATCGCGAGCGGTGCTGTGCCGCAATTTCCGGCGGCGGCGCAATGGCTCTTTCTGGGATTCTTCCTGGCGTTCGCGGTAAAGGTTCCGTTGTTTCCTTTTCATACATGGCTGCCCGACGCGCACGTGGAAGCGCCGACGGCTGGGTCGGTGCTGCTGGCGGGCGTTCTGCTCAAGATGGGAACCTACGGAATGCTGCGCTTTAACCTCGGGTTGTTTCCTGAGCAAGCGCGGCGGAACGCTCCTTGGATCATGGTGCTGGCTTTGATTGGCATCATCTATGGCGCGCTGGTGGCGATGGTGCAGCCCAACATGAAGAAACTGGTTGCGTACTCGTCGGTGAGCCACCTCGGATTTGTCGTGTTGGGAATCTTCAGCTTTACGCAGGCCGGGCTGAACGGAGCGATGTTCGTCATGCTGGCGCACGGAATTTCTACGGGCGGCCTTTTCATGCTGACGGGCATTCTCCACGAGCGCCGTCACACCTATGAGATCAGCGAGTTTGGCGGACTGGCTGGGCCGATGCCGGTTTATGCCGCGTCGTATCTGGTGATCGTGCTGGCGTCGGCGGGGCTGCCGCTGCTGAACGGCTTCATTGGTGAATTTCTGGTGATGAGCGGCGCGTTTCAGGACAAAGCGGTTTACGGAGTACTTGCGGCCACGGGTGTCATTTGGAGCGCGGTTTACCTGCTTTGGATGTACCAGCGCGTTTTCTACGGGGAAGTCACGCACCCGGTCAACAATTCGCTCGGCGATTTATCCCTATTCGAAAAGGTGGCGATCTGGCCCTGTGCGGCGGCGGCGCTGGTGATGGGCGTGGCTCCCATTCTGTGGCTGGGAGCAATCGATCCGGCAGCCCACGCCGCGCTGACTTCCTTCGCTCAGGTCGCGAGCCGGGCGGTGGGACGATGATGGTGAGTTTCACCCCGGCGTTTTCGCAGGCTCTTCCGCAAAGTGACGACTACGTCCGGGTGCTGCCGGAGATTGTTCTATCGATCTTCGGGATCATTGTGATGGTGCTCGAACCTCTGCTCGACGAAGAAAAGAGTCAGAAGGTTCTGGGACTGATCGCGTTTATAGGCGCGATGGCCGGACTTGGGGCGACATGGCTGATGTCACAAACTCCGGGGCTGGCCTTCTGGAATACGGTGCGGGTCGATGGCTTCAGCATTTTCTTCCATGTGCTTGTGATTGCGATTGCGGCCGTCGTGATTCTGAGTTCGTACGAATACATGGCTGTGCAGCGGATTCGCGCGGGGGAATATTACGCGCTGATTCTTTTCGGCATGGTGGGCGTGGCGCTGATGTCGTCGGCAATCGAACTGGTTTTGATTTTCATTGCGCTGGAGATTTCTTCGATCTCCTCTTATGTGCTGGCGGGATTCCGGCGGCACGAGGCCGCCAGCGCCGAAGCGTCGCTGAAATATTTTCTGTTGGGGTCCTTCGCAACGGTGTTTTTCCTGTACGGCGTGGCGTTGATGTTCGGCGCCACCGGCTCGACGAATATTGACCAGATCAGCGGGATCCTGGGGGCTGGGCCCATCCCAGTGCTCGCCTATGTGGCCGTGGCGCTGATGTTTGTGGGACTGGGGTTCAAGGTTGCCGCAGTGCCGTTTCACGTGTGGACTCCCGATGTGTACGAGGGAGCGCCGGCGCCGGTCGTGGGCTTCATGTCGACGGCGCCCAAGGCGGCGGCTTTCGCGGTTTTGTTGCGGGTAGTTTTTGTCATCGATGTGCACGCCATCTTCTGGGTCATCTGGGTTTCGGCGGCGCTCTCCATGACGTTGGGCAACGTGAGCGCGCTGGTGCAAAACAATGTGAAGCGGCTGCTGGCTTATTCTTCGATTGCCCACGCGGGCTATCTGCTGGTGGCGTTCGCCGCTGCGCCGGCTCTGGGCGCTTCGGCGGCCATGTTTTATGCGGCAACTTACGCCGCCATGAACGTGGGCGCGTTTGCCGTGGTGAGCCACTTTGCCAATGCCGGCGAAAAGTATGTGACGCTCGAAGACTATGAAGGTCTGGGCCGCAGCTCCCCGCTACTTGCGGCTACGCTTACTATTTTTCTGCTGTCGCTGATCGGCATCCCGCTGACCGGCGGTTTTTTTGCCAAGTTTTATGTGTTTAGCGCAGCCGTAAAGGCGAACTTGATCTGGCTTACAGTCGTCGGCGTGCTCAACAGCGGCATCGGCGCTTACTACTATTTGCGCATCATCGTGGTGATGTACATGCGCGAAGCGCGGAAGGATGTTCCGGTGACTCCGATCCCCTGGACTCTTGGCCTGGCGCTGGCATCCTGCATGGCTGTGACCATCTATCTCGGTGTCGTTCCCGGCAGCGTGCTGCAGTATGCTCAGGATTCGGCGCAGCAACTGGTTCGGCAGTACGCTCAGCCCACACTCCTCATTCCGAAGCAGGTTCAAGGGTCTCCGCAATAGTCGTGGGAAGCTCCTGATTCGTAAGGGAGCGCGAAACGCCAAGAAACCGGATTACGGAACCGGCTTGCGAGCCCGTAGCTGCATTTGGCTAACTTTCAGAATTCTGGATTCGAAGCAATACCAGGAGATCGCCGAGATGGCAACGGTGATGGCGAAAGCCAAGGCGGCCACCGGAATCGTTGAGTGTACGTACCGTTCCACCTGGAGCAATACGGCTACGTGATACAGGTAAAACGTGTAGCTGATCAGACCGAGGTACCGTACCGGCTGGGCCGTCAAAGTGTTATACAAGAGGCCTTGCCGCAAGCTGAGCGCATAAGCGAGCGTGCCACCGAAGAGGATGACGCTGAGCGAGTATCCTATTGAGTTAAACAGAATGCTGTTGGCTCCGGTGCGGAAACTGGAGAACAGCGAAAGTATGCCAAACATAAGCCCGGCCAGTACAGCGCTCAGCAGAGCATCGCGCCGGCGCCTCCCGATCCAATGAGCATCACCAATCTCGGAGACGGCAATGAACGCGCCTGCGGCCAGCGTATCGCAGCGAAAGACGGTCAAGCTATAGATGGGAAAATGACTGGCGAAGGCAGGAGTGAATATGGCGCGCAGGATCGGAGAAAGAACGATTACCGCGAAGGCTATTTTTCTCAGTGCTTCCCTGCTGCACAGAAGCACGATCCACGGCCAGACGAGATAAAACTGTTCCTCCACAGCCAGCGACCATAACGGAGCCATTGCGGCCAACGTGACCTTGCCGAACGCGAGGGCGAAATTCGCGCCGAAAAATGCATACCAGTACCAGAGACGCGCCCAGGGGACTCGGAAGAACAGACTGAGAAGAACGAGAAACCCAAGATAGGGAGGAATGATTCTTCGGATGCGACGAAAATAGAAAGGCTTCCAGTATCCTTCTGTGCTACGTCGTTCTTTCAGGCGAAGCAGTATCCCTGTAATCAGGTATCCACTCAGGACGAAAAAGAGATCTACTCCCATCCAAAGCACGGGGACGGAAAGTGCATGCGTGGCAAACACCATCAGTATAGCGATGGCGCGAAGGCCATCTAGTTGGGGGATGCGCCGCATGATCTATGGAAGCGCAAGCACCCATAGGTACGACTCATCCGTTTCCACCCAGGCAGCCGAAGTTCTCCGCACTAAAGACACAAATCCGATGACCCGACGCCAAACCTCGCTGATTCTCGACCGTTTGGGCTTACTTCCCAGCATGACGTTCATTGCCTTGTATCACGTCTTTCGGGGAAGGCGCAACCTTGGGGGTAGTGGGCAGTGTCCTAACATTCCGATTAGGATACTACCGGATAGTGACTCAGTTTCGACGTGGATTGAGCGGGTTAATTCTGATTGTGGATCAGCGGGACGAATCGCACGAGCTCCCGACGCTGGACTACGGGCTCACCGTTGATCATGCGGATGAAATGGAGTTGTTGATCGTCGCTGTAACCAACGGGGATGATCATGCGCCCGCCTTCGCGGAGCTGAGTGAGCAGCGCGGAAGGCACAGCAGGAGCCGCGGCGGAGACAAGGATGGCATCAAAAGGAGCATGGGCAGGAAGGCCGAGTGTGCCATCTCCCGTAAAGACTTCGATGTTCGCATAGCCGAGGGCTGCAAGAGCATCGCGCGCTCTATCGGCAAGAGCGGAGTGGCGTTCGATTGAAAACACTTTCGCTGCAAGTTCGGCGAGCAGGGCGGTGACGTAGCCGGAGCCGGTGCCCACTTCGAGAACCTTGTCGGTTGCGGTGAGTTGAAGCGATTCGAGCATAAGCGCAACCACATAAGGCTGAGAGATGGTCTGGCCGTCGCCGATGGGGAGAGGATGATCCTCATAGGCGCCGGCGCGCTGCGCCTCCGGAACGAACTGGTGGCGGGGAACGCGGAGCATGGCGTCGAGAACGCGCGAATCAGAGATGCCGCGGGCGCGCAGTTGGGAGTCGACCATGACTTGGCGGGCGATGGTGGGATCAAGCGTTTGATCGGACATTCGTTTGGAGATCGAATCGGCTTCCGGCGCCCGGCTTCCGGCAGCCGATTTTATTTCTTGCGCTGGCGAATGCGCACGTCGAAGCTGACGACGCCATTCTGGTCGCGGTTACCGACGAGGGAAACGTTGCGATTGATATAGTACTCGCCCTGGATGATCTGCTCCGAACTCTGGGAGACGTTGGTCGAGTAGGTGAGGGAGAGATTATTCGCAAATTGCTGCTCGATGGTGATCTGGGGTCCGTTACTGATGGGGTTGGTTTCGGTGGTTAGTCCCTGCGGATCGATTTTGATATTGCTGGCCCCGAACACGCGCTGGAAGCGGCTGGTCGTGGTGTCATTGAGAGCCTGGTTGAGAATGAGCGCGCTGGCCTCGTCAGAGAAGAGGCTCTGGCCAGACTGCAACTGAGCGGACTCACCGTTCGTGCGGCCGAGCGCGAGCAGGGCGATGATATCGGATTTAGGCAGCGGAGGCTCGGAACGGTAGTTGATGTTGAGGCCATGGTCCGGTGAGCCAGTGACCGTGATGTTGAGATCGTAGCTACGGACGTGGCTGGAAGCCTGAAGGTTGAGTTGAGGTTCGATGGCAACGGGATTGGCGAAGGTAATGTCGCCACGTTCGAGGGTAAAACGAATGCCGTGGAAGGTAGCCTTGCCCTCGAGGACGTCGACGCGGCCGAGAACCGCGGGACGGGCAACGGAGCCGCGAATGCGGAGATCGGCGTCGCCGGAGAGGCGCGCGATTGCGGTGCGCATCTGGAGTTCCGGCGCGGTGACGACATGGATATCGAGTTTGATGTTGTTGAGCGGGGAGTTGGCTACAGTGATGGTAGAGAACTGGCGGCTGCGTTCGAGGTACGCGCCGAAATCGAAGCCCGGAGTGACGGCAATTTTTGTAATCCCGATATCACCTGAGACAGTGGAAGACGAGCGAGTGCCGATCCAATGCAATTCCGTGTCGGCAGTGGAGCTGACGCCGGGAGGATAACGCAAGCGGACATCTTTGCCGATCGCGGTGAGATTGAAGTTGAGCTGCTGATTAAAGTAAGTAGCGTCGCCTTTGAGGTCAAGCGTGCCGCCGCCGGTGCGCGCGGCAAGCGTATCGATGTGGACGCGATCGCGAGTGAAGAGAAGCGAACCGTTGAGATCGCTCAAACCGCTGGGCAATCCAGCGTAGGAGATGGAGCCCTCGGACACCTGGAAACGGCCTTGCGGCAGAGGGTCGGCGATCGTTCCGCCCAGGGTTAAATTCATGGTGACCAGGCCGGACGAGGTGAAGTCCGGGTCGAAACCGGAGAGCAGTTTGAGGTCAAGGCGGCCGTCGGCCGTGAGATCGAGGACGTGGGCGCCGGAGAGCTGGACGGAGCCGTGCGCAGTGAGGTCAGTTCCCTCCCCCAGGAGATGGAACTGCTGGATGTCGAGGGACTGGTTCGCCAGCGCGAAGCGAATCGGCTCCTGAGTATGAAGCTGAACGTTGTCGACGTTGAGAGAGAGCGCGGTGAGGGCGCCGTCGAGCGTCCAGTGCTCAGGCTGGAAGAGCGGACCGCGCAGGCCGAGAGAGCCGGCCACCGCGGAGTGTCCAGTGAGTTGACCGCGGAAATAAGATTCCCAGAGCGCATCGACATCGAACTGGCTCATTTGAAAGGAGAGGTTGGCCGGATAATCATCGCGCAACTGAACATTGCCACTTACCAGGAGAGACCCGCGCTGAAAACGGGAAGCGCCAGTGAGATGCAACTCGTTGCCTTCAGTAACGCCGTGCAGGTCAAGATCGCCTTCCAGTTCCTTATCGAGAGTTAGGTCTCGAAGGTGGAGATCCGCATTAATGGACGGAGCGTCGGGAGTGCCTGAGCCTTTGAGAATGAAGTCGGCGCGACCCTCCACGGAGACGCGGTTGGGGTGGAGCTGCTGGAGTTGCGCGAGGTCGAAATTGTTGCCTGCAAGATCAAGATGGAAGGCGCGGCTAGAAGGATTGTAGGCGGCGCTGCCGGTAATGGTGGCGTCGTCGTGGATGAGATGGAGGTTATCGAAGGCGATTTCCCCCTGACCGATGCGAAAACTGGAATCGAATTGCTGAATATTCTCACCATAGGCAACAGCGTGGGTGAGACGAATCTGCCCGCTTCCGTGAGGATCGGCGATGGTGCCCGAAGCTTGCAGAACAAGATCGGCCTGACCGGAGACAGGATAGTTGTATCCCGCGAGCGCCTGGAGGCCGGCGATTTCGGTATTGTGGGCGTCGACGCGAAGATTGAAAACGCTTTGTCCCGTCAGATGGCCATGCTCGAGGATAGCGGAGACGTCGAACCCGGCGGATGTGTCGTCGCGGCGCAATGTTGCATTGTGAAAAGCTATGCCATCGAAAGAAAGCTGGACCGATGCCGAAAGAAAATCCCAGTGCGTTTGGAGGACACGCGTGCTAGCCGTAGCGGGAAGGTTGACATCGAAATCGTCAGCTTCCAGGTTGCCTGCCAGTTGAGGGTTGGAGAAGGAACCGCTCATGCTGCCTTTGAAAGTGGCGGAGCCGTTCAGCGTGACTGGAAACATCTCCGGGCCGCGAACCGCAGCGAGAAATGGCATCCAGTCGGCAACGCTGGTAGTTGAGATAGAAAGGCGAACTGCGGATTTGGAGGACAGCGTGCCGGAGGCCTGGACACGGGACGTGGGCGAGCTCAGAGTGAAGTGCGGAAGATCAAGCGCGCCGCTGGAGGCGTGGTAAAGACCTTCGGCGTGGGCTGTAAGCGGGAGTTGCCGCGGCGCAGTGCGCGCCGGAGGGGCGACATCCAGATTGAATTGGATTTCGGCATCGTCGCGAGTTCCCTTCCAGCGAGTTTCCAAGCTGCCCGAAGCTAATCCGGCGGGATGGATGCGCGAGAGCTGGTTGGCGGGAGCGCCCAGCGCCGCGACGAAATCTTCCAAAGAAATCTCGTGCAGATGAAGTGCAACCAGCGTGCTTTGGATTGCCGGCGGTTTGGGAGCGGAAAGAATTCGAGGGGCTTTTCGGCCGGATTTGTTCAGCGGCGGAGCGGAGGAAATAACAGCCGTCTCTACTATCTTTCTCGCCGAGGCCGAGAGGTGCACAGAAGGCGCGAGCCACTGGTCGAGCTCGGCCTCGCCCGTAAATCCGCCGCCAAAGACCTTTCCCTGCAACTTGGAGAGTTTGAGTTGCTTATCTGTGGCCGAATAATCGGTGCTGAATGAGGCCTTGGAAAAGGCGATGCGATCGTCCTGCCAGCCGAGGTCGCGGATGGTTAACAAGCCAGAGGCGGCAAACTCGTCGAGCGACCAGTCGCCGTGGCCGTGAAGTTCAAGCGTGCCGTCGCGAAGATCGCGGAGGCGGGCTATGGACGCGAGTTCGATCAGGTCGAGCTGGCCATCGTAGGAACCATGGAGCTGCGGCCGGCGGAAGTCTGTGATTTGACCAGTGGCCGAGAAATGAGAGTGGCCGGAGTTCCACTTAATAGACGGAATAACGGCCGAGTCCGATCCCAGACTGAATTCCGCGGCCGCCATCCATGCGAAGGGGCGGTAGTCCAATAGTTTGGTGTCGACCAATCCCAGCAAGAGGCGGCCATTGTAGCGGCGGTGGAGAAATGAATAGTCCATCTGCAGGGAAGTATCGCGGGCGGCAAAGTCGAGCGGCACGGTCTGGTCATCCCAAATAAGGCGGCCGCGGCGGGCCTCGAAGCGATCGATGGAAAGCGCGAAGAGTTGCTCGATCGTAGTGTGAATGCTGGTGGATTTTTTCTCGGGAAAGTTGGTGGAACCGTCGGAGTAAAAAGCGACGTGGATGACGGGCTGTTCCAGAATGACTTCGCGAAAAGCAAACTCGGAACGGAGAAGCGAGATGATTTTCAAGCGGGCGACGATGCGATCGGCGTGGGCCAGAGGAACCTGGGTCGCAGACTCGCGGCCGTGCACGGTAATGTCACGCAGCTCCACCTGAAGACGGAAGGGCGTGGTGTGGAAGCTGGCAATTTCTGTGCGGCCTCCCGTGATGCGGTCGACTTCGGCAATGATGCGGCGGCGGACGAGCAACTGAAAAGAGTCTGTATTGATGTAGACGAGCAGGCAGGCAATTGCGACCAGGACGCCAGCCGCGAACAACAGCAGATATTTCCACCAGCGGCGCCGGGCAGGGATGGCGGAGCGCTCGGTCACTGCGACCGGACTCCCGGGTCATTGGACGAAGGCGTGACGCCGGGGAGGCGGACCTGGCTCTCGGAACGCAAAGTCTGCAACCAGGAGACGAGCAACTCGCTCACCTTCTGCTCGGTCAGCAGCTCGCGAATCTTGGCGGAGACTTCAGCGAGGGGGGCGGCGGAGGCTCCCGACTGCTTCAACTTGGGAACAAACTGGTCGCGGTAATACGCTTCGATGGATTTGGAATCGATCTCAACGGCGGGACGGAGACGCGCGTCGACAAGGCGCATCACGTCGATCTCCTGCCGGACGTGAGTCAAAAGATCCTTCTCGGTGAGGTGGTACTGGGTAAGAAGCGATTGCCAGGCGCCGCTGGATGCCGCCTGCGGATAGAGCTTGCGAGCTTCGGCGACGCGGGCGGCGACTTCAGCATCCGTAGCGTGAGGAAAGTCGGCGGACTTCATCTGCTCGCGAAGAAGTTCCTGATCGATGAGGCGGTCCAGAACGGAGCGGCGATCGTCGTCGCTCAACTGCCCGAGGGTGCGGTTGGTGAGCAGAGCTTCGTAGCAGAGGGCTTCATCCAAGTCGGACTGCAGGATGACGCGTCCGTTGACTGTGGCGACGATGCGATCGATTACCTCGGCATGAGCGTGATCGGATGCGACAAAAAGTACCGACGCCAAAAGTGCAAGCGAAACCGCGATCATCACTCTTGAAGCTCTCATCAAAATGGCTGACCTATGCTGAAAAAGAAGTTAAAGGGCCGCAGGTGCTGGGTCTCGTAATACAGCGCCTGTCCCATAGTCGGCCCGCTTGTCGAAAATACCGTTCCCTGAAAATATCCCGTTGGATTCAAATTGTAACCGAAATCGAAGCGCAAGGGCCCGATTGGCGTCTTATACCGTAAGCCCAGCCCTACCGCATGAGACGTGTAATCGTACCCGCTGTTGTTGAAGTATGTCTCGCAGGATGGATCCATCACGCCGCTGGATGGTACACACTGCGCGGGATCAGGCTGGTGCCAGCGCAGTACTCCTTTAACCATATCGTGTCCGGCGGTGAAAACATTACCCATATCGTGAAAGATGGCGAAACCGAAGCCCTCCCCGAGATAGGGCAGGCTGACAGCAGGAAAGCGGAGTTCCTCACTGTTTACGAACAAAGCAGTGCCGCCAACAGGAAAACCGGAGTCGGGATCGCGGGGTCCCGCCTGATTTAACCCAAAACCGCGGTGAGAGTTGCCGCCGCCCGCGAAGAAAACTTCAGGCAGCGGAATGACCGAGATGCCTGAGGGGCAAGAGGTAGCCAAACCGCTGACCTGGCAGGCTCCCGGCGGCAAAACCAGGGTCCCATGGTAAACCTGCTCCAGTCCGACGGTTGTGGAGCGAGCAAAGACAAACTTGTGGTTGGCGCGGCCGAAGGCGTAATACGTGGAATCCTGGCCGAGGATGCGGCCGTAGTCGGCTTGAGAACCAAAGTAACTGGAGGCGCCGAAACCATCGAGGGTGAAGTATTGACCTTTTGTGCTTTCGAGCGGATTGTCGCGCTTATCGCGAATGAACGTAAAACCTGGGCCGCCGACGTGCGCGGGCAGCGAGAACAAACTGAACTCGGCCGGCGAAAAGTCAGAAATGAAGTTGCTGGCTTTCACGCGGCGGTATTCGAAGCGGTACGTGATGGAAGTCGAGTGGTTGAGTTGCTGCGGGCCGAGTTGCTGGCGCAGATCGATCTTGCCTTCCAAACGCTGTGAGGTGAATGTGGATACATCCAGGCTATTGTCGTAAAAAATCGTATAAAACAATTTGAGGCGGTCGTCGTTGAAGAGCTTAGGCACTTCGTAACTGACAAGGCCGCGCTGCTGGAGTCGCCCGACGTGGGACTGGAAGATCAAGGTCTGGTTGCGGCCGCCGACGTTGAGGCGAGTGATATCGAACTCGACGCGGGGACTTACCCCGGCGGCCCCGCCCGGAGCGTTGGTTCCGGCGGACAGTCCGGTTTCAAATTCGAAACCAAAACCATAGGTAAACGTATAGCGCTTGGCTTCTTCCGCCTGGATGAGAACATTTTTCTGGGGATCGTCCCCTTCGGGATTCTGCACGGCTGTGTCAACCTGGCTGAAGATGCCAAGGTCGTAGAGTTTGCTCTGAGTATCGAGCAGGGCCTGCTGACTGAGAGGCTGGCCGGGTGCAACTTGAATTTCGCGCTGCACTACGTAGTCTCGTGTGTGATCGAGTCCGCCAACCATGACGTGGTTTACGAAGAACTGTTCGCCCTCGTGAATGGCGTAGGTGACGTCTTCGCGATCGGATTGACCGGCTGAAGTTTTGGTGGTTATGTCGAGAGTGGCGTTGGAAAAACCGTGGTTGAAGTAGTAGTTGAGAATCCATTCACGATCGTTGGAAAGGTTCTGCTCGGAATAAGGCTGGCCTTCGATCGTCTTGAGTTCAGTAAATTCTTTGCTATCTATTTTCTCATTTCCGACTATGCGGAACGCTCCAACCCGAGTCTGCGGCCCTTCTTCCACCACGATGTGAACCGCAATGTGATTATCTCTGCCATGATAGTTGTCGTCGACCTTGGTTTGAATCTTGGCCTGGCGAAATCCGTTGGCGAGGTACAGAGCCTGAAGGCTGGCCACGTCGCTTTTGAGCAAAGCTCCGCTGTAGCGTCCGTGCGAAAAGAAGCCGGCAGGCTGGATCTGAAGGCGCAGCCGCAGGATCTTGCGGGGGAAATATTTGTTTCCTGTGATCTCGATGAGTTCGAACTTGTGCACCGGGCCGGGGTCGATGTTGTAGACAATGCGAACCGTGTCGGGATGGGTCTCCTTCTGAAACTCGACCTTGGCGTCAAAGTAGCCACGGCTCTGCAGATAATCCAGGATATTGCGCTCCCCTTCGTTCAGCAGATCCGTGTCGAGGGCATTCTCTTCGTAGATGGGAACTTCTCTTCTCAAGACCGAGCGGCCAATGTGAAAGCCCTGGGCGTAGAGGACGACGACGGGTCCGGGATCGATCAGGTAGACGAAATCCACGGCATTAGTGTCAGGCCGGTATTTCTGCTCGGCGATGGAAACCTGCGCGAGTACCCGCTGCTGCTTCTGAAACTTCTTGCGCAGTCGCTGCAGAGAATTCGTGACGCGTGCGGCGGTGAGGCGGTCGCCGGGATGCATTTTTGCAATGTCCTGCAGTTGGCTTTCTGAGAAACTTGCGTGACCGGTGAGTTTGACCTCGCCGATGTGGGCCGGCTCTCCAGCGCTGATGTGGAAAAGGATGTTGACCTGTTGGTTGGCGGCGTTCGATACGCTTTCGGCCGTGACGCGCGCGCGGTAGTACCCGTTCTCCTGCATGAGTTGACGGACGTTCTGCAAGGCGTGGTCGAGTTTATCGATCGTGTAGAGTTCACCGAGTTGGAACTTAGAGGCATTGATGATCTGGTTCTGGTTGGGATGGCTGGGAGCGCCCTCCACCTCGACGCCACCGACAAAAAAATTAGGCGAAGTGGTGAAGGTGAGCCGCACGCCGGAACCAGAAGGAGTTGCCTCGGCCTGGATGTCGGCGAAGCGTCCGGTAGCGAAGAGAATCCGGATGCTGGCGCGAACCTGATCGCGATCGAGCGGCTGGCCGGCTTTCTGCGGCAGCATTTCGAGCAAGTGACCTGGATCGGAGACGGCTGGCAGTTCGATGGATTCGACCGGGCGGCCAGCGTAAACCGACATGGAGTCCAGAGTTGAGGAGGGTTGGGCGGGCTGCGGTTCCTGGGCCGAATGCGAAGGGGCGGACAAGCCAACGCTGGCGCCGGGGCCAAGCGATACCATGAGCCCGAGAATCATGAACCATGGAACGAATGAAGCGTAACGTCGCGGCAAATAATGTCCTTGGGCCCGTTGTGTACATTCGATGAAGAGCGGCGGGTCCGGCGTTGTCTGCATCCTGGCGGCTTGAGCAGTCCAGCCACCTATAATAAAGGTTTCGCGGTTGAAAACTGATGACCTCCTTGAGGCAGGGCGTGGAGCGAGAGAAATTCGAGGAACGCTACTCGCGGCAAATTCTGTTTCGCGGCATTGGCGCGGAAGGCCAGAAACGGCTGGCGGCGGGCCGAGTCGCGATTGTGGGATGCGGAGCGACGGGTTCAGCGCTGGCGTCATTGCTGGCGCGCGCGGGCGTGGGCACGCTGCGGATTGTTGATCGCGATTACGTGGAGGCGAGCAACTTGCAGCGCCAGTCGCTGTTCGACGAAAAAGATGCAGCTGAGTCCCTGCCCAAAGCGATTGCTGCGGCACGAAAGATTGCGACCTTCAATTCGGAGATTGTGGTAGAGGCACGAGCAGAAGACGTGGTTCCGGGAAACATTCATGCATTACTTGAAGGGATGGATGTAATTCTCGATGGCAGCGACAATTTTGAGACTCGATATTTGCTTAATGATTATGCAGTGCAGAATTCCTTGCCGTGGATTTATGTGGCGGCCGTGGGCAGCTACGGCGTAACCATGAACGTATTGCCGGGTAAGACGGCTTGCCTGACTTGCCTCTTTCCTGATCGGCCGATGGGGATGGTCGAGACCTGCGAGACCTCCGGGATATTGAACACGGCGGTGAATCTAGTCGCGTCGATTGCGGCGACGGAAGCGGTAAAGCTTCTGGTTGGAGGCGCGGCGGAAGAACGGCTGCGCAGGACGCTGTGGTCTTTTGATTTGTGGACGAACGAACAGGCCGAGATTGCGGCGGCGAAACCGCGGCCGGGATGCAGGACGTGTGGAGATAGGGATTTTGTGAATCTAGCCGGCGAGGGGCGTCCGCATATCACGATGTGCGGTCGCAATTCAGTGCAGATTCATGAGCGGGCGAGGCCAATCGATTTTGGTGAAATGCAGCAGAGGCTGGAATCGCACGGTGTAGTGCGCCACAACGAATTCGTGTTGAAGTTCTGGCGCGAACCTTACGAGATGACCCTGTTTCCCGATGGGCGCGCCATCATCAAAGGCACTACCGACACCGGAATCGCGCGCAGTCTTTATGCGCGGTTTGTAGGAAGCTAAGGATTCACCGTTACCTCGACTGGCAGAGAGGTGGATGGTCCATTCTTATCGTCGCCAGAGAAATAAACGAGGATGCTGTTCACGCCGCTGGCAAGATCTGACGCTGACACCTTCAACGTGGCCGTGGATGCACGGTGGGAACAATCCTGCAGAGACGCTTCACCGATCAGCGTGCCGCTGGTGCTGCCGAGATAGAAGCGCACTATTCCACGTGGCCCCACCGAGCCAGTGCTCTTCACGGTCGCGGTGAGCCAGGTGCTCGAATCATGGTTGTCGTGAAAAATGGTTTGGGGATGAGCTGAGATTGCGGAGCTGGTCCAGAAGGTGGGCTTCCCTGCCAATCGCCACGAAAACATAAGGAACGACGTTGAGGTCAGATCGATGGCAGGTTCGGTGGTGCTGTAGGACTGAACGTTATCGCGATAGACAGCCGTGTTCGAGCTATTGTACTTGCCGTCGTTGCCGTTGAATATCTTGAACGTATCCACGCCGTTCGCCGGACAGAGAATCATTCCGGGCAGGGTGCCAGAAGTTGCTCCGCCGGCCGGGCCTTCGGATGCAGCACCCCACAGAATCGGCGTGCCACCCGAGGTTCCATCGAGCGCTCCCGCGAGATTCGCCACCTGGTGCTGGATGCAGTTGGGGAAGGTGCTGCCATCGCCGACAATAAAAGACGATCCCCAGGAGTTGGCGCCGAGGACGTTCCCCAACCATTTCTGTGCGTAGGTGTTGTAGCTGCTCGATGCCGTCAGATCGTAGAGCTCGCTTGCCATGACAGACAGGCCGGCGCCGTGGGAAGTCGTGTCGCCGTACTGCCAGGGAACACCAAATCCCCAAACATCTGCTCGGGACTGGGTAATCGCTACGCCGAGCTGATTCTTCAGCGCAGTGAGCACGGTGGATTGATTGACCGCGAGTCCGCTCGGATTGCCAGCCATACCCAGGGCTCGGTAGAGCTCGAAGTGCGCCAGTCCGCTGACGTCGTAGAGATTGAGCGTGTCTTCGTTGCCGGTATCGTAGATCTTAGTGATGTAGTTAGAAGCATATTGGGCCGCATCTGCGAGATAGGTTTTGGGATCGGTCACGGGCAATCCTGCAGGCAGAGTGCCCTGCGCAGTGGCCAGCGCAAAGTAAAGTTCCGTTGCGCCAAATTCCATGTCGTCATCCCAAACTGTCTCGGGATAGCCATCGAAGGGCGTGATGGTGAGAAGGCAGCCAGAGGCGCAGCTGCCGTCGTCCACCGATTTCGCTGGATCGGCGAGAGAGGTGTTGGCCAGTGCAAAAATGTCTTCGGCATTTTGGAGCGCCTGCGCGGCGGTGGTTGGATCGGTGGTTTGATAAAGCTGGTAATACTCGGCGAACGCGGCTGCCATTCGGCCTGCGAGATTGGGGCTGATCGGCGAGCCGGCGGGTGCGGCGATAAAACCGGGGCGATAGCAGATATAGAAATAATCGGCGGTGCAGTCCCTGTAGTCGTCTGCCGCTTGCGGCAGAGTCCAAATGTCGTACTCGGTTTCAAGATTGGGGAAATGTTTCCAGTCCTGGCTGTTGTCGACCTGGTAGTAGAGCGTTTTGCTGCTGTCGTCCCACATCTGCATCAGCCAGGCGACACCGAACTGCGCCTCGGCTGAAAAGTCAGATGCCGCGGGCGCTCCTGACGCAGTTCCTGCGTAAGAGACCGAGGCCGGAGGCGCTGCGGGATTTTGCGGAGCATTCGGGCCCATCTGGTTGGGAAAATCACGCACGCCGATTTCCATGAGAGCCGTGGTGTAGCTCACGGTCTCAACATATTTCATGTAGTCGCCGGCGTCCCACCAGCCGCCGTCGCCGTTAATGACGGCTCCGGTTGCAGTAAGCGGAGTCCCGGTGGTTGTGATGAGGTCGTTGCTGTTCAGCGGCGGAGTGTCGTCGACGGTTGTGTTCTCGTCGTTAAGGTGACCGGGCGCGGTGCGCAGCGCGTTGGGAATGTAGTCCGGGCCGTCGCGATCGGTTTCGTAAAACCACAGCGTGTTCAGGAGCAGGCCGGGGTAAAGCACGGTTGGCTCATCGACCGCGAACTGCGGCGAGGTAGCCGGAACAGGACCCTGCACCGAGATGGTGTAGAGATCGCCACCGGGAACGGAGAAGCTGAGAGCATAGACGTCATAAGATAACTTTGTGCTGTTGCTCCAGGTACCGAGGAGCGCGCCAATTGCGTTCGAATAAACTGTCTGTCCTGCGGAGTTGATCACATTGAAGGTCGCTCCGGACTCGGAGGCCGTGGACATGAGATAAGCCTGAAAAGGCGTGTTGCCGGTTTCGTATCCAACCTGGTTCACGCGCACGTAGGCCGACCCTGAGGCCGCCGCCGAAGCACAGGTGAACAGAAGGAACGAAATAATGTGGATTGCGGACTGCCGGGGACGGCGAAGAATCTGGGCTACGCTGGTGGGCTTCACGTGTCACCTCGCGTTCGGACGAATACGATAAATGCATTCATTAAAACGTATGAATGCTGCCTGCAGGGTCAGAAGCTTACATCATTCCCACCGGATTTTCCAGAGTGATTTGCGCGGACAACGAGAAGCGACCGGCTGGTAACAGACCTTCGGCGACAATTCAGAATACTGGGCTGCGGCAATCGAACCCGACTCGCGGTTTGCCCTCAACGCTCGTTCTGTTAAGCTTACCTCGCCCTGGCGAGTGGGAGGGTCGGTTTTCTTGCGATGAAAAATCTATTTCGGAGCGGCGTTCTCGGCTTGGTCTTTTCGATATCCTTCGCTGCTTTCAGCCCGATTTCGGCATCCTCCCCGGCTGTGAAAAAAGATGACGTCCTGCTTTCCACCATGCAGCAGGAACTGCAGCGGGCGCGTGACGGTCTGGGCAAGCTTGACCCCGCGCCTTATTTCATCAGCTATTCGGTGCAGGACAGGAGTGTTGCGTTCGCCGTTGCCAGCGAGGGCGGCCTGCTGAGCTCAGGCCTCGGTCGACGAAGATCTGCGGATGTGATCGTCCGCATCGGAACGGCGGCGCTGGACAATGCCCACGGGGAAAACCGCGTGTCCGCCCTCAGTTCCGGCACGCTTCCTCTGGAGGACGATCAGAACGCGATTGCGCGCGTGCTCTGGCGGCTCACGGCTGAGGAATATCGCAAGGCTTCCCGCGCCTATGCCAACGTAAAGACCAGCACTGAGGTTCACGCGCAGGAGGAGGATACATCTCCTGACTTCTCGAAGGAATCACCCCAGACTCACACCGACTACGGAGATTCCGCCGCTTTACCCGACCGGCAAAAGCTGGATAAGTTAGTTCGCCAGTTTTCTTCCTACTTACGCAAGTATCCTTACGTTTATAACTCGATGGTCACGGCGACGGTGGAGCGCACGCGCTCTCATTACGTTTCGAGCGAGGGCAGCCACGTAGTGACTCCGGGCTCGATCGTGAGAGTCAGCATTGACGCCGAAACACGCGCCGATGACGGCATGGAACTGATGCGGGTGGAAACCTTTCAAGCCGAAAGCATCGAGCAGTTGCCGCCTGAGTCCGAAGTAGCAGCGCGCGTGGAGAAAATGGCCACGGATCTGAAGGCGCTCCGCGACGCTCCGCTGGCCGAACCCTTCGACGGGCCGGCGCTGCTCTCCGGACGCGCATCTGCCGTATTTTTCCATGAGGTGCTTGGGCACAGGCTCGAAGGTCATCGGCAGCGCGGCGAAAAAGAAGGACAGACCTTCACCAAGAAAATCAACCAGCCGGTTCTGCCCGACTTCCTCAGCGTATCGGACGATCCCACGCGGCGCACGCTCGACGGCGTCCAGCTCAGCGGCTGGTATGAATACGATGACGAGGGCATGCCGGCTGAGCGCGTCGATGTCATTCAGAATGGCATCCTCAAGAATTTTCTGATGTCGCGCATGCCGATTAAGAATTTCGGAAACTCCAACGGGCATGGCCGCGCACAGGCTGGGCTCATGGCCACGGGGCGTCAGGGCAATCTCATCGTTTCATCTTCGAAGACGGTTAAAGATTCCGAATTGCGCCAGAAGCTCAAGGACGAGATCAAAAAGCAAGCCAAACCTTACGGACTTTATTTCGAAGACATTCAAGGCGGATTCACGCTGACCCAGCGCGGCACACCACAAGCTTTCCAGGTCCTGCCGGTTCTGGTGTGGCGGGTCTATGCGGACGACCGCCCCGACGAACTGGTGCGCGGCGTGGATATTGTGGGCACTCCGCTGGCTGCCATGGAACATATTCTGCTTACCGGCGACAAGACTGCGGTCTTCAACGGAATCTGCGGGGCCGAGTCCGGTTCCGTGCCGGTATCGGCGGCGTCCCCGGCCATGCTCTTCTCTGACATCGAAGTGCAGAAGCGGGCACATTCGCTGAACCGGCCTCCGATCCTTCCTCCGCCCGGTTTTGAGACATCGGTGCAGCCGGCGAAATCAGGAGGCCAGCCATGATGCCTCGGATGATCGGTAAGCGCGAATTGATATCGACTCTTCTGATTCTTGCCGCCTGTGTGCCTTCTGTTTTGGCGCAGCATAAAGATGCAGCGGCGTCGGCCGATCCGATGCTACAGGCGATGAGCGCGGAACTGGAGCGCTCCAGGGCATCGCTCAAATTGGATCAGGTAGCGGCGCCGTACTACATCGAGTATCGGGTATTCGATCTGGACGAATACGACGCCGAGGCGGCGTATGGCTCGCTGCGCAGCAACGGGCGCAATCGATTCCGCCTGCTGCGCGTCGCGGTTCGCATCGGGGATTACAAGCAGGATAGCTATTCCGGCGGCCGAGGCGAAGGCGCAATCAGCATTGTGCCCCTCGACGATGACCCGATCGCGATACGCCACCAGATATGGGAAGCCACCGACCGGGCTTACAAACAGGCTGCGCAGGAACTCACCGCCAAGCAGGCTCAACTCAAGCAGTACACCGCGCCCGATCAACCAGTCGACGATTTTGCGCACGCGGAGCCGGAGCAATCTGTCGGCTCTCTGGTGAAACTGGACTTCGATGAGAAGCCGTGGCTTGGGATGCTGCAGGATGGCTCTTCGGTGTACAAAGACGACCCGCTGCTGCAAACGGCAGACACCTCGCTGAAGTTCGAGGCGGTCAACCGTTATCTGGTGAATTCCGAGGGTACCGTTGTCCGTAGCGGCTACAACTTGTACGAGATGTCGATTGAGGAGAGCACGCAGGCTCCAGACGGGATGAAACTGGAGCGCTCCCATCTCTACACGGTGGCTGATATGAAAGAGCTGCCTTCCGCGGAGGAATTTCGCGCGCAGGCCGCCAAACTTCTCGGCACGCTCAAACTCTTGCGCGACGCTCCGCTTGCCGATGAAGAATACCGCGGACCGGTACTGTTCTCGGCGGACGCCGCTTCCCCGGTTTTTGCTGACCTGGTGGAAGAGCATGTTCTTGGCCGCAGGCCTGAACTGGGCAAGACTGCCCGCACGACCGGAGAATTCGCCTCAAGCTACAAGACCCGAGTGCTGCCCGATTTCATTTCGGTCGTCGACGACCCTACCATCGCGTCTTACCAGGGCCAGTCGCTGCTTGGCGATTACGCCATCGACGACGAGGGCGTGAAAGCGCAGCGCGTGACAGTCATTGAGAATGGCAAGCTCGTCAACTATCTGGTTGGGCGCGAACCCATTCGTGACTTCCCTGTTTCCAACGGTCACGGCCGCGCCCGCATAGCCACGTATCCGCCCGGGCCCCACACGGGCAACCTGATCGTCACCGCCTCAGAATCCTCCACGCCGGCGGAGTTGAAGAAGAAACTCATCGAGCTCTGCCAGCAACGCGACCTTCCCTACGGATATTATGCCGAGACCCTGGGTCCGAAGCGCGCGCCGC
>Ga0070766_10000329_pt1 | contig 20142 bp, 21 predicted proteins | sample HubBroMetageWFT6_FD_69782 | JGI IMG/M metagenome (GOLD analysis project Ga0070766, IMG submission 69782) | Warmed and freeze-thawed soil microbial communities from the Hubbard Brook experimental Forest, New Hampshire - Hubbard Brook CCASE Soil... | ecosystem: Environmental > Terrestrial > Soil...
GGAGCCTCCGGGATTGCGGTCATGAAAATTATTGTCTTCGGCAAAAATACAGCACTGCGTTTCACTTCTGTGCCGGGACGAAGTTATCCATCACAGCCTTGCGCATAAGATCGGGAGGCAGCAAACCCTGGGCCAGAATGAAGTCATGAAATTTCTTCTGGTCGAACTTCACGCCCTTTGCCGAAAGCGCTTTCTCCGTAGCCTCACGCATCTCCAGCAGGCGCGTGTACCCGTAGAAGTAGCTGTTGGCCTGTCCCGGAGCGCGATAGGTGTAGCGTTCCACTTCTTCCTGCGCTAAAGCATGTGACAGGACCACGTCCTGCTCCAGCACGCCATAAGCGTCGGCCGGCGTGACCTTGCCAGCTTGCAACTCCGGATCGAGAAACGCGCGCGCCGCCCGCTGCAGACGCATTTGCAGCGAAATCAGCTGGCCTTCGAGCGGCATGTAGGGCTTGATGAGGTACTCGGAATACAGTCCCCAGCCTTCGGCGTTGGTGCTGTTGAAGGCGTAGCGGACCCTCGCCAGCGAGACGCCATGCTCCAACATGGAATCGAACTGCAACTCGTGTCCCGGCCGCGCTTCGTGCGCGGTCAGCGTCCAAGCCGCGGCATCGGTTGTGAAATCGTCGTACTTTTCTGTAGCGGTTTGACCGGGACCTGCCGGAATGTTCAGCGGCAGAACGAACTCGCCACGCTGTCCGGTGTTGTGGATGAACGGTGGAGGCACCATGTGTGGCGCCGGCTGCTGCGCGGTCTCCGCTGCGGTGGCGATGCGGATCTTCGCCGGACGGTCGGGCAGGCTGACGATCTGCTGCTCGACAATGATCTTTTCGATCTGTTTTAGACGATTCTCGTAAAACGGCAGGATCGCGTCTCCCAACAGTTGCTGCTTTTTCAATTCGCGGATGACGTCGCGATAGTCACTGGAAGGAAGGTTGCGTTCTTTCGCAACCTTCGCCGCCACCACTTTCATCTCACCCTGGAATTCGATGAAGGCGTCATGCGCCATCGCTACCAGTTTGTCCTTGGGAATGTCGATGCCGTAGTTCTCCAGTGCCAAGTCATATTCTTCGGGCGGCAGTCGGAAGTCGGTGCGCGCCTTGGGTAGGACGTTGGCCTTGATCCAGGTGTCGTAATCAACGAGCTGCGTTTTCAGCTTGCCATACGGCTCCTGCCAGTCCTGCAGGTTGTACTTCTGCATCAGGGCGGCGATGCCGTCGAGGTAGGCCGAGTTGCGCGCCATCTCCGTCTCGATTTCGACCTTCGCGGGATAGATGATTCTTGGCTTCGCCATTTGTTCGGTCACGCGCTGCTTCAGGATTTCCGTCAGCGCGGTGTAGCCGGGTTCGAGTCCGGCGTACTCGCGGATGCGCACAACCGACGCGGGCCGGCGGTCACTGGGCGTCTGGTCGTCAAGCAGAATATGCAAGCCGCTGAACATGACCTGGCTCGCGTTGATGTAGGGCACTTCGTGCGCGCGCTGAAAATCTTCACGGCGGAAATTCAGGCCAACCTTGCGAATCATGATCTGCAAGTCTTCGGCCACATCCTGCTGTTGCTTCTCCGACGCCGCGGCCTTCAGCTTGTCGAGAACCGCCGCGGTTTCCTTGCGCTCTTCGTCTTCGTTGGGCAATGTCGGTTGCGAGACTTTGGTGTCGAACTGGCTCAACCCCTGCTGCGACGCCTGCTCGGGATGAAATTTGAAGGCAACCTGGATCAACATGTTGGCGTACTGGTTGCTGATCACGACCCATCCCTTTTCTCCGGACGAAGCCGAGACTGTCTGCGGAGGCGCGTTTTGAGTTTGCGAAAAAGGGGAGAGTGCAAGAAAAACAATGAGCGGGAGCAAGGAAACTTTGCGGATCACGCTACCTCCAGATCGAGACCTATCAAGGTAGTAAATCACGCATGTACGCCGGGCGCAATTTCGCGGACGCACTTCCGCGAGTGGCGAGGATCAGCCCCAATTCTAAGGGCAACTTAATTCAGCGATTGCGGGGATTTGGCCGAGCGGTAGGACTCTAATGTGCGAACTGCACTCAAAGACGAACGAAAGGGCCGAAAGAGGCTTGGTCGCGGCCCTCCCAAATGGATGTTGTCGAATTCAACATGACGAAAAGCTACATAGTGCTGATCCTGAGGTAGCGCCGAACGTCCGGAGCGGAGATCACCAATACATATCCGGCAAGCACGAGTCCAGCGATTCCTATGACGTTGGTCAGGGTTGAGAACGACTTCTTCCAGCACATTCCAATCACCTCCTACTCGCAGATAGATGTTGTGCCGAGCGGAAAAGAAGCACCTTCATCTGTCGGGTGATCACCTTATGGCGACGTGCTGTTCTGTTTGCAGCGACGCCGGCGGCGATTGGCGGCGAGCTTTCCAGATTTCGTGCTGGGCTTGCGGGCCATACGGGGTACAATACGCGGCGTCCTCGATTCATAGCGCCTGCGGCCGACCGCCTCGAGAGAGTTTTCGCAATGAGTGAACCTGAAGCCAAGCCGGTGAATTCGACGGTCATCGGCGAGATCGATGTTCTGTGGGTAACCGCCGGTCTCGGTTGCGATGGCGATACCATCGCCATGACCGCAGCGACCCAACCCAGTATCGAAGAAGTGGTGCTTGGCGGAATTCCCTGGATCCCCAAGGTGAACTTCCACAATCCGTTTCTCGCGATGGCGAATGGGGATGACTTCCTCGAGCCCTTTCATCGCGCTGCCAAAGGAAAGCTAGGCCCATACATTCTGGTGGTTGAAGGCTCCATTCCAGACGAGACGAACAAGGCAGAAGGGTACTGGGCTTCGATGGGAACGGACGCGGCCACGGGACAGCCCATTCTCACCTGCGATTGGATTGATCGCCTGGTTCCCAACGCATGGGCGGTTGTGGCCGCCGGGACTTGTGCTACCTACGGCGGCGTTCACGCCATGCAAGGGAATCCGACCGGCGCGATGGGCCTGGCCGACTACCTCGGATGGCAGTGGAAGTCGGGGGCCAATATTCCCATTGTGTGCGTGCCGGGGTGCCCGGTGCAGCCGGACAACATGATGGAGACGCTTCTGTATCTCTTTTACATGGCCGCGGGCCGCGCTCCCATGATTCCGCTAGATCAACAGTTGCGACCGACGTGGCTGTTTGGTCAAACGGTGCATGAAGGCTGCGACCGAGGCGGCCTGTACGAACAGGCTGATTTTGCCGACGAATATGGATCACCGCTGTGCATCGTCAAGCTCGGATGCTGGGGGCCGGTGGTGCAGTGCAACGTTGGCAAGCGAGGCTGGATGGGCGGGGTCGGCGGTTGCCCGAACGTTGGCGGCATCTGCATTGGCTGCACCATGCCAGGCTTTCCCGACAAGTTCATGCCGTTCATGAATCAGCCGCCGGGGTCGTTGCTGTCGGCCAGCGCGGTGCAGACTTACGGAAAGGCCATTCACGCGTTTCGAAAGTTCACCCAAGCCTCTCTGAACCAGGAGCCGAGCTGGCGGACCAAGGGCAACATGACCAAAAAGTGATAGAGTATTGCGCGGTGACCGCGGCCACGGACCGATCGAAGTGACGGGCCCAGCATGAGGTGAGAGTGGCCTCATGGTCCGAAAACCATCACAGATGAACGACGCCTCTCAGAGTTTCGCAGGCCTGATCCCAGACAGCGCGAGCTACGCAGAGGCAGAAGCTGTTCTGCAAAATCTCGCCAGCGTTTTTCTTGAGAACACGAGTCTGCTGTCCAGCGACGGCCGCTTTTCGCTCAGGATGCAGCGGCAGGATTCCGCGCTGCCCAACCTCGAGGCGAAGTATCGCGCCCTGGTCGAACAAATTCCCGCTGTCGTGTTCATGGCCTACCTCGACGAGGCGGTAGGCGAAGCCTACGTCAGCCCCCAAATCGAGTCACTGCTTGGTTTCACGCAGGAGGAGTGGCTACAGGACCCGGTGCGGTGGTATTCGCAGGTCCATCCCGATGACAAGATGCGCTGGAGCGTGGAAGCGGCCGAGTTGTTCTTTACCGGCAAGCCGTTGCGATCCGCTTATCGCGTGCTCTCGCGCGATGGCCGGGTCGTCTGGTTTCATTGCGAAGCCAAGATGATCCGAAGGGATGATGGCAGCCCGTGGTTCATTCACGGCGTCGGATTCGACATCACCGACTTGAAGCGGACGGAAGAGGCGCTGCAGGAGGAACGCAACGTTGTTACCGCGATTCTCGATACGGTTGCCGCGTTAGTCCTGGTACTGGATCCCGAGGGACGCATCGTGCGATTCAATCGCGCCTGCGAACGCAGCACCGGCTACACGTTTTCAGAAACTTCAGGAAAACGTGTATGGGACCTGCTTATACCCCCGGAAGCAGCGGCCGGCTTCAAAACGAGCTTCGAACGAATGCGGGCCGGGCAATTGCAGAACGATTACGAATGCCCATGGCTGATGCGTGATGGCACCCGGCGACTGATCGCATGGTCGGGCACGTCTCTCGGAGGCCGCAAAGGCACTCCTGCATACGTGATAGCTACCGGGATCGACATCACCGAGCGCAAGCACCTAGAAAAAGCAATTCTGGATATCAGCGAACGCGAGCAGAGGCGCATCGGTCAGGATCTGCACGACGGCCTCGGACAGCACCTGACCGGCATCGCGTTCATGACCAAGGTGCAGGAGCAGAAACTGAAAGAGAAGCGTCTGCCTTACGCCGCTGACGCAGCCAAGATCGTAAAGCTGGTCAACCAGGCCATCGATAAAACTCGCGAGTTGGCGAGGGGCCTGAGCCCAGTCGTATCGGAGTCCCACGGCCTGATGTCAGCATTACGTCAGTTGGGCGCGGAGGTCGAAGATGTCTTTGGAGTGACCTGCCATTTGCGTTGTGACACTCCCGTTCTGATTGACGACGTCAGCCTGGCCACGCATCTTTATCACATCTCACAGGAAGCGGTGAGCAACTCAGTGAAACACGGCAAGGCCAAGACGATCGAGATTACGCTCACCGCGAATGAAAGCCGTGGAATGCTAACGATTCAGGATGACGGGACCGGCTGCAAGAAGATTCCGGTGAACAGCAAGGGCATGGGCCACCACATCATGACTCACCGGGCAAAAATGATCGGAGGTACACTGGATATTCATTCGTGTACTCCACATGGAACGGTTGTCAGTTGTATCTTTCCGGTTCGTGGTAAAGAGTAGTCCAGCAAAAGTTAAGAGAAGCTATCGATGAAGCCACGAGAAGAATCTGCGCGTAAGACAAGAATATTCATCGTGGACGATCACCCGATTGTTCGCGAGGGACTGTCGTTGATGATGAACCGCGAGCCCGACATGATGGTCTGCGGCGAGGCCGAAGAAGCGACTCGCGCTCTGCAGGCAATCACCGCCGCCAAGCCGGACTTCCTCATCGTGGACATCTCGCTTTCCGGGCCCGACGGCCTCGACTTGCTCAAGAGCATTCGCGCTCGATATCCCACCCTGCCGGTTCTTATGCTCTCGATGCACGACGAATCCATTTACGCGGAACGCGCGCTGCGCGCCGGCGCGAATGGATACATCATGAAGCAGGAAGCCACGGAGAGAGTGCTGGTCGCGGTGCGCCAGATCCTTACCAAGAAGGTGTATGTCAGCGATCGCATCGCGAACCGTATGCTGCAGCAGTACATCAAGGGCTCGGTCAACGAGAGCAAATCGCCTATTGCAGAACTTTCCGATCGCGAGCTGGAAGTGTTTCGGCTCATCGGAGAGGGACACGGAACCCGCATGATTGCCGACGAGCTTCACTTGAGCGTGAAGACTGTCGAGTCCTACCAGGCACACATCAAGGAAAAGCTTTCACTCAAGAACGGACGCGAACTAGTGCAGCGCGCGATCCAGTGGAGCATTTCGGAAAACGTAGCGTAGTCGGTGACTGCTCGTTTGTTTCTCGTGAGAGGTTTGTTCCCACGCGTATTCCCCCCTTAAACTGCCTCCTCCCAGCTTGAAAACATTTGTAACTGTTTCAATCTTCTCGGCGATGTAAGGGAATCCCCGATGCGCCAAACCGGCCTTTTCCCGAAATGGGAATCAGGTTGTCAGGTCTCATTCCGTGCCGGATGCTAGTCGCAAGGTGCTTGGGGTACCGCGGCGGTTTCCGACCAACCGCTGCGTTTAGAAAGTATGCGAGTCACGAATCATGGCGTGCGTTTGCCTCGATGAGGCTGCCGTGCGTTTGAATGCGTGATTCTTCGGGACCCTCGACCAGGCACTGCACGTCAGCGAAGTCGAAAGGAGTTCCGCTATGACAGCGCAAGCGGTTCCGCACGGTAGGGCGACGCAGAAAGCGCCGGCAGTCGCCGAAGTTCACATCATCTGGATCACCGCCGGGCTGGGCTGTGACGGCGACTCGGTTTCCATAACCGCCGCCATGCAGCCGAGTATTGAAGATGTCTTGCTAGGGGCGATTCCCGGCCTTCCGAAAGTCATCCTGCACAACCCGGTACTTGCGTACGAGACCGGCGAGGCCTTCCTCGATGCGTTCTACAAGGCGGAAGAAGGGAAGCTCGGACCTTTCGTTCTGGTTGTGGAAGGGTCCATTCCGAACGAGAAGATCCACAGCGACAAGGCCGGTTATTGGGCGGCCATGGGAACCGACAGTGCGACCGGACAGCCGATCAAGACCACAGAGTGGATCGATCGTCTCGCTCCGAAAGCTGTCGCGGCGGTCGCGATCGGTACCTGCGCGACCTATGGCGGCATTCACGCCATGCAAGGCAATCCCACAGGATGTATGGGCCTGGCCGACTATCTGGGCTGGGACTGGCGTTCCAAGGCGGGCCTTCCAATCGTCAATGTTCCCGGATGCCCGGTACAGCCCGACAACTTTATGGAGACTGTGCTGTACCTGCTCTACCAGGTCGCGGGCATGGCGCCGATGATTCCACTGGACGAGCAATTGCGTCCCACGTGGCTCTTCGGGGCGACTGTGCACGAGGGCTGCGATCGCGCCGGCTATTACGAACAAGGCGATTTCGCCCAGGTATACGGTTCGCCGAAATGCATTGTGAAGCTGGGTTGCTGGGGCCCCGTGGTGAACTGCAACGTTCCCAAGCGCGGATGGATGGCGGGAATTGGTGGATGCCCGAATGTTGGCGGCATCTGCATCGGCTGTACCATGCCGGGCTTTCCTGACAAGTTCATGCCCTTCATGGACGAGCCGCCCGGCGCGCGCGTTTCGACTGGGAGTTCCAGCCTGTATGGACGTGCGATCCGGTCGCTGCGCTCCATAACCCAGTCCACTCTTAACAAGGAACCAAAGTGGCGCCACACTCGCGCCGAGCTGACCACCGGATACCACGGCAGGTCCTGATTTCAAGATAAGGAGCGATTGCGATGGCCACAACGACAGCTACGGATACACAGGCTCTAAGCAAGAAGCAGCAGATCGTGGAGATGAATTGGGACCCGATAACCAGAATTGTCGGAAGCCTGGGCATCTTTACCAAGATCGATTTTGCCAACCGGCACGTGGTTGAGTGCCATAGCACGTCGTCCATTTTTCGCGGCTACAGCATTTTCATGAAGGGCAAAGATCCCCGGGACGCGCATTTCATCACCAGCCGCATTTGCGGGATCTGCGGCGACAATCACGCCACGTGTGCCAATTATGCGCAGAACATGGCATTCGGCGTGGTGCCTCCGGCATTAGGCGAGTGGATCGTCAACCTTGGCGAAGCTGCCGAGTACATGTTCGACCACAATATCTTTCAGGACAACCTGGTGGGCGTGGACTTCTGCGAGCAGATGGTTAAAGAAACCAACCCTAGCGTTCTGGCGAAAGCTGAGAAGACGAGCTCGCCGCATTCTGACCTGCATGGCTACAAAACTATCGCCGACATCATGCGCGCCCTGAACCCTTTCACGGGCGCTTTTTATCGTGAGGCCCTGCAAATGAGCCGCATGACGCGCGAGATGTTCTGCCTGATGGAAGGCCGGCACGTGCATCCGTCAACGCTGTACCCAGGTGGCGTCGGTACCGTGCCGACGGTGCAACTGTTCACGGACTACCTGGTGCGCTTGATGAAGTATGTCGAGTTCATGAAGAAAGTAGTTCCTCTGCATGATGATCTGTTCGACTTCTTCTACGAGGCGTTGCCGGGCTATGAGCAGGTGGGGCAGCGGCGGATTCTGCTGGGCTGTTGGGGATCGTTCCAGAATCCCGACGTTTGCGACTACACCTACAAGAACATGAACGCCTGGGGCAACAGGATGTTTGTCACTCCTGGCGTGGTGGTTGACGGAAAACTCGTGACCACCGACCTGGTCGACATCAATCTCAACATTCGTATCCTGCTCGGTAGCTCTTATTACGACGATTGGGAGGATGGCGAGACGTTCGTCACCAAGGATCCGCTGGGCAATCCTGTGGACAAGCGGCATCCGTGGAACCAGACGACTACACCGAAGCCTCAGAAGCGCGACTTCGCGGGCAAATATACCTGGGTGATGTCGCCGCGGTGGTTCCACAAGGGCGACTATCTCGCGCTCGATACAGGAGGTGGTCCGCTGGCTCGTTTCTGGGCCACGGCGCTCGCCGGTAAGGTGGACATCGGCTACGTCAAGGCCACCGGCCAGAGCGTGAAGATCTATCTGCCCAAGACCATGTCGCTCCCAGAGACCGAGTTCGAGTGGAAGATTCCCAAGTGGAGCAACACGATCGAACGCGATCGCGCGCGTACGTACTTCCAGGCGTATTCGGCTGCCGCTGCCTTGCACTTCGTAGAGAAGGCGCTGGGCGAGCTGCATGCCGGCCACACCAGGACGTGGTCGGACTTCAAGGTGCCGGAAGAGGCGATTGGATGCGGCTTCCACGAGGCGGTGCGCGGAGTGCTGTCGCATCACGTTGTGATTCGCGAGGGCAAGATCGCGAATTACCATCCTTATCCGCCAACGCCCTGGAATGCCAATCCGCGCGACATCTACGGCACTCCTGGTCCATATGAGGATGCGGTGCAGAACACGCCGATCTTCGAGGAGAACGGGCCTGACAACTTCAAGGGCATCGACATCATGCGTTCTGTCCGGAGCTTCGATCCGTGCCTACCGTGTGGCGTCCACATGTACCTTGGGAATGGAAAAGTGCTGGAGCAGAGGCACTCACCAATGTTCGGCGTGCTCCGATAGGGGGAGCACGTCGTTACTGGAGGAGTGAAACGACAGTCGCGTCGAAGTCGTGCAACTGTAGGCTCACTCCTTTTTATCCGGTAGCAAGGAACGATTGATCAATGTCGAATGAAAAGGAATTTCAGCAGCGGGTTCAAAGAATCGGCGCCCTGGTACAGGAAATCGAGTCCATCGCAGACCCCTCGGTGCGGGCTTCCACCACCCAGCTAGTGCAACTGATCATGGAGTTTCATGGCACGGGTCTCGATCGCGCGCTGGAGATTTTAGCTGATGCGGGCGATCCCGGCTTGGCGCTCATCGAGAAGCTGGGCCGCGATCCCATCGTGAGCAGCTTACTGGTGCTTTACGGACTGCATCCCGACAGCCTCGAAGACCGCGTGAACAACGCTGTGGAGCGGCTTGCTCCAAAGCTGCAGCGGGATGGCGCCGTGGTGCAACTGCTGGGCATAGAAGAGGGCGCGGTTCGCATACAAGTCACGCCGGGCGAACATAGCTGCGGATCTACAACCAAGGCACTCCAGACAGCGGTTGAGGACGCGATTTACGAGGCGGCGCCGGATGTCGTCTCGCTGTCGGTGGAAGGATTGGAAGGCAAACCGGCGAGCGGCTTTGTATCGCTCGACCAACTGGCAGGTACGGGACCCGCGGAGATGAAGGCCCCTGCGCCAACGGCTTCGGCAATGGCGGCAAACTATGGCGACTAAAGAATCGCCGACGCTCGAAAGCGCATTCGGAGTACTGCGACAGTTCGCTCGCCGTCCTCGCACGGTTGAGCGCTGCGAGTTGTGCAGCCTGGAAATTGGTTCCAACCATCCGCATCTGATCGATCCCGTCGCGCGGAATCTGGTTTGTTCGTGCGACGCGTGCGCCGTGCTGTTCAGCGGCCGCGCGGGCACGCGGTTCAAGCGTGTGCCGAGACAGGTTCACCTACTTGCAGGCTTCAGAATGTCCGACGCCCAATGGGACTGCTTGATGGTTCCCATTAACATGGCGTTCTTCTTTCACAGCAGCCCGGAAGCGCGGATGGTCGCCATGTATCCCAGCCCCGCTGGCGCGACTGAGTCGCTGCTTGGCTTGGAAGCCTGGAGCGAGATCGCACGCGAGAATCTCGAAATCGAAAAGATGGAGTCCGACGTCGAAGCGTTGCTGGTCAATCGCATTGGCCACTCGCGTGGCTATACCAAAGCTGAGTACTACATCGTGCCTATCGATCAATGCTTCAAGCTCGTCGGCCTGATTCGCAGCCAGTGGCGCGGGTTCTCAGGTGGAACGGAAGTATGGCAAAGTATCGCAGAGTTTTTCGCTGAATTGCGCTCAAAAGCCACAGTGATTGGAGAGCAGGGCAATGCCTGACCTCCGTTTTGCATTCGAGAATGTCGAAGTGGAACCGTTCGCGGTCACGCCTCAGCTAAGCTTCGTGCTGCGACTGGACAACCTCACACCGGACGAAGTCATCCACACGGTTGCTCTGCGGGCGCAGGTGCAACTTGAGACGACTCGCCGCGTCTACGCCCCGCAAGAGCAGAGAAGCCTGCGCGACCTCTTCGGCGAGCCGGAACGCTGGGGCCAAACGCTTAAAACATTCCTCTGGACACATGTAAGCACGATCGTCCCTGCATTTTCGGGCAGCACTGTCGTCAAGATGCCGGTGCCCTGCACCTTCGATTTCAACGTCGCCGCCACAAAGTATTTTGCAGGCCTCGAAGAGGGAGAGATTCCGCTGTGCGTGCAATTCAGCGGCACAGTGTTCTATTCCCAGGCCGGCGGTCCGCTACAGGTGACGCCGATTCCCTGGGACAAGGAAGTCCGCTTTCGAATGCCGGTAAAGATCTGGCGCGACCTTATGGACGCCTACTATCCAGGCACAGCGTGGCTCTGTCTGGAGCGCGGTGCCTTCGACCAGTTGTACCAGTACAAGATGGAACGCGGCATTCCGACCTGGGAGCAGGCCTTGGAGAGCTTATTTCGCGCGGCTCAAGAGGAAGTGAAGTCATGAACACAGCCGCCGCCGACCGCATTGCCAAAGCCGTGCTCTATGAGGGATATATGCTCTATCCCTACCGGCCCTCGTCTGTGAAGAATCAACAGCGCTTCAATTTTGGCGTGGTTTATCCCCAGCCGTTCAGCGAAGTAGGGGCGGGAAGCGATCCCTGCACCATGCAGACCGAGTGCCTGGTACGAGGAAGCGGCGCAGCAGAATTGGAGGCGCACGTGCGCTTCCTGCAACTGGTGGAGCGATCAGTGGAGGCAGTAGAGCCCGACGCCGAGAAGAACTGTGCTCCTCCCCGGTTTCGTTATGTAAAAGACCTCACTGTCAATGGACAGACCTTCTACTCATGGCAGGAAGCGGTCGAGCGCGAACTCGACATCCCTGCCACCGACCTTGAGACGTTAAGCGGCCATTCGGTCGTTCGCCCATTTCACCTCCCGCCGTCGGCCACTGACGAAGAGCTGCGCGATCCCCAGGGCGTATTGCAGGGACGAATCGTTCGCACCCAGCATCCCATCGACGGCTTTGTGGAAGTGCGAGCGCAGCAAGTCGCCGAACAGGTGGTCAAGATCACGGTGATCGTTCACAACATCACTTGGATTCACGACGCCGCACATGTCACTCGCGATTATGCCCTGATGCGCTCATTGGTTTCGGCACACATCGTGCTGGGAGTGGAAGGCGGCGAGTTTGTATCGCTGCTCGATCCGCCCGAGCCGCTGCAAGAGATTGCGGCCGCCTGTCATAACGAAGGAACGTTCCCGGTACTGGTGGGAGAGGAAGGGCAGCACGATCTCGTTCTCGCCTCGCCGATCATTTTGTACGACTACCCGCAGATCGCCGAAGAAAGCGCCGGCGATCTCTTTGACGGCACCGAGATCGACGAGATCCTCTCGCTGCGCATCATGACGATGACCGACGACGAGAAGAGCGAGATGCGGCAATCGGACGAACGCGCCCGTCAGATGCTGGAGCGCACCGAGAGCATGCCTGCCGAGCAGTTTATGAAGTTACATGGCGTGTTGCGCGGCCTGCGCCCACTCAAGGAGAGTTCGCGATGAACGAGTGGGAATGGCAACTGCTGGAAGACAAGTCGCCGGTGGAGAGCATCGAAATCTCCGGCGTGACGGTCCGCATCGGAGACAGGGTCAAGCTCCGTCCAGTCAAAGGCGGTGACGTGCTGGATATCGCTCTCGCGGGTCAGATCGCTGCCATCGAGGCCATTGAGCAGGACTACGAAGGCAAGGTCCACGTTTGCGTTGTACTCGACGACGATCCCGGCCGCGACATGGGTTTGCTGCGCCAGCCAGGGCATCGGTTCTTTTTCGACGTCGAAGAAGTTGAGCCTCTGCCTCCCGAAGAACAAGCAAGTACGAAAAAACTCGAGAAGCCGAGCATTCTGGTTGCGGGCATCGGCAACATCTTCATGGGCGATGACGCCTTTGGGGTTGAGGTAGTGCGACTGCTCGGCGAACGCGATTTGCCTGCGAGTGTCCGCGTTGCCGACTTCGGCATCCGTGGCTTCGACCTCGCTTACGCCCTTCAGGACGGCTACGAGACAACCATACTGATCGACGCCTATCCGCGCGGCGACGCGCCCGGCACACTCTACGTGGTTGAGCCCGACTTGGCTTCAATCAATACGCAGCAAGCTGACGGAGCCGACATCGACGCCCACGGAATGGATCCGGTGAAGATCCTCTCGCTGGCCGCTTCGATGGGCGGACCGCTGAGGCGGATTTTGCTAGTCGGCTGCGAGCCGGCGACGTTGGGCCCGGATGAAGGACAGATGGGCTTGAGCGAACAGGTACGAGGCTCCCTGACCGAGGCGGTAAATCTGGTGCAGTCCGTTATCAATAAGGTCTTGGCAGGTGAGTGGCCGGGTTCGAAACCGTAAGACTTTGCAAGGAGGATACTACTATGGCAACAGCAGCACTGGTACGCGAGACCAACGGATCTTCAAGTGACCGGGACACGCTGTTCATGCTGAGCGGCATAGCTCTCATGATTTTCGGCGCGGGACTGGTTCTCTCCAATCCCACGGTGCAGAAATACATCAACCAGTTCGGCATCGGCGGCCTGGCTCAGGGTGCGCTTCCGGATTTCGAACGCTACTTGCGACTACGCAATATGTAGTTGCGCTTAGAGTCGGTCGCATGTCACTCCCTGGGTAGGAGGCCTGTTCGCTTGTTCGAAACCACGGGTGTTCATTTCGAGGAAGACTCGACCGCGACGCCGCAAGCTGTGGCCGGTGGTCACTTATATACGATCAACGCGATCGTGAGCCGGTTTACCGTGCAAGCCTTTGCCAGCGGATTGCTCTCGGCGTTCGGCCACAATCCGAAGATCGAAATCCGCGATCTGAAAGGCGAGATTCACTTCGATCCAGCGCAGATCGAGAAATCAACAATGCACCTGGTAATTCGCGCCGACTCTCTGACCGTCGCCGACAACATCAGCGATAAGGACCGGCGTGACATAGAGAACGATATGCGGGAGAAAGTCCTGGAGACAGCCAAGTATCCGGAGATTGTCTTCGACGTCTCGAGCGTCACCGTGAGCAAAGCCGACAACAGTCAAACCGGCGTGACGCTGAACGGGCAGCTTAGTTTGCACGGAGTAACTCGCGGACAAAAGGTCCCCGCAACGCTGGCCGAAACCGGCGACATGCTGCGCGCCTTCGGCGAGTTCTCCTTGCGGCAGACGGATTATGGAATCAAGCCGGTTTCCGCCGTGGGCGGCGGTTTGAAGGTGAAGGACGAAGTGAAGTTTACGTTCGACATTGTGGCGCGTAAGCAGAGCTGACCACATAAGTATTGCGACAGAGAAGGAGGTTGCGAATGTGTCTTGCTATACCAGGAAAAGTGCTTGACGTGTTTCCTGGAATGCCATGTCTGGCCACAGTGGAAGTGGCAGGCGTACGCCGCAAAGTGGACCTCGGTCTGCTCGAGAACGATATGCCGAAGTCCGGCGATTGGGTGCTGATTCACGTTGGCTTCGCTATGAGCAAGATCAGCGAGAAGGATGCGCTCGACCAGATGCAGACTCTCATCATGCTCGGCGAAAGCGAGCAGGCAATTCAGGAAGTGCAGGGTTACGGTTTGGAGAGCGTCGAGGAGCCCCCACAATGAGGTTTGTCGACGAGTTTCGAGATCCTGACGTAATCAACAAGACTGCCGACGAGATTCGACGCCTCGCCGATCCCGGTCGGCACTATCGCCTGATGGAAGTCTGTGGCGGGCACACCCATGCGATCTATCGCTTCGGCCTGAAAGACATTCTGCCTGACAACATCGAATTGATTCATGGACCGGGGTGCCCAGTATGCGTCTTGCCGATGGGCAGGATCGACGATGGACTGGCGCTGGCTGAGGACCCGAACGTGATCTTCGCCGCATTCGGCGACATGATGCGCGTCCCCGGAGTTCACGGCAGCCCACTGGAGCGCAAAGCGCGCGGCATGGATGTCCGCATCGTCTATTCGCCGTCGGACGCACTCAAGTTGGCCAAAACCAATCCCGACAAGCACGTGATGTTTTTCGCCATCGGCTTCGAGACGACTGCTCCGTCGTCAGCGCTGACGATTCTTCGTGCCAAGGCGGAAGGGATCCACAACTTTTCGCTGTTCTGCAACCACGTAACCATCATTCCCGCCATTCGCGCGATCCTCGACTCGCCCGACATGCGGCTTGACGCATTTATCGGCCCCGGCCACGTGTCCACGGTGATCGGGTGCCGGCCTTATGAATGGATCGCGGCCAATGAGCGAAAACCGATCGTGGTCTCTGGTTTCGAGCCGCTTGACATGCTGCAGTCCATCGTTATGTTGCTTCGCCAATTGAAAGCGGGCGAGGCCCGAGTCGAGAACCAGTACAAGCGGGTCGTGCCGTGGGAGGGCAATCGCGCAGCCCTGAAAGCCATGGCCGAGGTCTTCGAATTGCGGCCTTATTTTGAGTGGCGTGGGTTGGGCTTTATTTCGCAATCGGCGCTTCGCATCCGCAACAATTACGCCGAATGGGATTCCGAACAGCGTTTCACCGTGCCGGGTGTGCGCGTTACCGATCCCAAGGCGGCCCAGTGTGGAGAGGTGTTGAAAGGCGTGCTCAAGCCTGCGCAATGCAAGCTGTTTGGAAAAGAGTGCACACCGGAACATCCGGTGGGCGCGTTGATGGTTTCCTCGGAGGGATCGTGCGCAGCTTACTTCAATTACGAACACCGCAAGGCAATGGCGACCACCCTGGCGCGGCCGGCCTGAGGCCCGCTGTCGTCAGCGACAGCGCCGCGCCCAGGGTGAAGTTCCGTGAGCCTCAGATCGAGATGGCCCACGGCGCGGGAGGCATCGCCAGCCGTCGCCTGGTAGAAGGCCTGTTCGCGCCTCTGCTGTTTCGATCGGCCCGCCCTGAACTAAACGACGCGGCCTCGCTCAACATCGGGGGCGTTCGCCTCGCGATGACCACCGACAGCTTCGTGGTGAAGCCCCTGAAATTTCCCGGAGGCTCGATCGGAGAGCTCGCCATCAACGGCACAGTGAACGACCTTGCAGTTTCCGGCGCGAGGCCGGAAGCGATCGTCGTGAGCTTTGTGCTCGAGGCAGGTCTGCCCACGGAGGTGCTTGAGGCCGAAGTGCGTGCCATGGCCCAAGCGGCCGAACGCGCCGGAGTCGCGGTCGTCGGCGGCGACACCAAAGTCGTCGAGCATGGCAAGGCGGACGGCATGTACATTGCCACCACTGGTGTTGGCTCGTATCTGCCGGGCGCCCGCCTCGATGCGCGCTCAGTCCAGCCGGGCGACAAGGTGTTGCTCTCTGGCCCCATTGGCGATCACGGTATCACCATCCTGCTGGCTCGTGGAGAGCTCGATTTTGAAGCTGAGCTTCAGTCGGATACGCGTTCGGTGTTTCCCCTGGTGCAGGCGATGTTGGCCGAAGCCGGGCCTGGCGTCCGCTGGATGCGCGATCCCACCCGCGGTGGGGTTGCGACTTCGCTGAACGAACTGGCGCGCGATTGCGGGTTGGGTATCCATCTCTTCGAGGAAGAGATCCCGGTTCGCGACACCGTCCGCGGAGCGTGCGAGCTGTTGGGTCTCGATCCGCTGCATATTGCCAATGAAGGCCAGTTCCTCGCAGTCGTCGCGCCAGAGTATGCCGACGCGGCCCTGAATGCATTGAACCTCACCGTCGGCGGCGAATGCGCCAACATTCTCGGCGAAGTGCAGGAGCAGCCTGCCGGCTCGGTGCTGGTAAAGACACTTTACGGCGGCAGCAGAATCGTCGACATGCTGGTGGGCGACCCGTTGCCAAGAATTTGTTAGGGGATTGATCACATGCGGGCCAGTTGTGAACTTGCGACTCTCGTGGAAGAAAGCCTGCTGGAACGGAACCGGCTGTGTGAATCCTTTTTCACGCGCGAAGCTCCGAGGCTGGCCGAGGCATGCCGCGAGATGTCAGAACGCTTTTTGCGGGGAGGCCGCCTGCTCGCCTTCGGTCGCGGCCCGTACGCCACCGACGCGCAGCACGTGTCCGTTGAGTTTGTTCATCCCGTGATCGTTGGCAAGCGCGCTCTACCCGCCTTGGATTTGTCCATGCTCTTCCAGCCGTGGCTGCGCAGTATTCTTCGCCCAGAAGACATCGCAATGGGATTCGGCCCGCCGGAAACGGACCCTGAAGTGTCTCGTGCATTGCAAGATGCTGGAGACCGCGGGGCCATGACGTTTGCCCTCCCCGGCACTACAGGGGCCTATTCCGTCGAACCAGCCACGGCTCACTCTTTTATTCATCAGGAAATGATCGAAATCCTGTATCACACATTGTGGGAGACGGTGCATGTGTACTTTGAGCGCCGCGAACTGGGGCACGATGTCGGTGACGCAGGGTTCCTATACCCCTTCCTCGGGCAGGCTAAACAGGAGACCGGTGATGTGACGGCCGAGGTCGCGGCCTCCATCGTGATGAAGGTGCAAAACGACTCCGAGTTGCGAGCTAGAGTGGCCGACGAGCAGGCGGAACAGATCAGCAACACCGCTCAAGCCATGTACGAACGCATCCAGCGCGGAGGCAAGTTGATTCTCTTCGGCAACGGCGGCTCGGCTACTGACGCCAACGATTGGGCGATTGACTGCGTGCTGCCGCCCGCGGGCTATCAATCGGTGCCGGCGGTTTCGCTCTCCATGGAACCCGCCAATATCACCGCTGTAGCGAACGACGTCGGCGTTGAGGTCATCTTTCTGCGCCAACTCATCGCCCAAGCCCGCCCTGAAGACATCGCGGTCGGCATATCAACCAGCGGCGGCTCGCGCAACATCATCATGGCGCTCGAAGAAGCTCGCAAGCGCGGACTGCTGACCGTCGCGCTGCTCGGATACGATGGCGGCGAGATCCTGCGGCGCGGCCTCGTAGATTGGCCGCTCGTGGTGCATTGCGACTACATCCCCCGCATTCAGGAAGTACAGGCGTCCATTTATCACATCATTCGCGAGATGCTGGAGGTCACACACCGTGGCTATGCTTGAAATTTACGGCTCCGCCCACTGCCCGTACACGAAGGAGATGCACGATTGGCTGGAATGGCTCGGGCATGATGTCATCGAGTACGACGTGGAGCGCGATCGCGCTGCGCGTGAGCGAATGCGAGCGATCTCCGTCGACCTCCATACCGTTCCCGTCCTGGTCGAGGAAGGAAAAGTGGTGCAAATCGGCTGGCAGGGACGCGGCTGCACCGTCGAGTGACGCCGCGTAGCACTTTTCATTCGCACGGAAACACGCGGGCGAAATCCCGAGCGCGGCAAGGGACCTCTTTCACAATGAAGTTCTGTTTGGATTTTGGTGGCGGCGGTAGGACTCGAACCTACGACCTACGGATTATGAGACCGTCGCTCTAACCACCTGAGCTACACCGCCAACGGTCGGAAGCGGCGCTGACATGCCGCATAACAGGCAGGAAACCTGCACTGCCGCAAAATGCCTTGCGGCATCGATACGAAAGGCCGGACGTGACCGCGTCCAGCCCTCCTTTAATAGTAGAGTTGCGATTCCGGCCTGTCAATGAGCGCGCGTCAGCGCCGCCGGGTCGGCGCAGTATCCCAAACTCGCCCATCAGCACAAAACACAGCCTTGGCCCCGCGCAGGCCGTCGCCCCCTGCAAATTCTGTCGCCCCCAGCCGAAAAGATTTAGCCACGATTGACCAACCGAGGTCACAATTGTGGTAATCTTCCGTCAACTTCTGGGGTAGTACAAACTTCCAAGCAGTCACGCGCTCTTCGCCGCATTGCGAACTGAAGATCGGTCGGCCCAACAACACTCGCATGTACGTCCAACGGCTTCCGTCGCGGGATGTGCAAGTTCTCTACCGGACAAGTCGGCTCGCCCCAGCTCTTTCCTCGACACCTTGGCATTGGTGCACACGAAAGGACCCCATGATTCTCGGAATGTCGCTTTCAACCTTCACACTACTTCACGTACTGCTGAGCTTGGCCGGGATCGGCTCCGGATTTATCGTCCTGTTTGGCCTGCTGAACGGGAAACGGCTCGACGGATGGACCGCGATCTTTCTGACCACAACGGCGCTGACCAGCTTGACCGGCTTCCTGTTTCCGTTTGAGCATCTTCTGCCTTCTCACATCCTCGGCATCCTGTCGCTGCTGGCGCTGGCCATCGTAATACCGGCGTGCTACGTGTTTCACATGGCGGGCGCCTGGCGCGGGGTTTACGTGATTGGCGCCTCCATCGCTCTCTACTTCAACGTGTTTGTGGCGGTGGTGCAGGCTTTCTTAAAGATACCGGCCCTGAAAGCGCTGGCCCCCACCGGGAAAGAACCGCCCTTCCTGGTCGCGCAAGTCGTTGTGCTATTGATCTTCATCGCGCTCACCATTCGCGCGACGAAGAGGTTTCACATCGATCAGGCGCGAACGGCGTAGTCAAGACGACCCCTGTTTTTCCATGCAGCTCGAACCAATGAATATTTTCAACTGAGGAGACCATTTTATGAGTGCGATTACGACGAAAGATGGCACCCGTATCTACTACAAGGACTGGGCCAAAGGACAGCCCGTAGTCTTCAGTCATGGCTGGCCGCTCAGCGCCGATGCCTTTGAAGATCAGATGTTCTTTCTGGCTTCTCGCGGATATCGCTGCGTCGCCCATGACCGCCGCGGTCACGGCCGGTCGAGCCAACCCTGGAATGGCAACGAAATGGATACCTACTCCGATGACCTGCTGGCGGTGGTCGAAGCGCTCGACCTGAAAGACGCCGTCCATGTGGGCCACTCCACCGGCGGAGGCGAAGTCGCCCGCTACATCGGCCGCCATGGCACGAAGCGCGTCGCTAAGGCCGTGCTCATCAGCGCAGTGCCGCCGCTGATGCTGAAAACGCCCGCCAATCCCGCGGGCCAGCCCATTGAGGCCTTCGATCAGCTCCGCTCTGCCGTCCAGGCCGACCGCTCGCAGTTCTTCAAAGACCTCAGCATGCCGTTTTACGGATACAACCGGCCGGGCGCCAAGATCTCTCAAGGCATCCGCGATTCCTTCTGGATGCAAGGCATGCAATGCGGGTTCAATGCCGCGTACGACTGTATCAAGGTGTTTTCTGAAACCGACTTCACGGACGACCTCAAGAAGTTCGATGTGCCGACGCTAATCCTGCACGGCGACGATGACCAGATCGTGCCGATTGTCGCCTCCGCCTTGCTTTCGTCCAAGATGATTAAGGGCGCGACTCTGAAAATCTATCCGGGCTATCCGCACGGAATGTGCTCAACCCAGAAAGACCAGATCAACGCCGACTTGCTGGCCTTTCTGAAGACGTAGTAGTCATCCAGCATCGCGAGCTATGGGCGGCCCCCACATCCGCGAACATCTCGGCGGAGGGAAGGCTTCTGAAGAAGTCACGGAAGAGTTGCTGGCGATCGTTCGACAGGGCGCGTTCAACGGCCTCGATCTGCCCTGATCTTCTTCACCCTGCTTAGCTGTTTGTCACGGTCGCGATGGGCAGTTTATTGCCATAGCACTTGCCTATACCCTACCCCA
>Ga0070766_10000333_pt1 | contig 20054 bp, 24 predicted proteins | sample HubBroMetageWFT6_FD_69782 | JGI IMG/M metagenome (GOLD analysis project Ga0070766, IMG submission 69782) | Warmed and freeze-thawed soil microbial communities from the Hubbard Brook experimental Forest, New Hampshire - Hubbard Brook CCASE Soil... | ecosystem: Environmental > Terrestrial > Soil...
TGAGAATGCCGACGATTTGGGATTCGCTGAACCGAGACTTCTTCACGGTGGTCTCCTTCGAGGCCAGGGGCCTCAGGATTCTCCACCTACCGTTGGATCACTTTACAGGCTGCACGTCACTCTCAAACAACTCAGCCCGGCTTTGAGATAGAAGATAACGCCAACGACTCTCTGGGCCTCAATACCCCTTCGGCCCCGGCGCTTACGGCCTTGGAGCAGTATGCCACTGACCAGGTGGCCTTGGTGGGAAATGAGTTAGTCCAGAATCATCTAGCGCTTACGGCCGTAGCGCACACGGTCTTGTTTGGAGGGTATCCCGATGGGGACATTCGTTCTCGGACCAAAAAGCTGAAAGATGACTTGGCCGTTTACATTGAAGGCAACCCGAGCATTGGGAATCTTAGGGTCCAAGAATATGTGGACATTGGCAAGTCCATCACGCGGAGAAATGGAAGATACTGGACCGACCTGGATATGTTGGCCGCTGACGCAGCGCCGTTCTAATGCTTAAGGACAACTAGAGTATTGTCTCGGTCTTTATCGTCACTCTGCCATCAAGCGTCGAAATAACGTAGCGGGCAAATAGGTCGAAACACGCACCCAGGCAGAAATGTCCAGGGCTTGAGCTTGGCGTGGGACTTGGAGCGGGAAGTATTGATACGTTTTGGGGTACAACCGGAAGCGCAAAGAAACTCATCATTGACGTGGACCAACTAGGGTCAACATAAATGTTATATGCCCCACCCCGTAGCTGCGCGATGCTGGTTTTAGGGAGTCTCTTATCTAAAAGCGCATAATGGCGCGCGGCTATAATGTCACCCGCGATTATTCCGGGCAGTGTCACCCCTCCTTTCATAAAATAATCGGGATGCTGGGATGACTTAATGACTCCCGCTTTTGGGTCAACGAAGATGGAATGAAACTCGCGAGTCGTTTCTTTACCGAACATGATTTGAAATGTTGCCAGGTTTGAAGAGGCGTCGCTGCGATTCCATTGACTTACGGTGACTAGGTAGGATAGTAGATTCAATGGTGCATCTTGGTCGCTTCCGATGCCAGCGCTTTCATAGGCCTGAGCCAAAGCGTTTGCAGCAGGCCCAGAAAGCCCAATGCTATCAACATACTGAGACGGTGCCGGTGCAGTAAGGAGGCCAGTCAGGACCGCAATGCCCGCAACGCAGAATGCAAGTCGCAGCATCATTGTTCGGGGCCTAGTCACCAAAGGACCATGCTCCCGCGGAAGCATAGCAATGGGCCTTGTTAACGCAGTATCGCCAGGTCAGCGCGATTGCGCCTTCGGGTTCTTTCAGGTACGATTTAAGACCCTCAGTCAGACGGTCATGCCCGTCATCATCACCCCAGGAACCTTGTTCCTCTAGAAATCTGACGGCTGCTGACGCGGCTTCCTCTTCAGTCTGGCGCTCTTTATCTCCCCATGCCTCTTTCCAGTACGATGGGAAAGCCGGGTCCCAAGATGGCCGACCAGCACATGGCTCCATCTCACCGCTCAGCATTTGGAGACTTTCGCTGTCCCATTTTAGGCCGAAGTACTCGATTAGGAAGTTCGTTGCCCTGAACCCCAAGACGCGAGACATTTCCATAATGCAATGATTCGGTTATCTTGCCGCTCTCTACCTCGAACGTCGGAGCACAAGGTGCGCGGCGCTCTCTGCCGCCAGAGCCAGGCCTCCGGCACATGGGCGCCAGAGGTCCTGGAAAATACTAACGCGGGGGATGATGCATTGTTACCTCCTCTGACCTTACTTAGGAGACACACCATGGACCAAAAGCCTAAAAGGTCAAAGCCCTGTTCGGTCTGTAGCCACGACGACTTAACGGACATCCAAAAAGCCCTTGTGGGCGGCGAACCGCTATCATCCGTAGCGTTCCGGTTTCAGTTGGCCAAGAGCAGCTTAAGCCGCCACTCTTCAAACCACATGGGCCGCGGCAACGTGGGCAACAGGGGGCGAAAGAATCTCACGCACAAGGCCACATCAGAGAAAACCCGTTCCGATGGCCGCTGTGAGTCATGTGGGCAAGTTGTGGACACTGAAGACTTGACGCCTCAGGCCATCATCAAAAGAGCCGAGAAGTTATTGGCCCAAAGTGAACGCATCGCCCTTAGAGCCGAAGAGGCCGATGACAGCCGTTTATCACTCTTGGCAATAGACAGAGCCCAGAAGTCCTTAGACTCTCTGGCAAAAATCCATGGCCTCATTGGTCCTGATTCGGTCACGCTCGTTGACAACCGTACCGTGAACCTTTACGCATCCTGGCCAACAGAGGCTCTAGAAGCCCTACAGCGATTTCACGCAGCCCTGGAGTCAGGGGAAAGCGTAGAACGCGCAATAGGGGCTGTAATGGCCCAGAAAAGGGCACTGCCAAAGCCTAAGGATGCGGCGGCTTAGACCGCTTCAAGGGCCATGCGCGAACGCAACATGGCGCGGACACTTGAAGGCCCCCAAACTCTTCCAGTCCTTGCAGTCAACATGGCGCCAATCTCTCGGAATGAAGAACCTTCACGGTCCATCGCCACTGCATGAGCTTTAATCGCCTGTTCTTGGGGCTCTTCAACCAGAGTGCCACCAATACGGATGAAGCCAAAGGGTGTCGGCCCATAGACCTGTCGCTGTTGGCGCTTATGGCCTAAAGCCGCCGCGGTACGCTCACCGATGGTTTCACGCTCCCATTGGGCCAGCACGGCGAGCATGTTGACCACCATACGGCCTGAAGCCGTGCCCGTGTCCAACGTCTCATTGATGCTCACCAACGCCACATCGTGCTTAGCGAAAAGCTCCAACAGGTGGGCCAAGTCGCCCGTGTGCCGCGTGAGTCGGTCGAGTCGCGACACAATAACACGTTCAACCTCACCGCGACGGACGGCCTCAAGCGTCTTGGTCATTCCGGGGCGTTCTAGGCTCTTAGCACTGCGTCCAGGGTCCTCAACGACCTCAGACAAGGGCCAACCCATCGCAACGCAATACGCGGCGATTCTTGCCCTCTGTGCATCAAGTGAGACGCCCTGGTCAACTTGAGCCTCAGAGGATACCCGTGCATATCCAAGAGTGAGACGAGCCGTGATTTGTTTGGTGCGACGAGTCCTCAATGCATTACATCCTTTGTTCACTAGTGCACGGAAGTGAACAAAAGCTTAACACCAACAATGCCAAGAAGTGAAGTACGACAACGTGTAAACGCTGATGCTACTGCATTGACGGAGCGATGGCATGAACACGAGAGACCCCCGACCCACCCCCCTCCCCCCAACCAGATAGAACTGCGGCATCCGACTCACCACTCTGCCCCCGATGGAAATTAATTTTTGGACGATGGGCCGGACTTCAATTGGGCAAAGAGCCTAAACCTATTATCCAATTTAGACCTTAGACGGTGCCGTTATGCTTAACGGGGCGCACTTATTGCCGTCGTATTTTACATTGGGGCTCTTCCATGGCGTCTTGGTCGCTAACTTGCCGATGAGGTCGTAGGATTCAGATTGGCCCTCGCTGCCCGGGATAGTACAGGATGCATTTAATAACAGACTGGTAACGTCCAGTGACCTACACGGCTGCGAGCTTTTACTGTTCCGAAAAGCGTGCAACGTATTGAGTACCGTTTGCGACAAGAGCGACTCAAGATTCTTCACGGTGTCGATGTCCTGCTCGCTCACGGAGCGGCTATCAAGGTCGTAAGATTGTGAAAGTAGTTCCGAGGTACTCCGATTTTCGAATTCGGCATAACTCGGGTGTGGGATGAATGGGTCAGTTAGACTACCGTACATTTCATCGCGAAGCATGATGATTGTGCCAAGATTGTACAGGTCGTGCCCACAACGGATTCGGTTCATCGTCTGAATTCTCAAATGAACTTCGTGGCGAATGTTGGTCACGGTCTGAGCCGCCGTGTTGTGCGCTACCCATGACTGATAAACGAATGCGACCAATGCTATGATGACAGATGAGAGAAAAAATATCGTAAAGTTACTGTTAAGGATGGGGTTCGTAAAGAACGCTTTAAGCGCATTCCACATCTCAGACCCTCCTCCAATGTTTGGAGAGGGCGGATTCGACAGGCTGGGGGCCCGCCCTGGCCTTTTTAAATGGAGACCCAACAAAATATGACACCTGAGTTACAAGCCGCACTGATTCAAGAGGCGGCCAGACTAAAAGCGGTGGCCATTGACCCCGACATTTTTAGGGCCATCGTCAGTGATGACTTGGACCCCAAGGATTCGGAGGCCATTGCCAAGGCGGCAAAAGATGCAACTGAAGGCCATCCTGACCTCTTCAAGTTCGAAAAGCCCTGGGGCGACTTGGATGCCAAAGAATTCCGAGAGCGTGAGGCCTCATTCCGTGAAGGCCTACGCAAGTCGAAGCCACTAGGCCCTAATGAGTTTGCATCATTGGATGCGGCTTTATTGGACCCTCAGGAACTTCAGGCTCTGACACGACTTCTTTCGGGCCGTGGGTCCTCTTGGGACCGCAGTATTTGCCAACGCGCCCTGGCTAACCAACTTCAACTCCTCGGAGGAGATGCAGCATGATGACAACTTTAAACTTACAAGAACGCCTTCGGGACATTGAGGCCCTTTTGCCCCAACTTGACCAACGGGCCGATGCAGAAGCCGCATTAATTTGCGCCAAGGGCGATAGTGGCCCATTGGCTGGAGCATGTCAAGAGCGCGACGAGCTGCGCCAAGAGGCCAGTGACATTCGACTTAAACTTCGTGGCCACGAAATCTCCACGGCTCTTGATGAGCTAACGCGGCTCGATGCTGAACTGGCAGAGGCCATGGAACGCCGAGAGGCCGCAGACCGTGAAGTGCTGCGTCAGGCCGAGAGTCCCATAGTCGAAAGGTGGAACGCTGCGCCAACCTTTGCCATCAGGTGCGGCTATGGCCATTCTTGGGAGCTGTTTTCCCAATGGTTCCTGAGTGGGCGCCCTCGCTATATCGCGGCACCTGAATGCCTTCTATTCTTTCAGTCCGGCGAATGCTCCGAGCCACTTCGCTTCGACCTTGATGGTGACCGGGAGTGCATCCTCGCTTACCACGCGGCGCGAGACGAGGCGGTAAGGGCGTCAATGGCGTGGACCGGTTTGGCCGATAGGCGCACACGATTGTTGCGCGAGCATCCTGAGTTGTGCATGCGTCCTACTTGACCTTGCTACCAGCCGTTCCGCACAGCGTTGTGTCATCGGAGTATCGTAGTGAGCCCGTGTGACGCACCGTTAATGCCGTCACCTTATCCAGGGTAGTCAATTTCAAACTACCAGCTATTGTATGGCGACAGGGAAAATATTGCGCGGTTACGACCTCGTTACCATATAACGCCAAGACCACCCGCGGGGGTGTTTCCTCTATGACGGCAAAATCCGTTTTTATCACTCCATTAAGAAAGCCAAGTGTCGCAGCGCCGCTCAGAAAGAATAGGACGCCCAGCGGGCAGAGGATGACGAGTCGAGACAACAGTGGCGGTAAAGGTATGTCCGTAAACAAGGCGTCAAACTTATTGGCAAGCAACAGACCCAAAGCCAGCCCGAGCCCGCCTATGCTTATCGCGAATAGCGTCATGACGTTTGACATCAAGTCTGGGACGATTTTTTCTTGGTCGAGCCGGTAAATAACACCGGCGATTACAAGGGACAGTATGGCCGTTACCCATGCGGCCACCGGCACGGGCCCGCGCTTAGCTGATAGTGCCGCTTGCGCAAGAATCAACGCAACTATGATGATTCCAATTAAACTCAATGCAAACATTAATAGGTTCGTTAGCGAAATCGTAATAAGCTCAAACGGTATTTTGAAGTACTGACAGTATCCCAATTCGTACGCATACACCATTAGATAGCTCAATCCCGTCATTATGCTAATGAGGATACTTCCTGTGAGAACTTGACCGCCCCACGCAACCCAACCATTCGTCTCATTTGTCACTACGACGAGTCTATCACAGGTGAGCGCCATAAGGCGCCGGTTCCGGCATTCCCGCCCGTCTGATGACGGTCTGGGCGTAGTGGAGCACGCGGTGAACTCCTGAACCGTACGAGTGGCGCCGTTTAGTGAGCGGCGTTAGTGCTCCTCGGGTTAGGCCACGGGACTCCGGTCCGGTGGCCTTTGCTCTTCTTTTAGGGACTAGGACTTGATGGACTTTGATGCTTTAAGCGCCGAACTTTCACGGCGCTCTCTTCTCCCCTTTGGCCAACGCATGGAACCAGGGTTTGAGGACCCTCCGCATATTCGGCTTCTCGCGGACCTGTTGGAGCAATTAGAACGCGGGGACATTCGGAGGGTCTGTGTCTCGATGCCGCCGCGTTTTGGCAAGACGACGCTTTGCAGCCAATTAGCCCCGAGCTTCTTTATTGGTCGAGACCCAAAACGAACTGTCATCCTCGGCAATCATTCTAGTGAGTTAGCCGCATCGTTTTCCCGTAAGGCCAAGGGATATATTGAAAGTCCGAGCTGGCCCTTTACCAAGATTGAACTGTCAGAAGATTCACGAGCCGTTCACCGCTGGAATGTGACTCCGGGTGGGGGCGGCCTCTTCTCCGTTGGTGTTGGTTCAGGCATCACGGGAATTGGGGCGGACTTTCTTATTATTGATGACCCTATCAATGACGCGCTCTCTGAGACCGAGAGAAATCAGGCCTGGGATTGGTACCAGCAGGTGGCGTTCCCACGTTGTAACGCTGGCGCAAGGATTCTTGTGGTCTCAGCGCGTTTGGCCCTTGACGACCTCCCTGGACGCCTCATGGAATGTGATGACGCTGACCTGTGGCGGTTTGTCGCTCTTCCGGCCATTAACCAACACGGCAACGAACTTGGACTAACGCCGGGTGAACCGTTATGGGATAGATTTGGCCATGAAGAACTGCGTCAACGAAGAGAGGCAATGGGATTGGGGGCGTACTCAGCCCAGTTTGGACAGAACCCCTCAATCGCTGGCGGTGGGAAGCTCTTTCGCCTTGAGGACTTTGGCACATGGACAAACTTGATTCGGGCGGTTTCAAAACGCCGAAGGACCGTGTGAAGGCGGCTGAAGAAATCGCGACTCGCCTTCGGGACAAACCCTCTGATGGCTAGCATTAAAAAAAGCCGCTAAGTTCCACCCGTTGGCTGACCTCTTTCCCTTGATGGATGAGGCGGCATTTGCTGGCTTAGTCGAGGACATAAGGCACCGGAGCCTCGTTCATCCCATAGTCCTTTTTGAGGGCAAGGTTCTCGATGGCCGAAACAGACTTCGGGCGTGCCGCAAGGCGCGTGTAAAGCCAAGGTTCGTAGACTACAAGGGCCGTGACCCATTGGGCCATGTGGTCTCGCTAAATCTTCAACGCAGGCACTTAACCGAATCGCAGAGGGCCGTTTTGGCCCTCGACATTCTGCCGCGTTTGGAAGCAGAGGCCAAGGGGCGTCAACGGATGGGTAGGGCAAAGCTGCCACAGCCGCAGAGTGCTGGTAAGTCCAGGGACCATGCGGCCCGATTGTTCAAGGTATCAGGGCGCTACATTCAAGACGCCAAGAAGATACAGAAGAGTGCTCCGGAGTTGGTCCAACAAGTTCGCGATGGCATCGTAACCATTGTTGAGGCGAAGATGCTTTGTGGTCTAACTGCAAGGGACCGCGGTATTCTTGTCCGGCGCGGGCTTAGCAACCCCAAGCTAAATCTCACGCTAGAATGTCAGGCGCTCAAGAGGCGCCGGATACTTCACCAGGCCACTCGCCTTGAAACGGTGCGAGGGCGTTATCAAATCATTTATGCGGATTGCCCCTGGGAGACTGGACCGTCAAGAAGCGACCGAGCCGTTCAGAATCACTACCCGGGAATGAGCATGGAGCAACTGAAGGCGCTACCCGTTAAGCGGCTTAGTGCGGATGATTCAGCCCTTTTCATGTGGACAACGGCAGCGAGACTCAAGGACGCCCTCGACTTGATGGAGTGCTGGGGGTTTGAGTACAAGAGCAATCTAGCATGGGTCAAGGGTCCACAGTGGCAACTGGGCTGGTGGTTCAGAAATCGCCATGAACTGCTACTCGTTGGAGTGAGAGGCAAGCCCCCAACGCCGATAAAGATTCCCCAGAGCGTTCTTCAAACAAACCAACACAATAAAAAACGCCAACACAGCCAAAAACCCGAAGAAGTCTATGCCCTTATAGAAAACATGTGGCCGCAAGTCAGCATGCGGCGCGTAGAGCTATTTGCAAGAATCAGCAGCCGCAAGGGATGGAGTGTTTGGGGCGCGGAGACAACGCCAACTAAATGCAACCTTCGGGTAGCCGAATTGTTGCCAGGTATTCGTACCCCGCGGCAAACTCGTAGCTGTCAACACGACTTGATATGAGACACTGATACTGGGGCCGCACCGCCGCCCAATAAGTGCCCGGCAAAAGACTTAAGAAGTAAAAGTAGCCTTTCGAGTCGGAGGTGGCCGATTCAACGTCCGTTGGCGACTCAAGAAAGATTGTGACATTTCCGAGACCACCACGGGGGAAATGGGGGTCCGGGTCCATGACTCTCCCCCGGACCATTGCGCTTTCCTGAAAGGGGCTTAGGCCAAGCGGTATCTGGTTGACCTGAAAAACGCTGACCATCAGCAAAATCGTGGCAAGTCCCATGAGGCCTCCCTTCGAGTCCGGAACCATAGATTAGAACGCTTTGGGGATTAGCGACGTTACATCCAATTGATGCTGTCCCGAGATAATCAGTTGGCTCCGTTACCAACTCGCCATTTGGTAACGGATTTGGTAACGGATTAGGTCTGGACAAGTACTTTTTGGTACCCGTTGGGGTGAACTTCCGTGCTCAATCGGTGCTTATCGGGACGTAGAATGACGGCATTAGTGAATTTCAAGACCGCCGCATTCAACCACTCTGCCACCTCTCCAAGTTCCCGCAAATCCTTATGGTTATTGAGGTTTTTGGGTAATCGGGTTTTTCACCGAAATCACGTCACTATTGTCAGTTTCTCACATTCTCGCGCGGGCGTTTCTGAGCTGCGCTCGAGCGTGTGGAACGACTGGCGTGGGCTCGAGCCCCGCCTGTCCCCACTTCCGCGAGCGACCAGCGACGATTACCACTGCTGTGCCTGAGTCGCGCGCCGATTGTATACAGCAATCCAGCTTTCGTGCTCTTGCTTTAAAGACGCAACGACAGCGGTAACCAAATCCTCGCTAATCGCTGACGGTGTCCCGTGAGTAAAACGATTACGGCCATCGCGGACTTGTTGGAGCAGTGTCGATACACCCGAAAACCCCGCATCTTCCAGATCCCGCCAATAGGTGGTCTCAAATAGTATCTTATAAAGCCGGTCGACTCGGGCAGTCACCGACGCGTACCTCGAGAGGAGGTCTTCGGCGATCCGCAGCGGGACCTCTCGCAGACAGGCGCGTAAAAGTCGCTCAATTTTTGTTTCGAAGTACGTCCAAAACATCACAACGATTACCGCGCGCGCCGCAGGTCCGTCGGTTCGGCCGGGTCCGTGAGGCAAGTCGGCTTCAGTTAGCGGGCGCTTCCACTCTCTTTCAAGCATTTGCAGCAATACATAATCTTCATATCGGCCCTCGGCTCCCGCATAGGCACGTGCTACGTCTACCTCCCGGCCATCCACCATAAAAGTCATCGTCCCGGAGCGATCGTTTAGATCCAGTCCACAAACCGGACAGATAGAGTCAGCAGTCCGTATTGCTTGGCAGTCGCAGATCATGTAGCCAGACCAAAGCGACGACCAAGGAAAATCTTGCTCTTCAAACCACAAGTAGCGATATATCTTCTCGAACGTTACGTAATTGCCTGCAGTTACACGGCGTTTGAAGCACTAGGTTCTGCTTCGCAAAAATTCAACGAACCGGGCGCCGATAATCCGAGACCAATCCTCACCTACTTCCGGAAGACTAAAAAATCGACGAATTTCTCTGCCCGCGTCTTCGTCGTAGTACAGCGCATCTAGGAAGGGAAAAGCATCGGCCATCTCGGTCGTATCAGCGATGAGTTCGACGATACGACGATGCCCCATTGAGATAGAGGCCCGCCAGATGTAACGAGGATACGGTTTCGTTAAAATATACCCAAAGCAGTGCGCTGCGTCGTCTGCACGAAGTTCTGCCTTAAATGCGTTACTACTATCGAGTCTCACATCCCACGTTAACTCTTTCGGATCAAGTCCCAGCTTTGATCCGTATTCTTCTAGCACCGAGGCGTAGCTGTCGAGCCAGCCATGTAGTGCCACGAAAGGCAACCGAATCTTCGCGTAAACCGGAACAATCGCAAGGTGTGGGACACAGAGGAGTTTTTCGCGCTTTCCGAGCTCGTCTTTCCGGTCAATCTCGAGCGCGTATGGCGCCTTACGCAAATAATATGCCGCGTCTGAGTCTCCCTCTTGAAGTGGATCAGACGGCGGCCTGACGATCTTTAGGTGAGCAAACGGACCGACATTGTCATCGTGGACGAAAAACCGTTCGATGCGTCGGCCAAGGTATGGAATGCTTCCAAGTTTCTCGGCCACAGCCAACGGCTTATCGGATAGTGCGTATCCAGCGACCGTCATCGCGTGGCCACCTCGTTCGAAAAGATAAACAAGGAGCACGATCGGAACGCCGAAGCGTACGTAGGAATAAATTAGCGACGAAAGCGGCGTGTCGGCATTGATCTCGATTAGTTCGGGTTCAAGGCCGACGACTCGAATGGCTTCGGCTATTTGCTCAGACGTCAGCGCCCGAGACGGCATAGAGCGTGCCGACCCGCGGACAAGGTTGGCACTCCGTGTGATCGCCGCGGGTGTCGGTCGCGCAGAATCAAACAGCCGCTGCGTTTTGTGAAAAGCCGACCACAATGCAACCGTCGCGCAGGCGGCCACGGCTTTGTCCTGCTGCTGATATGCAAGACTGTCGAGATCGAGACGGATGCCAAATAGATACGGACTGTATTTGCGCCTCGTCGGATATGACCGCTCCGCGCCACCCACACCCACTGGTTCATAGGTACGCAGAACAGTCCGTCCGACAATTGCGGTTGGCAGCGGCCTGGCCACTACGAAACCCACATAGGCTTGGCGAAGTTGGCCGACTCCAGGAGAATCGGAGCCGCTGAAGATTCGCTCGAGAGAATCTTCATCAAACTCGGCATCAAAGAAATGCAGACGTTTTGTCAACCGTTGATAGGGTTGAAAGTTGCCAACGTAATAGCTCGCGTAGTCTTCAAGATAATCCCGATCGATGTAATGGTTTTCAATGACGATCGTGCGGGTATCGAAGTGGCGCAGATATCCGACGAGGTAGCGTGCTTGAGTAATGCCGGAAACACCCGCGGCGTCGATCCATTCGTTGCAAAGCGCGCCAAACAGTGCCGATTCGGAAAACTGCTCGACGCTAAACGGACGAACGACTTTCAGACCTAGAAACTGACCTCAAGTGAGAGGTCGTCTTGGGTGACGCGGTGGCGTTGGCGAAATTCCTCGGACGAAGTCCGCAGTCGCTGCGCCACCTTATCGAAATCGATTTTTTTTGTGACAGCTACAACATCGCTATCAGGGACCGGCTCTTGTTCGTTAGCCGCTTTACGCTCTTGCTCGGCCACCGTTACCCCTTCGAAAGTCGGCGCGATTGGGCACATCCGAACCCGAACCAACAGCATAGAAATACGTCGCCCCCGTCGGAGACGCCTGCATTGGTCAGCCGCCAGGCAGCCAACTAGCGCAGCTTCTCCAAATACGCCGCGACGGCAAGGCGCCTCGCCCTGGGATCACGAGGAAGCACTAGCGGAAACACGTCGTAGTTCAGCTTGTCGGCGATCGCGCGGACACGCCCCAACTTTGCGTTACTGAGGCCACCCTTCAGGTCCCGCGAAATGGTCGATCGAGGCACGGATAGCATCCGAGCCAGGTCGGCCGCCGTCATCTTCGCAGCGTCCATGGCATCTCGCACTTGTAGCTCCAAAGAGATGTCGGCACGCTCAGCCCCGACGTGCTCTCGAATCTCGGCATTGACCATTTCACGCTCAAAGAGGGTCGAACCGCTTCGGCGCTCGCGTGCGTCACGTGCGTTCATAGTATGTTCCTTGCTCCACCTTTAGCTCATAATCCGCGTGAGCGGCAATCGCTCGCCGAATCTCACGTTTGCCCACTTTATCGAGTTTGCGGGCGCGCTTTCTGTAATATCCCGTGACAACCCAGACATCGCGTCCAGCGTGAAAGGCCGGAAACCGATGATCGCCGGTTTTTACTGCCAAGATTAGCGGGTCGGTGTGCTCCTCATTCACCCGCGATTCCAGTGGGCGCTCCCCCGGCGCGAGGCAACCCCAGTGCTCAAAAGCGGCAAGGACTCCAGCTCGCGCTAGGGGATCGAGCAGTTCATAAGCGTCCAAGCCAGGCATCGAGTCCTGAGCATCCCAATACCATTCAAAGGCTTTATAGGCGCCTTCGTAAAGGTCGAGGTCCTCAGCGGAACGCCTCTTACGGCTCACACACCCTACTATACCTGTTTGTTCGCACTAGTTGCAACACCCTAGCCGCAGGTTCTTGCCTGGTCATGTTGGACATGCTACGCTAGACAGCAGATCTGCTGATAAAATAGGGAGCAAGTGAAAGAGCTCACTTTTGGACAGGCTATTACGGAACTGCGGCGTCAGCGGGGGTTGAACCAGCGACAGCTTGCTTCGGAAGTACGTAAAGCCGACGGTCGTCCGATCTCGCAGCAATACCTCAACGACATTGAAAACGGCCGACGCTTCCCTGCAAACGACCAGCTCATCACCGAGCTTGCCGGAGCACTCCGGACGGACCCAGCTTTCCTTAGCTACATGGCAGGTCAGCTACCGGCCGAGATGCGGGATCTCGCGGCCGATCCAGACCGCCTCCGTGCCGCCGTCAAAGCCTTCAAGGAAACCCTCGGCCCCTAAGAACTCTCACTACGCTTGACAGCGGAACAGCGGTCAAGCATAATAGAGCCATGGAATCAAATGTCTCGCCTTCGCAAGGGTCGGCAAGCGGTGCGGCCGCCAGCTATGTCACGATCGAGGTAAACCGCAAGCCAGTTCGGATGCCGGGCCACGAGGCCACCGGGCTGCAGATCAAGCAGGCCGCGATTGCTCAAGGGGTTCATATCGACCTCGACTTCGTCTTGAGCCGGCGCGTCGATCACCGGCACGTGACCGTGCGGGATGACGAGCACGTTAAGCTACACGACGGCGAAGAGTTCCACGCGGTCCGCCCGGATGACAACAGCTAGTCTTCTCCCCACCGTCGCCGGCGCGATCGGAGAGCTGCAGGCTGAGTTCCCCGACGCGACTGTGACAATCGAACCCGACGGCCAAGGCGGCGCGCGCGTATGCGTCGACTTGATCGTTTTACAGTCAGCGCGATTCCAGCCAACCACCTGGATCGGATTCTACATTACGTTCCTCTATCCGAATTCCGATATTTACCCACACTATGTTCGCCCCGATTTGGTAGTGAACGGCGCGGTGACCCCTCCGCTTCACGCTAATCAGCAATTTATGGGGCGCTCCGCGATTATGGTTTCGCGTCGAAATCAGGTGCACGATCCGTCGGAAACTGCAGTCCTCAAACTCCACAAGATCATTGCGTGGCTCAACGCCCAGTGACGATTCCCTGGAACCTGCGAATGACGCGGCGCCAATTCGATCGGCTTATCGAGCACCTCTTCCCAGGTGATGGCGACGAACACGGCGCCGTCCTATCCGTCGGAGTTGCACGCTCGGCGCGCTCCAACCGGTTGTTGGTGCGCGAGCTCTACCTTGCGCGAGACGGACAGGATTACGTACCTGGTCGACACGGGTATCGCATGCTTCGCGCCGAGTTCGTGCGCGATTGCGCGCTAGCATGCGCCGACGAAGATCTCGGCTACCTCGCCGTTCACAATCACGGCGGCGATACGTCCGTAACATTCTCGTCGATCGACCTGATGTCGCATGAACGTGGTTATCCGGCGCTCCTCCAGCTGATCGGAGCACCCGTCGGCGCGCTCGTCTTTGCGCGACGCGCAATCGCGGGCGATATTTGGCTCACTGATGGAACGCGCGCAGATCTCCAAAAGCTCGAAGTCGTGGGGGCCAAGCGCGAGCTCCTCTTTCCACAGACGGTGGTCGCGACGCCTGGACCGGATGGACGCCGGCAGCGGCAGACGCTGCTACTCGGTTCAGCCGGACAAGCCATCCTGCGGGAAGCGAAGGTTGGCGTCATCGGCGCCGGCGGTGTTGGATCGCTGATTGTCGAGCAACTCGCTCGTCTCGGTGTAGGGCACATCGTCGTTGTGGATCCAGACCGAATCGAGGAGAGCAACTTCTCGCGTATTGTCGGCTCCCGCGAGCATGACTATTGGCCGTACTTGACCCGTAGCGCCTTCCAACCGCTGCGATGGCTGGGTCGACGTCTTAGCCGCACAAAAGTGTCGATTGCCAAGCGGCTCGCGCACGAGGCCAACCGCAACGGAACCTTTGAAGCGGTCTTTGGCAATGTGCTCGAGCCCGACGTCGCTTCGAGACTACTGGATTGCGATTTCTTGTTTCTGGCGGCCGATTCGATGCAGGCGCGGTTCTTGTTCAATGCGGCCGTGCATCAGTATCTCGTCCCAGGAATTCAGATTGGCGCGAAAGCGGCCGCCGACAAGGACGGCACCTTATCGAGCGTCTTTAGCGTGGCTCGCCGCGTTCTTCCCGACTCTGGCTGCCTCTGGTGCAATGGACTTATCCCGCCGCATCGGCTGCAGGCCGAATCGCTCAGCGACGAAGAGCCGGTACGAAAAACTTACCGATGGCCAGTCATGGCCCATGTACTGAAGCGCAAGCCTCAGGGGCGTTTGGGCTTTGCGCATCGGTCGATCTCCTTCGTAGCCCGTTTGGACGGAAATCCACAGTTATCCCTGGCTCCCGATTCTGTGCCGACACTAGGTCCAAGCCGGTCCCTCTCAATAATACCCTCTAGCGAAGGGGACTAATGTCATCATATTTGGGCTATAGGAGACCAGGCTCAACCGAGGGAGTGTGGAGCGTTGGGCCCGAGATGCCATGCTTTCCGCAGAGGTCGCGGCCTTTACACCGGCGTTGAGCTCTTTGAGACTGTCGACGATCTTCGATTCGGTAAACAGGGACGTGTGCTCGGGTGCCCGCCAAATCCCATCAGGGATACTTGCGGTCAGACGGCAGCTTTTGCAGAGCTTATCTTATTTATTGCGGCACTCTCTCGCCTTCGGGCTGCTTCTTCTCTCAATCGGTCAATCGTCCGGGGTTGCATGGCCGGGTTCCGACTTGGGAGGCGCTCATCGTTTCGATGCCGGGTGTCCGTGCTAATGATTCTCGCAAAAATGGTGCCTGCCATCAAATACTGGGATTCTGCCGGCCATGGCCTGCGCGGGTCGTCGCGCTTGAAGGGGTGATTCCGCGTCAGGCCACCAGGCACACCCGTGCATCGGGCTACGCCATTCCTGTGGCCATTGGCCGCTTGCGTTGGTCGCCCCCACCGAGTTTTCTCCCCCTAACTTGTCAAGAAGGGCTGCTTCGCGATTACTCGAATTGACATTCTCTGGTCAGGCCAATTACGGCAGTCCAGTTAGCTGTGGGGCAATGAGCCTGCGGAGAAGCGAGCTGAGAGACCTTTTGCGGCCGGTCGTGTGGACCGAACATCTTTGTTATCGCAAAGCGATGGCTTGCCTTACGCTGCAAAAAAAGCACAGTCTTGCGTCGCGCGCTAAAATTCAAACCAGAACATAACACCATGGGCGTTTGAAGGAGACCCTGAATTGATCATCGGCGTTAATGACGTTACAAGCGTGTTGTCTATCTGGCGTTCACCGATCGACAGAGTTGCTGTTGCTGAAGCTGAATCGCTTCAAAGGAGACAGCCTCAGTGCACCATAGTTTATGGTGAAGATTTTACCCAAATAACAATGTACAACTACGGCCAGTACATCACGGCTGCCGGGGGTATAGCAAACGCCGATGCAGCTCTAGACTTGATGTTCGGTGCCATGAACCCCAGTACATTGTATGGCTTTTATGGCGGACTGGCTTATATTACGCAACAGGAATTTTCGGTCAATGCCTATGACCCGATCCTAAAAAAGCACGAAGTTCCCGACCAGTGCAACATCCTAGGAGCGGGCACCGGTGGATCTAAGGCTAACGGTATGTCGACCCCGTTTTACCACTTCACAATTACGCCCATGGCTACCGGTAGCTCAATTTCTCAGTTCCTAACTTGTGAAGGCAATCACACAACTGGAGGGAAGTGGTTCCGTGGCTTGTCCTTTAAATGGCTCCAGACCAATGCGAAGGCCGGAGATATTTGTATTTCCGCTGGAACGTGGAATTGCAGAGCGATTGATTGCACATTTACTGACTGCCCGACAGCATTCTATGCCATAGGGGAGTCTGCGGGCCTCGAGCAGTGCCTAATCAACTACACGACCGGATCTCCAAATGACGCCGTTGCGGTTTACTTGCAAGGACCCCAGGCGTATGTTGTTGGTCCTAGCGAGTATTTACAGGATTCAGTCGCCAGCGGCGGCCCAACAGGCTGTACGGCGATTGCGCTTGGCGGTGGCGGCGGCGCGGGAAACCTAGTACACGGTGTCATCTCGACTATTCATCTTTCCAATTGGTCCTATGCGATCAATTACAATGTCAATCCCGGGGTCAACGGAACCCACATAACCAATGTTCAAGCGCAGGCGTATGCTACTTGCGTTAATATGCAACCTCCTTCAGTGAGCAACAATCAAATCAACGGTGAAAAATATACAGGTTGCACCTTCGAGAAAGCGCCCAATTCGGTCATGTCGACGGCAATCGTGTTCATCGACACAAACGGAGGGGGTAATAATACCATCAACGATATCGAATTTACCGATTGCTCGGTATATTCGCAAGCAGGGTTCCCAGCAGGTGGGTATTGCTATCAGATCTCATCGGGAAGCAACATACGCATCATCGGTGGCACGGCTTCGAACGCCGGGAATGGCTTAGTGACGGCCGGAATAGCCATTACAACTACAGCGATCAGTGGAGGGCCCCCGGGACCGGGCAGAATCACAGTACTGGGAGTTGATCTCAACTCATCGTATCCGCAGACTGGCGGCGGTCCAAGCGCCTACGCTTTATTTGTTTCTGCCAATCTTCAGGACGTTGTTACGATAGATAATTGCAGGATGACCAATTACTCGGCCAGCCCGATTTATATCACCGGTACGGTTAACAACTACCTATACATACGCAATTGCGAAGGCTACAACGACCGGAATACTAGCATTTTGTCCGGCACCTCTAGTCTTCCCATTACGAGTCCGGTAAGCGCTGCAACTGCTAGCAGCCTAACAGGAGGTACGGATTATTATGGACCGTCATTAGTCGTATTCACGAACAACGCCAGTAGCAATACGTTTACAATTAACGGTACGATTTCGCAAACGGTTCCGGCCCATGGGTTTGTTACGTTATACCTTGCTTCGCCTTACGATACCATCCAGTTTGGGCACACACTCTCCGCGTTTTCGTGGATTGGTAAGTAGGTCTACCGTATGACGATCGGGCGGCAAGCGCGGCGCGCCACTGTACGTTATTAACGAGCTTGAGACCCATCTTGGCGGCCTTGCGTTTTCTAGAGAGGGAGGACCACAAATGGAGGCTTTTCAATTGCGCAATCGCGTTTTAGGTTTTGTCACTTTGGTATCTGCAGTAGTCCTTTTGTCGGGCTGCGCCGGGTCGGCGAATCCAGTCGCAGGTGCCCGGGCGTACGAAAATCCGGGAGCCAGCCCACGAGTCTCCAGTTCTCTGGAACGGCACAGTTCTTCTGGAGACCTGCTATATACGTCTAGCACAAGTGGGAGCGTTTATATCTATTCGTATCCTCAAGGAAAGCGCGTCGGAGAGTTGACGGGCTTTAACGGTGGAGCAGGAATGTGCACCGATCCGACTGGCGATGTGTTCATACCTTCAATTACGAACAGCTCGACAGGGGCCAGCACGATATATGAATACGCACACGGAGGAACACAGCCGATCGCGGAGTTAAGCGATACAGGTACTGCATTCGGTTGCTCGGTTGATCCGCTGACCGGCAATCTCGCAGTAGCAAACATCTACGACACCACGAACCCCTACAGTATTCGGAACGGCTCCGTCGCGGTATACGCAGCAGCGCAAGGGAGTCCAAATCTGTACTATAGCTCAAGTCTTGGGATCGAGCTGTGCGGGTATGACAATAAGGGGAATCTCTATCTCTCCGTCTTTAACGGGCAGCAAAATACTGCACAGCTTGCACGCCTGGCCAAAGGCGGTGACTCAATTAGTCTTATGACGCTCAACGTTACTATCGACACCGATCCCGAGTACTTTACGCCCTTCGTTCAATGGGACGGCAAACATGTGACTATATCGTCATACAAGGGCTTCGGATCACCAGTCCTTGTCTATCAGCTTGCCGTTTCTGGTAATCAAGCGACGGCGGTTGGCACGACGAACTTAGACAGCAAAAAGAACCATCATGCCGGACAAAGCTGGATACAAGGTAACAAATTTATTGGTATCGCCCTGGTCAAGTCCGCCAGCAACGTTGCCTTGTGGAGTTATCCTAAGGGCGGAAGCCCCACGAGCCAGATTAAGAAGGTTATTGAGCGAAACATTGGCAGTCTTGATGGCGTGGTAGTCTCGCGGGGCTCAACGCACTAAAGAAGCGTTGCCGTTAACGCTCGAAACGATTGATGAAGCCCCGCTTCATTTTGCTCCGCGCTTCCGGTTTTGTTCTGAAAAGGAGGTTTAGAGGTGTCTGACTCGGCCGAGCGGCGCGCGCGCCGAAAAGTGCTAGCCGAAGCTTATAATAGTCTTCCGTCGCGCGAAACCTTACAAGCTGCCACTGAGCTTGAACGCGCGAAGATGCAACGGGCGAGTCAAAATGAGCAGATGGCTTTGCAGAAAGGCTCGCTCGCAGTCGCCGTGCTTTCACAAATACCCCGAGACAATGAGGAGAACAAGCCGATTTTCGGCGAGGCTCGGAGCCTACTTCACGAGATCCTCAAGAGAGGGCTCGAACAGCTGCAAGCCCCTGAGGAAGAGGAAGATGAAGAGGACGTGGGAGGACGTTTAGGCGAGGGCTGACCGTGAACTGCCTGCTCCATTCCCATTGCCCTCGCGCCCTGCGGCAGAATCGTCCCGGGGCTGGTCGCGTCGGATGCAACGGCTTGTCCAGGTCCCCTGGAACCCTTATGGTTAGTTCAAGCTGGTCGCAAAGGCAGAGTTGTCGGCCGTAGCGTGATTCGCACGCTGGTCGCGTCGGCTACGGTGTCTAGCCCCAGCGGGGGTCAAATCCACTGGCCTGCAGTTCTCGCGAGGGTCTGGCTGTACGTCGACGAGACCATTGAAGACATCCCATTCATGTGCTGCCTCCACCTATCTGCCAAATTTTGCCAGATATGTGGAAATGCTCGAGATAAGGGGACATCTGTAATCACGCGTCACGGGGAACGGCGAAAGGTACAGGAAATGCTACGGCCAAGCTGCTTTGGGGGCATAGGGGAAGGGCCCCGAAACAGCCTCCCCTGTCTCGCGATCGCGGATCCGCCGGCCCTCGCAAAAAGCCCCGTAAAATAAGGCCTTTTCACGCATCAGCCGATCGCGGGCCCTAGCGCGGCGCCTCGTGCAAACTTTGCAACGCCGTTTGCAAATCGCACGGCGCGTCGAAAACGCCATATGGCGCAAGGTTTTTTTGTGCTAGCCCCCGTGATCCAAGGTTATGCAACGCATCAGGTGATCTCGCGGTCGCAAAGTCGTCCAGAGGGGATACTGGTTGCTCGTGCCTAGACCGTAGAAAAGTCTTAGAGGTCGATCTCCTCCGTGAGAACGTCGACTCGGATCTCGGCGACCGCGAGGATGTCGCTGAGGCTCGGTGGGGATAAACGGTGCGTTAGTTGCAGGGCCGACAAGAGCTTCTCGCCGTTGACGTGCAGCCCCGAGTTATGCCGCGGATAGCTGGAGCGGTAGTCTGATTTGTAGCCCACGAGCGAACTCCTCGGGAGCTCGGTTTCCAAGGGCTTGATGTGGTCGATCGGTGTTGTA
>Ga0070766_10000337_pt1 | contig 19952 bp, 13 predicted proteins | sample HubBroMetageWFT6_FD_69782 | JGI IMG/M metagenome (GOLD analysis project Ga0070766, IMG submission 69782) | Warmed and freeze-thawed soil microbial communities from the Hubbard Brook experimental Forest, New Hampshire - Hubbard Brook CCASE Soil... | ecosystem: Environmental > Terrestrial > Soil...
CAGCGTCACCTGGCGTGCCGTCATCCCTCCGGATACGGGAACAACGGTTGCACCGAGCTCGATCGCGCCCTGATGGATGCCGAGTCCCCCGGTGAACAGCCCGTAGCCGTACGCATTGTGGACGATGCTCGCGGGGGTCGCCCCGGCCGCAGCGAGGGCCCTCGCGCACATCCGGGCCCAGAGCTTCAGGTCGCGCCGGGTGTAGGCGACCAGGGTCGGGCGGCCCCCCGTGCCGCTGGACCCGTGGACGGCGACGACCTCCTCGCGCGGGACCGCCAGCAGGCCGAACGGGTAGGCGTCCCACAGATCCTGCTTGGTCACGCCCGGCAGCCGGTGGAGGGTCGCGAGGTTGACGTCGGCCCCGGCCGATACGCCGGTCTCCTTCAGCCGGGCGGCCTGCAGGCCCCCGAGGCCGATGAGCCGGTCGATCATCGCCCGCAGCCGCTCCAGCTGGAGGCCGGTCAGCTGTTCTGCGGGCATGGCCTCGGCTTCGGGCTCGAACATCGCCGATGCTGCCTGACGCGACATGTCGCTTCCTCTGTGCTCGGGCGCCTACCATAAACGCTATGACCACTGTGCCCGAACGCTCCCGGATCCGTCTGCCGGGTATTAGCTCTCGTGCTTACGAGCACCCCGCCGACCGGACAGCGCTCGTCGCTCTGCGCAAGCTCACCGGCTTCGACGTCATCCTGAAGAACCTCGCGGGGCTGTTCAACGACCGGGCGCTGCGGCTGATGTTCCTGGCGAGCGCGGTCCGCTGCTCGCCGGAGCAGTTCCCCGACCTCTACCAGTCCATGCTGGACGGCTGCTACATCCTCGACCTGCCGACGGTGCCCGAGCTCTACGTGACCCAGGACCCTGAGGTCAACGCGATGGCCCTCGGGACCAGCAAGCCGTTCATCGTCTTGACCAGCGGGATCGTCGAGCTGATGGACCCGGAGGAGATCCGGTTCGTCATCGGCCACGAGCTCGGGCACGTGCTGTCCGGCCACAGCGTGTACCGGACGATGCTGTACTACCTGGTGAGTCTGGCCCAGCGTCTGGCCCTCGTGCCGTTCGCCTGGTTCGGGCTCAAGGCGGTCATCTGGGGCCTGGAGGAGTGGTTCCGCAAGTCCGAGCTCACCTGCGACCGGGCCGGCCTGCTGGGGACCCAGGACGTCGAGGCTGCCCGCCGCTCGCTGATGAAGCTGGCCGGCGGCCGGCACCTGGCCGAGCTCAGCCACGACGAGTTCCACAAGCAGGCGCAGGAGTACGACGCGGTGCCTGACGTCCGGGACAGCCTGCTGAAGCTGCTGCAGCTGCAGGGGACGACCCACCCGTTCGCGGTGATCAGGTTCGCCGAGCTCGACCGCTGGGCCGAGGAGGGCGAGTACCGCGACATCCTGGCCGGACGCTATCCGCGCCGGGAGGACGACTCCGACGCCTCGGTGGGCGACGAGTTCAAGTCGGCGGCCAAGTCCTACCAGGACTCGTGGAACCGGAGCGCGGATCCGCTGATCGGCGCCGTGCGCGGAGTGGCCAACGGGGCGATGGACGCCATGTCCGGGGTGTTCAACCGCTTCGGCGGCGGCGGCCGCCCGGACGACGACGACTCCTCCGACGACGAGTAACGGGCGCGCGCCGGGCCGCCTCGCCCGCGCCCGCCCACACCGGCCGGCGCGGGCACCCGGCCCCACAGGCCACTGTCGCCCCGCGCGTCACACCACCCCCGGCCCGCGGCGGCGACCTCATGATCACGCGGGTTTTGTCACCGGATCAGTGACAAACTCGGCGTGATCATGAGGTCGACCGCTTATCCACAATTCCGTTTGCTAGGCCGCGCCCGCCACGGGCACCGTGAGCCCATGTTCTACGGCGTTCCAAGCAACTTGCGCGACGTGGCCGACGTTCAGCGCGGCGTCCTCAGCGCAGCCCAGCTCGCCGAGGCGGGACTCTCCAGAAACGGGCTGACCAGCCGTGTTCGGGCTGGGCACTGGCAGCGGCTGTACCGAGGGGTTTATGCGACCTTCTCGGGCGAGCTCGGCCGGGAGGCCCAATTGTGGGCTGCGGTGCTGGCCTGCGGGCCCGGCGCGATGCTCAGTCACCAGACGGCCGCGGAAGTTGCGGGGCTGATCGACAATCCGACCGAACTGATCCACGTAACCGTGCCAACCGCTCGTGAGCTGGTGCGCCGGGCCGGCATCGTGGTGCATCGCTCGGCGCGGGCGGGCGAGGCGCGGCATCCGGTGCACCTGCCACCGCAGACGCGCGTCGAGGAGACCGTCCTCGACCTGGTGGGCGTGGCGCGGACGGTGGATGAGGCCGTCAACTGGCTGACCCGCGGAGTCGGCCGCCGCGTCACGACGCCGGACAAGTTGCGTCAGGCGCTTGAGCTGCGCGCGAAGATACGCTGGCGCCCACTGCTGACCGAGTTGCTCAGCCCCGACGCCGAGGGCATCTTGTCGGTCCTGGAGTATCGCTACCACCACAACGTCGAGCGACCCCACGGGCTGCCGAGCGGGTCACGTCAGACCCACTTCCGTCTCAACAGCCGCAGCGGATACCGCGACCGGGTCTACGACGCGTACGGAACCGTGATCGAGCTCGACGGACGCGTTGCTCACCCGGGCGACGAGCGCTGGCGCGACATCCGCCGGGACAACGCGGCCACCGGCACCGGACTTGCGACGTTGCGCTACGGGTGGCTCGACGTGACCGAGCACGCATGCCTCGTGGCCGCCGAGGTCCTCCAGGCGCTCGTGACCCGCGGCTACACGGGCGGCAGTCCCTGCTCGCCCGGCTGCCCCGCCGGCGAGGTGATCCGGCGCGGCCGGCCGGCGGCCTAGCTGGAGCTAGTGACGCAGGCCAGCGGGCTCAGGCGGCGAAGCACGTCCGGCACCGCCCCGGTATGAACGACGCCAACCTGCTGAGTCGCCCTCGTCAGCGCGACGTACAGGTCGTTCAGCCCGCGGGGCGACTCGGCGAGGATAAGGCCCGGCTCGGCGATCAGCACGCAGTCGAACTCCAGGCCCTTGGCCTGCTTCACCGTCAGCACGACTACCGGGCTGGTCAGGTCTGCATCGGCACCAAGCGCGGTACCGGGCAGCGCGGCGCTGACAGCCGCACCGAGCGAACCGACCTCCGCCTCGGGCACGATCACGGCAAGCTTGCCATCACCGGCCTGCTCCGACAGCCTGATGGCCGCCCGCGCGACAGTCTCAGCGAGGGCGTCCGGACTTGCCTCGAGGCGCCACGGCTCGTGCCCGGAGTCCCGCACCGAGCGCGGCGGCTTCATGGCCGGGTCGATGGCCGCGAGCACGTCCGCCGCTACCGTCATGATCTCGGCCGGCGTGCGGTAATTGACCGTCAGCGGGGCCAGCCGCCACCGGTCCCCGAGGTAGGGAGCAAGAGCGTCACCCCAGGACGCCGGGCCGGACAGGTCGCCGGTCTGCGCGAGGTCGCCGACGATCGTCAGCGACCTGGCCGGGCACCGGCGCATGATCATCCGCCAGGCCATCGGCGACAGCTCCTGGGCCTCGTCCACGATCACGTGCCCGTAGGCCCAGGTGCGGTCGGCCGCCGCCCGCTCGGCCGCCGTCAGGTTCTCGTCGTCCTCGAAGCGCTCGGCGAGCCTGCTCGCGTCGACGATATCGGCGCCCATCAGGATCTCCGGGTCGTCCTCGTCGTCGCGGCCGATGATGTCGAGCACACCCTGGGCGTAGGCCTCCTGCAGCCGCCGGCGCCGGTCCTTCTCGGCCCGCAACGCGCGCTCGTCCTCGCCGAGAAGCTCGGCCGCCTCGTCCAGCAGCGGCACATCGGCGACCGTCCAGTCCTCGGCCTCGCCGGCGTCGCGGAGCAGCGAGTCACGCTCGGCCTGGCTCAGACCGCCGGCGGCGCTCTTCAGCCGCCCGGCATCGGTGAGCAGTTCGCTGAGCAGCTGCTGCGGCGCAAGCGTCGGCCAGAGTCGGGCAATCGCCGACCGGACCGCGGGGTCGTCGCGCAGTTCCTCGCGCAGATCGTCGATGTCTTGCTGGCCGAGCAGGTTGCTGCCGCCAAGCGCGTTGCGGCCAAGCTGGTTCGCCAGCTGCCGGGTCAGCGCGCTGATCATCTCCCTCGCGAACACCGGCGCGGCCAGATTGTGCGGCCGCCTCGACCGCCGGGCCCGCTCGCGAGCCTGCGCGCACATCCGCGGGGTCAGGCTCACCCGCCCGGCGTCGGAGTCGACACGGATCGGCTCGGCCGGCACCTCCTGCCGGTCGCGCACCGCCGCCGCGATCACCTTCGCCATCACGGGGCGGCCCTTGATCGCGGCCACCGCTGCGGGCTCGGCCGCGGTAGCGGTCACGCCCGGCAGGAGGTCGCCAATGGTGGACAGCAGCACGCTGGTCTCACCCAGTGACGGGAGCACCTGGCCGATATAACGAAGGAACGTAGCGTTCGGGCCCACCACGAGCACGCCGCGCTTTTCTAGCTGACGGCGGAATGTGTAGAGCAGGAACGCGCCACGGTGCAGCGCTACTGCCGTCTTGCCGGTTCCCGGCCCGCCCTGCACCACCAGCGCTCCCGGCATCGGCGCCCTGATGATCATGTCCTGCTCGGCCTGGATCGTCTCCACGATGTCGGTCATGGAGCCGGTCCGGCTGGCGTTCAGCGCGGCGAGCAGGGCCGACTCGCCGGTGAGGCCTTCGTGCTTGGTCGGATCGGCGGCGTCGAGGTCGAGCACCTCGTCATCCAGGCTGACCAGCGTCCGCCCGCGGGTCCGCAGGTGGCGGCGAACCCGGACATCGCCGGGGGATGCGGCGGTGGCCAGGTAAAACGGCCGGGCGGCATCGGCCCGCCAGTCCATCAGCAGCTGGGCGTAGTCGTCGGATGCGGAGTGAAGCCCGATCCTGCCGACGTACCGAAGCTCGCCGTCGTTGAACTCGAGGCGGCCGAAGCACAGGCCGTTCTCGGCAGCATCAAACTGGGCTAGCTGCTGCCGGTACATGGCGCTGAACGCATCGCGTTCCACGCGCGCCTGCGGGGTGCCGCCGGTCTGGCGCAGTACACCTGCCATCCGATCGCTGGCGCGCTCCCTGAGGTCATCGAGCCTCGCATAAAGCACCGAGATGTAACTCTGCTCGCGCTCCAGTTCCGCGTTTGACAAGCAAACTCCTGTTGTCTAACCGACTCGCCTGTCCGTGCCCCGCGGGCCGAAACCCGCCCCGGTTGCGGGCATATCGGGGTCCCAGTCGAACACCACGGCGTTGTTCTCATCACCGATCAGCACCTCGGCGCCCTGCGTGGCACCGGCCTCGGCCAGCGCCTGCTCAACGCCCAGCTTCGCCAGCCGGTCGGCTAGATAGCCCACGGCCTCGTCGTTGCTGAAGTCGGTCTGCAGGATCCACCGCCTCGGCTTCTCGCCGCGGATCACGAACGTGTTCTCACCGGTGGCGACGACCTCGAAGGCTGGCCCGGCCACTGGCTCCGGCCTGATCACGATCCGCGTCGGCTCCGGCGGCGGCGCCGCGGCCCGCGCGCCGGCGATCACGGCCGCCACGGTGAACGCGAGATCTCGCAGCCCCTCGGTCGTGGCGGCCGACACCCGGCGCACGGTCAGGCCGCGCTGCTCCAGCTCCGGCTCGACCAGGTCGGCGAGCTCGCGGGCGGCAGGCACGTCGATCTTGTTCAGAGCGACGACCCGCGGACGGTCGGCCATCGAGGCGCCGGTCAGCTCCGCGTAGGCGGCCAGCTCGGCCTCCAGCGCATCCAGGTCGCTGATCGGGTCCCGGCCCGGCTCCTCGGTCGCGCAGTCGAGTACGTGCACCAGCACCGTGCAGCGCTCGATATGACGGAGGAAGTCAAGGCCCAGGCCCTTGCCCGCGCTCGCACCGGGGATGAGGCCGGGCACGTCGGCCATCACGAACTGGACGTCTCCCGCCTCCACCACGCCGAGGTTGGGGGTCAGCGTTGTGAAGGGGTAGTTAGCGATCTTCGGCCGCGCCGCGGACATGGCGGCGATCAGCGAGGACTTCCCGGCATTCGGGAAGCCGACCAGCCCCGCGTCGGCGACGGTCTTGAGCTCCAGGACGAGCTCGAGCTCGGTGCCGGGCTCGCCGCGCAGCGCGAAGCCGGGTGCCTTGCGCTTCGTTGACGCCAGGGCGGCGTTGCCCAGGCCGCCGCGGCCGCCTTCGGCCGCCACGTACCTGGTGCCCGCGCCGGTGAGGTCGGCAAGCTGCTCGCCGTCGGACACCTTCACGACGGTGCCCTCGGGTACCCGCAGCACGAGGTCGTCGCCGTCGGCTCCGTTACGGTGCGAGCCCGCCCCGGCCTTGCCGTCACCGGCCGCGCGCACCGGTCGGCGGTGAAAGTCCAGCAGCGTCGAGGTGCCGGGATCGACCTCAATGATCACGTCCCCGCCGCGCCCGCCGTTGCCGCCGTTCGGCCCGCCGAGAGGCTTGAACTTCTCCCGGTGCACGGATGCACAGCCGTTGCCGCCGCCGCCCGCACGTATCCGCACGGTGGCCTGATCCGCGAACTCAGCCACGACTTGCCTCTCCTCCGGTCAGCAAACAGCAGTGCCGCAAACAGCGGTGCGGCAAACAGCAGAGGGCGGACCCTAGGCGGTCCGCCCTCCGAAAGCCCGCTGACCTGGTATACCCAGCCCCAGCTGACGCAGTGCCTAGCTGGCGTCGGCAGCGTCGGCTGGCAGCACGCTGACCGCACGACGGCCGCGGCGCCGGCCAAACTCGACCTTGCCCGCCACCAGGGCGAACAGCGTGTCGTCGCCACCGCGACCCACACCGACGCCGGGGTGGAAGTGGGTGCCGTGCTGGCGGACGATGATCTCGCCCGCGTTGACGACCTGGCCGCCGAACCGCTTGACGCCTAGCCGCTGCGCATTGGAGTCCCGGCCGTTCCGGCTGGAGGACGCGCCCTTCTTGTGTGCCATCTCAGCCCTTCTTCCTTGAGCTGGCGCTGGCCTTGGCAGAACCGATGCTGGTGACGCGCACCTGCGTGTACTTCTGCCGGTGGCCGAGGCGGCGCCGATAGCCGGTCTTGTTCTTATAGTGGATCATGTTGATCTTGGGGCCGCTCGCGGCGCCCACGATCTCAGCCGTCACCTGATAGCCGCCGAGCTCCGCGGGATCGCTGATGACCTTGCCGTCGTCCACGACGAGCAGGGTCGGCAGCGTCACGCTGGTTCCGACGTCCCCAGACAGCTTGTCGACGGTCAGGACGTCATCAACCGACGCCCTCTCCTGCCTGCCGCCGCAGCGCACGATCGCGTACACCGAGAGTTCTCTCCTCTTTGTGCTCGCCCGCCGCGGAGATTCGCGGAAAACCCTTAGCAGGGTTCGAAACGGGCTTGCCTGACGTTGCTCACCATCAGCCGGGCCGCGTGGTCTGCGGGCTCAGGTGCGCCGACCATAAAGCGTATCAGACCGCGCGGGTCCTCAGCTGCTTGCCGATTCACCCTCCCGGCCGCCGGCCTGGACCTCAGCCTGCTGGCGCTCGCCGCCCGAATCTGACCCATCCCCGTTGGCATTTTGCGCCTTCTGGGGGGAACGACGGCTTCGCCCGGACCGCGACCTTCGAGGGCTCGCGTCCGCCTGCTGCTGGTCGTCAGCAACCGGCTCGCCCGTCGGATCGGCGGCTGCCGACTCGGCAGGCCCGCCCGTGGCGGCTGAGCTTGGCGGGCCGCTCGCGCGGCTGGCGCGCGACCTGGAGCTCCGCTTGGCTCCGCCGGCGTTCGCCGCACTGTCCTTGGGCACGCCATTGCCTTCGGCCGGGTCAGCGTCAGACCCGTCGGCGCCGGGGCCGTCGGCAGCGACCCTGGTGGCCCCCTTGCCCTGGCCGGCTCGCGCGGCCGTGCTCCGAGCGACCTGCGCAGGCCCGTTCCGGCCGCGGCCGTTTTCCTTGGTGTGGCCGTCGCCATCCCGGCCGCGCGCTGGCGTGTGGTCAACCGGCTCCATCGAGGTGATCACGCCACGGCCGTTGCAGTGCTCGCACGACACGGAGAACGCCTCGAGCAGCCCCGAGCCGACCCGCTTGCGGGTCATCTGCACGAGGCCGAGCGAGGTCACCTCGGCGACCTGGTGCTTGGTCCGGTCCCTGGCCAGGCACTCAAGCAGCCGGCGCAGCACCAGCTCGCGGTTGCTCTCCAGCACCATGTCGATGAAGTCGATGACGATGATGCCGCCGAGGTCGCGCAGCCGCAGCTGCCTGACGATCTCCTCGGCCGCCTCCAGGTTGTTCCTGGTGACGGTCTGCTCGAGGTTCCCGCCCTGCCCGGTGAACTTGCCGGTGTTGACGTCGATGACGGTCATCGCCTCGGTGTGGTCGATGACCAGCGAGCCGCCGCTGGGCAGCCAGACCTTGCGCTCAAGCGCCTTGGCCAGCTGCTCGTCGATGCGGTAGGCCCCGAACACGTCCTTGTCGTCTTCCCAGCGCTGCATCCGGTCGGCCAGGTGCGGGGCGACGTAGCGGACGTACTCGTCGACCAGGTCCCACTCGGTCTCGCTGGCGATGACCAGGCTGGTGAAGTCCTCGTTGAAGATGTCCCTGACCACCCGCAGCGTCAGGTCGGGCTCGCTGTAGAGCAGGTCCGGGGCGCTGGCGGTCTTGGCCTTCTTCTCGATCGCCTCCCACTGCGCGGACAGGCGGGCCACGTCGCGGGCCAGCTCCTCCTCCGAGGCACCCTCGGCGGCGGTCCGGACGATGACCCCGGCGTTCTCCGGCATGACCTGCTTGAGAATCTGCTTCAGCCGGGTGCGCTCGGTGTCGGGCAGCTTGCGGCTGATCCCGGTCATGCTCGCGCCGGGCACGTACACGAGGTACCGGCCCGGCAGGCTGACCTGGCTGGTCAGCCGCGCGCCCTTGTGCCCGATCGGGTCCTTGGTGACCTGCACCAGGATCGACTGGCCGGACTTCAGGGCGGACTCGATGCGCTTGGACTCGCCCTCAAGGCCGCTGGCGTCGAAGTTGACCTCGCCGGCGTACAGGACCGCGTTCCTGCCCTTGCCGATGTCGACGAACGCGGCCTCCATCGAGGGCAGGACGTTCTGCACCTTGCCGAGGTAGACGTTGCCGACGTAGGACTGATGGCTGGCCTTGTCGACGTAATGCTCGACCAGCACGCCGTCCTCGAGCACGGCGATCTGCGTCCGGTCGCCGTGCTGGCGCACCACCATGACCCGCTCGACGGCCTCGCGCCGGGCCAGGAATTCCGACTCGGTGATGATCGGCGGGCGGCGCCGGCCGGACTCGCGGCCCTCGCGCCGGCGCTGTCGCTTGGCCTCGAGCCGCGTCGAGCCCTTGACGGACCGGACATCGGTGTCGGCCGCCGAGCGCGGCGACCGGACGTGGACCACGGTGTTCGGCGGATCGTCGGCCGAGCCGTCACCGGCCTGACCGTCGCCCTCGCCGCCCGTGCCGCTCCGGCGCCGGCGTCGCCGGCGCCGAGCGCTGGCCGTCGACTCGTCCGCATCGTCGTCGTCTGACTCACCATCGGCCGCCACGGAAGCCTGCTTGGAGGCCGGCTCGGCCGCGGCTGCCACCTCGGCGCCGTCCGTCCCCTCGCCGCCGCCCTTACCGCGCCCACGGCCACCGCGCCGGCGCCGTTTGCTGGCGGCCGTGCCGCCCGCGGTCTCGTCCTTCTCAGAATCGGCGCTGTCCTCGCCTTCGGCTTGGGCAGCGGCCGCCGGCTGCGGGCGCTCCGGCCGACTGGCCGCCGGGCGCGCCGGAGCGATCTCAGGCGGCTGGAAGATCACAAGCGGGGGCTGGAACGCGACCTGCGGGGGTGCTTGTCGTCCATCCGGCGCAGGCGGTTCAGACGAAACCGGCCGCTCTGACTCGGAGCCGCCGGCCGGACCGTGCTCCTCGGGGCCGGCCGGGGTGTCATCGCCGTCGGCGCGCGCCTTCGTGGTGCGCGACCTTGACGTCCTGGTGCGGCTGGACGTCTGCCTGGCGGCCTTCGCGGGCTGCTTCTCGCCATCCTCGCCGGGCTGGGCCGGGTCCGCGGCGCCGGCGGCGGTGCCGCCGGTGTCGGACGCGGCGGCAGCTGCCGAAGTGGCAGCCGCGTGCTGGGCCGGTTCGCCGGCGGCCGACGTGGCCGCCGGCTGTGTCCGGGCCGACCGTGTCCTGGTCGGCGCTTTTTCGGCCCGCGGCGTCTCGGCCGGATCTCCGGCCGGGGCCGGAGCCGGTTCATGAGCTGGTTGTGCGGCAGGCTCTGTGCTGGGCGGGCCGGCAGGCCGCGTTACCGCACGACGAGCCCGGCGCAGCAACCCGCGCCCCTGGCTCTCGTTCTGGTCCGCAACCTCGTTCCGGCCATCACCAGATTCGTTGTCCTGTCGCTCGATCTCGAGCATTCGGGCGATCTCTCCCGTCAGGCTCCCGGGCGCAGCCGACCTCGCTGGGTCGCTCCGCGCCGCGCGGGAGCTGTCCATACGCGCTCACCGGAGCGGCATACGCCATGCTGGCGTCCCCCTTCTCCGGGCGCGTTGCCAATACCTGTCCCTGTGCGGCGCCCCGCCGGCTAGGCCGGGGCCCCTCCGCCGCGGTGTTAGCTACGCCAGTGCTGGCTACAGCACTGCTAACTCCAGCCGGGCTGGCCTGCGCTGGGTCGGCCGGGGTCAAAGGCCATGACTGGCCGACCGAGCCGACCGTCGTATCCAGGCCAGCCGCGCTAGCACCTGCGGCGGCAGCGTTACTGCTGAGCGGACCCTGTGCCAAGCGCGTCACCCGTGGGGGCGACGACGGCTCAAGGCCCGACAAGTGGCGGAGCGCTACCAGGATGTCGTCGGGTCGCACGGCAGGTGTCAAGTGCCGAACAACCATTCGAAGTATCGCACATCCGGACTGTTCCCCGGCGACGGCGCGCTGCTCTAGCTCCAGCGATACCACGCCTTCCCTGGTGTCGAGCCGCCTGACTCCGCTGCTGGTGAGGCGATCGACCTCCGCGTGTTCGGAGGCCAGGAACGCCCGCACCGCCGATGCGGCATCCTGCGGTTGCACACCCGGCAAAACCACCTGCCAAACCGAGGCCTCCAACCGCGGCGCCGCCCTTACGGCGGCCAGGTCAGCGGCCTCGATCACGTCAATTCCATCCGGAAGCGCGGCGTCGAGCCTGCTCCGGACCTCATCTGGGTCCAGGGCTGCGGTGAGCGCGATTTCCAGGTATTCAGCCTCGCTGGCTGCGCCGGTCGGCGCTCCACCCTGGTAGGAAATCTTGGGATGCGGTGAGAATCCGGCCGAGTACGCGACCGGCAGTCCAGCCCGCCGTACTCCCCGTTCAACTGCACGCGCGATGTCCCTGTGGCTCGCGAAACGCATCCTGCCGTGTTTAGCGTACCTGATCACGAGCCGTTGCACCGCTGGCGGTGGCGGCGGGGTCGAAGGCTGCTGACGGCCCATGTCAGTGCCCATCCGTCGCGGCCGGGCCGGCGACGCTGATGGGCAGCATCCGGCGCCCGGTCGGGCCGACCTGAGTCTCGGTACCCAGCGCCGAGCACGCCCCGCACTCGAAGCACGGCGTCCAGCGGCAGTCCTCGACCTCCGCGGCGCCATCGGGATCGATCGCCGCCAGCCAGTCCTGCCAGAGCCAGTCGCGCTCAAGGCCGGCGTCCAGGTGATCCCAGGGCAGCACTTCGTCGTAGGCCCGTTCCCTGGTCGTGTACCAGGCCAGGTCGACGCCGTCCGCAGCCAGCGCCGAGGCGGCACACCGCTCCCAGCGCTCGTAAGAGAACGACTCGCTCCACCCGTCGAACCGGGCCCCGTCCTCCCAGGCGGCCCGGATCACGCCGGCGACCCGGCGGTCACCGCGCGACAGCAGGCCCTCGACGATCGACGGCCTGCCGTCGTGGTAGCGGAACCCGATCGCCTTGGCGTACGCGCGGTCGGATCGCATGGCCGCGCCAAGCGCGCGCAGCCGGGCATCGACGGTCTCGTGGTCGCACTGGGCGGCCCACTGGAAGGGCGTGTGCGGCTTGGGCACGAACCCGCCGATCGACACCGTGCACCGGATGTCGCGGCGGCCGCTCGCAGCCCGTCCCGCCTCGATCACGCGGCGGGCCACGCGCGCGATCGCCAGCACGTCGTCGTCGGTCTCGGTCGGCAGGCCGCACATGAAGTACAGCTTGACCTGCCGCCAGCCGCTGGCATAGGCGGTGGTCACGGTCTTGATCAGGTCGTCCTCGGTGACCATCTTGTTGATCACCTTGCGGATCCGGTCCGTACCGCCCTCGGGGGCGAACGTCAGGCCCGACCGGCGGCCGTTGCGGCTCAGCTCGTCGGCCAGCGTCACGTTGAACGCGTCCACCCGCGTCGACGGCAGCGACAGGCCGGTGCTGGTGCCCTCGTACCGGTCGGCCAGATCGACCGCGATCTCGTTGATCTCACTGTGGTCGGCACTCGACAGCGACAGCAGCCCGACCTCGGTGAACCCGCTCGCGGCCAGGCCGGTCTGGACCATGGCCCCGATCGTCTCGATCGAGCGCTCCCGCACCGGCCGGGTGATCATGCCGGCCTGACAGAACCGGCAGCCGCGGGTGCAGCCGCGGAAGATCTCGACGCTGAACCGCTCGTGCACGGTCTCGGCCAGCGGCACCAGCGGCTTGGCCGGGTACTGCCAGGAGTCCAGGTCCATGACCGTGTGCTTGGCGACCGACCACGGCACGCCGGGGCGATTCGGCGCCACCCGCTCGATCTCACCGCTCGGCCGGTAGGAGACGTCATAGAACCGCGGTACGTACACCCCGCCTGCGGAGGCGAGGCGCAGCAGCAGGCCATCTCGCCCGTCGGGGCGCCCGGCGGCCTTCCACTCCCTGACCAGGGCGGTGATGCGGAGGACGGCCTCCTCGCCATCGCCCAGCACGGCCCCGTCGACGAACTCGGCGATCGGCTCGGGATTGAACGCGGCGTGGCCGCCGGCGAGCACGACCGGATCGTCCGGCCCGCGGTCGGCCGCCGAGAGCGGAATCTGCGCCAGGTCGAGGGCGGTCAGCAGGTTGGTATAGCCAAGTTCGGTGGCGAAGCTCACACCCAGCAGGTCAAACGCCCGCACCGGCCGGTGCCCGTCCACGGTGAACTGCGGCACCTCGTGCGCGCGCATGAGCGCTTCCAGGTCCTGCCAGACGCTGTACGTTCGCTCGGCGAGTACGCCGTCCCGCTCGTTCAGCACCTCGTACAGGATCTGGAGGCCCTGGTTCGGGAGACCCACCTCGTAGGCGTCGGGATACATGAGTGCCCAGCGCACGTCGCAGGACTCCCAGTCCTTCACGACGGAGTTCAGCTCACCGCCGACATACTGGATTGGCTTGCGGACCAGTGGGAGCAGCGGCTCGAGCAGGGGGTATACCGACTGCACAGGCACGGTTACAGCGTACCGAGAGCCGCCAGTGCTGGCGCTGGCGGTACCGCGCTGCCCGGATACCCCCATATTCACTGGCAATCCGGGCAGCTGCGCGGCCCGGTTAGCGTCCGACCCGGGCGGAGCCGTTCCAGCGCAGGATCAGCGCATCGCCAACCGTCCGGGTAAAACCCGGCAATCCGGCAGGTAAAGTCTCACCCCACAACGGCGCTCGGGCCTCGGTCGGGGTAGCAGCGGACGCGGAGGCGACAGTGCATATTGACCCCTACATCGTGATCGGCAGCGCCGTTGTGGGTCTGCTGGTCGGGCTGACCGGGGCTGGCGGCGGCGCGCTCATGACGCCAATGCTGATCTTGCTGTTCAAGGTCACGCCCCCCGCCGCCATCTCCAGCGACCTGGTGGCAGCGGTCGTGATGCGGCCGGTCGGGGCGGCCGTGCACCTGCGCCAGGGCACGGTGAACCTCAGGCTCGTCGGCTGGATGGCCGCGGGCTCGGTACCGATGGCGTTTGCCGGGGCGTATTTCCTGCACCTGTTCGGGCATACGAAATCGGCGCAGACGCACGTCGAGACCATTCTCGGCGCCGCGCTTCTGGTCGGCGCCGCCGCGATGGTGCTGCGCTGGCTGCTGGACGCCCGCGGCGGCCTGAGCCGCGCCGGGATGATCAGAGACGTCGTCTGCAAGCCCCTGCCGACGCTGCTCATCGGCATGCTCGGCGGTGTGATCGTGGGCATGACGTCCGTCGGCTCCGGCTCGCTCATGATCGTCCTGCTGCTCTTCCTGTACCCGACACTGAGCTCGAGCACGCTGGTCGGCACCGACTTGACCCAGGCCGTCCCGCTGACGGCGGCCGCGGCGCTCGGCGCGCTCGTGTTCGGCACGGTGCAGTTCGGCGTTACGACCTCGATCGTGATCGGCAGCGTCCCGGCCGTCCTGGTCGGCTCGTTCCTGTCATCGCGGGCGCCGGACCGCTACATCCGGCCGGTGATCACGTTCGTCATCTTCGCCTCGGGCCTGAAGTATGTCGGCGTCGGCACGTCGACGCTGGGCTGGGTGCTGTGCATCCTCGTCCTCGGCGCGGCGGTCGGCTGGCTCGCCTGGACCCGGCCCTGGCGCCCGGCCCGGCAGGCCGACGTCGAGCTGTCGGCCGAGATGAAACCGCCCGACCGGACCGGGGCCGAGCCCTGACCCGGCCCGGCCGACCCGGCCGGCCCGGGCGGCCCGGTCGGCCCGGTCGGCCCGCGACTTGACGGGACGGCCGCGGACAAAGCACGGTATGGCCGTGCAGATGACCGATGGGTTCGCGAACGCCGTGGCCGTCTCCATCCCGATCTTCGCGCTCGCCGCCGGAGCTGAGGCGCGCACGATCAGGGACCGGCTCAAACGCACCGACGAGCGCTGGGACCGCGAGTTCGCCGAGTACAGCGCGGAGCACGAACTAGATCCGGGCGGGTCGGCGCAGGCCGTGCTCGACTACTTCCGGAAGCTGCCCAGGCCCTCCGCGCTGCGCACGGCCGAGCGGATCCTGGCCATCGGCGGCGCGGTCGTGTGGCTGGTCGTGTTCATCCTGCTGACGATCGCCGAGCTGATGGCGCTGGCCTGGCTGGCCGACGGCGAGCCAGCCGGGCACGGCGGGCTCGCCACGTTCATCCTCTGGTCCATCGGCCTGGCGATGGTGACGCTGATCATGGCACCGACGCTGTACCTGGCCGTACCGCTCGTCATGCCGCTGGACATGGTCCCGGCGAAGCTCACCAAGACCGTGCTGCCGAAGCTGACCACCGAGAAGGGCCGCGGCTTCGTCAGGCAGTTGTTCAGCGAGCTCGAGGGCGCGATCGACCGGGCCGCCGACCAGGTCGAGTCGCAGGCCGGGAAGGCGGAGGACGCCGAATCAGCCCCACATCATGATCACGGGGACTAACTCAGCCCACGACTGACTTAGTCTCCGTGATCACGTGGTCCCACCTAGGTGAAGACAATCCGCCGCCGATGGACGGCCTGCAGTACGCCAATTGCGATCATGTCGGCGAAAATGGCCGAACCGCCATACGACACGAACGGCAGCGGCAGGCCGGTGACCGGCATGATGCCGACTGTCATCCCGATGTTGATGAACGACTGGACGCCGAACCAGATCGCGATCCCGGCCGCGACCAGCATCCCGAACTGGTCGTCCGCGCGGTAGGCGATGTGCAGGGCGCGGACCAGGACCAGCGCCAGCAGGCCGATGATCACCAGGCAGCCGACAAAGCCGAGCTCCTCCCCTGCCACCGCGAAGATGAAGTCAGTGTGCTGCTCGGGCACGAAGTTCCCGGCCACGAGCTGGCCGTGGAACAGGCCCTGACCGGTCTTGTAACCGGACGCGATCGCGATCTTGGACTGGTACGCGCTGTAGCCGGTCCCGCGGGGGTCGGCGTTCGGATTCAGGAACGAGGTCAGCCGCGACAGCTGGTAGGACTTCAGCAGGTGCAGCTTGACGACCGCGAGGACGCCCACGCCCCCGACGACCGCGAGCAGCCCGAGCCAGCGCAGCCTGATGCCCGAGAGCGCGATGAGCCCGATGAGCAGGGCCACCATCAGCATGGTGACGCCCAGGTCGGGCTCGGCGATCACGAGCAGCAGCGGCACGGCCGCGCAGGCGATCGTGAGGCCGACCGCGCGCAGCCGGGGCCGGGTTTCACCCTGCCGCAGCCCGCTCAGGAACATGGCGCCGACCAGGATGATCGAGATCTTGGCGTACTCCGACGGCTCGATCTGGAAGCCGCCGGGCAGCGTGATCCAGGACTTGGCACCGTTCACGACGCTGCCGAGCGGCGTCAGCACGGCGAGGAGCCCCAGGCACGACACCACGAGGACGATCGGCGAGAGCATCCGAATCTGGCGATAGTCCAGCATGCTCACCCCGGCCAGCAGCACGAGCCCGATGGCGATGTTGAGCAGCTGCTTGACCAGGTAGGTGTGCGGGTCGGAGCCAGCCTGCCGCAGCGTCGGCTCGGTCGCCGCGTACACGAGCACGGTGCCGACCAGGCTCAGCGCCAGAACGGCGAGCACCAGGACCCAGTCCAGCCGGCGCAGGATCGAGTTCCGGGCGAACGCGCGACGCAGCAGATCCGACAGCCGGCCGCGCGAGCTCCGGCCGCGGAAGCCGAGACCCAGCCGGCGGGAGCTGCCGCCGTCGAGCCGGACCGGCGGCAGGCTGCGCAGTGCGGACCCGCCGCGGTAGGCCGAGCCGAGCTTGGTGCTGCCTGAGCTTCGCATCCAGGTCATCGCGGCCGCCTACCTGGTCTTCTTCGCCGGCGGCAGCTGGCCGGAGGTCGACGGCACGATCTGGCCCGCGGTGTTCACGCGCGGCAGGGCGGGAAGCACCCCGCCGGGCAGCGCGGCCTTGTGCCCTTCCAGGCCGTAGATCGCGTCCCAGATCTGCCGGACCGCCGGACCGGAGACGTCGGCGCCGTAACCAGAGTCCGGGATCATCATGACCACGACGTACTTCGGGTTGTTGCAGGGCGCGAACGACGCGAAGTTCGACGTCGAGTTCTTGCCGAACACCTGCGCCGTTCCGGTCTTGCCCGCCACGCACACCTTCCCGAGCGGGAAGCCGCCGAACGTACCGGCGGCCGTACCCGAGGTGATGACGCCCTGCAGCGCGCTGCGGATGTAGGCGAGAGTCGCGCCGGATGCGGGCAGGTGTCCGAGCACCGGCGGGTTGATGTGCTGCACGACCTTGCCGGTCGGGCTCAGCAGCGCCTCGCCGATCCGCGGGCTGTACAGCGTGCCGCCGTTGGCGAGGGCGGCATAGGCCGAGGCCAGCTGCAGCGGCGTGACGGTGACGTAGCCCTGGCCGATGGAGGCGATGATCGCCTGGCCGGGCAGCCAGTAGTTGCCGGTCGTGCAGTCGTCGTACTCGATCTGCTGCACGTACGACCCGTTCTGCCGGCCGTACTTGCACCAGTCCTGGCCGGTGTGGGCGTTGTCCTTCCAGTAGTAATAGAGCCATTCCCTGGTCGGGATGCTGCCGCGGTTCTCGCCGGGGATGTCGATGCCCGTGTTCTTGCCGAACCCCCACTCCAGCTCGGTCTTCATCTCCTTCTGGATCGGGAAGTTCGGGTTGGTGACGATGTTGTCCTGCCGGTTGTCGGTCAGCCAGAGGTCGTAGCCGAAGTTGTAGAAGACCGTGTCGCAGGACAGCACCAGCGCCTGGTGCAGCGACATCATCCCGCCGTTGCCGAAGTCGTTGTTGAAGACGTGCCCGCCGACGTCGGTGGAGGCCGGGCAGTCGTAGTCGGAATACAGCGAGTAGCCATTGTCGACGGCCGCCGTCAGCGTGGTGACCTTCCACGTCGAGCCCGGCGGGTACTCGCCCTGGGTCGCGCGCTCGAGCACCGGCTCGCCGTCGCCGGTACCGAACAGCTGGTTGAACTGCCGCTGGTTGATGCCGTTGGCCCAGATGCTCGGGTTGTAGGTCGGGTAGCTGGCCATCGCCACGATCCGCCCGGTAGTGGTCATCACCACCGCGGCACCGCTGGTCGCACCGGAGTTGCCCTCGGCCTGCGTCCTCTGGATGGCGTCCCGCAGCGCGTTCTCCGTGGCCTCCTGCACCTGCTCATTGATGCTCGTGACCAGGTCGTCCCCGGCTACGGGCTTGGTGTTCTTGATCGTGCTGGTGACCTGGCCGCCGGCGTTGACCGCAACCTCATCCTGCCCGGAGACGCCGCGCAGCTCGCTGTCGTACTGCGCCTCCAGGCCCGCCTGTCCGACCAGGTCGACGCCGGAGAACCCGGTGATCGGGATGTGCAGCTGCTTGACCTCCTGCGCCGTGATCGGCTGCAGGTAGCCCAGCAGCTGCGAGGCATCCTCGGAGATGGGCTCGGCGTAGCTGACCTGCGGCTGCACGTCCGCGGTCACGCCGGGGAATTGCTGCTTGCTCTCCAGTACCTGCACCGCGACCTGCGGCCGGACGTGCTCGGCCACGGGGATCGGCTGGTACGGCGAGCCCGGCCAGCAGGGCGGCTTGACCCCGACCGTGCAGATCCTGACCTTCTCCCTGAGCACCTGATCGGACAGGCCAAGCAGCTTGGCCAGCCGCGCCAGCTCGGCGACGCCGCCGTCGGACTCCTGCCCGACGACGGCCATGTTGACCGAGACAGTCAGCGACGAGGTGTTGGTGACCATGGGCTGCCCGTTGTCGGACACAATCTCGCCGCGCACCGGCGGCTCGACGATGTCCCTGACCCGGTCAGCGTTCGCCAGGGCCGTGTAATAGGAATGCTTGTCGACCTGGACATACCAGAGCCGCACGCACAGGGTGGCCAGCAACGCCATCACCACCACCGCGACGCCGAGCAGCCGGCCCTTCGATGCCGGGATCACCGCAATCCTCCTGTCCGCCTGCCGAGAAGCCAGACGCCGGCCCTGGTGCCGACCCTCTTGCTAGCCAGCCACCGCCCGCCGATCCGGTGCCCGGTCAGGAATCCGAGTACCGAGCGCCTGCCGTGGCCGAAGCGCGGGCGTTTGGGCGGGCGGCCCACCGGAGCTCCGAGGCGCCGTGCCCTGAACCTGGGCGTCGCCGGCCTGATCGAGCGGTGCAGCCCGTGCACCGAACCGAGCAGCCGCCCGTCGCCGCGCCTGCTGGCCGAGAGATGCAGGCTCGGCGTGCCGAGGTGCGCGCGCCTGGCCGACATGATCGCGCGGTGATCAGCCGATCCGCCGATGAGCGAGCCCGTCGCAAGCGCTGGCGAGGCGGCAGCCCGCCGGAACCGCGGCACTGCCTTTCGGCGGGAACGAGGCTGCGCCAGCGACGATGCCGCCCGGAATTTCGGTGTGGCCCGGCGGACGCGGAAGCCCAGGAGAGTCAGCCCGGAACGGTCAAGCAGCAGCTGGGAACCCCCGCCGACCGGCTTCGGGGTGCCGAGCAGCCGCCCGACGCTGCCGTCGCGGCGGCGCGCCCCGAACCGGACCGACACCGGCCGTCCCCCGGCCGGGCGGGTCATCCCCGCGAACTGCCTGGCGGCCGAGCCGCCGGGTACGCCTCCATGAGGCCGGAAGCCGCGGCCGCCGGCGCGCAGGCCCGGATGAAGGCCAGGGTGGCGGCCGACGCCAGTGCCCACCACGCTGGCGACGCTGCCGTCGCCGCGGCGGGCGCCGGAGAACTTCAGGTTCACCGGTGCGGCAGGCAGTCCCGGCCGCGGGCTCAGGCCGGTGACCGCCGATCCGGCTACGCCGTGTCCTGGCCGCAGCCCGTGCGGTGACGGCCCCCGCCGCCTGGCCCCGGTGCGGTCGCCAAGGCCGGACGGGCGGCTGCCGACCCAGCCGTCGTGGGGCCGGCCCGCGGCGTCGGCCAGCCGGGGCTCGTGGGGCTGCGCCTTCCGAGCAGGCTTGCGCGGCCCGTGCATGGCCGTGATGGGGCCCGCGGCCTTATCCATCGCCGCCCGTCTGCTGAACGTGACTGCGCCGGCGAGGAGCGCGAGATAGGCCGCGAACGGGACGAGGATCAGGTCGTAGGCAATTGTGTACGGCAGCACCGCCCGGACCTGCGCGAGGCTGACCTGCGAGGGGTCAAGCGCGAGCGTGATGCCGGCGACCAGCGCCTCGCCGACCGCCACCACCCCGGCCAGCATCAGCACCGT
>Ga0070766_10000339_pt1 | contig 19885 bp, 19 predicted proteins | sample HubBroMetageWFT6_FD_69782 | JGI IMG/M metagenome (GOLD analysis project Ga0070766, IMG submission 69782) | Warmed and freeze-thawed soil microbial communities from the Hubbard Brook experimental Forest, New Hampshire - Hubbard Brook CCASE Soil... | ecosystem: Environmental > Terrestrial > Soil...
CGCAGTTCCATCCGCAAATGCCACGCGCGGCTCGTGCATCCGGTCTGTGCGAGCCCGCTCAAAACTTTTCATGTAACCTTGCGCTACCCTCTTCCACACCATGTCACGCGCATACACGTACGCGCGCTTGCGCATAGCGTGACGTACGGCGGGAGTGTCCAGGAGTTCAACTGTTTTTCGCGCAATGGCAGCAGGGTCCTCGAAAGGAACAAGCGCACCCCGCCCGCCATCTAACAGCTCGATGGCATGCCAGTACGGAGTTGAAATAACCGCTTTGCCTGCACCCAGCGCGAAGGCGAGCGTTCCGGAAACCACCTGCGCCTCATGTCGGTAAGGCGTGACGTAGATGTCCGCGGCGCCAATGCATTCCACCATCTCGGCGGGGCTGACAAACCGGTTATGAAACATAACATTCGACTCCACTCCGAGTTCCTTGGCCAGAGCCTTTAGGGATTCTCGATAGCCATCCCCCTCGCGCCGAAGAATGTGGGGATGCGTCGCTCCAGCAACCATATACACCACGTTCTTGTGCTTCGCCAGAATGTCCGGCAGAGCGTGAATTACGTTTTCGATTCCCTTGTTCGGCGATAGCAGGCCGAACGTGACCAGCACAGCCTTACCCGCCACTCCGAAGTGGTCCTTGTAGAAATTTGGATCCAGGAACGGCAAGTCCGGAACTCCGTGAGGAACCATGTCGATCTTGGAGTCGGGCACTTTGAATATTTCCTGCAGCAGTTGAGCAGACAGTTCGCTCATCACAATTAAGCGGTCCGAGAGCGCAGCGATTTCTTCCATCACCATCCGTTGCTCAGGATTCGGTTCGCGAAGAACCGTATGGAGAGTCGTGATCACTGGCATCTTGAGCCGGCGCAGCAGGCCCAAAATGTGACTGCCCGCCGCGCCACCAAAAATTCCGTACTCGTGCTGCAGACAAACCGTGTCGAAATTTGTGAAATTCAGAAAATCAGCAGCTTGCTCATACGACGAGAAATCGTCCTGCGCAAGAGCCAACCGCACACGAGGCGGATACGCGTATCCCGTCTCGGTATCGTTGATCGGCAGGGCGAATAGGCGCGCCGAGCCATACTCCGTGGAAATCGCTTCGCATAGGTCGGTGGTAAACGTGGCAATTCCGCACTGCCGGGGCAGGTAGTTGCCAACCACGGCGATCCGGCTCGGCAGCCCGGCCTTGGATTGCGGTTGCATCATCGCTATGCGCGCTTCACGGGATCCTGTCGACCTCTCAGCAACGAGTTCGAGACTATGTGTCGTAGGAAATGTGTCGATGACGGACATCAATGATCCTGGAATAACTTAAGGCCAGTACGCACGTTGGTTTCTAAAGTGAGTGGCCGTCGGCAAATGTGACTAGGAACGGTAGTGGCATGCCACGGTGTTTTGAGACACTCTCGTGATGTGGCGTTCTCCAAGCCAGTATGCGCTAGTCGTGTCCATCAGAACTGATCAAAACTGACCAGATTGGCATTCCAGTATGCTCTAAACTCCCAGATGTAGCTCTTGGCCGCGCTACATCTGGCCCGAAGGCGTTGCTCGGCGATCACTGCGAGAGAGCCTTTCGATCGCTACTCTTCAAATTCAATTTCGGAGAGCGTCTCTATGCTGGCAGCAGAGCCCGGTCCTAATCGGATGAACATGAAGTTCACAAATGGCGGCAGAACCGTGGTTATCCACCTCGTTCGCGGGCTTCCCCCGAAGCTCAGCAAAGACAAAAAGACCATCACGATCACTTTCGCAGAGCGGGTTGCCATTCGCAGCAAACTCCACAAGGGATAGACCGGTTCTGACTGGATTCGCAGATCCCCCCGACTCGCTTTATCTCGGTGATTGACTATCGATAGGGATAGGACTAGGGTCGAGAGTAGAGCGAATATCGCTTGGTCTCTCGTTCAGGTCCTCTGAGCTAAGTCAGCCTACCTGAGTTTTCCCTCTTAGACTCCCGCCCCCTAGGTTGCGTTCGCCCTCGAGTAAGGAAAATTTTATGGATCCTATCATTCAAGTTGGCACGATCCTGATCGGTGATGAGTCGCCTCGCATGACAGAGGCTCTTGCACTGCAAAGCGACCCATACTTCGAGAACTGGGGCGTCGTTAGGACGCTTAACGCATTTGTTCTCGACGACAAGATTCATGATGCGGGCTGGAATTTCTTTTTCATGGCAACGGAAGTGAAAGCGATGTTTTTCGGCGTCACCGGAGCCGAAAAAGTTAAGAGCGCGTTGAAACGCATCATCGAAAAGGTCAAACCACAAAACTTCAATTGCCTGGAAGTCACCGGAATTGTGGCCAAGAGTTTTCTTGGTGTCCCTTATACCTCGGTTTCCGTACATTCGCGCCACATCCAGCAAAGTTCCCAGCTCGATAGCATCGAAAGCAGGCAGAATGGTCGCCGCGACGCCGCGTGGGCCAAGGCCTAATCAGCGTCCGTGCGCGAACTAATTTTCAGGCGCGGCCTATGGAACGAGCCTTTAAAGATTTGCGTCCCGGAGGGAAACCTGACAATAGCCTGGCGCTTGCGGCGGTGAAGCGGGGCCGGTCCAAGCGCCTCCCCGAGGAGTTTTTCCCATAGCTCGATCCCCTCCAGGAAATGCTATGCGAGTCCGAGAGAAGGAGATGGTCTGCGAGTCCGCCGCCAGCCGCGAAGCGGCGAAAGATTTCCGCCCACGGCGTAAAGCCGTGAGTGGGCTAGTGGGGAACTGAGTAAGCCCGTTGAGGCGAAACAAATGCTATGACACAAGACTTTGGTAGAGACGCTCGCACGCGGTCTCTGGTAGCGATGGACACGATCCAGCATCCAGGATGCTTATGAAAACTGGAAAAGGAAATGCGATCGCCGCCTTAGTCACGTGGTTGGTTTCGCGACTGGTGCTGCATATAGTTGCGCCCTCGTCGTCTTTGTTTAGCCCGGTTTTGAGCACGGCCACGGCGTTCGCGGCTCTATTGCTCTTCTTCTCGCGGGACCTGCTGCGGCCACAATCGGTCTTAGTGACCGGTGGGCATGCAGATCGCGGATGGGAATAGTTTTGAGCAATCCAGACGCTCCCACCCTCGAACAAACGCTGGAATCCGCCGTCATCGTCAGTTGTGCGGATTTGATGACGGATCCAACCTCGGGATTACTGCACTTCGAGTGCGCGTTTGCGCCCGACAACTCGATTGATTATCTGAAACTCTGGTTCTCGGCAACCCGCGGTCAATGGCGCCTCGCTTGTGCCTATTGGACGGCTTCGTCCGCATTTCACGATAAAGGTATTCACTTCGAAAACGGATTCCGATCGGACCGATTCAGCGAGAATCTGGAATTCATCATGCAGCATCAGAACACATTCTCGCCCTCGGTCAACCGGGGCAGAACGAGTTTGCTCAAGATTCAAGAGCCCAGCGTGGCGGAAAGCGAAGCGGCGACTGAGTTGTTGAAGCTGGCCTTCGGTCGCGCAAACGCCATCATAGCTCCGCCGACACTTGGCGATGCAACGCTGGCGATTCCATAGTCTCACCAGGAGTCAGGGATGATGACGCTTGCAGACCGAACCAGCGTGACCCGAGAGATCGACAGTTTGATCGATCAGCAGATTCACACGTTGCATCAGCCCGCCGCAATCTCAGAACCGGAACTCAAAGCTCACCGAGACCGTTCTCAGCGAATTCGATCCTTGTGCCGGAACCTGCGTCCGGAAGGCTCTCCCAACTGGATGAGCGAAGAGCTTGCGGGCGATCTTCTGGTTAAACCCTAATCCGAAAACCAGGATTCGAAGAATGCGCCCGCCGGCTTCTGATCAAACAGTTCTGCTTTCAGTTCTCTGAACTTTCCCGCTCCATCACAACTGCCAAAACATTGTCACTCACCGATTGATTACTTATCCGACGCCCTAAGGCGTCGATCTCGATGGGAATCCGTCCTGGGCTGACCCGTACTGAGTTCACATTTTTCGCCTGCTTTAGCTCCGCAAGTGGGGCACCGCACTGCTAATACTTGTTTCTCTGTCACTTTCATACTTATATTCATGCCGCATTTCTCAGCAGGACGCTGGTCAATTTTGTACACTCTCAAAAAGACAATCACCCACTCGTCCGCATTGTCATGTCAGAGTGCCTCATGACCGCCGACCTGCTCGGTGCCAGCCCACAGAATGTACTGCGGGTTGGAATCTCCGGTAAATGCTACGAGCCCGGCCATCCGTTGAGTGCAGCCGTTCGTCACTCCGTGCAACCAGCCAGCGACGCGATCCTTCACGAATTGCAGCACCCGGGTTTTACTTTCCGGAAAAAAATCTCTCCCGACGAACCCGCTGTTTGTGGAGCGATCACGAATATTCGGTTCCACTCGAAACGCGCGGATAAACAACGAGCGTCGCTCGCAACCCGCTATACGTACCCGCGCCGCTCCCGCGACTATTCCATCCGAAGAGTCACCGCAGGATCGATCCGAATAATTCGCAACGTCGGCAAAAAAATCGCAGCCGTGGCGACAACGGCAATGACGATGGGAACCGCCGTGAGAGTCAGTGGGTCATAGTCTCGGATGCCGTAGAGTTCACTACGCAAAACACGCAGCGCCACGAACGAGAGCGCCAGTCCAGAGATCAGGCCAAAGCCAGTAGCTTTGACACCCGCGGAACCGACGTCGATCATCGCTTGCCCGATGGAAGACCCCAAGGCCATGCGGACGCCAATCTCGCGTGTACGCTGCACGATGAGATTCGAGACCAAGCCGTAGATTCCTACAGCCGACAGCAAAAGCGCCAGTCCCGCCAGTACCGTTAGCAACATCACCTCGACTCTCTGGAAAGTAAGGTTTTCGGCAAGCACGTCTTCGATCGAATGGAAGCCGGAGAACGGCAAGGAGGGATCAACTTCAGAAAGCGCCTTCTGCATCGCAGAAGTGAGCCCCTGTACGGGTCCCGCAGTGCGTACCATCCAACTCGGCTGGAACCAGATATGCGCGAGGTTGATCAGCCCCTGATCCACCTGAGTGGCTGGGATATAGAAAGCGGGCTCGGTCGAGATCGGGGCATTGCCACCCATGCCGGGACGCTTGGCCACGTTCGCGGCAACGCCCACGATCATATAGACGTGCTTTGAGTTCTCAATGTGCCGGCCAATGGGACTCCGTTCATTGAAGAACTCACGCGCAAAGTCCACATTCACCACCGCCACGAACAACGAGGATGGCGTGTCGCTTTCCGCAATCGACCGTCCGGCAAGAATGGGTATTCTCAGTGCGCGAAAGTATTCGGGACTCACGTAGGCAGTGCTTGCGCCCGACTCCTTGCCGGCGAACTTACCGTCCAACAACTTTATGCCATCGTTCAGGCCGCGTTCGTAAGGCACGCTCAATCCGACAGCCGCATTCTCCACGCCCGGAATCTGGCGCATCGCAATAAGACTCCGGTCAATCAGGCCATGAAACGCCGCGGCATCACGATACCGCGCGTCGTCCAGCGACAGCTTGGCAGTCATCACATTAGTAGCATCGAAGCCCGGCGGCAAAGTCTCCAGGTAGACGAGGCTGCGGACCAGCAGTCCTGCCCCCGCGACCAGCACAACGGTCAGAGCGACTTCGCCGCCGATCAATAATTGACGAAGACGGCTCGAGCCTCGGGCGACCGAGTGACTGCTGGTGGCCATAGACGATCGAAGATCGAACCGGCGAGTCTGCAAAGCAGGCAGCGCGCCAAATAGCAGGCTGGTCAGCAGAGAAGTTCCAAAAGTAAATGCCAGAACCCGAAAATCGATTGCGAGTCCACCGAGGGGCATCAAGCCGTCCGGCAAAAATCCCGGTAATGCCGAAAGGATTCCGCGAGCCAACCCCAGCCCAATCGCTGCGCCGATCAATGCCAGCACAAAGGTTTCCCACCAAAGCTGGCGGAGCACATCCCATCGGGTTGCTCCCAGAGCAAGGCGCATCGCGATTTCCGGGGCGCGACGGGCGATGCGAACCAACATCAGTCCGGCGAGGTTCGCGCACGCTATCAGCAAGATGAGGCTGACCGCCAGCATCAGTCCCACGATTGGTCCGCGCATCCCGTTGTCGAGATTGCGGGCGAGTGGCGAAGCATAAAACCAGACGCGGCCTTTATCCTTGCTCGTGACCTCGTCAAACCAAGCTTTGCGCAGCTGCGCTAGTTCGGCGGAGACCTGCTGCCACGATGCTCCCGGAACCAGCCGCAGGATGATCTCGCAATTGTCACCACCGCATTCTCCGCTCTGGTGCGGCTGCAACGGCGTAAAAATGTCTGCAACACCGGTGGGTTGAGCTCGCTTGGGCAGCACCCCAACGACCGTATACGGCTCGCCCTTGACGGTGATTCCCTTTCCCAGCAGATGCGCATCCGCTTGAAAAGCAGATTGCCACAACGCGTAACTTAGGATCACCGCGTTCGGTCCGCCCGACCGGTCCTCCTGCTCCGTAAAACCACGCCCCAGGAAAGGCTGGATTCCCAGGACTTCGAAGTAATGCGCGGAGACTCGCATGTCCTGCACATAATGGACACTGCTCCCAAACTCCCGGCCAGCCTGCAGATTCACGCCACTCGTTCCGCCGAAAGATGCGGCCCGCACTGAAGGAACACCGTCGCGAACCATCTCCCAAGTTTCGCCGTCCTGGCTCGGGTCATCTTCACTATAGAACTGCCCTGACTTCGCAGAGATCCCCTCCCGGTGAAGCACCAGAACCGCAAGATGGTCAGGCTCCGGATACGGCAGCGGGCGCAAAAGAAATCCATTGAGTAAGGTGAAGACAGCCGTGTTCACTCCGACGCCCAGGGCCAGCGTAAGAATGACGGTTAAGCCAAAGCCCGGGTTCTTGTGCAATTGACGCAATGCCAGGCGAAGATCCGGCGTAAACATTGCTACGTACACCCCCTCAGACAGCGTGGAGCATTTCGGTCGCCAGAACGCGTCCGAGCATGTACTTGATAGGAAAGCAGTTAAGCCGAACACGTCCGATCTGCACAGGGATTCAGCGTTCGATGTCGGAATCGGCTGTCCGAGACTGGACAGGAGATGCTCAAGGCCTCAAGTTAGGAACTCGTCAGTAGGCGGCCGATTGAATCCGCTGCTCATCTGACTTCTTGGACCTTTGCGAGCTCTTTCCTACCTGGAGACCTGAATATCCATATAGACATACTGTCCAGGTTCAACCCGCAAGGGAGCCACCGGAAGCCGAGCGTCGACGGTATGGGACGATAGGTCCATCACCATCACTTTCACTTCCTTTCCCGGCGGCAACAGCGCGCGATACGTGCCGTCGACGTCGGAAGAATTAACACGATGTCCATGGCCTTCCCCATCGTAGAAATACAGACCAGCGTTCATGACGGCGCCAGTCTCCGCGTCAATCACTCGTCCTGCGATGACTCCAGCTTTCTCGCCCAGCTTTAGAGTCACCGTTGCGGAAGGATGATCTGCGGTGATCTCAACTTTTGGAGCGTCGGCCTTCGGATCAGCATAGAAGGCGTCGCGCGCATCAGGATACGATTCTTCCTCTTTTCGCGAATAAAGTCTGTAAGCCTCAAACTGGAAGCCTCCGCGAAAATAAAATGCCCCATTCTCGCCCGTCTTCACCGACCGTGGCGCAATGTCATCGAAAGCGAGGCCCTGCGGCACGGCATAGACGGTTGCGCCGGAGACAGGACTTCCGTCCCGATCAATGACCCTGCCCTTGATCTGGCCAGTTAGAAAAGTTGATGTCTGGGAGTAGGCAAGCAGGCTTCCGGCAACCACGAACAGGACGACCAGATGCTTCATAGATCCTCCTAGCTGATTCTTTTGATACTGCGATGCGCGTTCAGGCAGGCGGGTTTCATTGTGGCCTTGCGAACTCGCAGCGCGTTCCAACCCGCATCCGTCCCGCTCGTTCCGGAGGCCGGGAGCCGGGAGCCGGAAGCGTCCTCCCCCGAATCAAGCCCGCACACTATGTTCACTTCCGGACGTTGAACTTCAAGATTGGACAAGATAATGACATCCGTTCCCCATATAGGGAAGTGTTGTAACGTTCGGAACATTAGACTTAGCTTCGAGCAGATTAATGGCTGCGAGTTTGCATCTTCGTTCAGACTGTATCTGTTCTCACAGAATTTTCGGAGGATGGCGCCATGAACACCCTGCTCCAAGATTTGATGTACGCGTTGCGGCAGTTGCACAAGAGTCCGGGTTTCACGGCGGTTGCGGTTGCGACTCTCGCCCTCGGCATCGGCGCCAGCACAGCGATTTTTTCGATTTTCAATGCCACGCTGCTGCGGCCACTCCCTTACAAAGACTCTGACCGGCTGGTGATTCTGTGGTCCACGATTCCCGGGTTGGGATACTCCGGGCCGGGATCACTCACCGATCCAGATTATGTCCAGTGGGAAGAACAGAATCGAGTTTTTGAGCAAATCGCAGCCTATCGGGGGCAGACCTCGAACCTGACCGGCGGTGGCGTTCCCGAACGATTGGCGGGTTCCACGGTTACCGCCAGCCTGTTTCCGTTGCTGGGCGCGGTGCCTGAACTCGGGCGGGAATTTTCGGCTGACGAACAACTGCCCGGTCACGAGAACGTAGTACTCCTCAGTCACCGGTTGTGGGCGCGGAAATTTGCTTCCGACCCAGGCCTCGTGGGCCGACCGATTACGCTGGACGAAAAAAGCTTCATCGTGCTGGGCGTGATGCCCGCAGGTTTCCAGTTTCCCGATGAGGTCGACTTCTGGACTCCATTAGTCCCTTCCAGCGACCGTTCCAATGCGATGGATCAAATCATCGCTCGCCTGAAGCCTGAAGTCAAAATCGAGCGCGCTGAGCAGGACATCACGCTCATCGCGCGTCACTTAAGTCCGGATTCCTCAATACAGCAGAGCTTGGCTTTCCGGAAGACAAAGCGGTTGCGAATGTTCGGCCCGCTCTCATCGTCCTGCTGGCAGCCGTCGGACTGGTTCTGCTGATCGCCTGCGCCAATGTGGCGAATCTTCTTCTGACCAAGGCGGCGGCGCGGCAACGCGAGATCGTGATGCGCAGGGTTCTTGGCGCCAGCCGAATGCGGATCGTCCGCCAAATGCTCACTGAGAGCGTGCTCTTGGCGACTATCGGCGGCGCCGTGGGATGGGGGCTGGCGGTGGTGACCAGGAATCTGCTGGTCCAACTGATGCCGCAAAGCATGGGTCAGCCCGGCATCGCCAACCGAATCGTCACGGCTGAGATGGATTCATGGGTGCTCGGCTTTTCCGTCTTCGCTTCGATTGCTACTGGAATTCTCTTTGGGCTGGCGCCAGCATGGCACAGCTCAAGAGCCGGTACCCATCCTCCCCTGCAGGGATCGGGAACCACCTATACAAGCGGCACCCGATCGCAGCGCTTGCGTAGCGCACTGATCGTAGGCGAATTCGCTGTCACCCTCATGCTGCTGGTTGGCGCCGGTCTGCTGCTGAAGAGTTTTGTGCGGTTGCTGAATGTGGACCCGGGTATCGCGGCGAAAAATGTCGCCATCCTGAATCTCGAACTGCCTGAGACCAGATATTCCACGGACGTCCAAAGAGTGGCTTTTCATGACGCCGTCCTGGACCGGATCAGCGCAATTCCGGGAGTGCACACCGCGGGTACAGTGGGATACGGCCTGCCATTTGGCGGTGGGGGCATCCAGGGGGATTTCACAATACACGGACAGCCGGAACCACCTCCAGGAATCACCGCGAGCAAGCTGGTCGTCAGCCCGAATTATTTTCGAGCTCTGGGTATCGCATTAAGAGACGGTCGGGAGTTCAACGAACGCGACACCGGCAGTTCGGAACCTGTCGTGATTGTGAGCCAGAGTTTCGCGCGGCGTTTCTGGCCTGGACAACCGGCACTCGGGCAGAAGATCAATCCCGGATTCCGCGGAACCGGTTGGTGTTCTGTCGTGGGTGTTGTTGGAGATGTGAAGCAGGAGAGTTTGGCGAGCGATGCGCCACTCACGATTTACATGCCCTACTCACAGGGCCCGTCGTTCTTGCTGACCTTCATGGCGATTGCCGTCCGCACGGATGCCGATCCAAGCTCGATGATCAATGCGGTACGCGGTCAAGTGCAATCGGTTGATCCGGAGATTCCGGTGTTTGGTGCATCCTCGATGGAGAAACTGATCTCGAAATCTGTTTCTGAACCGCGCTTCAATTCCGTCTTGCTGGCTTCGTTTGCCGGGCTGGCTGTGATCCTAGCAGCCGTGGGTATCTACGGCGTGATCGCCTACTCCGTGACTCAACGGACACACGAAATCGGAATTCGCATGGCGCTTGGAGCGGGGCCGCACAGCATGACCACACTGATCGTTGGAGAGGGCGCCGTGCTGGCGCTCAGGGGCATTGCGATTGGCATAGTCGCGTCACTTGTTCTCACACGACTGATCGCAAGTTTTCTTTTTGGGGTAACCGCTACCGACCCCGCAACCTTCTGCGGCGTGTCGCTGCTCTTGACCCTGGTTGCCCTGGCAGGCTGTTACGTTCCGGCGCGCCGCGCGGCCAGGGTCGATCCCATCGTGGCGCTGCGGTACGAATAAATCTCGGCGATCTCGCCTTCTGCAAGCCGCCCTTACTGGACCGTCGGTTCCACATCCTCCGGCGCGCCATGCCGCCGCAACAGTTGCGGCAGATTCTGCGAGAACGCCGACCGCGGCAGCACCATGTCACAACCCACTTCGTGCGCCTTCTGCTTCAGATCTCCCTGCACGTGCGAGAGGAATCCAATAATCGACGTCCCCTTCTTCAGCTTGTTCTTCAGCTTCGGAATCAGGGTCAACGGCTTCACGCTGGCATTATTCAGATCGAAAATAATCAGCGACGGTTTTTCTTCCCCGTTCGCATGCATCTTCTCCATCAGATCTTTGTCGTTCTTCACGAACTCAACCTTCACGTTGAGCTTGCGCGCCGTCTCCTGAATCTTCGCCATAAAGAACAGATCTTCAATAAAGGCAAAAATGCGGGAGTTCGCGTCTCCATTCATCGGCAACGGTTCCGGCTCGGGCTGCGCATACTGCGTCGCGAACCCCGGCCTCTGCCGCCCGCCTTTGTGCCCGTTGTTATTGTTGCCACCGGCCAGTGCCGCCCGATAGCTGTGATCCATCGGCGCGGTATAAATGCCGTCTTTGTTTTCCCGGCTCAAGCCCGGTCCGGGCTTCTGCCCGCGCTGATTATGTGGACGGCGCCCGCGCCGCCTTCTTCTTCCACCGCCGCCGCCGGAGGGTCTTCCTGCTCCACCGCCTTGCCCACCACCGGAGGGTCTTCCTGGTCCTGCGTTCATAGTCCTCTCAAACTGTTTCGCTTTTGTTGCAGAATTTTACAGATGTCACAATCCCCACCCGTCGCAATTCCCCCGCCTTCTGGACGTAGCTCCGCTAAGCCCACACAATCGAATCTACGCAGTTGCGGGTTGCGACTGGACTCACTGTGGAACGAACCCCGACTCCTGAAACGAACTGCTATTCGCAAATGAAAACTTTACTGTCTTTTTCTTAGTATCGATTTTACGTTTATCGGATCCGTAAGGCGCCGCCTCGGATCGGCTGGCGCGGAAGGCCCACGCGGGAACGAGGCCTCTATGAGAACAACTTCATGGTACTCGTCCTTGCCCAACCGCGCAAGGCCCCTCCCGTCCATCTTTTGCACAGGAGGCCATGACCGACCAACTCCGTACGCAGCCGTACACAGATGCACCCGCAACCCTGCCCCTTCGCGCTCCGTTCGAAACTGCTCGAGCCCACTGCTGCGCCTGCCAGTAGTCTTCGGAGACACCTTCCGCATTCCGATGCAAGCTTGCGCTCAACTCCGCGGCCGCCTCCCACTCCCCGCTCTCGTGCCCCAGCATGAGTCTGAAATACCGGACGCAGCTCGCTCGTCTGCCCCAATTAGCGTCGCCTGCGTCGCACGATCCAGAGAAATCTTCTCACAGCGCCTTCGCCATCATGTCATGGATCAGCGACAACCGCCCCCAGTAAGAACAAATCCGATTCCCGGTGCCGCCTTCGCGGAGCCAGCTACTCGCCAAACCGTCCGCGCACCAGCGCCGACAACACCAGGTTGCTGTTTTTTCCTGCCCCGCACCCACAGCCGCCACCAGCCTCACCCCCCGCCGCACGTGCCGCTCTCCACCCGAAGATTGTCAAATTCAGAGGGCGCAGCAGGCGGTAGCACACCGACGCCTCGGCCTTCACCAGCTTCTCCAGTTCGCTCAACCCAGTTCCGGACGCGACGCCTCCTGCAGCATCCCCAGATAATTCATCCGGTTGGTCGGCATGTCATGCGTGCTCATTGTCTCCGGATGCCAAATCCTGAAATGTACCAACCCTGATCCCGCGCCGTCACAAATTCTGCCCGCGTTTCGATTTTCTCCGCCAGCAACCGTTAGATGCATCTCCACCTTAATGCTGTCCGCAATAATGATGTCGGCAATCTCCGCCAGCGCCACGCGCCGGTCGTGCGCCACATAATCGTCCAGCGCGATCGTGTATCCCGCTTCAGACTCCGGCGCGCCGCCCGTCGCACAACACATCCCGTCCCATCCACCGCGACCGGTCCAGCGTTGCCCGCGACGCTTCATCGCCATCTCCGTTGAACGCATTCTCCAGTCCGTCCCGAAACAGCAGTTCGTAGCCAAACACTCTTTCTTCCCGGTCCACGATCGGTTGCCGCGCCACATAGCGCAACGGCTTCACGTCCTTGACCCGCGCCTGGCGCCGTGCCGCATCCTGAAGAAATATTGCCCAGGTTATTCTCTATCGGCAGCAACTCGAAAAGCCTAAACTCATCGGGCATTTCCTCTGTGCCTCTCCGTGGTTAAGATTTTCTGAGCGGATCAACAAATCATTCCGACGTTCGAACCGGCCCATATAGAATAATCCCCGCCATGCCCGATTCACCCCACTCCGTTTCCAATCTCACCACGGCCGGTATCGGCATGCGCCGCCAGTTCGAGATCTACCAACTCGGTTTGTCAGGAAAACAACTCTCTACTCCGATCCCTCTCTCTCACCTCGAAAAGAAAGCCGCCGAGGTTCTCTCACCTCAGGCTTTCGATTACGTTGCCGGCAGCGCCTCCGGCGAACGCACCTCCCGCGCCAACCTCGCCGCTTTCGATCGTTGGCGAATCGTCCCACGCATGTTGCGCGACGTTTCGCAGTGCGACCTCACCGTCGAACTTCTCGGACACACGCTCCCCGCGCCCGTTTTGCTCGGCCCTATCGGCGTGCAAAACATTATTCATCCTGAAGGAGAACTCGCCGTCGCCCGCGCCTCCGCATCGCTCCGCCTGCCGTTCGTCCTCAGCACGGTCTCTTCTTTCCCCATCGAGCAAGTCGCGCAAGCTACAGCGGCCGGACCGCGCTGGTTCCAACTCTATTGGGGGAGAGATCACGAACTCACTTCCAGCTTTTTGCAGCGCACGGAACGATCAGGCTACACCGCGGTCGTCGTCACTCTCGACACCTCCATGCTCGGATGGCGCGAACGCGATCTCCAGCATCCCTATCTTCCTTTCCTCCTCGGTCAGGGACTTGCGAACTACTTCACCGACCCAGTCTTCTGCTCCCGTCTGCCGCAGCCCCCGCTCGCCGATCCCGCCTCCGCCATCCGCCTATGGGCAAGCCTGTTCTCCAACACCGCTCTCACTTGGAGCGATCTCGCCTGGCTTCGCGAGCAGACTCGATTGCCCATTCTGCTGAAAGGAATTCTCCACCCCGACGATGCCCGCCACGCCGTCCATCACGGTGCCGATGCCATCATCGTTTCCAACCACGGAGGCCGCCAGGTCGACGGCGCGATCGCCGCACTCGATGCGCTTCCCGACGTCGTCGCCGCGGTTCAAAACAAAATCCCTATCCTCTTCGATAGTGGAATCCGCTACGGCTCCGACGCCGTCAAGGCGATAGCCCTGGGCGCAAACGCCGTCCTGCTAGGACGTCTTTATATCTGGGGTCTCGCCATCGCCGGCGAGCAAGGCGTGAAAGATGTAGTGCAAAACTTCCTGGCTGACCTCGACCTAACCATGGCTCTGAGCGGCCACCGCTCCATAAAAGAATTGACCCCGTCAATCCTGACCGACGCCTCGTAGGTTTTCCCGAAGACGGCCGCGAAGTTTCCTCGATCCCGACAGCGGCCTCGTTGGCTTTCCGAAGACAGCCGCGCCGCGACGAGAGGGGGAAGCCCGGCACGGGAGTGCCGGGCAGAAGAACGAAAATCCTGCGAGTCCCGCAGGGACGACTCAGGCCTCTCCTACCCGGGAGGGTAGAAGGCCAGGTGCCCCATCTCTCGCTCGTATTTTGCGCGAGAACTGGGGCTTTGACTTATGCCCGTATGTGTCCAGATCTTTGACTTACGGCGACGCTCATATCGATCTTCCCTAAACCCGCTGCAGTCCCCCCAGTCCCGAGAGCGCCTCCACAATCTTCCCCGACCACTGCGCCACCTCATCCTCGCGCAACGTCCGATCCGCCGACTGAAACCGAACCCGCAACAGAACCGAGTATTTTCCCGCAGCAATCGATCCACCGCGGAAAATCTCCACCGGACGAAACTCCCGCAGCTCGCGAATGTCCGACTCAGCCACGGCCTTTCGCATCTCGATAAAAGGAACATCGTCGGGAAACACAAACGAGAAATCCCGCTCCACCGTCGGATATTTCCCCAGCGGCGCAAAGCGCACTGTCCGCAGCCCGCTCCCATACAACTGCTCCAGATCGAACTCCGCCACGAAAACATCCTGCCGCAGCTTCCGTGCCGCCGCCACATCAGGATGAATCTGCCCAAACTGCGCCACGACCGCGCCATTCACTCGCGCCCGCGCCGACCGTCCCGGATGAAAATATTCCGCGGTATGCCTGTCATAACTCACGTAGCCAGCAAACGCCGCCAGCATGTTCTCGACGTCCCCCTTGAATCCGCGAAAGGTTTCGACAGCCGCCGCATGCTCGCCCTTGCTCACGTCGAGAGCGCCGCCTGCAGGCAACCAGGCGCGAACCGCCGCCGCCGTCGCTCCGAGGCATGCGCGCTTCGGTTCCACGCGAGTGTCACCCGACAAACCGTAAACGCTGCCCATCTCAAACAGCCTCGCCTCGGCCACGTCGCGATTCAAATTCCACGCCAGCATATCAAGCATACCCGGCGCCAGCGATGTCCGCATCACTGACGCTTCCTCGCTCAGCGGATTCTCTAGTTCCAGCACCCGGGCCGAATTCGACACTCCGGCTGAAAAAGAGTTCGGCACTTCTCCTGAAGCCGAGTTCGCCGCGCCATCTGAAATCGATTTTGGGTGGCGCAGCGCTTTCAGCGCTGCGGTATCGCCGTCAGCCTCCCTCGCGGCTTCAGCCGCCGAGGTTTCATTCCCCGCCCAGACGGACGACTCAAACCTCTCCGCATCGTCGTGCGAAATAAACGACAGCGACAGAGCCTCGTTGTATCCCAGGGCAAGTGCTCTCTGGCGAAAAGTCGCATCCATCGCAGCGTGCGGCAACTCCACCACTGCGCCGCTATACGCGGGCAGCGTGTTCTCAAACTTGTCATACCCGTGCAGCCGCGCGATCTCTTCGATCACATCGATTTCGCGCTCCACATCCAAACGCCAACTCGGAATATGGACGCGAAACTGCTCATCGTCCTGCCCCTCAGGAATCAGTGCAAAACCAAGCCGCTTCAGCAACCGAAAGATCTGCCCCCAGTCGAGACTCCCGCCCAGAATGCGCCGCACCTCCGCGACACGCAGCACAATCGGAGCCTGATCCATCCTCTTCGAAACGACGTCGATCACGTCGCCAACCAGTTCACCGCCGCCAGACTCCAAAATCATCTTGGCCACGAGATCGCAAGACAGAACCGTCGATTCAAAGTCTGCCCCGCGCTCAAAGCGGTGCGAAGCATCGGTATGCAACCCATGCCGCCGCGACATCTTCCGCACAATCCCCGGATCCCACCAAGCCGACTCGATCGCGACATTCCGAGTCTTCTCCGTAATCATCGTGTCGTACCCGCCCATCACTCCAGCCAATCCAACAGGTTTTTTCGCGTCGCAAACAACCAGATCTTCCGAAGTTAACTTGCGCTCGACGCCATCCAGCGTTTTCAGAATCTCGCCATCCCGAGCCTTCCGAACCACAATCCGCCCGCCCTCGAGCAGATCCATATCGAAAACGTGCGTAGGCTTACCAATCTCCCATAGAACATAATTGGTAGCGTCGACAGCATTCGAAATAGGCCGCTGATCCAGCAGTTGCAACCGGTGCGCGACATTCGCAGGCGAAGCCTGAATGCGAGTCCCCCGAAGAACCCGCGCCGAAAACCGCGGACAAAGCGACGGCTCCTTGACAACAATCGGGAAGGGCGCATCGTGAGAAGACCCGGACGGGAAGGGCACGATTTCAGTCGTGCCCTTAGAAGCAGCAGAAGAAGCAGCTTTAGCCGCTAAGGCTGAAAGCTGCGAGCTGACAGCTGACAGCTGCTTCAGCGCCAAATCATAAATCGCCGCCGCCTCTCGCGCGACGCCGTAGTGATTCATCGCGTCAGGCCGGTTCGTCCCGATCTCCATCTCAAACACAGTATCCGCGCCGGTCCCGCTGATCCCCTCAACCGAGATCCCAACGTTTGTCAAATCCTCAGCCAGCCGCCGGTCATCGACGGAGAGGTCAACAAACTCGCGAATCCATTGTGAAGAGAGTTTCATGACAATCAGCTGTTAGCCTTTAGGCTCCTGCGGTGTCCGGTAAGTAACCGCACTATCGTTCCGCCCCGTTCTTTTTGCCTGTTCATTCCCAATGTGCATAAACGCATTCCACTGGTTCACCCACACACTGACCATCGATCTTCAATTTCGATGAAATGCGAAATGCATATCGCGCATCGGGAGGCTCCATCACGAGAGAGATCCGCCCTGTGATCTCAAGGCAACCGCTCTTGTACGCTTCCCGCCGTTCCGGAGGATCGTCCATGTGGCCGACCCACACCGCAAGTGCGAACGTCACTTTGCGGTGTACATAAGCAACCGCTGAGCGCGCTGCACCTCAGCATCGTGCAGTCCCTGCGGCGGCGTATTCTCCAATTCCTCAAGAGTCATTGGTGATGCCTTGGCTCGAAGCTAGGAGCTGGAAGCTAAAAGCTTTTTACCCAAACTGCCGCAAAAACCTCACATCCCCTTGAAAAAACAACTGAATATCATCCACCCCATACTTCAGTAGAGCCAACCGGTCCACGCCCATGCCAAAGGCAAATCCCGAAACCTTCTTCGGGTCATACCCATTGTCCTTCACAAACTCAAACACATTCGGATCGACCATCCCGCACCCCAGAACCTCAATCCATCCTGTCTGTTTGCAAGGACGGCACGGATCCGCCCCGCGCTTCCCGCTCCCGCCGCAGATGAAGCACGTCACATAAAGTTCCGCGCTAGGCTCCGTAAAGGGAAAGAAGGAAGGCCTGAAATGCGTCTTCACCGACGACCCAAACAGCGCCTTCATGGCATGATCGAGCGTCCCCTTCAAATCCCCAAACGTAATGTTAGTATCGACCGCGAGCCCTTCAATCTGGTGAAACATCGGCGAGTGGCTCGCGTCCGGGGGATCGTTGCGATGCACCGTCCCCGGGATCACAATCCGAATCGGCGGCCGCATTTTCTCCATCGTCCGAATCTGCACTGGAGAGGTGTGAGTGCGCAGCAGCAACCGCTCGCGCTGCGGCTTCTCCTGCTGCCCCGCGATGAACAGAGTATCCTGCGTATCCCGCGCCGGATGGTTCGGAGGAAAGTTTAGCGCCTCGAAATTGTAGTAATCGGTTTCGACAACCGGGCCCTCGGCAACGGAATAACCCAGCTTCTGAAACACATCGACGATCTCACGCCAGGTCCGCATTACCGGATGCTCCGCCCCGATCGGTCGCCGCACCCCGGGCAGAGTGATGTCCACCCGCCCCGCCGCGTCCGTCGCAGCCGAAGCGCCAGCTACGTGCGCACCCTCCACCAGTTCCGGAATCCGCGCCTTCAACTCATTCACGCGAATCCCAGCCTCGCGCTTCGCCTCTTTCGGCGCTCCCTTCAACCACACCTCATTAATCTGTGTGAGAATTCCGTTCTTTCGCGCGAGCCAGCGATCGCGAAACGCCTTGAGCTCCGCATCGCCGCGAACCTCGCCAGCTTCGCTCGCACACGCACCAACGCACTCGCCCACAGCCTTCTCCAAAGCCGAAGTCGAATAATCGGTAAGTTTAGAAACGCTATATGCCACGTTGTTCCGCTTGCAGATGAGTACCGTAGCGATTAACTCTTTGTCATTCCGAGCGAAGTCGAGGAACCTGCCGTTCGCCGCCGTCACGGCAAAGGCCGCTATCGACTCGGCACGGGTGCCTTATCCTAGCCGCGTTCTTTGCGGCTAGGATGGGGATTTTGACTCTTGGCAACAAATTCAAAATCTTGTAAGCGAAGAAGAGCGATGCGACCGAATCGGCTTCTGGGATCTGATAGCTAACAGCTGACAACTTCCTAAGCCAGCGCGCCCTTGGCCTGCGTCACGAGATTGGCAAAGCCCGCCGGATCTTTCACCGCCAGGTCCGCCAGAATCTTGCGGTCAAGTTCGATCCCAGCCAGCTTCAACCCGTGAATGAACTGGTTATAGCTCATCCCGTTCAGCTTTGCAGCCGCTCCGATGCGCACGATCCAGAGCGAACGAAACTGCCGCTTGCGTTGCTTGCGGCCGGAGTAAGCAAACTTCAGCCCGCGCTCCACCGCTTCTTTCGCCGAGCGGTAGAGCTTCGACTTAGTGAGGAAATAACCGCTCGCGCGGTCAAGTATTTTCTTGCGTTTGGCGCGGCGTTTGGTCCCGCGTTTTACACGAGGCATGATGTTCTCCTTATTTTACCTTCGTTTTTTGGCGGCTGGAGGTAAGGACGATTCGCCAAGGCGGCGTCTGGCAACCTCTTCACACACCCGGGCCGATGTTCCGGCCCTCACCGCGGGCATCAAACCCGCGTCCCCTCCGTGCGCCTCAGTGTCCTCTGTGGTCAGTTTGGTTTTTCTTCCCAGAAGACAAGGACGCAGTGAGGATCAACTATTGGTACGGAATCATGCGCCTCACTTTGCGCTTGTCCCCGTCGCTCACCAGCGCGGGAGATCCCAGATTCCGTTTGCGTTTCTTGCTCTTCGACGTCAGGATGTGCCGCAGGTGCGATCGCCCCCGCTTTATCTTCCCCGTCCCGGTTACTTTGAAGCGCTTGGCAGCGCCCTTGTGCGTTTTCAGTTTCGGCATAGAAGTCCTCAAAAACAGCCGTCAGTTCTCGGCCGCTAGTTTCAAATTCCAATTCTCGCAGTAGCGTAGCCTACGAGGCGGGCTTAGCAACCTGCGGAGCAGGAGCGCCAGGCGCACTCTGCGCCGCGGCCTTATGCTTCTCCTTCTCTCGTTCCTTCTCCGTCTTCTTAGGTGCCAATATCGCATGCAAAGTATTTCCTTCTTGGCGGGGACGGAATTCTACGATGCTGTGCGGTTCTACGTCTTTGATGAGGCGCTCCAGGATCTGGCGGCCGAGGCCGGTTCGCGTCATTTCTCTTCCGCGGAAGAAAATGGTCGCCTTCACTTTGTCGCCTTCATCGAGAAAACGAAGCACATGATTCTTCTTGGTCTCGTAATCGTGGTCGTCCACATTGATGCGGAACTTGACCTCTTTTACGGTGATCGTTTTCTGGTGCTTCTTGGCTTCGCGCTCTTTTTTCTCCTGCTGGTAGAGATACTTCCCGTAGTCCATGATGCGGCACACGGGAGGCTGCGCGGTGGGCGAAATCTCAACCAGGTCCAGATTCTTTTCGCGGGCTTTCTTTATCGCTTCATAGGGCGGCAGGATGCCGAGCTGATTGCCTTCGTCATCAATCACGCGAATCTCGCGCGCCCGAATGCGATC
>Ga0070766_10000342_pt1 | contig 19791 bp, 12 predicted proteins | sample HubBroMetageWFT6_FD_69782 | JGI IMG/M metagenome (GOLD analysis project Ga0070766, IMG submission 69782) | Warmed and freeze-thawed soil microbial communities from the Hubbard Brook experimental Forest, New Hampshire - Hubbard Brook CCASE Soil... | ecosystem: Environmental > Terrestrial > Soil...
AACGAATAGTCTTCCTCGCGCAGCGCCCCGATCACGTTGGAGAGAGTCTGGAGTGGCCGCGTGGTTTGCTCCTGAAGTGCCAGGGCCAGTAGCCACCACGCAAACAATTCCAGACCAATCAGCGCGAGTCGAGATTCGAGAGCCCAGGGCTGGATCCACACCAACACAATGCTCACCAAAAGACCGGGGAGGGCAACAAAAAAGCAGTACAAGCCTACTCGATGTTCATATAAGAGCCGGGTTCTTTTTCGCGGCCGGGACGCAGACTTCGGCGTCGGCGAGCTAAACGCCATACTTCTCCATCCGTCGGTACAGCGCGCCGCGGCTGAGTCCAAGCGCTTCTGCGGCCTGGCTCACGTTGCCTTGGTAACGCTGCAAAGCTTTGCGGACGAGCATAGCTTCCACCGCCTCGAGGCTGAGGTCCTCCAAACCTTGGGTTTGGGGGCGCTGGGAACTCAGCGCCAAATCAGCGGGCTGGATTTCCGCGGTGCGGCACATCAGCACGGCGCGCTCGATGGTATGTTCCAGTTCCCGCACATTGCCCGGCCAGGCGTACTGCATCAATGTCTGAACGGCAGCGGAATCAAAACTCTGTACCGGGCGCCGGTATCGCGCGGCATAGCGAGCCAGAAAATGCCCTGCCAGAGCGGGGATATCTTCGCGGCGCTCGCGTAGCGCGGGTAAGTGGATCTCGACGGTGTTCAGACGAAACAATAGGTCTTCACGGAACTGCCCGGACGCACACGCAGCAGAAAGGTCGCTGTTGGTGGCCGAGAGAACGCGGACATTGACGCGACGGGAACGCGACGATCCAACTCGCTCGATTTCGCCCGATTCCAAAACGCGCAACAACTTGGCCTGCTGGCGAAGCGGAACGTTCCCAATCTCGTCGAGAAAAATGGTGCCGCCGTCCGCCAGCTCAAAACGCCCGATGCGATCGGTGCGCGCATCCGTGAAAGCGCCCTTCACGTGGCCAAATAATTCGCTTTCAAAAACACCGTCGGGAATCGCTCCCGTATTCACGGCTACCAGTGGACGAGGGGAGCGCGCAGACAAAGCATGCAAAGTTTGCGCGACGATTTCTTTTCCGGTTCCGTGCTCACCGGTAATCAGGACATTCGCGTCGGATGGACCCACGCGCGCAATGGTTTCGAGCACCGGTTGCATGGCGGGGGCTGTTGCTATGAAATCGGGGAGACCTTCGGCGCGAAGCAACCGGTTTTCCGCCTCTAACCGCGCAGCCCGCTGCAGAGCACGGTGCAGTTCAACCTGGGTGCGAAGAATCGAAAGAAGCCTTTCGTTTTCCCAGGGCTTCTGCACAAAGTCTCTGGCTCCGCGGCGCATGGCTTCGACCGCCAGTTCCACATTGGCCCACGCTGTCATGACGATCACAGGAACGGTAGAGTCAAGCGAGACAATTTGCGAAAGCAAGTCGAGTCCCTCCTGCCCGGAAGTTGTATCGCGCGTGTAGTTGAGGTCGATGAGAACGGCATCGTAAGAATTGCTCGCGAGTGCTTCGCGTACCAGCGCCGGCGAGCGGACTTTGTCTACCTTATAGCCCTGGGGACGCAGCAACAGTTCCAGAGCTTCAAGGATGTGCTCCTGATCATCGGCGGCGAGCACGCGTGAAGGCGCGCCAGACTCATGCTTGAGAGAGGACAGTTCCAGTTCCCCGGATTTGGTCGAACTCGGCATAGGCATTTACCATTACTGGTGAGAGACCACGCCTGTGATCGCGTCCTGTAACAGTATGCCATTATGTTCCAGGGTTGCGCCGGTGGTGCGGTCCAGTTCAACTTTAGCTTTTTCGTAGGTAGTCTGCGCGCTCACCAGATCTAATTCCGCCAGCGCGAGATCGCGCTGGGCCGAAAGTGTCTGATAGATTGATCCCGATCCCAGTTCCTGTTCCTTCTTGGTGATGTCGAACGTGCGTTGGGCTAAGTCCCTTGCCTTGCGTGCTGCCTGAACTCGGGCTCCGGTCTGGTCGAGCGCATATTGCGCGTTGCGCACTTCGATGCGAACCTGCTTCTTCAGTTGTTCCATGCGCAGTTCAGATTGGCGGTACTCAAGCTCAGATCGATATTGATCGGCTTTAGCTACACGATTCCGGATAGGAATGCTTAGATTGACTCCCACATAATAATCCGGGGCGGTATTGTTGAAAGCGTTTTGCAGTGCTCCCATAAAGTCCACCGGGACCGTCGAGACATTCGGCCCCAGGTTCGGGGAGTAAATGGGATTCAGCGGACCAGCGAGACCTGAGCCCCCATAGAAGCCCACCAGAGAAAGCGATGGCAAAAGCGCGTTGCGGGCTGCGCTCCGGCTGATTTGACGGTTCACCAGGTCGATGTCCGTTTCCGCGAGTTCGGGACGGCGGTGCAGGGCGGTCGAGATCAAGTCGGTGATGGGCGCACTCGCCTGCATGCTAGGTCCCGCCTCTGGGGTTTGCATCCTGTCGGTTGGAATGACCCGCATCGCTTCAAGAACGGGGTCGTCGAGACTCTTTGTGATCGCATTTTTCATCAGAGTCTCCTGGAGCTGGAGGCTGGTGCGGGCCACAGTCAAGTCCTGGTCGCGCTTCGACACTTCGGCCTCGGCCCGCATCACGTCCATGGCCGGAACGCTTTCCAACTGCAGTTGTTTCCTGGTGTTCTCGAGAGTCTGCTGCGCGAACGCATACGACTGTTCGTTCACCTGCGTCTGCTCGTAGGCGCTGACCAGGTCCCAGTAAATGTTTTCGATCTGTGTGACGGTGGCGATCACTTGATCCTTGAAGGCGATGTCGGAAATTTTCTTGTTATTCCGCGCAATTCTCAGGTAGCGCAGGTTCGGACCGAATCCGAAACCCGCGAGCAGCTCTTGCTGAAATTGAAAGCGAAACGTCGAAGTCAACGAGGGAGAAAGGTTGAAGAACGGACTGTTTGTGGTCTGCCGGGAGTTGGCGAAAGAAAAACTGATGCTTGTGCCGGTAGGAAAAGACTGGGTCAAACCTGCATTCACTTGTCCGGTATTGAGCTGGAGCAACGGGACTCCGTAAATCTGCAGGTTGGCCAGAGGAGAAGTCTGGTGCTCCTCTCCCCCCGTGAGATTAAGGATCGGATCGTATGACGACACCAAGGTTCCAGCGCCCAATGTAGATTGCACCAAGCCGGAAGCGCCTGCTCCGGCCCCACCCGCGCCACCGGTGGTGCCGCCTGCGCCGGCGCCCGGAGCGCCTGTGCCGAATCCCCCGACCCCGCCGCCGGGAGTTCCCTGGACGACTCCTGTATTCACCCCGCGAAAGAATCCTCCAGCCTGGGTGCGAAGAATATCAGTATTCGCGATGGGAAGATTGTAGCGAGCGATCGCTAGGTCCAGATTGTTCTCTAACGCTAAATCGATGGCGTCTTTGAGTGAGAGTTGGAGTTGGGCATCGCGGACTAATTGCGCCAGGCGCGGAGAGTTTGTCAGTACAGGTTCTGGAACCTCATCGGGCAGGTAGGCCTTCAACGGGTTGTGCGACTTTGGCATTTCATATTGAAGCGGACCCGAGGCCTGCTGGGATGGTGCCGCCGCGATTGCGCCCGACGTTCCGGTGGGTGTGGTTTGCGACGCAAGTTCCGGCACGAGGGTTCGGCAAGCACAAAGGAACAAAACTGCCAATTTTCTGGATGGGAAAGCGAATGAGCTCAAGATGCGCTGACCTCCGCCGGTTGAGTGAGTGAGGGATTCGCCGTGTCGCTTATCAACCAGCCATCTCGCAGCTGAATGATCCGGCTGCCATAGCCTGCGTTCGCTTCCGAGTGGGTGACCTGCACAATCGTGGTTCCTTGTTGGTTGAGTCCGCGGAAAAGTTCCATGATCTCCTTGGCTTGACCGGAATGAAGATTGCCAGTTGGCTCGTCGGCCAGCAACAGCGGCGGCTTGTGAATGACCGCGCGGGCGATTCCTACCAGTTGCTGCTGCCCTCCGGATAGCTGGCTCGGATATAAATCTTTTTTGGCAACGATCTGAAAGCGATCCAGAGTATCGGCGACCAGGCTCTGCCGCTCGCGGCGTGGAATATCTTTGTAAGAGAGCGGGAGGTCGATATTTTCCTGAACCGTGAGGTCATCGAGCAGGTGATAACTCTGAAAGACCATCCCGATATTCCGCTTCGCCAGTTCGGCACGTTGTTTGCGCTTCATCTCGTGGACGGCCTGGTCGCGAAACCAGTACTCCCCTTGCCATGCGTCATCCAGCAGCGCAAGGATATTCAGTAAGGAAGACTTTCCGGCACCGGAAGGTCCCATGAAGGTGATAAATTCACCATCCCGGATCTCGAGGTTGATGCGGCGCAGTACCCAGCTTTGCCCCGAGCCGGCTTTGTAGCTACGTTCGATATTTTTCAGTTGAATCATTTTGTCCTCGACCTCTGGAGTTTGTCTTTATTCGGAACGCAACGCCACCATCGGATCAACCTTGGCTGCGCGCCGCGCGGGGATGTAACATGCCAACACTGCCACTAGCGCGAGAAAGAGCGTGCTACTGGCGAACGTGAGAGGATCGCTCGGTCTTATCGCAAACAATAATCCGGACATGACCGGAGTCAGCAGCCATGCTGCGAAAGTGCCCACGGCTATTCCCAGCAGCAGCAACTTCATCCCCTGACCTACGACCAGGGACAAAACCTCTCCTTGCCCGGCGCCCAAGGCGATCCGGATTCCAATCTCGCGCGTTCTTTGTGATACGCCATAGGAAATAACGCCATACACTCCCACCGATGCGAGAACCAATCCCAAAACAGCCAGGGTTCCGAGAAGCACAGCTGAGAAGCGGCGTGAAGAAATCGAATCCGAGAGTACTTGCTCCATGGTCGCGATGTTTGAAACCGCTTGCTCTGGATCACCCTTCATCACTTGTCTTCGGACCTCGTCGGCCAGGTTGAGCGGATCTGACTTTGTGCGGACCACAACAGTGAGGTCTCCGATGCTGTACTGCGCATGCGGCAGGTAGACTTGGGCGCTGGTGGGGGCGTCTAAGGACGCCTGCTTGACGTCCGCCACGACTCCGACCACCGTCCGCCAAGGCTGAGGCCGATCTTCAAACCCTGGCATTTTCACGTGTCGCCCGATCGGATCTTGATCAGGCCACCAGCGTTGTGCGGCCGTATTCGAGACTAGAACGACCAGCGGTGCGCTCTGGTTATCTGCGTCGGCGAAGAAGCGCCCGCGGACAAGCCGAATTCCAAGAGTGCGGAGGTAGCCGGGCGTTACAACGTAACGCTCGGGATAAGGCATCTTGCCCGGATCATGCAGGAAGCCTTCGGGTTCAGCACCGGCGGTGTCGAAATTGGTCCCGAGGGGCAGAATGCTTACTGCGCCGGCGCTCTCCACCCCAGGGAGTCGGCTGATTCGTTCGAGCAGTTCTTGATAAAAGGCTCGGGGCTTTTCGGTTCCCTCCGGATATTTCGCGGAGGGTAGGCCGATATCCATGGTGAGAGTGCGGTCGGACCGGAAACCGGGATCGACGCCGTATAGCTTGCTGAAGCTACGCAGAAGCAAACCCGCCCCAGCCAAGAGCACCAGACTCAGCGCGATCTCACTGACGGCCAGACCGCTGCGGAACGTATCGTGAGGCAGACTGGAGGTTCGAGTGCCTTCCTTCAGCGTGTCACTCAGAGGAATTGCTGACAGCCGCAGGGCGGGAACCAAACCGAATAACAAACCCGTTGCCAGACTGAGCCCGATGGTGAACAGGAGCACACGACCATCCAGCGATACGTTTACCAGTTGAGGAATCACCCTCGCGCCGATAGCCACGATGGCTTTTGTGCCACCGAACGCCAGCAGAATTCCGACCGTGCCGCCGCATAAGGCGATTAGCATGCTCTCGATCAGAATCTGCTGCACTAACCGTGCCCGGCTCGCACCCAATGCCGACCGGATTCGAACCTCCTTCTGACGTCCGATGGCGCGCGCCAGCAGCAAATTGGAAAGATTCGTACAGGCGATCAGCAGTAGAAAGCCGATGGCTCCCAACAAAACCAAGATCTGAGGACGCAATCCGGCGGCAATGTCGTCTCGGAGCTTTACGACACGTATGTCCGGGGTTGAGTATTCGGCGGGGAACTGCTTTGCCAGCCCGCGATTGACGACCTCTAAATCTGATGCGGCCTGCGGAATCGAAACTCCCGGTTTCAAGCGGGCGATGGCGCGCAGGTGCCGCGATAATCTCTGCCGGTCGTCATGCTTTTCTGCGACAGGCCGGTAAAACTGCGCGGGACCATCAACGAGGGTGACCGGCAGCATGGGAAAGTCTTTCGGGGTGACACCAACGACGGTGTACGGCTTTCCGCTCAAACTGACTTGCTTACCCACAACACCGGCATCCCCCGCGAACCGGCTCTGCCACAACCCGTAGGTGAGAATGATGACTTGGTCCTTGCCCTCAATCTGCTCCTCCGGCAGGAAGTCGCGGCCGAGCATGGGATTGACTCGCATAAGGGATAAGTAACCGTTGCCTACCTGCATTCCTGGAATGCGAGCAGGATCGCCAGTTCCAGTCAAAGTGCCGGTCCAGCCTCCAAAAGCGACCACGTTCTCGAAGGCATGATTCTGTGCGCGATAGTCGTCGATATCAGTGAAAGAAAGCTGATCGCGGTTGTCGCCGTTAGGTCCAATACTCCACAGCAGTGCCAGTCGCTGCGAGTCGGTGTAGGGCAGATCGCGCAGGAGTACTCCATTTGCGACGCTGAAGACAGCGGTATTTGCCCCAATTCCCAGTGCCAGGGTGAGCACAGCAACCGCCGTGAAGCCCGGGCTTTTGTGCAGCTGGCGCAGGGAGTAGCGAAAGTCTTGCATTAGTAATCTCATTCGCATCCCTCTCTACTCGTACCGAAGAGCCACCATGGGGTCGGTTTTCGCGGCGCGCCTGGCTGGAATGAACCCGGCTACGGCTGCAACCGTTCCGAGCAGCACACCCACGGCAGTCAGCGAAAGAAGATCCGTACTTCTCAAGCCGAAAAGGAAGCTGTGCAATACCCGACCGCCGGCCAGGGCGAGCGGAACTCCGATCACAATACCGGCTGCTACCAGCAGCATGGCCTCGCGCAACACCAATCCCAAAACATCGCCGCGCCGGGCGCCCAGCGCCATACGGACGCCGATTTCGCGCGTCCGCCCGGCAACCGTATACGACATGACCCCGTAGAGCCCAACGCATGCGAGCAGCAACGCCAGTCCTGCAAAGAAACCCGAAATCTTGGCCAGTGCGATCTGATTCGCCGCGCTGGCCGAGACCAGGCTGTCGAGCGTCTTTACAAACGAGAGTGGCAAATGAGGATCAGTTGCCTTGATCTGGCTTATTACACTGGACACGACTTGAGAGGGCACACCATGAGCTTGCGCCTCGATTACGATTTGGACGGGGTCAGGGGTTTGTTGAAACGCCTGGTAGAAACGCGGCTTGACCGCTTCGCGGATGCCGCTGCCGTGGTCTTTTGCATCATGAGAGACGCCGACGATCGTGAGAGGCTTGTCGAGCCAATCCGCATCGTCGATTCGGAACTGACGACCCACGGGATTCTCGCCGTTGAAGAAACGCTTAACCAGAGCTTCATTCACTATGGCTACGCGTGTCGAGGTAGGGGTGTCCTGCGACTCAATTCCGCGGCCTACCAGAATGGGAATGCCCACCACTTGGAAATAATCGGGACCAACGTAGTCCTCCGCCGCAGTGCGATCGGTGGGGCTGCTGGGGGCGAAACCGGGAACGATAATGGCATCGTCAGATTCACTGCCCGAGAACAATCCATTGGCGGAGTAAGTGACGGCGCGAACCCCGGGTGTGCTCCGAAGGCGAGGGACCAGCTGCTGGGCCAGCTGTTTCATCGTCTGGCTGTTATAACCAGCACCGACAGGGTCCATGCGAGCGATGATCAGATGATCGCGACGGTAGCCAAAATCCTGGTCCATTAGTTTTTTCAGGCTGCGCACTAACAGGCTGGCGGCGAAGAGCACGAGTAGAGACAGTGCGACTTGACCAGCGATCAATCCTTTGCCCCACACAGTTCGTGACGACGATGAGGGGATGGCCCGGTTCGCGTCTTTCAGCGCGGGGGAGACCCGCACCTTCATGGTCTCGAGCGCCGGAACCAGGCCGAACAGGATCCCCGTAGCCATCGATACCGTGAGAGTGAATGAAAGCACACGCCAATCGGGAAACAGCGGAAGAGTCGTGTCCGATCCAAGAATTCCAATCAGTAGGTGAACGCCCCAGATTGCAAGCAAGGAGCCCGCAATACCTCCAGCGAGCGATAGCAGAACGCTTTCGGTGAGAAGTTGCTGCAATACTCGCCCGCGATTTGCGCCGATGGCCAGGCGGACGGCAATCTCTTTGTTGCGAGTGGAAGATCGCGCGAAAAGGAGGTTGGCGACATTTATGCACGCGATCAGCAGCACCAATCCAACCAGGCCCATCAACAGCAACAATGGAACGCGATAGTTGCCACGCAGGTCGGAAACCCCACCTCCACCCCCATAAACTCTTATGTGGGCGTCGCGCAGCGCGTTCCGGTCATCGGAAGAAAGTGCGGCTCCGTAATCGGCGTGCGCCGCCTGTTGAAATACGACATTCAGATTGGCCTCGGCCTGGGCAGGAGTGATGCCCGACTGCAAACGGCCGATCAGCGAAAGCCAGGAATTGTTTCCCGACTTGAGCCAGTGGCGGCCACGAACGATCTCGGGCTGCATGCTCAACGGAACGAACAGGGCCATCTGTTCCCCCACCACGTCCCCTTCAAAACCAGGGGGAGCTACGCCGATGACCGTAAAGGGATACCCATTCAATTGAAGCTGGTGGTCGAGAACTGAGGGCGAACCCGCGAACTTCCGCTGCCAGTATTGAAATCCGAGCACGACGACTGGATTCGCGTTTTCGGCGGTGTCGTCGGAATCGGAAAACAGACGACCCGTGGCAGCTTCGAGCCCGAGGACGTTGAAATAGTTTCCGCTTACCATGCGTCCTGTGACTTTCTCGTCGATTGCAGCGCTTTGCCCGGTACCGACCTCGATGCGATGATCGGTTGCGGCCGCACAGAGTGCCGCAAAAACGGAGTTGTGGTCGCGCAACTCCTTGTATAACGGGTACGAGAAAACGTCGGTGCGCGGATTACCGTTGGAACGTTGATTAGCTAGCGTGGGATCCCCCACTACGACAAGCTGCTGCGGATCTTTGACCGGCAACATCTTGAGCAGCAGAGCATTGACCACAGTGAAAATCGCAGAGTTCGCGCCAATCCCAAGCGCCAAGGTGAAGACTGCAACTGCGGCGAATCCAGGACTCTTGCGCAACTGACGGAGGGCGTAGCGAAGATCTTGAACAATCGCTTCCATAGGGTTCACTCGCATCGAAGCGCCACCATGGGATCGACCTTAGCAGCCCGTCGTGCCGGCAATGCCGCCGATGCGAATCCAACGGCCACGACTGCCAAACACACAACCCAGATTGTCAGTGGGTCACTGGTCGATACGCCAAACAGCTGACTGCGGACCGCGTGCGCGAGCAGCAACGAGACTGGTAATCCGGCAACAATGCCGATGCCAGCCAGCCAGGAAACTTCAGTCAGGACCATACGGATAACCCTGGCTCGCGTCGCGCCTAGGGCGATCCGTATGCCGATTTCGGGAGTGCGCTGTGCCGTGGAGTAGGAAAGCACTCCGTAGATGCCAATCGCAGCCATGAGCCCGGCCAACATTCCAAAACCTGATGCCAGAAGAGCAATTGCTCGCTCGGTGGTCAAGTTCTCATCCAGTTGTTCTTGCATCGTATGAAAATCATTCAGCACCAGCTTTGTGTCCAACATTTGCATCGATTGTCGGATCGTGTTTTCCGCACTCTCCGGTGCTTGCCAAGTGCGGACGTAGAAAGTCATCCCCGACGAGTTTCCGCCGGTTCGTTCTTCCTGCAGATAAGGGGTAAACACTGAGCGAAGGATGTTCTCTCGAACGCCCGTGTGCCGGGCGTCCTTTACAACCCCAACGATTTGAATATCAGTCTTCACGTCTCCGGCGCCTTTGCCGAAGTAATGACCAATCGAGTTTTGCGGCCGTCCAAAATACTGGCGCGCGAAGCTCTCGTTGACGACCGCTACTCTCTGAGCGCCCAACCGATCTTGATCGATGATCTCCCGGCCGGCTAGAAGCGGCACGCGCAGCGTGGTGAAGTAGCCAGAACTGACTCTGGCCCACTCCACGTTCATGTCTTCGTTTTCCGTGGGGTGATAGCCAGCGATGGTGATATTGCTGCCAGTATTGTGGTCGGACAACTCAGGGTCGGTAGTCGCGGCCGAGAGGCGCACGCCGGGAAGCTTGCCGACTTCTTCCAATATCCGTCGATAAAGGCTCGCGGTCTGTCCCGGTTCGTATCCCGCAAGGCGAGGGTCGATGGTGAATGTGATCAAGTTCTCGGTCGTAAACCCCACGTTCAAAGTTTTGAGGTTACGCAGCGTTCTTACAAAAAGCCCGGCCGCAATGAGCAACAGGAGGCTGAGGCTGATTTGCGCCACCACCAGGGCGCGGCGCAACCGAAGCGGGCCTCTTGCGATGGTTGACATCTGTTGCTTGAGCGCGGGCGCAGAGTTCGGACGCCAGAATTGAACTGCTGGCGCCAGGCTGAAGAGCAAGCTCACCAGAAGAGTAAGAGCAAAGTTGAAGATGAGAACGCGAAAATCGGGATGAGAGGAGAATGCCAGTTCCCCGTTCGTCTTGGCCCACAAAATTCGCGTCAGGAACGCCGAGATCTGCGGAGCCAGGACAATTCCGGCAATTCCGCCAGCGAGGCCCAGCAACAGTCCCTCTGCCAGCAACTGCTGAATCACCTGACGTCGTTTGGCGCCAAGTGCATAACGCAGAGAAATCTCACGAGTGCGTGCCCCTGCTCGCACCAGCAGAAGGCCTCCCACGTTGGCACTGGCCATGAGCACCATCAACCCTGCCATTGCCATGACGACCAGCAGAGCTCTAGAGACGCCGCCGGTCGTGCGCACGCCGCGCGAGCCGTCGACCAGGAACAAATGCGATTTTGTGAGGAATGCTTCCCGGAACCGTTGAGAGGAGTGTCCCATCTGGCTGAACTCTTCGGCGCGGATCGAGTGCCAAAGGGGATCGATCCCGGCCTGCGCCTGGTCGCGAGGGAGTGAAGGCTGCAACCGTCCAATGATGTTCAACCACGATGAACGGCGTGCGTCGAGATCATTCCAGCCTGGCGTGATCTGAGGCTTCATCATCATGGGCACGAAGATTGCGGGGCTGTCGCCCGAGAAGACGCTATGAAAGCCGGGAGCGGCCACGCCGACCACGGTAAAGGGATGGCCATTGATGGAGACGCTTTGGTTCAAAATGCGCGGATCGGAGCCAAATCGGCGCTGCCAATACGAGAAGCTCAACACGACGACAGGGTCGGATTCTTGCGCGACGTCTTCGGAAGGGACGAACAAGCGCCCCAGTGCCGGCTGCACTCCGAGGACGTCGAAGTAATTGCCGGAGACCAGTTCCGCCTCCGCGAGGCCGGGCTCGTTATGCCATTGCACGCCGACCTGGGCCCAGGCTGTCGCAAGGAGGCCGCTGAATACTGAATTGTGATCCCGCAGATCACGGTACATCGGGTAGGAGAAGTACAAATACTCGTCGGTGCGCGTTGAGGAGTATCCATTGTTCGTACCCGAATAACGCAGCAGCACGAGGCGATCCGGTTCTTTCACCGGCAGGCTGCGCAATAAAACTTGGTCGAGGAGTGTGTAGATTGCCGAGTTGGCACCGATACCGAGGGCCAGTATGACGACCGCGACAGTTGTGAATGCCGGCGACTTTAGCAGACGTCGCAATCCATAACGAAAATCGTGGAGTAAAGTTCTCATCACTCACCTGAGGATTTCATTCGCAACGCAGCGCCACCATGGGATCGACCTTCGCGGCGCGACGGGCGGGAACATAGGACGCGAGTAATGCCGAAATCGCTAACACGCCAGAAACCGCGATCAGGGTTGCCGCGTCCCACGATCGGACTCCAAACAGCAGCCCGCGAATGAGAGTGGCGGCGCCGATGGAGCCGAGAAGGCCCACTGCAATTCCGACACCGGCCACCCAGCCAGCCTCTTTCATGATCAGTTGGCACACCGAGCCACGCTGCGCACCCAGCGCCATACGAACGCCGATTTCCCGAGTTCTCTGGTTCACCGAATACGCGATCACGCCGTAGAGCCCAACGACAGCCAGCAGCAACGCCATGGATGCGAAGCCGCCCACAAGCCAAGCGGACGAACGGTGGAGATATGCGGTCGGCGAATCGTTGATTCTGGCGGTCATCGTGGTCTCGTTCATGGTGCCGATGCCAGAATCGATCTCGTGGATGGCCGAGGCCAGGCTGGGCAACACAGATGACTCGGACTGCGAAGTGCGCAGTATGAGAGAGAAGTAAGTGTCGGGGTTTTGGTTGAATGCGTAATAGACAGCAGGCCAAGTATCTGAATCCAACGAACCGTCCTTTACGTCTTCCACAACGCCCACAATCTCCTTGATCGACTTCGGTGTCAGTTCCGTGTCGCCAATCCTCTTGCCGACAGGGTCTTCCCCGGGAAAGTATTTCTTTGCCAAGGTCTCATTGATAACGACTGCCTGAGGCTTCGAGGCGTCATCGGCATCAGTGAAGTAGCGGCCGCGCAAGAGTTTGGCCTGCAGTGTGGAGAAGAATGCGGAACTCACCTCCCGCTGATTCACTTCATTGTGTTCGCCGTGGTATGGACGGCCCACAAACCTGATCCAATCCGTGTTGCCATTGAAGCTTACGGGTAACACGGTCGAGAGGCCGACAGATTGGACACCCGGTAAGCTTCGAATCCGGTTTACGATTTGTCGAGTAACCGCTACAACTTGTTCGTCTTTCGCATAACTGGCGTCGGACAGCGCAACTTCCAGGGTGGCCAGATGGTCGATTTGGAATCCGACGTCCACGTGGAGAAGCCGATAGAAGCTCTTACCCAGAAGTCCGGCGCCTACCAAAAGAACCACCGCGATCGCCATTTCAACGACGACCAGGTGCGCGCCAAAACGGCGCCACAACGTTCCCGCGTAACCGCGGCCTCCCTGGTTCAGTCCCTCTCGCAGTTTCGTCAGCGGCAGGCGAGCTAGCGGAGGAACAGAGAACAGGGCGAGGGCAAAAACGGACACGACGGCCGCGAAGGTCAGCACATGAGAGTTCAAGCTGAGCCCGCTTAGATACGGCATACCGGTCAGCATGTCCTTCGAGATGAGCCGGGTGAGGATGTTCATGGCGGCACCGGCCGCAGCCAGGCCCAACACGCCGCCGGCCGTAACGATCGCCGCTCCCTCGGTAATGAACTGACGTATCAATCGGGCGCGCGACGCGCCGAGCGCCCCACGCACCGCAATCTCACGCCTGCGGCTTTCCGAGCGAACCAAGAGCAAACTCGACACATTCACGCACGCAATCACCAGCAGCAATCCGGCACCGCCGAGCAGCGCCAGCAGGATCGGACGGATGTCGGTAACCATCACCTCGGAAAGAGGAGCCACGAAAGCTCCCTGGTCGCGATTATCCGCGGGATACTCCAACTCCAGTTGGCGCGCAATCGACTTCATGTTGGCGAGCGCCATCTCTACGGAGATGCCGTCGTTCAGCCGCGCAATTCCGGTGAGGTTGTGACAGCTTCTCCGGAGGGCACAGGAATCGGAGGCGTGAAGCGTCGTCCAGAACTCGGCGTTTCCCCTGGGAGCAAATTGGAAGGTCTCGGGCAGCACTGCGACAATCGTGAAGGGAACGCCGCTGAGGGTGACTGTCTCGCCAATGACATCCCGGCTTCCGCCGAATCTTTTCTGCCACGTGGTGTAGCTCAGCATCACGGTCTTGGGGGCTGCGGGCAAATCTTCGCCGGCATAAAAATCGCGGCCCAGAAGCGGGGCAATTCCCAACGTGCGAAAGAATCCGTCACTCACCCGCGTTGCAGGCACGGGCTCGGTGCCTGAGGGCGTGCGCAGCAGGTAACCGGTTCCGTCATAGGCATCCATCGAACCGAAGACCTGGTTGAGCCTCTTCCAGTCGAGATAGTCGGGGTAAGAAAGATTGGCGCGCGGAATCATGGCGACACTCTCAGTTACCTCAACCAGTCGCGCAGGATTCGAGTAGGGCAAGGGCTTGATCAACGCAGCATCGACAAAACCAAAAATGGCGATGCTGGCACACATGCCCATGGCAAGGATCAGGATCGCGGTGCCAGCGAATCCCGGACTCTGGCGCAACTGCCGCAGGGTATAGCGAAGATCCTGGATGAAAGTATTCATCGGCTCATTGTCCCTACTCGTACCTCAGGGCCGTCATGGGATCCACTCTTGCCGCGCGATAGGCAGGGATAAGACTCGCCAAGAAGGCGATCAGCGCGAGCAGGACTGTTACCGCTACGAACGTGATGGGGTCTGTGGGCTTCACCTCGAAGATGAGGCTCGACAGCTGTCGTCCTAGCGCGAGCGCGCCAGCAACCCCCAGAGCTGTGCCCAGCAGAGCCGGCTTCATGCCCTCCATCACGACTTGGCGTAACACATCCCCAACTTGGGCGCCAAGCGCCAAGCGAATTCCGATTTCGCGCACGCTCCGTTTCACGTTATACGACAGCACGCTATAGATGCCCACAGCGGCCAACAACAACGCCAGGCCGGAGAAAGCACCCAGCAGCAGCATGTCGAATCGTTGTTGCGAGAGAGAATTCCGAACCAGCTCGTCCATGGTGAAGATGTCGCGCAAGGGCATCTCGCGATCCACTTCATGAACGGCATTGGACACGGCGGAGGTCAATCCCGCGGGACTGGAAAACGATCTCACCACAAGAGTCATCGGGAATGAACTCCATCCCCCCGTGGAGGGCACGGAAACCTGGCTCAGAGGAGTGTAGAGAGTTGCGCTCGGGCGAGTCTGGTCAAGGCCGTCAATCTTCACATCGCCCACGATTCCGACGACTTCCCGGACCTTATCCGATGAAAAGGTAAGCGTCAGGCGCTTGCCGAGTGCGTCCTCACCCGGCCAGAACTGGCGGGCCATGGATTCGCTGATGAGAACTACTTTGGGCCTAGCGGCGATATCCTGCTCACTAAAATCGCGGCCGCGCAGAAGCGGGATGTGCAGCGCGCTCATGTAACCGGGGCTGGCGAGTCGAACGTCGACCTCTGGCTGCTCCGACATGGGCAATATGGGCCGACCTTCAATCGTGATCGGTTGGTGCGAGCCTCCATTGTCGAGCGGAATGTCATCCACCACTCCGGCAGATTCGACACCGGGCAGGGTTCGGACTTTCTCGAGCACCTGCTCGAAGAAAGCGGCTTGCTCGGCAGGATGGGGAAATTTGGAGTTCGAAACCATGGCATTCATGGTCAGCACGCTGTGTGAATCAAATCCCGGATTCACCCCATGAAGCTTCTGAAAACTGCGGATCAGCAGGCCTGCTCCCACGAGCAACATCAGCGAAAGAGCAACTTCGGAGACCACCAGAATGCTGCGCGTGCGATGTCCGCTGGAATCGGAATCAGTGCGACCGAGCCCCTGTTTCAACGATTGATTTACATTGCCGCGAGTCAGTCGCAGGGCCGGAAGAATCCCGGCCAGAATCCCAGTCGCCACGGAAATCCCTGCTGTGAAGGCAAGAACCTTGGTGTCCAACCCAACTTCAACCGAGTGGGGAACCTTGTCTGCCAGGAATGCCATGATGAGCCGGATTGCGGCCTCAGCATAGGTCAGGCCGAGCGCGCCTCCAACCACTGCAAGCAGCACCGATTCAGTAAGAATCTGGCGAAGCACGCGAGCGGAGCTGGCTCCGAGCGCGGTTCGAATCGCGATCTCTTTTTGGCGTCCGAAGGCTCTTGCCAAAACCAGGTTTGCCACGTTGACGCAGGCGATGAGCAGAACAAAACCGACGGCTCCCAGCAAAAGCATCAGAGCCGGGCGCACGTCGCTGATCATATCCTCATGCAAGGGAACCACGAGCGCACCCCATCCCTTGTCGTCCGCCGGATACTGCTGTTCCAGTCGGCTGGAGATTGTGTTCATCTCCGCCTGGGCCTGCTTCAGTTCGACGCCTGGCCGCAAGCGAGCGATGACCACGGAGTGATGCTCTCCTCGGACTGCCCGCTCTTTGTCAGTCCACGCCATGGGCGTCCACATCTGCGCAAAGTCCGGAAACTGGAAAGTCGCTGGCATGACACCGGCCACGAGATAGCTCTGGCCGTCCAGGTTGATGTTCTGGCCGACGATTGCAGGATTCGCAGCGAAATGCTCTTGCCATAGGCGATGGCTGAGCACCACAACGTTAGAGTGGCCCGGCTGATCCTCCTCGGGCGTGAACGCCCGGCCGAGAATAGGTTGCACTCCGAGGGTGGAAAAAAATCCGGATGTTGCCGCGCAACCAGCTACCTGCTCGGGTTTGTCGCCTTCGGTCAGGGCGAATCCGCGGTAGGTGTAGATGGCCATTCGGTCAAAGACATGGTTCTGATTTTCCCAATCAAAATAGTTTGCCGCGGAGACCGAAAACCTCGTCATTCCGGGAAAGCTCGCGGGAGGCGGAACATGCCAGACGCGAACCAGCGTGTCCGGGTCCTTGAACGCCAAAGGCCGCAGCAAGACGCCGTTGACCACGCTGAAAATGGCCGTGTTGGCGCCGATGCCGAGTGCCAGCGTGACCACGGCAACTGCAGCGAAGCCGGGGCTTTTGTGGAGCTGGCGCAGCGCGTAGCGAAGGTCTTGGGTTAAGCCTGTCATGATTCATCCTACTCAGAGCCAGGGCTACATTGCGTTCGATCCTGGCTGCCCTGTTCGCGGGTACGTAGCTGGCGAGAAGCGCCACAGCCGCCAGCAATATCGATACGCTCAGATAAGTAACCGGGTCGTTCGGCGTCTCGGCAACGATGAAGTCCCCGGCCAAACGGCCCACGCCGAATGCCGCCCACCATCCAGCCATGATGCCGACCCAACGCCAGGGTCAGTACAGCAACATAAAAAAACCCGGGACTCTTCCGAAATTGCCGCAGAGCCTGGCGAAGGTCTTGGACGAGGCCGTTCATGCGCTCGCGTCCTGCATCAATTTATGGAGTTCTTCTTCGGCTACCACTTTTCCATCGAACAGATGTACCTCGCGTTGGGCGTGTTTGGCGAAGCGCGGATCGTGCGTCACCATGCAAATCGTTGCCCCCTCGCGATGAAGGTCAGCCAGAAGCTCCATGACTGCTTCGCCGTTGCGCGAATCCAGATTTCCAGTGGGCTCGTCCGCGAGCAGAATGGAAGGCTTTCCCGCCAAGGCGCGCGCCACAGCCACGCGCTGCTGCTGACCGCCGGACAACTGCGAAGGATAGTGCCGCAGGCGGTGAGCCATACCCACGCGCTCGAGCGCTTCCATGACTCGCTTTTTACGTTCAGGAGAAGGCATTCTTTGGCGATAAGTCAAAGGCAGTTCGACGTTCTCGTAAACCGTCAGGTCGCCAATCAGGTTAAAACTCTGAAAGATGAAACCGATTTCCTGGTTGCGGATACGGGCGCGCTCGGCGAAGTCCAGGTTTTCAACCGGCTTGCTATTGAGCTGGTAGCGTCCGGCGGTGGGGGTGTCGAGCAAGCCAATGATGGAAAGCAGCGTCGACTTGCCGCACCCCGACGGCCCCGACATGGCGACATATTCCCCCCTGGCGATCGAAAGGTGGACGCCCGAGAGTGCATGGGTCTCAATTTCGTCGGTATAGAAAACCTTGGTCATATCTGCAATCTGAATCAAAGGTAGGTTGGCTTCTGTCATGGGTGCTTTGCCTCGATTTCTGAAGTCTTGTTCTTAATCCTGGAGTCGAATGCGGTCCGTATTATCCCAACGCGACATGTCGGAGAGCACGACCGTGTCGCCTTCGTGCAGCCCATCCACAACTTGAATTGAATTCACCGAAGCTCGCCCGACTTTGACGGGAATTCGAATCGCTTCATGCCCATCGGAGCCGAGCTTGAAAAGACTGATCGTACTGTTCTCCTGCCCGAACGCCGGCCGTCCCACGTACAAGACGTTGTCCAGACGTTCCAGGTCGACCGTGCCATCCACACTCAGGTCGGGCCGCGCTCCCTTGGGAAGTTCGCCCGTTAGTTTGACGTCGACGGTCACCGTTCCGTTTTGCACGGCCGGATCCACTCGCGTAACTTCGCCGCCAATGACCCCGTTATGGGTATCGACTGAAGCCGGTTCGCCGATCTGGACATCGCGCGCCTGCGTCTCCGCTACTTTCAACTCAGCCATCAGGTGATTTGGCTGCACAACCTTGGCCAGCATTGCTCCAGGAGAGACGTGCTCGCCAACGTGCAGCGGCAATTCAACCAGCACGCCAACGATGCCGGCACGCACCTTGAGGGCGTCCAGTTGCTTCTTCTTTAACTGGGCGAGAACTCGCATCTGTTCTACTTTGGCCTGCTGCTCGGCAAGTTGCGAATCGATGGCTTGTTGAGTACTGGTCAGCCTTTGGCCCTCCAACCCGTTGCGGGTGGTGAGTTCGTCGGACTTGCCTTTCGACGCCTTGTACGCGAGTCCAGAGATCACGCCGAGATCGTAAAGCGCCTTGTCGGTTTGCGCCTGCAATTGTGCCTGCGCGTAGTCTGCCTGCACCGTAGCCGCGCCGGCTTTCTGGTTCATCAGAGAGCTTTCGAGAGTCATGCGCTGGCTCTGGTACTCAGCCTCTGCCGCTTTTAGCTGAAGTTGCGCGTCAATGGCGGCCTGTTCGACTTGGGGATTACTCATCTCGAGCAGCAGGCTGTCAGCCTTGACCAGAGAGCCCGGGAGCATACGAATCCGTACCACCGTCGCCTCGGTTTCCGCCGGGATCTGCAGGACGGCTTCCTGAGAGGGCACGAGAGTGCCCACTCCGCGTACCTGGCGCAGCATCGGGCCGCGCTTGACCGAATCGGTCCAGACGGTACCGCGCTCGACTGTGGGTGCCGCCGGGCGCAGCCGGTAGACTGCGACGGTCACGAAAGCGATAACCACGATGGCCACGGCAGACACCGCGATCTGCCGCTTACGTTTTTGTAGTTTGAACTCGGGACGAGCGATATCCATCACCCAGGGTAGTGGCAAGTTCCGCGCCACTCGTGCGGACATTGCAAGTCATTGAAACGCAACAGAATGAGACGACGCGCAGCCCCGGCGGCCAGACGACGGATGTCCGGTTGAGGATTCAACTGTCCATGATTGGACAGTTTTCGGACCACGTCCTGGTAGGGCTGAAATGATCTGGCAACAATCTCGAGAACCAATTCTGCCCGAGCCCAAAGCAGCTGCAAACAACTTGATGAGGAGGCCCTCTCCTCGATTGGCAGCAGGCTCCGGGTAGGAGAACTCGCGCGGGCCCACGAGGGAGAGGCAATGGTCATTGGCTGCGGTAATTGTTCGACAAGTTGCAGGTGCATTTTGATGGCGACATCCTGCTGCAGAGTTTGCGCTACGCTTTTCGCACGCTGCGCCCCGGGGATCGGATTTTTGCCTGCGTCGTGGTAGTGATTCTTGCTCCGGGCACTTCAGCCGCGCAGCTCAGGCGGGCCCCTAAGAGCTGAGTGGGTTTCATTCCGAAGATAATCAGACAGCAAGGATTTGACGAGAATGTGACAGTTCTGTGACAAGCCACTCGCCTCGCCGTCGATAACCTATGCGTCGACGTTTAATTCCAGTGCAACCGCAAAAGCTGAACATGACAGATTTCAAGGTCACGAAAATCGGTCAGGTGGCGCGGTTCGGCCAGATCTCGCTGGACTTCG
>Ga0070766_10000343_pt1 | contig 19751 bp, 14 predicted proteins | sample HubBroMetageWFT6_FD_69782 | JGI IMG/M metagenome (GOLD analysis project Ga0070766, IMG submission 69782) | Warmed and freeze-thawed soil microbial communities from the Hubbard Brook experimental Forest, New Hampshire - Hubbard Brook CCASE Soil... | ecosystem: Environmental > Terrestrial > Soil...
TCTTCATCGCCGAGGTGATTTTCTGCGTCGAGCGGACGCTGCGGATCCGGAGCCGCAGGTCTTTCAGGCTGGGCATCGGGCGGTCTCGGCGGCGTCTACGCGAAAGTCTTCGAGAAATCGTCGAGGAAGGCGGACAGCGCCTTCTCGGTGCTTTCCGACATTGCGCCCTCGCTGCGGATGGTCGCGAGCAGCTCGGGATGTTTGGCCCGCAGATCGCTCAGCATCAGATGCTCGAACCGCACGACATCGCCGACACCGACGCGATCGAGATAGCCACGGGTGCCGGCAAAAATCACCACCACCTGCTCCTCGATCGGCACCGGCGAGAATTGCGGCTGCTTCAGCAGCTCGGTCAGCCGCGCGCCGCGCGCCAGGAGGCGCTGCGTCGAGGCGTCGAGATCCGAGGCGAATTGCGAGAAAGCGGCCATCTCGCGATATTGCGCGAGCTCCAGCTTGATGCGCCCGGCGACCTGCTTCATCGCCCGGATCTGCGCCGCCGAGCCGACCCGGCTGACCGACAGCCCGACATTGATGGCCGGGCGGATGCCGCGATAGAACAGCTCCGTCTCGAGGAAGATCTGGCCGTCGGTGATCGAGATCACGTTGGTCGGGATATAGGCCGAGACGTCGCCGGCCTGGGTCTCGATGATCGGCAGCGCGGTCAGCGAGCCGGCGCCATGATCGTCACTCATCTTGGCGGCGCGCTCCAGCAGCCGCGAATGCAGGTAGAAGACATCGCCCGGATAGGCCTCGCGTCCCGGCGGGCGGCGCAGCAACAGCGACATTTGCCGGTAGGCAACCGCCTGCTTCGACAGATCGTCGTAGATGATCAGCGCGTGCATGCCGTTGTCGCGGAAGAACTCGCCCATCGTGCAGCCGGTATAGGGGGCGAGGTACTGCAGCGGCGCCGGCTCCGAGGCGGTGGCGGCGACGACGATCGAATAGTCGAGGGCGCCGTAATCCTGCAACGTCTTGACGATCTGCGCGACGGTCGAGCGCTTCTGGCCGATCGCGACATAGACGCAATAGAGCTTTTTCGACTCGTCGGTGCCGGCGTTGACGGCCTTCTGGTTGAGGATCGCGTCGATGGCGACAGCGGTCTTGCCGGTCTGCCGGTCGCCGATGATCAGCTCGCGCTGGCCGCGGCCGATCGGCACCAGCGAATCGATCGCCTTCAGCCCGGTCTGCACCGGCTCGTGCACCGACTTGCGCGGAATGATGCCGGGCGCCTTGACTTCCACCCGCGAGCGGGTGACGTCGGTCAGCGGCCCCTTGCCGTCGATCGGATTGCCAAGGCCGTCGACGACGCGTCCCAACAGCCCACGCCCGATCGGCACGTCGACGATCGCGCCGGTGCGCTTGACCGTGTCGCCCTCGCGGATGCCGCTGTCCTCGCCGAAGATCACGACGCCGACATTGTCGAGCTCCAGATTGAGCGCCATGCCCTTCATGCCGTTCGGGAACTCGACCAGCTCGCCGGCCTGGACCTTGTCGAGCCCATAGACGCGGGCGATCCCGTCGCCGACCGACAGCACCTGGCCGACCTCGGCAACATCGACCTCGCTGCCGAAACTGGCGATCTGCTGCTTCAGGATCGACGAAATTTCTGCCGCACGGATTTCCATCTCGGTCCCTTTTTATCCGATCCCTTTCATCGCCAGCCGCAGGCGCTGCAGCCGGCTCTTCAACGAGGCGTCGACCATGCGCGAGCCGACCTTTACCGTCATGCCTCCGAGCAGCGCGGGATCGACGCGGATGTCGACCACGACCCTTGCGCCGACGGCGCGGCGCAGCTGCTCGGTGAGGGCCGAACTCCGCGCTTCGTTCAGCGGCTGCGCCACGGTGACTTCGGCCGTCACCTCGCCGCGGCGCTCGGCCAGCTTTGCGAGATAAGCCTCGATCATCGCCGGCACGGCAAAGAGGCGGCGATTATGTGCTACGACAGCAAGAAAGTCGCGGGTCAGCGCCGACAACCCGGCGCGCTCGGCGATCGCGGCGACCGCCTTGCCCTGCTCCTCGCGCGACAGCACGGGGCTGCGCATCAGCCGGGACAGATCCCCGCTCTCCTGCAGCATCGCCCGCAGCTCGCGCAGATCCCCCGCGACAGCATCGAGCGCATGCTGCTCATCGGCGAGTTCGAACAGCGCCGCCGCATAACGTTCTGCCAGGCCGCCAGCGCCTGTTGCTTCGGAAGCCAATGGAAACCGGTCCCCAATCAGCGCGCCGGCGGGAGCGGTCGCGGCTGCTAGTTGCTTTGGTAGATTCGGCGCAACGCCACTGTCGGGGCCGAGCCGGTCCCGCGAAATCCGTGCGGTTCCTAACATATGTTGCCGGTTGCGCGCAACCGCCGGCATCCGCGTAGCGAGACACATAATTCCAGTAAGTTAGCTGATCGCAGCCGAGGCTGGAGCGGCGGCAGCGCGCGGCCGCGATGGACAGCAAAGGACGCAGCACCCTATCCTGGGCCCTGCCGGAATAAAGCCCGCACCGAAGGCTACCGCGGCAACGACAAAACGAGGGGGAACGCCATGCAGAGCACCGGCGTCGGCGAAGCCAGTCTCAGCTTCCCGCGCGGCCTTACGCGCTATCAGTGGACGGTGTTTTTCGTCGTCTGGGCCGGCTGGGCGCTCGACGCCACCGATTTCGGTCTCTACTCGATCGTGCTTCGGCCTGCCTTGACCGAACTCTTGGGCGGCAATCCGTCGATGGCGGATATCGGGCGGGTCGGCGGCATCCTCAGCATGGTTGGCCTTTTGGGCTGGGCCTTCGGCGGCTTTCTGTTCGGCATGATCGCCGATTATATCGGCCGCGTGCGCACGTTGGCGCTGAGCATCCTGATCTATAGCGTATTCACCGCCTGCCAGGGCTTCGCCGAGTCGCCGCTGCAGCTTGGAGTCTTTCGGTTCATCGGCGGGCTCGGCACCGGCGGCGAGCTGATCGTCGGCATTCCCTTGATGGCGGAGGCCTTTGCCGAAACCTACCGCGCCCGGTTTCTCGGCGTGATGATGACCGGCGGCGCCTTCGGCAGCCTGATCGGCGGCTGGGTTTATGGCCTGGTCGGACCCTATGGCTGGCGATGGGTGTTCTTCGTTGGGCTTGCCCCGGCGCTGCTGCTGGCGTTTATCCGCCGCGGCATGGTCGAGCCGGAACGCTTTCGGGCGGTACGCGAGCGCAGGCAGGCGGCCCGGACGCGGTCGCCCGCGAATGAGGAAGAGCGCGAATTCCTCCGCTTCGTGCCGGTGCAGCTGTTCAGCCGGCAAAACCGCTATAGCACGATGGTCGGGCTGCTGTTTGCGCTCGGCACCTTGCTGGCGATCTGGACCACGGTGATCTGGCTGCCGACGATCCAGACCCAGATGCTGGAAAAGGACGGCATTACCGGCGGCGCCGCGATCCCGTACGTCAGCCGCGGCATGATGCTGTGGGGCTTCGGCGGCATTTTCGGCTATGCGCTGTTCGGCTTTATCGCCGACGCGATCGGACGGCGCGCGACGATCATTCTGTACAATCTCGGTACCTTGGCGCTCGGGCTGACGCTTTATCTCGGCTTGAGCGACTACACCTATTACCCGTACCTGCTGCCGATCTACGGGTTCTTCGTGCTCGGCGTATTTTCCGGGCACGCGGTCTACCTGCCCGAGCTGTTCCCGACCCATGTGCGGGCGACCGCGGTGTCATTCTGCAACGGCACCGGGCGGATCATCACCAGCACGGGGCCGCTTATCGCCGGGCTCTTGGTCGGCTATTTCGGCGGCTTCACCCAGGGGGCGGCGATCATGACCTGCTTCGCCCTCTTAAGCATCGTCGCCATGTTCCTCGGCCGCGAGACCAAGGAGGACCCGCTGCCGCGCTAGGATTCATCGGCCGGGGTCACGGGCGAGGCGGTCGGCGACGATGCGGATCGTCGCCGGGTTGGCCAGCATCGTCGAATGCGGCCCGTCGATCGCGACGTTTTCGCGGCCCTGCCCCGGCTCATCGACGCAGCTCGTCCACGCGACGATGCCGTCACGTGGCGAATAGATCGCGGTGGTCGGGACTGGCGGCGGCGCGCCGGTGCGCGAGATCAAGGTGGCGTCGTCGATATGCCAGTACGACAGCGCGCGGTACAGCGGCCGGAGCCGGCTCGCCGTCGGCAGGCGGAACGGGCTGCATACAGTGATCACGCGCCGCACCCGCTCGGGGTGCTCGGCGGCGAGAGCGCGGGCGAGAACGCCGCCGAGGCTGTGCCCGACCAGGCTCACCCTCTGTCCCGAGCCTGTCGCGATGTCGAATAGACGCTCGCTAGCTGCATTCCAGGCGGATCGGGTTGGACCGAAATTGATTCCGGCGCCCCATCCCTCGACTTGATAGCCGAGCGTCGCCAGTGCACCGCGGAAGCCGCGTGTCAGGTAGTCGGCGCTGAGCAAGGCCGGGATCACCAGCACCGCATGGCCATCGCCGCGCGGCAGGTCCGGCGGGACCGGCGCGCGGCCGGTGAAGCGCGTGAGATCCTTCGCCAGCGCGCCGAGATTGGCGGCTAGGTCGCGCCAGCGCGGTGCCGGAACGATTCCGCCGCGATCGAAGATCGGATCCTCCGCCGGCATCATCATGACGCCAGCGCCTCGACCGCAGCGATCGTCGCGCGCGCCAGGTTCGGGGCTCGCGCTGCGAGGGAGCCGTTCAAGCGCCCGTAGATGCGAAAGACCGCGGTCTGGAGCACCACGCCCATGACCACGGCGGCGGCGACTTGCGGATCCACCGAGCCAATCTCGCCGTTGCGGACGGCGTCCGCGACCGCGTCGGCGACCGCATCGACCGGCGTCCGCTCTCCGCGGCCGATTCGTGGCAAGAGATCGTGCTGAGCGATCAACATAAAGCGAAACAGCGCCGGGTCCCTGTCATAGAGGGCACAAAAATGGGCGACCATCGCGGCGATCCGCGTCCGGAAATCCGGCTCACGCGCGCGGATCGCGTCGAGCTCGGCGCCGGTGCGCAAATAGGCGGTCGAGAACAGCGCCCAGGCGAGTTCTTCCTTGCTCGAATGGTGCCGGTAGAGGGCGCCCTGTGACACGCCGGCCGCGTGAGCGATCTCGGCGATCGACACCCCGTCGACACCCTTGGCCGCGAACAGATCCAGCGCCGCCCTCTCGACCTTTGTCCGCACCCCGATGGAGCGCATTGCAGAGAAATCCGCTTGTAAATGAACGTTCACTCATTATAACATGACCATCTCATGATGCAAGCAGGCGAAACTCGCTCGCATCACCATCGACCCGAGGGTTGAGGGAGGGTTCGAATGGATGCGGAAGACTGGCTCCCTTGGCTGGCTGTCGCGTTGCTCGCCAGCATCGCGCTGGCGATGCAGGCGCTGATCCAGGGTGCCTCGACCCGCACCAGGCTGCGGGAGCTGACCGAGAAGTTCTGGATGCTCGAGCATCGTCTGGTCCGACTCGACGAGCGCTTGCAGGCACCGCCGGAGCCGGCCGGCCGGCCGGACACGGCGGTGGCGGAATCCACCCCGCCCGAGCCCGCTGTTGAACAACCGACGACGCAAGCGCCCGAGCCGCCCCCGATCCCGGAGCCTGTCCCGGAACCGGCGCCGCAGCCGGCGATGGTCACCGCGGAAGGCCGCCGACTCGAACAGCTCATTGTCGAGAATTGGCTGGTTTGGCTCGGCGGCGTGGCGCTGGCGCTCGGTGGCGCCTTCCTCGTCAAATTGTCGATCGATTACGGCTGGCTGACGCCGGCCGTGCGCGTCGTCCTCGGGGTGTTGCTCGGCATCTTCCTATCGGGCGCCGCGGAATGGGTGCTGCGCCGCGAGCAATCCGCGGCAGGCGATGCCGCCGGCTCTTTTTCCTATTATGTTCCGCAGGCGCTGGCTGCGGCCGGGGCCGCGACGGTCTTCGCCAGCCTCTACGCGGCGCACCAGCTTTATGGCCTGCTGCCGTCCTTTTTTGCGTTTCCGCTCTTGGCGCTGACCGCGGCCGCGACGGTCGCGCTGTCGCTGCGTCACGGGCCGTTTGTCGCCGCGCTCGGGCTCGTTGGTGCCTTTATCGTGCCGCTGCTCGTGCAAAGCGACGCGCCGCACGCCTTCCCCTTGTTCGCTTATCTGACTCTGGTCAGCGCCGGTTCGCTCGCGGTGCTGCGGTATCGCGCCTGGCCCTGGCTCGCCTGGATCTGGGTCGGCGGCGCGGTGTTCTGGGTGTTGCTGTGGCTGGTGAGCGCCCCAGATCCGGCGACGCCGGTGGTCGGCGGTTTCCTCCTGATCCAGTTCGGGCTGTTCGCCGCGCTGCGTCGCGGCGTGCCGCGCATCGGTTTTCTTACCGGCGTCGACGGCTCGAAGATCGTGCGAGTGGTGACGGAGAGCGCGTTCTGGGCGCTGGCGGTCGCGATGTTCGCACTGGCTCATGCCGACGGCTTCGGCGCGGCGAGCCTCGTCTGTACGCTCGCGGCGACAATCATCCTCCTATGGTTCGCCTATCGCGACGTCGTGCTCGACCGGGTGATCGCGGTAGCCGGCGCGCTGCCGTTGGCGCTGCTCGCAAGCTGGCCGCTGCCGACCCCGGCTCCTGTTGTCGAGACCGTATTGCGCGTGGGTCCGCCGACACAGGTAACCCATTTTGCGACCTTCGCGATCGTCAGCGCCGTTCTGCTCGGTGGCGTCTTTCTGCTGCTGCCGCGCGTCGCGCGCCCCGGCCGCTGGGCGGCGCTCTCCGCCGCGGCGCCGGTGCTGATCCTGGCGATCGCCTATTGGCGCCTCAAGCAGTTCGGCTTCGACATCGCCTGGAGCGCCGCCGCGCTCGCCCTTGCCGGCGCGGCGTTGGGCGCGGCCGCATCGACCGCCAGGCGGCGCACCGGCGCGGTCGAGATCGAGATCGCGCTCGCGGCTTATGCCGTCGCCGTGCTCGGCGCGACGATCCTCGCCGCGACTTTCGCGCTGCCGGCGCCCTGGCTGTCCGTAGCCCTGGCATTGCACTTGCCGGCGCTCGGCTGGGTAGAAGGGAGGATCCGCCTGCCCGTGCTGCGGCATCTGGCGCTCGGCGTCGCCGGGATCGTGCTGGTGCGCCTGGTCCTCAACCCGTGGGTGCTCGTGTACCCGCTGTCGCCGACACCGATCTTCAACTGGCTGCTCTACGGCTACGGCGTGCCGACCCTGGCCTTCATCGCCGCGACGCGGCAGTTCGGCAGCCGGGCCGACGATCTGCTCGTCCAGGCGCTCGAAGCCGGCGCCATCCTGTTCGGCACGCTGTTTCTGACCCTGGAAATCCGCCATTTCTTCTACGCCCGCATCGACGCGCCGTTGCAGAGCCTCGCTCGCGATTCGGTGCAGACGATCGTCTGGCTGGGGCTCGCCTGGCTGTTGCTGCGTACCGGCGAAAGTCGGGCACGGCCGGTGCTGCATTGGGGTGGCATCGCGCTGTTCGCGCTGGGCACCGCGCAGGCGGTCTTCTGGCAGGCGATGATCGCCAATCCGCTGGCGACCGGCGCGCCGGTCGGCCGGCTGCTCGTCGTCGACGCGCTGACGGTCGCCTACGCGGCGCCCGCCGTCGTTTACGCCGGGATCGCGATGTCGCGCCTCGGCCCGCCCTCGCTGCAATGGTCGGCTCGCGGGCTCGCCATCGGCTTTGCACTGCTGTGGCTGACCTTGGAAACCCGCCATGCCTTCCGTGGCGAGATCCTGACCTGGGGCAGCGTCAGCGACGCCGAGTGGTACGCCTATTCGACGGTCTGGCTGGTCTTTTCCGGCCTCGCTCTCGCGGTCAGCCTGTTCCGCCAGAATGAATGGCTGCGCCGCGCCGCGCTGGCCGGGATCGGCCTCGTCGCCGCCAAGGTGTTCCTGTCCGACATGGCCGAGCTCGAAGGCGTGCTGCGCGCCTTGTCGTTCCTCGGCCTCGGCGGCGTTCTGATCGGCATCGGCTACGCCTATCGTCGTCTGCGGCCCTTGCAGCAGGAGTAGCTCACAAGAAGCTGTAGGGGTCGATATCGACCTGCAGCCGCGCCGAGCCGGAAAGCCGTACCCGGGCGAGCCAGTCGCGCAGCACGGCTTGCAGATTGACGCCGCGCTCGGCCTTGACGAGAAACCGCCGGCGGTGCCGGCCGCGCAGGATCGCCAGCGGCGCCGGCGCCGGCCCGAGGACGCTGAGGCCCGGCATCTGCGGTGCCGCGCGGGCCAGCGCCCGTGCCGCGAAATCGGCGGCCTCGGGATCGCCGGTGCTGAGAATTAAGGCGGCCAACCGGCCGAAGGGCGGCAGCCCGGCATTCCGCCGCGCCGCTGCCTCGGCGGCCAGAAAACGGTCGCGGTCGCCGGCCGCCAGCGCCTGCATGACCGGCTGCTCCGGCATATAGGTCTGGAGCAGCGCGCGGCCCGGCCGCTCCGCCCGCCCGGCGCGGCCGGCGACCTGATGCAACAGCTGGTAGGTGCGTTCGCCGGCGCGCAGATCGCCGCCGATGAGCCCCAAATCGGCGTCGACGACGCCGACCAGGGTCAGCATCGGAAAATGATGGCCCTTGGCGACGATCTGGGTGCCGATCAGCAAATCGTAGCGATGCTCGGTCATCGCCTCGGCAAGTTCGGCGGCGGCGCGCGGGCCCGGCAACAAATCGCTGACCATTAGCGCCGTGCGCGCACCCGGAAAACGCGCCGCCACCTCCTCCTGCAGCCGCTCGACCCCGGGCCCGCACGGCACCAAGGTATCGGCGGCGAGGCATTCCGGGCACAGCGCCGGCACCGGCGCCAGATAGCCGCAATGATGGCAGACGAGGCGGCGGGTGAAGCGGTGCTCCACCAGCCAGGCTGTGCAGTTCGGGCATTGAAAGCGGTAGCCGCAGGCGCGGCACAGGGTCAAGGGCGCATAGCCGCGCCGATTGAGGAACAGCAGCACCTGTTCGCTGGCCTCCAAGGTCTGGCCGACCGCTTCGGCCAATGGCGGCGACAGAAAGCGGCCGGGTTCGGTGCGCTCGCGCCGCATGTCGACGAGCTCCACCTGCGGCAGGCTCGCTTTGGCATGACGCCGCGGTAGCTGCACCCGCTGGTAGCGGCCGCGGCTGATGTTGACGACGGTTTCTAGGGACGGGGTCGCCGAAACCAGCACGACCGGGATGCCGGCCAGCGAGGCGCGCAGCACCGCCATGTCGCGCGCCTGATAACAGACGCCGTCCTCCTGCTTGTAGGAAGGGTCGTGCTCCTCATCGACGACGATGAGGCCCAGCTCGCGAAACGGCAGAAACAATGCCGAGCGGGCGCCAACGACGATTCGCGCCCGACCGGCGGCGACGGCGCGCCAGGTGTCGCGCCGCACGCTAGGCGACACATCCGAATGCCATTCCGCCGGCATCGTCCCGAAGCGTCGGCGGAAGCGCCCGAGCCACTGCGCGCCGAGCGCGATCTCCGGCAACAGCACCAGCACTTGCTGCCCGGCCGAGAGCGCCGCTGCGATCGCGGCGAAATAGGCTTCGGTCTTGCCCGAGCCGGTGACGCCGTCGAGCACGTTCACCCCGAACCCGCCCTCGGCGACTCGCGCCACTAGGCGTTCGGCCGCCGCCATCTGGTCGGGCGACAGTGCCGGTCCAGGCGCGCTCCAGTCGCTGCTCGGCGGCACCGGCGGCTCGCCGGGCAGCAGCTCTTCAACCACGAGCCCGGTCGCGATCAACCCGCGCACCACGCCGGCGCCACACCCGGCGCGCCGCGCCAGCTCCGCAGCGGCACCTGCCGATTCGTCGCGCAATACCTCCAGCACGCGGCGGCGCGCAGCCGTCAGCTTCTTGCCGCCCTCCGATTCGGCGAGCGCCGCCACACCCGCCGGCGAGATGGCGCAGACCCGGCGCGGTGGCGGCGGCAACAGCGCCTCCTCGACGCTCATCGCCATCTTCAGCACCATGCCGGGCGGCGCCAGCGTGTAGGCGGCGACCCGGTCGACGAATCGGCGCAACTCCGGCTTGAGCGGCGGGGTCGGCAGCACCTCGACGACCGGCTTAAGGCGGTCATCGGCTACCGCGTCCCCGTCATCTCCGCTTGGGCCCTCCCACACCACGCCGATCAGCCGCCGCGAGCCCAAGCTCACGCGAACAAAAGCACCCGCCTCTGGTAACGGGGCGTCGTCCAGTGCCAAGTAGTCGAGCGTATCGGGCAATGGCACCGGCAGCATGACGCGCATTCGCCGCAGCGGTTCGGGGGCAATCGGTGACGGCGTGGCGGAGTTGGCAGCGGGATCGGCCATCGCTACACTCGCCGACGCGCCGCAGCGGCCGAGGCGCGCGTCGGAAGAGGAGGCGGTCGCGTGTTGGATTTTAGGTGTTGGTGGATGGTCACGTCGGTAGTCGCATTGCTCGCCCGTTCGCGCTCACCCTCTCGCCGGGCGGGTTGAGCGGCATGGTCGACCGCTCCCGCGACCAGCCGCAAGCCGAGCGCGATGGCGATGTGGCGGCTGCCCTGCCCGAAATCGGCGGGCGCGATGTCGTGGCCTATCTCCGCCGTCATCCGGACTTTCTCGACCACCATCCCGAGGCGCTGCGCCTGTTGCGTGCGCCGAGCCGCGAGCTTGGCGAGCGCATCGACGATTTCCAGCATTTTATGATCGAGCGCCTGCGCGGCGACGTTGCCCGCGTGACGCTGGAGCAGCGTACGCTGATCGCCGCCAGCCGCGGCAATCTGGCGACCCAGGGCCGGGTGCACAAGGCGGTGCTGGCGATTCTCGCCGCTTCCAGCTTCGAACAGCTGTTGCAGACGGTCACCACCGACCTTGCCGTGCTCCTCGATGTGGATGTCGTCATGATCGGAGTCGAGAGCACGACGGTGCCCGGAGCGCGGCTGAGCCTGCAGGGTATTCGGCTGTTGAAGGCCGGCGCGGTCGATGAACTGCTCGGGGCGGAGCGCGGCTTGCTGTTGCAGTCCGACGCCCCCGGAGAGCCTGTGCTGTTCGGGTCGGCCGCCGGCCTCGTGCGGTCGCAGGCGCTGCTGCGGCTTTCGTTCGGCCGCGGCGCGCCTGCCGGGCTTCTGTGCATCGGCGCCCGCAAGCCCGGCCGCTTCCATCCCGGGACCGGCACCGAATTGCTGAGCTTCCTCGCGCGCACTCTCGGGATCACGATCGCGCAATGGCTGAACCCGCCGGGGTGACGCGGTCGAAAGCCTTCCCCGCAGTTCCCGAGCCGGTATCGCTGGCGCGCTTTTCCGCTGGTGAAGATCTGCGCGCCGCCGTCGCGCTGTGGGTCGCCTGGCTCTCCGGCGAGCGCCGCGCCTCGGCCCACACGGTCGCCGCCTATGGCCGTGACCTCGCCGGGTTTCTCGATTTCCTGACCGGGCATTTCGGCGAGCCGCCGAGCCTCGTTAGCCTCGGCCGCCTATTGCCGGCCGATTTCCGCGCCTGGCTCGCAGATCGGGCAGGGCGGGTCGAGCGCAGCTCGATCGCCCGCGGCCTTTCTGTCGTGCGCGGTTTCATCCGCTTTCTCGACCGCCGCAGTCTCGCCTCTTGCCCGGCGCTCGCGGTGCTGCGCGGGCCAAAGCTGCCGCACAGCGTGCCGAAGCCGCTGTCGGTCGCCGATGCTGCCGAGATCGTCGAGGCGCCGACCACCCTCGTCGCGAGCGCCTGGCAGGCCAAGCGCGACATCGCCATCCTGACGCTGCTCTACGGCTGCGGGCTCCGGATCTCGGAGGCGCTCGGCCTCAAGCGTTCGGAGGCGCCGCGCGACGAGTTGATGACGGTCGTCGGCAAGGGTCGTAAGGAGCGCGTTCTACCAGTGCTCGCGGCGGTGCGCGAGGCGATCGCCGATTATCTCGCCGCTTGCCCGTATCCGCTTCCGCCCGATGGGCCGCTCTTTGTCGGCGCGCGTGGCGGCCCGCTCAACCCGCGGATTGTCCAGCGCCGGATGGAAGAGCTGCGTGCTGTATTAGGTCTGCCGGACACCGCGACGCCGCATGCGCTGCGGCACAGTTTTGCCACGCACCTGCTCGGCGGCGGTGGCGATCTGCGGGCAATCCAGGAATTGCTGGGGCACGCCAGTCTGTCGACGACGCAGCGCTATACCTCGGTCGAGACCGAGCGGCTGCTGGCGATTTACGACGCGGCGCATCCGCGCGCGCGACCGCCCGGCTGAGTGCCGCACCTTTTTATCCCGGTTGGTACTCGATCTTAGAGCCGTCGCTGCCGCGGAGCGCGACCTTGATCAGATGCTGCTGGTCGTCATACCAGACGTCCTGCGGAAAGGTCGTCTTGATCGAGTAGTGGTGCGCCATCTCGGGGCGGCCCTGCAATAGCAGCTGCTCCTTGCCGTGATCGACCACCGAGAGTGGCACGATGCTCCCGTCCTGCGGGTTCAATGCCGTCGTCTTCCGAACCAAAGCGGCGTTCCACAGGCTTACCGGCATCAGCGAAGGGTCGACCTCGGTCACCGTGCCGTCGGCGTCGACCGACAGAACGTCGTCGCGGCTTGTCGCTTTCACCTTGTGCACCGTGCCGTTGTCGTCGGTCACGGAGTTCAGCGCCACCAAACGGCCGTCGACCCACCGCTCGGTTTCGGTCTGGTCGAACCGGTAGACAGTGATGAACGCCAGCTTGACCTGGATGTGGGATACGTACTGAGCGATCGTTTCGCGTCCGTTGCGGTGCAGACGGAAGCTGCAGGTACCGATCTGGTCGCCGTCGCGCACGATCGCGAAATTCGTCGTGGTCGAGACCGGCTCGGCCTGTGCGGTTGCATGCAGCACCGCCATCGAAAAAAGAACAGTCCCCAAAATCAACCAAAGCGTTCGCATCCCCACCCCTCCTTTTGAAGACCCCATCAAGAGCGGAGGAATTGGGCAATTTCGTGTTCGTGTCGTGGAACCAAATGCGAAACGCACTTTTCGTGGGCGAATACCAGGACCGCCGGCACGATGCTTCGATTTTCCCCGGACGGGTAAGCGGAACCAAAAGGTTTAGCTAGGGTTTTATTTCCGCACGTAAGAACGAAAGTGGCGCCGACAGGACGCTCCAGAGACCGCCAATGCTCAGATCCGGGATCGTCCGCCTCGTTGAATTGTGCACCCGCTACGCCTGGACGGTGATCATCCTCGTCGTCGCGCTGTCGCTATTCTCGGCGGTGTACGCGGTCCGTCATTTCGCGATCAAGACCGACGTCAACAACCTGTTTCCGAGCGATCTGCCGTGGACCGAGCGCGCCTACTCGTTCATGGCCGCGTTCCCGCAGAACGGCATACTCGTTGTCGTCGACGCCCCGACCCCGGAACTCGTCGATCAGGCGACGGCGAGGCTGACCACCGCGCTCGCCCAGGACCACGAACACATCCGTTCGATGGAAGAGCCGCAGGGCGGGCCGTTCTTTGCGCGCAACGGTCTGTTGTTCTTGCCCACCGAACAAGTTGCCCGAATCGCCGGCGAGATGCGCGGAGCTGCGTCGCTGCTCGGCGATCTCAGCGCCGATCCGAGCCTCAGGGGCGCCCTCGGCGCGCTTTCCTCCGGTCTGATGGGCGTCGCCAACGGCATGTACAGCCTCGACGCGCTGGCGCCGGCGATGACGATGGCCGGCGATACGGTCAGCGCCGTATTGCAAGGCCGGCCGACCAGCTTCTCCTGGCGCCTGCTGGCCAACGGCACGCCGCCTGATCCGAACCAGCTCTATCGCTTTATCGAGATCGACCCGGTGGTCGATTACCAGTCGCTCGAACCCGGCCGCGCCGCCACCGACGCGATCACCGCGACCGTAGCGCGGCTAAATCTCGCTGGCGAATACCAGGCACGGGTGCGGCTGACTGGCCTCGTGCCGATGAACGATGCGGAATTCGCCACGCTAAAGCAGCATGCCGCGCTGAACGGGGCGGTTTCGATCATCGCGGTGCTGGTGATCCTGTGGCTGGCGCTGCGCTCGCCGCGGATCATCGCCGCGACGATCGCCAGCATTGTTTGCGGCCTCGCGATGACCGCCGCGCTCGGCCTCTTCCTGGTCGGCGCGCTCAATCTGATCTCGGTCGCGTTCTTTGTGCTGTTCGTCGGCCTCGGGATCGATTTCGGCATCCAATACTCGGTCCGTTATCGCGCCGAGCGGCATGAGCTCGGCACCTTGCGGCCGGCGCTCGTCAGCGCCGCGCAAAAGGCCGGCGGGCCGCTGGCGCTGGCCGCGGCGGCGACCGCACTCGGCTTTTCCTCGTTCGTGCCCACTGCCTACCGCGGGCTCGGCGAGCTTGGCGAGATTGCCGGGCCCGGGATGATCATCGCCTTCCTTGTCAGCATCACCCTGCTGCCAGCGCTGCTGCAGGTGCTGAACCCGCCCGGCGAGCCGCGTGCGATGGGATTCGCCGGGCTCGCCCCGGTCGACCGTTTTATGCAGCGCCACCGCATCCCGGTCGTGGCGATCACCCTTGGGGTTGTGGTGCTGGCCTCGCCGCTGCTGCTGTTCCTGCCATTCGATTTCAATCCGCTGCACTTGCAGAACGCGAACAGCGAAGCGGTGGCGACCTTCCTCGAATTGCGGCGGGATCCGCAAACCGGGGCGAATGCGATCGAGATCGTGAAACCCGATCTCGGCGCCGCGGACCAGGCGGCGAAGCGCCTGTCCGCGCTGCCGGAAGTCGCGCAGGCGCGCACGCTCAGCAATTTGATCCCGGCGGATCAGGATCGCAAATTGGCGCTGATCCGGCAAATCGCGCCGGCGCTCGAGCCGGCACTGAACCCGAGTCAAGCCAAGCCGGCTCCGACGGACCAGGAAAACGTGCAGGCGCTGGTGTCGACAGCGGCGAGCCTGACGCAGTTGTCGCCGATCAGCCAGGGGCCGGGCGGGAAGGCGGCGACGCGGCTGGCAGGCCTGCTGGTCCAGTTGGCGAATGCCGGCCCCGATGCACGCCGGCAAGCCCAAGCCGCGGTCATCGATCCGCTGCGGGTAACGCTCGCCGCGCTCAAGCAGATGTTGCAGCCGACGCCGGTCGCCGTCGCGACGATCCCGCCCGATCTCAAGCGCGAATGGCTGAACCCGGACGGCCGCGCGCGGATCCAAGTGCTGCCCAAGGGCGACCCCGACGACACCGTGGTGCTGGGCGATTTCGTTCGTGCGGTGATCGCGATCGAGCCCGATGCGACCGGCCCCGCCGTGCTGCTCTACGAGGCCGGCAACACGATCGTGCGCGCCTTCATCGAGGCCGGGATTTTCGCGATCCTGGCGATCTCGCTGCTGCTGTGGCTGACGCTGCGCCGGATCAGCGATGTGCTCCTGACCCTGGTGCCGCTGCTGCTGGCGACGGTGGTGACCCTGGAGCTGTGCGTCGTCTTCGATCTGCCGCTCAACTTCGCCAACATCATCGCACTGCCGTTGCTGCTCGGCGTCGGCGTCGCCTTCAAGATCTACTACATCATGGCTTGGCGCCGCGGCCGGACTGCGCTCGTCCAGTCGACGCTGACCCGCGCGGTGATCTTCAGCGCGATGACGACGGCGACGGCGTTCGGCAGCCTGTGGCTGTCCGACCATCCCGGCACCTCCAGCATGGGCAAGCTGATGGCGCTGGCGCTCCTCTGCACGATGGCGGCGGCGGTGTTGTTCCAGCCGGCGTTGATGGGCCCACCGCGCCAGTCGGCGGAAGACGGGGAGCCGGTAGAGCCGACCGAAATCTGGGGCGTCCGTCAGCACGGCGAGCCCGTCCCCGGGCAGGCGCCGACCCCCGCGCCGCAGCCCACCCATGCCGAATCTGAAGAAGAAGACGAGCCGGTGCACCATGACGCCGAGCGATGAGCGCATGACCAAATCCGTAACGCCGCGGTCGAGCCTGTCGATCGACAATCTGCGCGCGATCGTCATCCTGCTCGTGCTGTCGTTCCATTCGGTGCTGGCCTATCTGAATTTTCTGCCGCCGGCGCCCTTCGCATTCGATAGCCCGCCTTACCTGTGGCGCAGCTTTCCGATCGTCGACACCGAACGCTGGCTCGGCTTCGACTTGTTCTGCGCCTGGCAGGACGTCTTCCTGATGTCCTTCTTTGTGTTCCTGTCCGGCCTCTTCGTCTGGCCGAGCCTCGATCGCAAGGGCGCGCTGACCTTTTCGTCCGACCGGATGTTGCGGCTCGGCCTGCCCTTTGCCGTCGTGGTGCTGGTGCTGATGCCGCTGGCGCACTACCCGACCTATCTGCAGACCGCGACCGAGCCGGGGCTCGTCGCATTCTGGCGGCACTGGCTCGCGCTGCCGCTCTGGCCGATCGGGCCGATGTGGTTCCTGTGGCTGCTGCTGGTTGGCGACATCGCCGCCGCCGCGCTTTACCCGATCATCGCGCCGCACGCTGCGGCGCTGCTCCGCCTCTCGTCGTACGCCCGGCGCCATCCCGGCCGCTTTCTTGCCGGGATGCTGCTCGCCTCGGCAATCGCCTATATCCCGCTGGAGCTCGCCTTTGGCGCCTCGGCCTGGTTTCAGCGCGGGCCGTTCTCGTTCCAGCTGAGCCGTCCGCTCCATTACGCCGTGTGTTTCTTCGCCGGCGCGGCGATCGGCGCCTGCGGCATCGAGCGCGGGCTGCTGGCGCTCGATGGGCCGCTGCCGCGCCGTTGGAAGCTCTGGCTCGCCGCCGCCCTGGCGTCCTTCGCTCTGTGGCTGGTTCTGACCGCCCTCGTCCGAAGCGAAATCGGCGCCGTCCCGCTCGGCCTCCGGATTGTCGACGATCTGAGTTTTGTGCTGGCCTGCTTTGCGAGCTGCTTCTTTGCCCTGGCGTTCGGGCTGCGCTTCGCCCGGCTGCCGTCGCGGATCCTGGACAGCCTCAAGACCAATGCCTATGGCATGTACCTGATCCACTACGTCTTCGTTGTGTGGCTGCAATATGCCCTGCTCGGGCCAAAGCTGCCGGGAATCGTCAAGGGAACGATCGTGTTCGGCGGCACGCTGGCGCTGAGCTGGAGCGCGACCGTGGCATTGCGCCAGATTCCGCTGGTCGCGGAAGTGATCGGTGCCGGGAGCCGGCGCCCGGCGCCAACCCCGGTGGCGGGCCCCGTCCCGGCGCGCGGTCCCTCCGAAGGCATGGCCGATTAGGTTTACGCGGCCGCGGAACGCGCCGCCGTCGTATGCTGCCGCACGAATGCACCGACGCGCGCGATCGCTTGGCGCGCTTCCGGCATGACCGGCGCGAACGCGTGCCAGACATGCGGCATACGCGGCCAGACTTCGAGTTCGACCTCGCAGCCAGCCGCACGCATGCCTTCCGCCATCCGCACCGAATCGTCGAGCAGGATTTCGTCGCCGCCGACCTGGATCAGGGTCGGCGGCAGGCCGGTGGGGTCGCCATAGAGCGGCGAAGCATAGGGATTTCGCGGATCGCCGCTGTCGCCGAGATAGCAGGCGGCGAGGTACGGGATATCGTCGGGATTTTCCATCGGATCGGCCGCGCCGTTCTGCTGCAGCGAGTTTCCGGTCATCGCCAGATCGGTCCAGGGCGACAGCGCCACCGCCGCGGCCGGGAGCGGCGAGCCGATGTCGCGCAGCCGCAGCAGCAGCGCCAGAGCGAGCCCGCCGCCGGCGGAATCGCCCATCACAACGCTGCGGCTCGGGTCGGCGCTTTCGTCGAGCAACCCGTGCCAGGCCGCGACCGCATCTTCGAGCGCCGCCGGAAACGGGTGCTCCGGCGCGAGGCGATAATCGATCGCCGCGACCTGCGCCTCCGCCGCGACGGCGAAGCGCCACAGGATATGCCGGTACAGTGTCGGCGACCCGGTCACATAGGCGCCGCCGTGCAGGAACAGGATCTGGCGTTCCGGCTGCGTGCCGCGGCCTTTGACCCGCAGCGCCGGGATGCCGCCGAGCGCCCGATCGAGCATCTCGATGCCGCGCGCCGGCCGCGGCACCCAGCGCTCATACGCGGCGATGCGTCGGCGCCGCTCGGCGATCGTGACATTCGGGTGATTGCTGCGCTTCATCGACCAGCGCAGCCACGCCCGCACCAGCTCGGCCTGCAAGCTCATACCGTCGCAAACGGCGGTGCGAGCGGTTCGAGCAGCCCCGGCTCGTCATTCTTGACGTTGCCGACCGCCGGCCCGATCGGATAGGCGCGCATCAGCTCGGCCGGATGGGCTCGCAGCAGCGCGCGCAGCTCCTCCGGGCTCGCCTCGGTCTCGCCGAGCCAGATCGACCAGGTTTCCCGCCGCAGGATCACCGGCATCCGGTCGTGGATCGGCTCGCAGAGCGCGTTCGGCGCGCCGGTCACGATCGTGAAGCTGCGCAGGATCGACCCGTCGGCCGGGTTCTTCCACCGCTCCCACAGCCCGGCGAAGGCGAACAGCCCGCCCTCCGCCGGAACGATCGCATAGGGCACGGTCTTGCCGCCGCGCTTCTGCCATTCGTAAAAGGCGTCGGCCGGCACCAGGCAGCGGCGCCGCTCGAAGGCGTCGCGGAACGCCGGGGTCCGTTCGATCCTTTCGGCGCGGGCGTTGATGCAGCGGACGCCGAACGCGATGTCCTTGGCCCAGAGCGGCACCAACCCCCACCGCAGCAGATCGAGCGAGCGCTGCCGCGTCTGCGGATTGTAGCGAACGACGGCGAGGCTGTCGGTCGGCGCCGCGTTGTAGCGCGCGGCCGCGTTCGGCACCGCATTGGCGGTCTCGAACAACACCCGGATCTCACCGAGCGGGGTCTTCTGGACAAACCGGCCACACATAAGGTTTCTGAATTACATCGGGATTGCTTCGTCGCTCTGCTCCTCGCAATGACAATGGGTTGCTGTCATTGCGAGCGCAGCGAAGCAATCTCGGCGAAACATCTCATCCGTCGAGGCCGGGGGGGTGGCGCTCGTGCCAGTCGGTCACCTGCTGATAGGCCCAGCCGATCCTGACCGCGGTCGCCTCGTCATAGGGCCGGCAGATGATCTGCAGCGACAGCGGCAGGCCGGTGCGGGTGAAGCCGTCGGGGATCGACAGCGCGCAAAGTTCCAAGAGATTGACGAAGCGGGTGAAATGCGCCGGAGTCGTGCTCTGGTCGACCGATTCGACCCGCACCGCCGGGGTCTGCGTCGTCGGGGTCAGCAGCGCATCGACCCCGTCGAGCGCGGCCAGGAAGCCGCGCTTCATCTGGTCGCGCTCGGCCAGCGCGGCGAGGTAATCCCGTGCGCTGATAGTGCGACCGAGCTGGATGCGCGGCCGCACCGCCTCGTCGATCGGCAACGCCGGATTGTCGACCAGCTCGCCGATCAGTGCATAAGCCTCCGAGCCGATGATCCGACCGGTCGCCGTCGTTGCATCGGCAAACCGGCAGGGCAGGGGGATGTCGACGATCTCGGCGCCTTGCCGCGCCAACAGGTCGAGCGCCGCATCGTAAGCGGCGAGCATCTCGGGCGTGCAACCCTCGCGCTCGGCCTCTGGCATGCGCGCGAGCCGCGTGCCGGACACGCCGCGCCGCATGCCGGCGGCCGGGTCTATCGGCGCCGGCGCCGATAGGGTGCGCGGGTCGAGCGGGTCGGCGCCCTGCATGACGGCGTAGAGCAGCGCCGCGTCCTCGACCGAGCGGGTCATCGGCCCGGGCGTGTCGAGCGAGGGCGCCAGCGGCAGGATGCCGTAGGTGCTGACCCGGCCGATCGTGGTCTTGAGGCCGCTGAGGCCGCACCACGAGGCCGGCAGCCGCACCGAGCCGCCGGTGTCGGTGCCGATCGCCCAGGGCGCCATCCCGGCCGCGACCGCCACCCCGGAGCCGGCGCTCGACCCGCCCGGCGTGCGGGGCGCCTCCAAATCCCACGGGTTCCACGGCGTGCCCATGTGCTGGTTGGTGCCCCAGCCGCCCATCGCGAACTCGACCGTGTGGGTCTTGCCGAGCACGATCATGCCGGCGGCGA
>Ga0070766_10000345_pt1 | contig 19738 bp, 18 predicted proteins | sample HubBroMetageWFT6_FD_69782 | JGI IMG/M metagenome (GOLD analysis project Ga0070766, IMG submission 69782) | Warmed and freeze-thawed soil microbial communities from the Hubbard Brook experimental Forest, New Hampshire - Hubbard Brook CCASE Soil... | ecosystem: Environmental > Terrestrial > Soil...
TGTTCCGCGACCAGCGGAGCTAAGGTCCCAGCCGCAACGCGGCGCAAGCCGTGAGTGAGCCAAGGTGGAATCTGCCAAGCCCGGGAGGGGAGAAGGAAAATCCCGCACCAGTCGTGTCGACGTAGGTGCCAACTTCTCCCTGCCCGCGTATCATATGGAGTCCTTCGGCACTCGACCGCCTGAGTGCTGAATGCTGAGTGCTGAATGCTCCCCTTCAAGCTCGTCTACAGCGACGCTTACTACCTTCCCATCGGGGACCACGTCTTCCCCGCCGAAAAATATCGCCGTGTACGCGATCGCCTGATCTCAACAAAAGTCGCCGACGCTCAAGATTTTCTCGAACCTCAGCCCGCCGCCGATCTCGACATCCTTCTCGTGCACACGCCCGAGTACGTGCAAAAACTAAAGACCGGCACGCTCAGCCCGCGCGAAGAAATGGAAATGGAAATTCCCTATTCCCACGACCTCGTGGAGGCCTTCTGGTTGGCCGCAGGCGGTTCGATCCTCGCCGCCCGCCAGGGTCTCGCCGACGGCGTTTGCATCAGCATCGGAGGTGGCTTTCACCATGCGTTTCCCGATCATGGCGAGGGATTCTGCATGATCCACGACGTAGCCGTCGCCATCCGCCGCCTGCAGCGCGATGACAAAATCCGCACCGCCATGACCGTTGATTGCGACGTGCATCAGGGTAACGGCACTGCCGCGATTTTTGCCGGCACGCGCACCGAGAGCGTCCCTCTCCCCTCGGTTTCAAGTACGACGCTGAACCAGAAGTGGGCAGCCAAAACCAGAATGCGCGGAGCCCACGCCGGTGACGTTTTCACCATCTCCCTGCACCAGCACAACAACTATCCGTTGTACAAGCCGCCGTCGTCGATCGACGTAGACCTGCCCGATGGCATTGGCGACGACGATTACCTGGCGTGGCTTGACAACGCTCTCAGCTCCGGCCTGCGCCAGTTCGAGCCCGACTTGCTCTGCTACGTCGCGGGCGCCGATCCGTATTGTGAGGATCAACTCGGCGGACTCGCCTTAACGATCGAAGGTTTGAAGAAGCGCGACGAACTGGTCTTCCGCGTAGCCCGCGTCCGCAACATTCCCATCATGGTGACCTACGCCGGAGGCTATGCCCGGAAGATGGAAGACACGGTGACGATTCACAGCAACACAGTGGTCGCAGCGAAGGAAGTATTCGCCGAGAAAGTATCTCCCAGAACGTTGTCATCCTGAGCGAAGTCGAAGGATCTCATGCCTCTGCGCACTGAATGATGCTTATCTGGGAGTTCCAGCGAGCCATGCCGGCAGCCATATTTGCGCAATCGTTTCGCCCACCCGGCAGGTGCCGAAGGCACGCCAGGTGAAAGTCTGGCACGAACGCTAACCAACTCGTTAGCCCCCGAACACGCTGGGCATTTGATTGCTTCGCTATTACCGCTTGACAGGCCTTCGATCGGATTGAAATTCGTCGGAGCCGACGAGCACCTTGTCTTGATCCGACGATTAGCCGAACCTTCGGTGATCGGCGTCGCCTCAGTCAGCAAAACGTTCCTGAGAACTGCCCGGGGGTTGCTCGCTCCGGTAACCGGCCGTCGCCTCGCGCTGCTAGAATTCTTGCTGCCGCTCGAACCCAGGTGGCGCATCGAGGCGCGTCGACCTTCTATTCTGCGCTTCAGTGGCCTTGCCCATGGTCCGTTGCCGCCGGAAACCTCATTACCGCCTGCTCGCCAGCCGGTGCCTCGGAAGATCTCGCGGTCGCAATGGTACGGGCGAGCCAACCTGGCTCACCTTTGAACCCAAGTAGTGACGGCGCACCCCTTGATCCTGTTTTTCTCCCCGGATCCACAGCGCCCGTGTGACATCTGCCCCGGTCGTCAACATCCCAGTGAGCGCGTCATCTCGGCAGCCCAACAGCGTGAGCCAAGGCCAGCCAGGCGAGCTGACTCCTACGCTCTTAAGATTCTGGCCCTAAAACGATTAAACCCCAATATTTTGAGACGAATTTCCGCTAACCCCATGATTCCAATAGATCGGAGGGGAGGGGTGGGATAACTAAACAGTAAGCTTGTTCGTACGAAAACGCCTACGAGGGATTGCTGCGAACCCAGAAAAGTAATTCCGTGAAACCAGGAAGCCAGAATCCGCCCGTCCGCCCCAAGCCCGAGGTCGCAAACGCGCAGAATGAACTCCCAGCGAGGCCCGAAGCCCGAAGCCCGCCTCTGCCTTCCACTGCTAAAATGATCCAAAGCCATGTTCGAGAACTTACAGGAAAAACTACAACGCGCCTTCAAGAGCCTCCGCGGCCAAGCCAAACTCACCGAGGAGAATATTGACGAGGCGCTACGAGAAATCCGCCTCGCCCTGCTCGAGGCAGACGTTAACTTCAAGGTTGTCAAGCAGCTCATCGATCAGATTCGAGCTAAGGCTGTCGGCCAGGAAGTCTTGACGGCACTTTCGCCTGGCGAGCAAGTCATCAAGATCGTGCGCGACGAACTGGTCGAACTTCTCGGCAAAGACACCGCGCGCGTCAAGTTTGCCTCGCAACCGCCAACAGTCGTCCTCATGGCCGGATTGCAAGGTTCCGGCAAAACCACCACTTCCGGCAAGCTGGCGAACTGGTTCAAGACCGGAGGCCATCGCCCGCTGCTGGTTTCCGTCGACGTCTACCGTCCCGCTGCGCGAGAGCAGTTGAAAATTGTCGCGCAAGCGGTCAACAGTCATATCTACGAAGGGGAAGCCGGGGAGGCCAACACCGCAACGGTCGAGCGCCTGGTGAAGGAAGCGCGGCGCGAAGCCATTGTCTCCGGCTGCGACGTGCTCATCGTCGATACCGCAGGACGCTTGCACATTGACGATCAGCTCATGGACGAGATGCAGTCGCTGAAGAAGCTGCTCAATCCGTCAGAGATTCTGTTCGTTGCCGACGCCATGACCGGACAAGACGCGGTCCGTTCGGCCGAGGAGTTTCACAAGAAGCTTTCGCTCACCGGCGTGATTCTCACCAAGATGGACGGTGACGCCCGCGGCGGCGCAGCTCTCTCCATCCGCCAAGTCACAGGACAGCCCATCAAGTTCATCGGCGTCGGTGAAAAATACGATGCGCTTGAGCCGTTCCATCCCGACCGCATCGTCTCCCGCATCCTCGGCATGGGCGACATCTTGTCGCTGATCGAACGCGCCGAGCAACAGATCGACAAGAAGAAGGCGCAGGAAATGGCCACGCGCGCCCTCACCGGCGACGGCTTCTCGCTCGAAGATTTTCGCGACCAGTTGCGTCAGGTAAAAAGGATGGGATCGATGAAGAGCCTGATGGGCATGCTGCCCTCGATCGGTCCTTTCTCCGGCCTGCAGAAGGCCGCTGATCAGGTGGACGAAGGGCAGATCAACCGCGTCGAGGCGATCATTAATTCGATGACCACGCACGAGCGCCATCACCATGAAGTGATCAACGGCAGCCGCCGCAAACGCATCGCCCGCGGCTCAGGCACGACCGTGCAGGAAGTGAACAACCTTCTCCGTCAGTATGCGCAGATGAAAAAAATGTTCAAGCAGATGGGCAAGCCAAGCTTCGCGCGCAGACTAGCGGGAATGAAATTGCCGGGAATGTGAGCACCACTGGTCCTTCCAGTTCCAAACATGAGCCTCGACAAGTCGGGGAAATGGTGAATCGGAGAAAGTTCTGAAGATATTAAGCAGTATCTTGACGCCTACTCCGGCGACGGCTGGGTAGCCTCAGGATTCCGCCATGCAAGCTGCGACTGCGGCAGCGATACTTTTGAGCTGCTTGCAGATGATGACGAAGGCTGCGCAGAGCGAGGTGCGCATGGTGTGGGAAAGAAAAGTTTATCTCGGACAGCGATGAATATTGGGCTAACGCTTCGCCTGAGCAAAGGAAATACATCGAGTGCGGTTCTACAACCACTGACATTGGTGTCGGCTTCTCCTTACATGAGGATGGTGAGATTCGCTGACTTTGGGTTGGTGACCGCTGCTCTGCCTGTGGCAGCCTCGGCTGTTTCGCGGGTTGGAAGGTCGCCTACTCCCGCTCCAAACAGTTGCTCGATCAGGTTTGAACGGGTCTTCCAATGAAGTGGAGATCCCTCGAAGAGTCGAGCCCCGCCCTCGATACGCGCCCGTTGCGCCAGATCTTTGCCGAGCGCAAGGAACTGATCGCCAAGTATGTCCCGCCTGAGACGCAAGCCATTCACGCGCGCGCTGTTGCCCAGCTTAAGGAAAAACACTTCGCTGCAAACATCCTCCCTGTTGGCGCGAAAGCGCCCAGGTTCGATCTTCCAGACCACGACGGCAGAATAGTCCGATCCTCCGACCTCCTCGCCAAGGGAACGCTCGTACTGTGCTTCATCCGCGGACGCTGGTGCCCGTTCTGCGTCGGGCAGATGGAAGCGATGAATCTCGTCTTGCCGCAGATCGAGCAGGCAGGAGCGACGCTCGTCGCCGTCTCTCCGCAGACGGTGAAGCAGGCGTTCTTCATGCACGACCAGCACAAGCTGCGCTTTCCGCTGCTTTCCGATGCCGACAACCAGGTCGCCAGAAAGTTCGGCCTGACTTACCGCGTGCCCGATGCTCAGGAAGCGGTTTACCGGAAAGCCTTCGTCAATCTGCCCTTCACGAACGGCGATGACAGCTGGGAGTTGCCCATTCCAGCGAGCTACATCGTCGATCAGGAAGGAACGATTCGCTATGCATCCGCGAATGAGGATTACACGGAACGCCCGGAACCGGACGACCTTGTGCGAGCCCTCAGGGGCTAAAGCCCAATTCTGTTGCTGCGCTTAACGGCACAGCTGAAGCCGTGCCCTTCCACGAACCTCCTGCCGCGCGACGCTCAGCTAGAAGCTAGCAGCTGACGCGGTACACTGGATTACTCATGCACTACATCTATGGAATCAATTCCGTGACCGAGGCGCTGAAAGCGCGCGGGCGAGCGTTCGAGTGGGTCGGAATGGCCAGGGAGCGCCACGACATTCGCCTGCAACGTCTGATTGAAGACTGCCGGCGTTTGACCGTGCCGGTACGTTTCCTGGAGCGCACTGAACTCGACCGCATGGCCGGCAACGCTTCGCATCAAGGCGTGGTCGCGGTCACGTCGGCCAAGCAATACAACGAACTCGGCGATGTCATCGCCGCCAAGCGTGCAGAATATTCGCTGATCGTCGTGCTCGATGGCGTAGAGGATCCTCACAATCTGGGAGCGATCCTGCGCACAGCCGATGCCGCCGGAGCCAATGGCATCGTGATTCCCGAACGCCGTTCCGCGAGTGTCACAGGCACAGTCACAAAGGTTTCCGCCGGTGCCAGCGAGCACATGCCCATCGCCAAAGTCACCAACATCGCTCGCACCGTGGAAGAACTGAAAGAACACAACGTATGGACGGTGGGACTCGACGAACGCGCCCCGCAAACCTACGACGCTCTCGACTTCAACATGGACTGTGCGCTTGTACTGGGCGGAGAAGGCAAGGGCCTGCACGATCTGGTAAAGCGCAAGTGCGACTTTCTGGTTTCGATTCCGATGCTGGGCAAGGTTCCGTCGCTGAATGTTTCCGTGGCTGCGGCTGTGGTCCTGTTCGAAATCGTGCGTCAACGGCGCGCGCGCGCAGAATCCTCCCATACAAAATCGGGGGGCACAAAATCGGCTTCAAAATGAAGTTCTGCTTTTCGTTCCTCACCCTATTGCTCGTTCTTTGCGCCTCGGAGGTGACGACGCTTGCCCTCGACCGCGAAGCCTTCAGCTTCACCAATTACGATCTAAGCGTTCAGGTCGAGCCGGAACAACATCGGCTCGGAGTCCGAGGCAAGATTACGCTGCGGAATAACACGCCCACACCGCAGACGATCGCAGTACTGCAGATTGCGTCTTCCCTTGACTGGCGTGCGATTAAGGCAGGCGACAAGACTCTGCAGATCGCCAGGCAGCCCTTCACATCCGACATCGATCACACGGGAGGTCTGTCTGAAGCCATCGTCACATTACCGCAGCCGGTAGCGCCGAAAGGGACCATCGAATTGGAAGTCGCATACGAAGGAGTGATCCTACTCGATGCGACCAGACTGACTCGCATTGGCACACCCGGAGATGTGGCGGAGCGCACAGATTGGGACCAGATTGGCCCAGGTTTCGCGGCGGTGCGAGGAGTTGGCTACGTGGCTTGGTATCCGATTGCCACGGAAGCAGCGAATCTCTCCGAAGGTGACAGCCTGTTTGAGATTCTGAGCAGGTGGAAGACGCGCGAGGCCGCGTCCAGAATGCACCTGCATATCACTGTCTCCAGCGACGATGGGCAGCAACCGCCAGTTGTAATTGCCAATCAGGCATCGTGTCAGGTGATGTATGAACAGGCAGGAAGGCCTTCACTAGCCAGCGCAGATTGCACGTACGAGCCGATGGGCTCGGTATCCCCGCTTTTTGTCATCGCTAGGTACGGCTTCGTCGATCGCCCGGCGATCGCGGTTTACAACCTGGTAACTCATGCGGCGGCGGCTGAGAGATACGCCGATGCCGAAGAGAAACTTGTCCCATTGATCAGCGAATGGTTCGGAGCACCGCAGGAAAAAGCTCACACCTGCGACCTCGCCATTCCCAACGGGATGCCCTACGAAAGCGGCTCCTTGCTTTTGACGCCTCTGGTGGGTACAGATTCCCAGTCGGCTGGGCTGGCCGCTGCGCATCAATTGACGCACGCCGCGTTCTCCTCATTCCGTCCATGGATCGAAGAAGGTCTCGCCCATTTCGCACAGGCGCTCTATCTGGAACGCGAGAGGGGACGCCCGACCGCAATTGATTACATGGGACTGCACCGATTTGCGCTCGGCGAAGGGAAAGAACCAACCCCCATGCCAAGATCCGAAGATGAGGTCAACCGCTCGCTGGTGAACACGACCAGCGAGGAACTCTATCGCAGCAAGGCGATGTATATCTGGTGGATGCTGCGCGACATGATCGGCGAGTCCGCGCTCAAGAAGGCGATCGCCGCCTACCGTCCCGAGCAGGACAAAGAACCCTCGTACATGCCGCGTCTGATCGCCTCACAGACTGAACGCGATCTGGGCTGGTTCTTCGACGATTGGGTGTACCGCGACCGCGGCTTGCCGGACTTCAAAGTGGAGTCGGCGTTCTCGCGCAAAACGATGACCGGCTCCTACATGCTCACGATCACGCTGGACAATCTGGGAACCGCCGGAGCCGAGGTTCCCATCATGATCAAATTTGCCGGCGGAGAGATGATGAAGCGGCTGGAAGTTCGCGCCAAGAACAAGGCCGTCATTCGCGTGGAGACTCCGTCGGCGCCGCAAGAGATCGTGGTCAATGACGGCAGCGTACCCGAAAGCGATAGGACAAACAATACATTCAAGATCGCGGCAGGTGATGTGGCGAAATAATGCGCATCGCAGCAGGCTGCGATTGCATAGGTCCTGCCTTGCGCTCGGACCACAGTAACCGCAGGGTAATAAGGAATAGAAAGATGAAAAGCGCTGAGTACAACAGGTTAGTGGGTTGAGGTAAAGTGCGCGAGCGCTGCCAGCTTGCCCGCTGCTGCCCCAGAGTCGATGGACTGGGCCGCGATCGGGATCGACTCTGCTATCCGATCTGCTTTGCCCGCCGCTACCAGGGCCGCCGCGGCATTGAGCAGTACAACGTCGCGGCGGGGTGACTTCTCCCCATCCAACACAGCACGAATGATTGCAGCATTCTCCGGCGCATCACCGCCGGCAATCTCCTGTAGGGTGGCACGAGTCATGCCGAATTCCTCGGGTTCTACTTCGTAGGAACGTACTGAGCCCTCGCGGGACTCGGCCACGCGAGTTGTACCGGTGATGGTTATCTCATCCAATCCATCCAGCCCATGTACGACGAGTGCCCGATGCAGGCCCAGCATGCTCAACGCCTCCGCCAACTTCTCCACCAGATCGAGCGAATACACGCCGACAACCTGCCCCGAAGCGCGCGCCGGATTCGTCAGCGGGCCGAGGAGATTGAACATGGTGCGCATGCGCAGCTCGCGCCGCACAATCTGCACCTGCTTCATCGCCGGATGCAGATTCGGCGCGTATAGAAAGCAAATGCCAACTTCACGCAGGCATTGCGCGGCGCGCTCGGGCGAAAGCTGGATGTTGATACCTAAAGCCTCGACCACATCAGCCGATCCGCATTTGGAGCTGATGCTGCGATTGCCGTGCTTCGCCACGCGCACGCCGGCTCCCGCCGTCACTAACGCCGTCGCCGTGGAAATATTGAACGTACCGCTGGCGTCCCCGCCTGTGCCGCTGGTATCGATCAGCGATGCGGCGACGAAAGATTCTTCGTCCAGAGCATCGCGACCCGTGCCGCTGACATCGAGTGCCCGCGTCGTGGTTGCAAGTTCGATCGGCAGCGGCGCTGCTGCTGCGCGAATCGCTTCCGCGAACCCCACAATCTCCTCCACCGTTTCACCCTTCATACGCAGCGCGATGAGCAGCGCCGCAATCTGCGCGTCGGTGCATTTGGCCGCCAGCACTTCGGCCATCACTTCTCGAGCCTCGGCTCGAGGGAGCGATTGCGAGTGGTTTGCGATGCGATGAAGAGCGTCGAGGATCATTCGTCAGGCGGCATTGTAGCAAGAACGCGCGCGGCACCAAGACTGCGCGAATGCGCAGCGATCAACTCAACTCACCCTGGCAATAGTCCCCGGCAGTCGTCGTGAAAGATAGTCATGCCAGTCTTGCGGCAGCGCGGTAGTGGCAAGCGCCTTTTCCAGGAGAGCGCGATTGTACTTTTCTGGAACGAACAGGCGGTTCATTTCCTCAATCGTCACCGCCGATGGATTGCGGCTCAGGAGCTTGAACGCGTCTCCGGCAGCCACGGTCCCTTCCTGCTCGACGGAAAAATAGAAGCCGCTGCGGCCGCTCTCGAGGAAGCGCTGCAGAATGTCGTCCCGTTGAAATTTTGCCGCCAGCTTATAACAAGGTATGCGAGGCTGGCGTACCATCACGGTCGCGGTACCGACTTGAAGCCGATCGCCAATGTGAAGCTCGTTCTCGGACAAACCTTCCGTCGTGAAGTTCTCGCCAAACATGCCCCAGGGAAGGTCGTCGCCCAGCAGTTGATCGCGCCAAAACACATAATGCTCAGAAGGGTAAGCGTAGACCGCCTTGTAAGGGCCGCCATGGACGCTGAGATCGGCCTGACGGTCGCCGTCCAGGTTCAGCGCACGCAGTTGAACCGGTCCATTCACCGGCTCCTTGAAGATGCCGGTCTCGATCGTTGCCCCTTTGTGGAGTGCGGGCCGCGGCATTCCGACGTTCAGCGAAGTTATCTTCACCGATCCTCCCAGGAAAGGCTCTGTTCATCCGCAGTGTTGGTTTGGATGTTTCAGCAGGGGAAAGGGCGCACGATTGTCGACACCCGAGCGCCTTCCCTTTTGGACATGGGGGACGGAAAACGGTGGACCATGTTTGCCCTAATCCCGCGCCCTCGATAGAATTAAAAGTTTGCTGCCCGCAGTGCGACGGCGCAAGCAGGGTCCTTCCGTTCCTTTATCGACGAGCCGTCATTATGAAAATCCATGAGTATCAGGCAAAAGCAATCCTTAAGAAGTACGGCGTAAGCGTGCCGCGTGGGGCGATGGCCGCATCGCAAGATGAGGCCGAAGCCGTTGCCAAAGATTTGTTCAGTTCGGGCGCCAGTGGAGTTGTGGTCAAGGCGCAAATCCACGCCGGAGGGCGCGGCAAGGGTGGCGGCGTAAAGATCGCCAAATCGGTGAACGAAGCCGGCGACCTCGCTTCCAAAATGCTCGGCATGAAGTTGGTGACGCACCAGACCGGACCCGAAGGCCGGATCGTGCGCCGCCTGCTGATCGAAGAGACGCTGCCCATCGAGAAGGAACTCTACCTCGGCATTCTGGTCGACCGCGCAGAGGGCAAGCCGGTCTTTATGGCCTCAGCCGCGGGCGGAATGGAAATCGAGCAGGTCGCGGCGGAAAATCCGGACGCGATTCTGAAGCAGCACATCGATCCCGGCATGGGCCTGGAGGCGTTCCAGGCAAGGAAGATTGCTTTCCAACTCGGGCTCAGCGCGAAGCAGATCAATCCCGCTGTGCAGTTCCTGTCGAGTCTCTACAAAGCCTTTCTCGACACGGATGCCTCCTTGCTCGAGATCAATCCTTTTATTACAACGACAGACGGACGCCTGTTCGCGCTCGACGCCAAGATTACCTTCGACGATAACGCGCTGTTCCGTCACGCCGACTTGCGGGAACTGCGGGACATTACCGAAGAAGATCCGCTGGAAGTGGAGGCGTCGAAATATAGCCTCAACTACATCAAACTCGATGGCAACGTGGGTTGCATGGTCAACGGCGCGGGACTGGCGATGGCGACCATGGACATCATCAAGCACGCGGGCGGAATGCCGGCGAACTTTCTCGACGTCGGCGGAGGCGCCACTTCCGAGCAGGTCGCGCACGCTTTCGAGATCCTGCTGAGCGACAAGAACGTGAAAGCGGTGCTGATCAACATTTTCGGTGGAATCCTGCGCGTCGACACGCTGGCCACCGGCGTGGTCGAAGCGGCGCGCAAGACCAACATCAAGTTGCCGATCGTGTTGCGGTTGGAGGGCACTAACGTCGACGAAGGGAAAAAAATCCTGACGAACTCGGGATATAACTTCGTCGTCACCGACACCATGAAGGACGCGGCCGACAAGGTTGTCGCTGCGGCCAGAGGCACTGCCGGCGTAACGGAATGGCGCTGAAGATCGACGTGTAGAAGCGAGGATTATTTGTATGGCAATTTTAGTAAACAAGAAGACGCGGGTCATCGTGCAGGGACTGACGGGTCGTGAAGGTACATTTCACGCGAAAGCCAGCGCGGCGTACGGAACGCAAATCGTTGGTGGCGTGACGCCCGGTAAAGGTGGAACTACACACGAGGGCTGGCCCATCTTCAACACGGTACGCGAGGCTGCCGACAAGACGGGCGCGAACGCAACGGTTATTTTTGTGCCGCCGCCATTCGCCGCCGACGCCATCATGGAGGCGGCCGACGCCGAACTCGACCTGATCGTCTGCATCACCGAGGGGATTCCCACTCTCGACATGGTGAAGGCGTGGGAATTTCTGCAGAACCGCCGGTCGCGCCTGATCGGGCCGAACTGCCCGGGAATCATCTCGCCGGGCAAATGCAAGATCGGCATCATGCCAGCTTCGATCCATAAAGAAGGATCGATTGGCATCGTGTCGCGCTCCGGCACATTGACCTACGAAGCGGTGCATCAGTTGACCCAGCGCGGTATTGGACAATCGACGGCCATCGGAATTGGCGGCGATCCGATTATTGGGACGAACTTCGTGGACGCTCTGGACCTGTTCAATCGTGATCCTGAGACCGAAGCGGTGATCATGATTGGCGAGATCGGCGGCAATGCTGAGGAGACCGCGGCGGAGTTCGTGAAGACCCACATGAAGAAGCCGGTGGTCGGATTCATAGCCGGGCAGACCGCGCCTCCAGGACGCCGCATGGGGCACGCGGGAGCGATCATTTCCGGTGGCAAGGGCACGGCGGCCGAAAAGATGAAGGCGCTGGAGGCTTGCGGGATTCGAGTGGCGAAATCCCCGGCCGCGATCGGCGAGACGCTGGCGGCGGCGCTGGGAGTGAACGTTTAGCTCGAGAGGAAACACAAAGCAGATTCCTCGTTGCGCTCGGAATGACAGATTTTCGTGGAATCACAACTCTTAGATTGTGATGCCAAGTTTTGTTTTGACTTGCGACGATAAAGACCAAGGACTACCGACCGAACCTATGAAAACTCTGCAACGCACATTCACCATCGTTAAGCCCGACGCGGTCCGCAAGAACGCGGTCGGCGACATCATTGAGCAGTTCGAGAAAAATGGCTTCCGCATTCTTGCCATGAAAATGCTGGAAATCTCAAAGCATCAGGCCGAGCAATTTTATGCGGTGCATGCCGCTCGTCCATTCTTCAACCCGCTGACCGACTTTATGTCGAGCGGACCGATCGTGGTGCTGGCGCTGGAAAAGGAAAATGCCATCGCCGATTTGCGCAAACTGATGGGCGCCACCAATCCGGCACAGGCCGAGGAAGGGACGATCCGCAAAAAGTGGGCGACCAACATCGAGCACAACGCGATTCATGGTTCGGACGCGGAAGATACGGCGCGGTTTGAGCTGAGCTTCTTTTTTGCGGGATACGAATTAGCGAAATAGTTCTCAGTCTTAAAGTGGTTGAGAATGACCTGCTGAGAACTGGAAGCTGACGACTGAGACTTTCTTTATGCCCGTTGTTCAAATCACGTTGCTGCACGGCCGTACCGCAGATCAGAAGCGCAAGATCGCCAAGCGGATCACGGACGCTCTGGTCGAAGAAGCTGGGGCGCGGCGGGAAGCGATCATCGTGGCCTTCAACGAGGTCTCGAAGGAGAGTTACGCGTCGGGCGGCGAGCTGATGATCGACAAGGTGAAGTGAAAGCCGGCGAAACGCGGGCGAGGGCCCTCGCGCCACGCCACCTATCCCAGCGGCTCGAACAGATGGCCTTCTACCCGGTCTGCAACCCTTGGCAACTCTTTCTTCGCGTGTTGCAGGAAGTGCGCGGCGGCGCGGTGGGCCTCGAGTGCAGCATCGTCCTTGTACTGCTCGTAGATGAAGAAACGGCGGGGTTCGGTTTTGTGCCGATGCACCTGGTACATGGCACAACCCGGCTCTTTGCGGGACTGTTCGGTCAACTTCTCAAAAAGCGCGGCGACTTCGGCTTCATGCCCCACTTTCGCCATCCACGTCACTGCCAATACCACCATCGTTCGCTCCTTCCCCGCTAGCTGATCCGGGGCAGGCAATTCTAGGCTTTTTTTGCAGCCATCTTCAACTCGGAAACGAAGTCATCGATAAAGATCGTATGGTTCCGGTCCGGACCGGTGGAGATCATGCCAACCTTTGCTCCGGCTTCCTTCTCCACGAAAGCCAAGTACTCGCGCGCAGCCTCGGGCAACTTGTCGTAGTCGGTGATGCCCTCCGTCGAAGTCCGCCACCCCGGCAGCTTTTTATAAACGCACTCGATCTTGTCGTAGCCGCAGGCTTGTGCCGGCGCGTCGGAGGTATTTTTCCCGTCGATTTTGTAAGCAATGCAGACTGGAATTTCGTCCAGTTCATCGAGCACGTCAAGCTTGGTCACCACGAGCCATGACGTGCCATTGATCATGCCCGAGTAACGCAACAGAGGCAGATCGAGCCATCCCGTGCGCCGGGGACGGCCGGTGACCGCACCGTATTCGTTACCGCGCTTCCGCAGTTTATCCCCGTCGTCGCCTTTGTCTTCACTGGGAAACGGTCCCTCGCCGACGCGGGTGCAGTAAGCCTTGGTAATTCCAATAACAGAATTGATGGCATTGGGCGCAACGCCCGTGCCAATGACCGCACCACCAGACGTCGCGCTTGACGATGTCACAAACGGATAAGTCCCGTGATCAATATCGAGCATTGTGCCCTGCGCGCCTTCAAACAGAATCGACTCACCAGCGTTCAGAGCCTGGTTCAGCAGAACGGCAGTGTCACAGACGAAAGGCTCAATCTTCTCGGCCGCATGCGCATATTCCGTGTACATCTTGTCGGCGTCGAGTGGTTCGGTATTAAACAGTGCGTGGGCAATCATATTCTTCTCGCGCACCGCATTCTCGATGTGTTTCTTGAGCAGTTGTAGATCCAGCAGATCGGCTACGCGCAAGCCACGGCGGCCCATCTTGTCTTCGTACGCCGGACCGATGCCGCGGGACGTCGTGCCGATCTTGACGCGTCCCGGCGCGTTCTCCGCCGCCAATTCGATCATGCGATGGTACGGCAGAATCACATGGGCGCGGTTGGAAACAAAAAGATGCCCGTCGATCTGCACTCCGGCCTCGCGCAGGGCGCCAGCCTCTTTGAGAAAGGCGATCGGATCGAGGACCACCCCATTGCCAATCACGCTGCGGCAGCCGGCCCGCAGCACGCCGCAGGGAACCAACTGAAGGACGAACTTCTTACCGTTGATGATGACGGTGTGTCCGGCATTGTGTCCGCCAGCGTAGCGCGCCACAACCGTGAAGTTCTCCGACAAAACGTCGACGATCTTCCCTTTGCCCTCGTCGCCCCACTGGGCGCCCACGATCACCGCAGTCTTACCTTTTTTCACTTCCAACTCCGTAAGGAAAATTTCAAGCAGGCAGATATCCGCGCTGCGCCCGGGGTCGCACACTCTTTGCCCGCAAGGACATCTGCCACAAATTGCTGGGATAAAAGCCGAGAAGACGTGTACGAATTATCTTATCGTGTCCCCATGGCGAATAGCAACGCACCCAAGGGCGCACAAAGGGCGCACAAGGGCGCATTAGTCGTTGCAGTTCGAAGGAACGATTCGTATCTGGGGATCGCTTCCGCGATGCCGACAAATGGGGCGGGACGCGGGGCGGGCGAGTGCCCGGGGCAGTGCAGCGGCTAAAGCCGGCGTGCGTTGTGTGTTTTTACCGCATGCCGGAAAGCATGCCGTGATACGAATCTGGCGTTCAAACCGCACACTTGCATACACTTGCATAGTCCGGGACTCTAGCCCGAGTTTTCTCAGGTAAGATGACAGCAGATCACTCTTTCATTCGTCGCGGCCTGTATGAAAAAAGTATTCCACTTCGACGCTCCGCGTGAAAAATATCATTGCGACGCCGCGATCCTGTGGTGCTTCGACAATCGCTTTGAACTGGGATTTCGCAAGTTCCTGAAGCGCATTGGCGTCAATTCTTCCGATCCGATCAAGATCGCCGGAGGCGCCAAATGCATGGCTTCTCCGGAACATGAGACTGACCGCGAGTTCGTCCTGGAGCAGATCAGAAAGTCCATGCGATTGCACGGCACGCGGCGCGTGATCCTGATGCTGCATTCCGATTGCGGCGCCTACGGCGGGCTTACTGCAGGATTTGGCGGAGACGCGGCGGCCGAAGCCATCCATCACGAACGAGAATTGCAACGCGCCGCCACCAACCTGCGGGCGGCGATTCCTGGCATCGAGGTGCAAGGGTATTTCGTCGACTTCGATGGAATTTGGGACGCGGAGATCGGCCTGCCCGATGAAATTCGTACCCCAGCGATAGCCTGATGCCAAGGTTTGAGAAACACATTTTCGTCTGCGGAAACCAGCGCCCTGCGGGCCATCCACGCGGATGCTGCGATCCCGGCGGGCAGGCAACGCTCCAGAAACTATTCAAGCAGAAGCTGGCGGAACGCGGCCTGAAAGGAAAAGTCCGCGCCAATCAATCGGGCTGCCTCGATCAGTGCGAGCATGGTCCGAACGTCGTGGTCTACCCAGACGCAGTCTGGTACGGACACGTTACGGAAGCAGATGTCGAGGAAATCATTGAATCGCACATCCTCGGCGGCAAACTGGTCGAGCGCCTCCGACTTGCCGATTCCTGCCTGAACACTGCCACGTGCGAACACCGCAAATCTCGCACTTAGCATCGGACTTTACTTTTCGCGCGTTCGACCCGTACCTTGATTCTCATGCCAGCTTACTTTACTCCAGATCTTTTCCGTTTTCTTGTCCGACTCAAGCGCAACAACGATCGTGAATGGTTTCAGGCGCACAGGAGCGAATATGAAACCTGCGTTCAGCAGCCTGCGTTGCGTTTCATCACCGACTTCGCCTCTCCCTTATACGAAATCACGCCACATCTTGTAGCCGATCCCCGGCCCACGCGCGGATCCTTATTTCGCATCTACCGCGACATCCGCTTCTCTGCGGACAAACGTCCCTACAAAACGCACATCGCGATGCGTTTTTCACATGGAGGGAAAGATGTTCACTCTCCGGGCTTTTACTTGCACCTCGAGCCCGGTGCTTGCTTTGCTGCGTCCGGCCTGTGGCATCCGGAGCCACCCACATTATTGAAAGTTCGTAGCGCGATCGTGTCACGTCCCCAGGAATGGCGGACTGTCCGCAAACTTCTTAACTGGGACGATGCCGGCAAGCTCTCCCGTCCACCCCGAGGCTTTCCTTGCGATCACGAATTTGTGGAGGATCTCAAGCTTCGCGATCTCGGTACGAGTGTGGAATTCACCGACAAACAGATTTGTCGTCCGAGGTTTATGAGCACCTTCGCCGACGCCTGTCGCAAAATGTCTCCTCTGGCTCGATTTCTCAGCAGCGCCGTCGGCTTGAGGTTTTGACTGCTCGCGCGGACTGAACATTGCGACGTCGAGCTGTAAACTGTTGATTCTAAAAATCAGAAATCTGAGCTTGCAGGCTCTATGAGGTTGGAATAACGTGTTGCCCGCAACTTACTCGGAGTCTACGAAGGAGGCACATTCTATGCCCGTCGAAGGGAACGTCGAGCTGATGCGGCGCTGGTTTCAAGAAGTGTGGAATGAGAATAAAAGTCAAACCATCTACGAGTTGCTCTCCCCCGATGGCGTGGCAAGGGGACAATCCGGAGGCCAAGACGAAATTCATGGGCCCACGGAATTCGCCCGCTTTGTGGAACACATCCGAGGCGCATTTCCGGATATCAAAGTAGAAATCGAAGACATATTTGGTGCCGGAGATAAAGTTGTCGTGCGCTGGTCAGCAACGATGAAACACCTTGGCGATAGTCTGGGTATCCCTGCCACGGGCAAACCAGTTCGGACTACCGGGATCAGTATCGCCCGCATTGCGAAGGGACAAATCGTTGAAGGATGGGATAACTGGGATCAGTTGGAAATGTTAAAGCAAATCGGCGCTTACACGGACGCTGAAACTGTCCCTCTGGCAAAGAGCGCATAGATTGTTAGCGCGCTCATTGATCACCGAAATGTGAGTTATCTGGTAGGCACGCGAACCGGCAACCACCGCTTTGCGAATCAACGACTGATTCCGAATGGTTTCAACGAATTCCCGATCGGCACGCTGTGGAATGAGAGGCAGTCTCAAGCACAGTTGTTACCGAGTTGCTATCAGACATGCGAAAGCCCATCCGTGACGAGGCGGCTAGACGAAGTGCAGCGACGGGTGCCTTCTTCCTTGTAGCTCAATGAATCCCATGAACGATTTTGTACGCTACTGAGCCGACCTATGTATTTCCGCCGTGGCAGTGTCTCTCGGCAAGGGTTTGTACCCATTCCTCGGTCGCAGCCGATCCAGGCATCAGCTTGTCGCCTGTCATCCTTGAACTCTCGAGAGCGTTGGTCCGGCGACTGGTACGCCCCCGCACTAGCGAAGTTCGCCCGGTCCGCTCCCAGGCCCTAGCTCTAAACTATGATGCACCGTCAACTCTACACAGATTCTACCGTTGCTGCCCTATCCTACACGGCGGTTCGGGATGGCCAAATCATAGAAAGCCGCAAAAGATGAAGCACGGCCTGATTCGCGCGAGGACGAGCACCGGAAAGAGCGTGCTCGTGAGAGCGTACCTATCTATAATCGCGCACGTCGGATCTTTACATCTACTTCTGCTTCTTTCCGAGGAGGCCGCCGATTGTATTCTGCGGGCTTCCGTTCAGAACCTTCTTCGCGCTCGTCACTTCTCCCAAAGCGCCCTTAGCGACGCCGCTTGCGACTCGTGTCATGTCTGGAATGACGTGCGGATTTGAAGTGGTTCCCTCGACGGCAAAAGGAATACCGCTCTTGCCGCTGCCTAGCGAGGCTACTTGCGTCAGTCCTCCCATAGCACCACCTTTGAGATCGGCCAGCATCTTGAAGTTCAGCGCTCCCGCCGGGCTCACCGTCCCCGCTCCGGTAACGATGCCGATCGCCGGAACTGTCAGGTTAATGTTGTCCGCCTTCGTTCCCTCGGGTGCCACATGCGCGCTGAGGCTCGCATTCTGGATCGACGTGTCCCGATTGGAAGCGGATTTGCCGGCGAACGCCGACAGTGCCCCCAATTGCGATCCCAGATCGAATCCGGCCAGCTTAGTGTTGGCCAGCCGTACCGGTCCCGTGATCACCAACTTGTCCAGCGCTCCGGCGACGCCCAATGTCGCCGACAGGGTGCCGCCTTGGAGTTGCGAGCCCGAGGGGAGCACCACGCCCAGCGAAGGCAGCATCGGGGCCAATTCATCTACCGGCATCTCGGACGCATCCAGCTTCATGCTGACGAACTGCGTGTCGCCTTTCGTCTGGAAACTTCCGGTCAGATGCGCCACCGCTTTCCCGACAGCCACATCTCCTTGCGTCAGGGTCCCGATCTGCTTGGCCAGGTCGACATCAACCGTGTGTTTGAAGATCACCGTTCTTGGAGCCGCCGTACCTTTCGCCGAAAGCTTAAGTTTCGTGCCGGTCAATGTACCGACCGCCTTCGCATGACTGCCATCTGAGTTGAGTGTTCCGTCCAGACTAGCCATCCCTCCAAGGCCGCTCGCGGGATCGATAAATCCTGAGGCTGCAATATCCATGTTATTTACCTTCACCGCGGTTTCAAACGGGGTCTTGGCGGCATCCCCAGCACTGATAGGTCCAGCTTTCCCCAAGATATTTACGTTCCCTCCACCCGGCAATTGAGCCGTGAGTTTGAACTGGAACTGGGAAGTGAAGGAGAAATTCTTTACGTTGAGGGCCACTTCGTTGTAGACCTGCGGTTTGGCTGAAGAATTCGCTTTTCCGACAATCAACTTGCCGTTGCTCACATTCAGTTTCGCCACCGCGAAGCTTCCGCCGGACTTCGCGTCGTCGGGCGACTTCTGGTCGGAAGCCCCGCCGATACTCGAGAAATTCCATTTCCCGCTACTTGCTTTTAGCAGCGTGATCTGGGGCTGCTCCAGCTTGATTTCCGTCATGTTCAACTGCTTCGAGAAGACCAGCGGGATCAGTTCGACGCCAACCTTGAGCGACTTCGCCGTAATGAAAGGAGCCTTGCTGAAAGACGGATCGTCCGCGACGGCTATGTCGTGAGCCACGACGCTGCCGGAAAGAATGGATAGGCTCAGATTGCCCACCGTCACTTGTCGTCCCAGCGCAGTCGTCATCTCGGACTCGATCTTCGGACGGAAACTGTTCACATTGATTAGAAACGGTAGTGCGATCAGGATCACAAAGAGAAGCGCAGCAGCAATCGCGCCAATTTTCAGAATACGTTTCACGACTTCACTTCCTATCTTCCGCCATCAGGGGAATTCGGTTCGAACAGAAAGGCCGCTGAATGCGGCCGATACGACGGTGGGTTTCCCTTCTACTCCTCGAGATATTCGGCGACTACAACTCCGTTCCGTTATTCAGATGATACGGCTTGTGCATCAGGGTAAGTCTGGTCAAGATTGCTCAGTCTGGGCTCATTGGCATGGTCGTTCTGACTGATGAGGCGGCGGGACCAGGCTTGCTGCGGATCTTCTTAGAACCTAAGCTGAGCGATTCCTTGCTGAAAAGATGGCAAAGAAGCGAGGCGCCAATCAATCGAGACGCGGGAAAACCAACGGCGGGAAGGATGCAGCCGCCCTCACCCGTGGGTGATAGCTCAAGACCGCCGGGTGCGCTCTGGTTTGGAGGCGAGCTTCTTCGAATTCCAATTTGCATAACTCTAGGGCAGGCGCCACCCACTGTTCGGGCCCTTTTCATATTTGGGGTCAAAAGTTCCGTGTCAAAAGAATCCTTGGAGAGAAAAAAGTTCACGATTGAAATACTCAGGGAGACGTCACTTACTCTGGTGATGGCGTCGGACAGCACGCGGAGCAGCACAATCAAAGGAAACTCTTCACTCTGCTATATGGCCACAAGCGTGCTGTCAATCCAGTGGAAGC
>Ga0070766_10000349_pt1 | contig 19710 bp, 13 predicted proteins | sample HubBroMetageWFT6_FD_69782 | JGI IMG/M metagenome (GOLD analysis project Ga0070766, IMG submission 69782) | Warmed and freeze-thawed soil microbial communities from the Hubbard Brook experimental Forest, New Hampshire - Hubbard Brook CCASE Soil... | ecosystem: Environmental > Terrestrial > Soil...
CGGCAGCGGAAGAAACTGGAAGGGAGGAATCTTCTCCAGAAAGCTGACGACTGACTCGGTTACGGAAGTGGAGGACGAGGGAGACGACACGAGGGCACCCGATTCGCGGGGATTCTAGCATGGTAAGGAAGCAGGGCTTTGTGACGGGGGACACGGTGGGTACGTGGCCCGCGAAGCCGAGCGGATGGGGTCTGAGTGCCACGATCCGGCTTGTGGCAAGACAGACACAGACTGTGGCAAACCCGCAATTTCCCCGCAATCTTCGGGTAACGTGGTTGTTTAGAATCAGCGAGTTAGGCGGAAACTGCTCGCATGTCGTTGATAAATATATAAGTTATACGTATCCATGTCTGCCCGTGGGACTTAGCTGTCAAAAATGGCGGTTTTGGTTCCGAAAATTGTCATACTTTACATACTTGTCATACAGTAATTCGTCATACTTGTCATACTTATATGACGGCTAATTGTCACACTTTCAATACAAGTCATACTCATTTCCGGCGCCACAAACGAATGTCAAAGAACAAATCCTCCCGCGCGCTGGGCGCGGGACGGGCAAGAGACACCAATCCCTCCCCTCACTGTTCCTTTATTACGCGCAGGCGGGCTGGGCGCGAAAGGGCGTGGGACACATTGCTGTGTGATGAGGACCCAAGTTAGCGCCGAAAATCGAGGAGTGAACCCTGGGTCACAGGCGGTTTGCAGAATTTAGTGTTGCAGTTTGTCGCTAATTGTGTACAATGAGTCCAGGAGATGCATCAGTGATGGTACACAAGAAGTTAATCGAAGCCGACTCCGGCGATAGCGTTGTGGTTTCGTTTCGAGCGCCCCGTATGCTCGTTGAGGAAGTGGATAAATTTGCAAGCGGTAGCCAACGAACGCGTGCAAGTTTCATCGTTCGTACCCTGAGGCAGGCGGTGAGCCTTGATGCAGCCGTCGCAGACCAGCTCGTACGACACGGCGAGGGACTACTGAGAGCTTTCCACCAAGAATACAGGCGCAACCCTGTGGGTGCCGAAACTGAGTTTCAACGCGGAATGGTGACAGAATGGCGGCACCTCCTGGACCTCTTGTACGGCGAGCGCATTACGGAAGAACTGGTGCTCCGTGCTCGCAACAAAGTGAAACTTAGCGTGCCTCCCGCCGGGCCGTTGACTGACGACGGCAATGGCTACATTGGGTGGGATTCCGGCTGCGACATGGGATTCATCGGCAGGATTGATTAACCCGCAAGCGCCCGATAAGAGATAGTGCAGGACTCACGCCACGTTAGATACGTCGCTATGGATTCTCTTGAATCTGTACAACGCGGATGTGCCACGAACCCCACCAACGAAAGCTAAGATGAGTATGGCAGCGATGATTGGGTTCTTTATACCGACGGTGCTCCACATGTAGACGCGCTCCAGGCTATAGAGAACTAGGCCCGACCACGCCGCTAACCTTGAGTGTTTCCATAAGCCAAACGCGATGACCCCGAATAAGACACCATCAAAAAGAGCGGATGCGTCAAATCCCAAAGCTCGCACAAAACCCACACCGTATGCCCCGAGCAGCGCAAGTCCGATCGTGACTGCCGTAACGAGGATTGCTGCCCAGAACGCTTGCTTCGTGGCCCGCTCGGCGCCCTCAGGGGTGTCTACATTGGGCCACACCCAGTCCCATCGTCCCAAGGGTTTGGCGTCGAATTCACTTCTTGCCATTTGGTGAGGCACGATCTGCCGCATCGAAATCTCTTCGACGGTGTCGAGTTTCAGCTTTCGTCTACCTAGTTCCTCTTGTACCGCTGTTCGCGCAGCGGCGGTAAGGTTGTCGGGATCGCGGGCTAATGAAAGCAACTCTTCATCGGCCATCGAGGAATAGGTCGCTGGATAGCCCACACCGTCGTGCTCCATCGGTGTCCTCCTGATGTTTAATTGGGTTACTGTGTAGCCACAAGATGGCCCATATGGTGACAACCAAGGAAAGGCCAGTTTACGCCGGGGCGCTGGCAAGGAAACGAAAATCTGTGGAGAGTATGGGAGCGGATTCCTCGACTTAACTCTTGGGTTAGTTCATATCCACTCTGCGGATTTCCAAAGCGATGCAGCAGGAGGCGCGCGCGATCCTACTCCGATCGCAGTGCCTGCATTGGATCCAGAGAGGCAGCGCGGCGCGCTGGAATGTAACAGGCCAGCAGCGCAATGGCGCAGAGCAACAAAGCAACGCCGCCGAAGGTGAGCGGATCGGTGGGCTTTACCTCGAACAGGATGCTCGACATCAGGCGCGTGAGCACGAGGGCGGCGACTCCTCCGGCGGCGATGCCGATCAGCGTCAGGCGCGCGCCGTCGCCCAGGAAAGCACGCAATACGTCGCCTCGCTGCGCGCCCAGCGCCATGCGGATGCCGATCTCCTGGGTGCGCTGTCCCACAACGTAGGACAACACGCCATAGATGCCGATGGTGGCCAGCAGAAGGGCGACAACGGCAAAGCCTAAAAACAAAATCATGGTGAAACGCTGCCGCGCGATCGAATCGGCCACGATGGTTTCCATCGGCTCGGGCTCGAAGGCCACCATCTCGTTATTGAACTGGGTAAGCTTGTTGCGGATTGCCGGCAGGACGGAAGCCGGCGCCACTCCTTCCCTGGTACGCAGATACACGTGGCTGCTCTGGGCCATAAGGCCCATCAAGCGGTCGGGCCGCTGCATAAACGACTCATAGACCTGCGCGTGCATGGTTTCGGTGGCATCGTCGGCCAATCCCCATTGGCGGACGTGCCCTACGATGCCTACAATCTCCTCGGCGCGGTCCTGTCCAGTGACGGGATCCACAGAGTAGATATGTTTGCCAATGGGGTCCTTGCCAGGGAAGTAGCGCGTGGCAAAATCCTCATCAATGACCACGACCGGCGAGGCGTGTTCATTGTCGGCCTCAGCCAAGAACCGGCCGCGCAACAGCGGCAGCTGCATCACCGGCAAATATTGAGGCTGGGCCACGTATTGCAGCGTGTAAGACATCTCCGCCAGATGGGGAGGCCGAGACTGACCTTCCACATAGAAGTTTTCTTCATTGTCGCCCTTCATGGGACGGGATCCCCACTCGAATGAAAGGCTCTCGATCCCGGGGATGGAGCTTAGCGACTGGGTGAGTTCGCGGTAGGCGGCGCGAATGGTGTCTGGACTGCTCTTTGCCAGCGACGGAGGCATCGAGACGACGAAGGAAAGCACGTTGTGAGCATTGAATCCGGGATCGAGGCTCCACAGACGCATCAACGTGCGGACCATTAGTCCGGCGCCAACCAGCAACACGAGAGCCAGCGCCATCTCGACCACGACGAAAGCGGACTGGGCGCCGCTTCTGGTGCCCGCAACCGAACGCCCGAACTCACTGAGGGTGGTGCTGACGTGGGTGCGCGAGGTTTTCAATGCCGGCACCAGGCCGAACACGATACCCGCGAGAGCCGAGGCTATGAGCGTAAACAGAAGCACGCGGCCATCGAGCCCGATGTTCTCGGCCCTGGGCAGTGCCTGAGGCAGAAGGGACAGTGCAGTGCGTGTGCCCCAATGCGCGAGCAACAGTCCGAGTGCGCCGCCGATCAGCGCCAGGGCTATGCTTTCGGTGAGCAATTGCCGGATCAACCGTGCTCGTCCGGCGCCGATTGCGATGCGAACTGCGAACTCGCGGCTACGCGCCGTCGAGCGCGCAAGCATGAGGTTGGCGACGTTCACGCATGCGATCAGCAGCACAAACCCCACGGCCCCCAACAGCACCAGCAACGCAGGACGCACTTCGCCGACGATCACTTCCTTGAGCGGAATGATATTGGTCTTGATGTTGGTGTCGACATCGGGATAGGTGGCGGCGAGGCCGCTGTTGACCCGGGCCATGTCCTCGGCGGCGGCGCTCAAGCTTACGCCCGGCTTCAGTAGCGCAACTGCATCCGTTCCCCAGGCCGCGCTACGATTGCGGAACTGTGGCTGGGCGAATTCTCCGATCGGCACGAATACGTCGGACCTTGCGAAGTTCCACATCTTCAGGCGGAAGCTGGCGGGAACAATCCCGATCACGGTGCGCCCCTGGCCGTCGAGAACGATCGTCTTGCCCACTAGGCGTGGGTCGGAGGCGAACTTCCGTTTCCACAGCCCCTCGCCGATCATGACCGTTGGATCGGCGCCCAGGCGGTCTTCGTCCGATGTAAACGTCCGACCCAGCACCGGGTTCGCTCCAAGAATCTCGAAGAAGCCAACGGAGACCATCTGGCCAACCACGACCTCGGGTTCGCCGCCGCCGCTGAGGGTGACGCCGCCCATCTCGCGATACGCGGCCATGCTGGAAAAGCTCTGATTTTCGCGCCGCCAGTCGTCGAAGTTGGGGTAAGAAATCGAACCGGTGCGAAAATTCGGCTTGTCATGAAAGAGCACCATGATGCGATCGGGTTGCGGATAGGGAAGAGGATTTAGTAGTACAGCATTCACCACAGAGAAGATTGCGGTATTCGCTCCAATGCCCAGTGTCAGCGTAAGGACCGCTATGATCGCGAAGCCCGGCGACTTGGCCAACTGACGAACCGCATACCGAAGATCATTCACAAGCGTGCTCATTCTCTACCTCAGACGCAGGACCTGGTCAGTTCGTTGCAATTAACGCTCCGCTGCAGCGAGCGCTGAAAGACTTATTTCGCAGTAGCTTGCGGAAACCGAGGAAGGTGTGATCGATGCGGCGTGTGTCCGGTGCTGGACGCTCCCGTGCGTCAGCGAACAAGCGGTTTGCGGGTGACGAAAGTTATACTACGCCGGGAAGTTCTTACTCAGTTCACTGATTGAACTCACGGCTTCGGCTGCGAAGCTAAAGGTTCCGGATTCACGCATCTCGCGCGCGGCGCGGAGAAATCCGCCGAGGGCGGCCCGGCTGAGCCCACTGCCCACGCTGATTCGTTTGACGCCGATTGCCGACAATTCGGCCAGACTCAGCTTCACGCCGGGCAGACCCATCAGCACATTGACCGGACGATCTACAGAACTTACGACTGCAGCGATGTCGTTTTTCGTCGTCAGGCCCGGCGCGTACAGCACATCCGCGCCTGCTTGTTGGTAGGCCTGTAGGCGCTTGATGGTGTCGTTGATGTCGGGCCTGCGGTGCAGGTAGTTCTCGGCCCGCGCGGTGAGGGTGAAGGGAAATGACAGCGAGCGAGCCGCTGCGACCGCTGCGCGTATTCGGTCGGCCGCGAGTTCGAGTTCATAGATTGGAGAGTCGGTCCGCCCGGTTGAGTCTTCGAGCGAGCCGCCTACAACTCCCGCAGCAGCGGCCAGGCGGATGGTTTCCGCAGCCGCGGCAGGCGCGTCGCCGAAGCCGTTCTCGAGGTCGGCGCTCACGGGCAGATCGGTCGCGGCAGCAATGGTCCGCGCGCCGGTGAGCGCTTGCTCGCGCGTTAGCCCGCCGTCACGCTTTCCAAGGGTAAATGCATAGCCGGCGCTGGTGGTGGCCAGTGCTTCGAATCCCAAGTGAGCCAGGAGGAGCGCCGTTCCGACATCGTAGGGATTGGGAATGATGAATGCGCTCTTGCGCTCATGCAGGGCGCGAAAGCGGCGTCCCTTTTCAGCTTGGGTGATGATTTCGGAGCTGGGCGTCATCGGTGGCCTCCGTGGGCTAGCTTAGCGCCGAATTGGAGGCCGAGGAAAGCTGGGGCGGACTATCAACGCCATTTCAGGAGCGGAAGGTATGCCGGCACGCTACGCTGATAATCCCGGAACCGGTCGCCGAAACGCGACGTGAGCAAACTGTCTTCAATCCGAACGCGTATCTCGGTGCCTGCTATGAACACAATCGCCGAGAGCACCAGCAGGGGCAGAGGAGTAACCATGAAGCCCACGCCGAGAAGCATGCACAGCATCGATGTGTAGATGGGGTGGCGCACCACGCGATAAGGGCCTGTCATTACCAGCTCATGGTCAGAGCTGAGGCCGGCATCAATCCGCCACTGGCGTCCGAGAGCCCGTGCGCCTGTCCAGGAAAGAAGGCAAGCGAGCAGCAAAAACAAAACAGACAGCGTGAGCCGCCAAACACTCGGCGACCTTTCCCAAAATTTGCTCTGCCACAAAATACAGTACGCGAGAACGACCAGCAATATGCCCCAGCGGGCACGGGGGTCGATTTCCTTGGCCGGCTGGGCGTTTCGTCTGGCCAGCAAAAATGGCGTCACCCAGATGAGCCATCCCGCTGCAAGGAGGATGTATGCAAAGGACGGCATGGGGCGATTATAGCTTCATCGCCGCCGCCGCAGCCCCAGCGCCGATACAACGACGCTGAGTACCGCGCTTTCGAATAAGGCCTACGCCACCGGCTGTGGCTGGTCCTGCTTGGTGATCAGCCGCTTCAGCGCGTCGCGGTCGGGGGTGAGCAACTCTGCAATCCTCGCGTTGTTCACTGTAGCCACGATGATGAGTTGCCCTTCGGTATCGACCTTGCTGAAGATGCCCAGCCGTTTCATCTTCTGCGCCTGGTGCTGGTTATCATCCGTCGGACTCAGATAGTGCACTAGTCCGGTCTTATATCGATACAGCAGGAAGAGGTGGGCCAGCGTCATCAGCCTCTTTTTTTGCAGCGAAGGATCGTAGGTGTTCATGTCGCGAATCGACAGCAGCTTGTGGCCGTGGCGGTCCTGGACATCGACGAAGATAAGGTTGGCGGCTTTGTCTTTTCCGTCGTTCAAGATGCTCAATTCGAGAAAGTCCGACCCTGCTGCCAGGGGACGCAACTGCGGCCGGAATGTCGGCGGCAGATTGTTGTGCTGCGCCCAAATCTGCAGCCACTCTTCCAATACCTTGGGCGGAAATTCCGTCTGCACCAGATGTTGATGCTGGGTCGATCCCTTGCCCATAGCTTTGGTGGTGGCCGTGCGCCCGGACGCTGCCATCAGCGCCGCATCCAAACGTGGACCGCCGACGAGCGTTTGCGGTGTGCGGTACGGCGATTCGATCAAGCGCAACTTGCGCTGCAGCCTTGCCAGCGACAACATTCCGTCTTGGCGAAGAGCGGTGGCGAAGTCTTCTGCGGCGAGGCCGTCGATCTGGTGTCCACCATAGGTAATGAAGTTGAAGACGAAGCCGAGCTTGCCCAGCTCTTCCGGAAAGCGCTTCATCTGGTCGTCGGTCATGCCAGTCGTGTCCCAGTTGAACGAGGGCGACAAGTTGTAAGCCAGCATCTTGTCGGGGAACTCCGCATGGATAGCCTCAGCAAACTCCTTGGCCTCGTGCTGATCGGCGGTCGCCGTCTCCATCCAAAGAATGTCGGCGAAGGGTGCCGCGGCCAGCGACTTGGCGATGGCGAACTCGAGGCCGCCTTGCACCTGGAAGTATCCCTCAGGCGTTTTTGCGAGATCGCTGCTCCACGCCACTTCGATTCCCATGCCGCGAGCTTTCTCTCGCGCGGCATACCATGATGCCCGCTTGGAAAACCCCAGCCACTCTTCGGCATTCAGCTCGAACGACTCGTTCTGGCTGATGCGGAACGCGATCTCTTCGGCCACCGCCTGGCGATAGGTCTTCAGGTCGGCCGCTTCCTGCCACTTGTCGAGACAGCGCCCGACGACTTTATCGAGCGCAGCTTCTGTGAAACCATCCGCGCTCTTCTTGAAGCCATCGGCGGCGTCGCGAATGACCGGCGACAGTGCGGCCTGGTCGAGCCACACGTTGGCCGCGGCGTACTCCTCATCCGACATATTGAACATCATGTGCCCGCGCACCTCATCGACACCGGCGTCATGGAACTTGCGCTGGATCGCGAGGAACAGGGCCTTATAGCTGGGCACGTCGAGGTTGGTTACACCGAGGATGAACGGCTGATCGCGCTCATCGGCGCAGCCATCGAGCAGGCTGGCCGCCTCGGCGTCGGTGCGAGCCACGATGATGCCGGGCACGCGCATAACATCGAGTTGGAAGCGTGCGGCATTCAGGCGCAGGATCTGCTCGTTCTCCGAGACCAGCACCTTGCCACCCTGATGTCCGCACTTTTTCACCCCCGGCTTCTGGTCTTCGATGTGGTATCCCGGTACGCCTACTTCGACGAAGCGGCGAATCAGGTTGCGCACATGCGCGTCACCGCCGTGTCCGGTATCGGCGTCGGCGATGATGAATGGACGGAAGTCGTGTTCGGGAGCAGCGGCGCGTTGTTGCTCGGTCATGCGCGAGCGGGCGAAATGCTGGTTGCGGTCGGCGGTCAGCAATGCGCGCACGATCGAGGCAGCCTCGTCGGGTACCTGGCTCAGCGGATAGCTGGCGAGGTCGGCGCCCGGATCTTCGGTAATGCTTCCCTTGGCCGAGGTCGCCCAGCCTCCGAGATAGATGCCCTCGATGCCGAGCCGTTTGATGGTCACTGCCTGCCCGGGCGAATACGGGCCAAAGGTCGTGATGGATCTGCCGTTTTGGAACAGCTCCCGCAGCCGCGCATAAAAGGCCTCAGCGGCCTGGCGCGCGATGGGATAGTCGGTCACGATGGTACCGCGCTGCTCGACTACTTGGCGGGGCGAATAAAGGCGAATGATTCCCTTGAAACGCGGGCTGGTGAAATACTCGTTGACCTCCCGCACTTTCTCTTCCTGCTGGTTCATCACGGTCAAAGTACTCATATGTGTCTCCTGGCCCAACGGCGTAGACATTCGTGCGCAGCGGCGACCACTTCGCGATCTCCGGAAGAATCGTCAGCTTAAGGAGATGGTGGCGAAGGTCGCGGAACTCGCGTCGATTTGAATGCTACTCCTGTGCGACCTTATGGGAACGCAATCTGTTGTCTCGCGCAATGAGCGGGGTCACGCGGGGATGTGACTCGGGGCCGGAATGGATTGATCTCGGTTTAGGTCCGGAGTTTGACGCGTCCGTCGGACGTACGTTTTAGGCGGCTCATCTCCTGCAGTTCGTCCCACTTTTCCTACCGGACAGACCGCTGCGAGAGTTTTGGGGAACATGCCCCGGCGAGCCTGCGTCTATCAACCCAGCGGGATAAGCCGGTTTGCATGTCGGCCGGGAGGTTGTATGGAGCGCTTGAACTGGTTCGCCCAGGACGTACGGTATGCGCTGCGCGGCTTCCGCCGCGACCGTGGTTTTGCGTTGCTGGCGGTCGTCGCGCTGGCTCTGGGCATCGGCGCCACCACGGTCATCTTCAGCGTCATTGAGAATGTGCTGATCGAGCCATTCCCCTATCGCGCCGCCGACCGGCTCGCCGTGGTCTATGTGCACGACACCAGCCGGCCCCAGGATTTCAACAATCCGAGCTACAAGCTGCCGGAGTATCTCGACATCCAGGACCAGAACCATGTCTTCGAAGACATGATGGGCAACTCAGGGCTCGACATTCTTTACACCGATCGCGACGGAACGCTGCAATTCGATGGGGAGTGGGTAACGCCAAACACCTTCGAGTTTCTCGGCATGCAGCCGATGCTGGGCCGCATGATTACCCGGGCGGACGGCGCGAACGGAGCGGCGCCAGTGTTTGCCATGAGCCATCGGCTGTGGAAGAAGCAGTTCAACAGCGACCCCAACGTCGTCGGGAAGACCTTTGTGCTGAATAGCGAGTCGCGCACGCTGGTTTCGGTGATGCCTCCGCGATTTCTGCTGGGGAACGCTGACATCTGGGTGCCGAACAACATGAACCGCAGCGACGCCGAGTCGCAGAAACTGGATTTCTGGCTGCTGGCGCGCCTCAGGCCCGGTGTCACCCAGCAGGAGACGGTGTCCGATTTCGAGGTCATCACCCGGAGACTGGCGAAGACGTATCCCAACGATTTTCCCAAGCAGTTCACGGTCTCGTCGAAGACGCTGACGGACGACGTGGTGGGACAGTTTAAGGGAACGCTGTTCACCCTGCTGGCGGCTGTCGGCATGCTGCTATTGATCGCGTGCAGTAACGTCGCCAATCTGCTGCTGGCTCGGGCCACCGCGCGCGAACGCGAGATTGCCATCCGGGCGTCGATGGGTGCCAGCCGCGGTCGCCTCGTGCGGCAATTGCTGGTGGAGAGCCTGATGCTCGCGCTTGGTGGCTGCCTGCTCGGTTGTCTGTTCGCCTATCTCGGCCTCAAAGGCGTCACCGCGGCGATGCCGGACCAGACGATTCCCGCGGAGGCGGTGCTGCAGTTGAATTGGCGCGCCCTGCTGTTCGCCATGGGCGTGACCGGCCTCACCACCTTGTTGTGCGGACTCGCACCCGCTCTGCACGCCGTCCGCGGCGAACTGCAGAATCGGCTGAAGGACACGGGCAAGGGCGTGATTGCCGACTCGCGGCACGGCAAGTTTCGCGCCGGGCTGGTGATCTGGGAGGTCATGCTGTCGATCGTCCTGTTGGTTGGGGCGGGACTGATGATGCGCAGCCTGTTCGCGCTGCAACACGTGGAGTTGGGCCTGAACCCGGTCAACATCCTGGTGGCGCGGACCCCGCTTCCTAAAGGCCAATATGAAACCGCCGAGCAGAAGCGGATTTTCTTCCGCCAGGTGCTGCAGCGGCTGACGGCGTTGCCGGGGGTGATCGCTGCGACTGAGACCTCTTCGCTGCCGCCGTATGGAGGGCCCGAGAGCGACGTCACGATTCCGGGCAAGACACACTCTGAGCCGTGGCGCGCCATGTTCCAGTTGTGCAGCGAAGGCTACTTCAAGACGATGGGGCGCCATCTGCTGCGCGGCCGGTTGCTCACGGAATCGGACGTGGACGCGGCGCGGCCGGTCGCGGTGGTCAACGAAACCTTGGCGAAGACTTACTACGGCAAGGAAGATCCCATCGGGCAGAAGATCAAGTTCAACCTGTTCGACGAGTTGCCGCAATCGCCGAAGGACCAGTATTTCGAAATCATTGGTGTGGTCGCCGACGCGAAAAATCGCGGACTGCAGCAGGGCATCGAGCCGGAGGCTTACGTGCCCTACACGGTTACCGGCGCGATGGAGCGGGGCATCCTGGTGCGGACCGGCGTCGAGCCGCTGTCGATGCTGATGCTGGTGCGGCGCGAGATTTGGGCCGTCGATCGCAACGTCGCGCTCACCCTGACCGGCTCACTCGAAGGCTACCTGCAGCAGTTCTCGTACGCCGGGCCGAAGTTTGGGCTGATCCTGCTGGGCGTGTTCGCCACGGTGGGGCTGGTGCTGGTGGCGATCGGCGTGTTCAGCGTGATGGCTTATTCGGTTTCGTTGCAGACGCACGAGATCGGCATTCGAATGGCCCTCGGGGCTCCCATCAACAGTGTCTTGAAAATGGTGCTGCGGAAAGGCCTGCGGCTCATTGGCGTGGGTATCGCGCTAGGGTTGCTGGCGAGCATCGCGTTGACACGGTTGGTTGCCAGCCAATTCTGGGGAGTATCGCCGCACGATCCGCTGACCTTCGTCGGCGTGTTGCTGGTGCTACTGGTGGTGGGAACTGTCGCGTGCCTGGTTCCCGCGCGCCGGGCGACCCGTGTCGATCCGCTGGTGGCGCTGCGGTATGAGTAGCCGGATCGCCGGGACGAACCCGCGTGACATGTCTCCGGAATGGATGTACTTTATTTCACACCGAGGGTTTTCGTTGGGGTGCGGCTCTCGCGATCGCGTGACATGCAGCTTGGAGGAGAGCCCTATGAAGCGGGGGCTGGTTCAGATCCGGGTTGGCCGTTGGGCGGTCTGTACGGTGCTCGGGTTGTGCGCCTGTCTTCCTGCAGCTCTCGGCCAGAAAGGCACCACCCCCACTCTTCCCACGCCGGGCAGTATCCCCCTGGTGAACGTGGGCGGCGGCCCTATGGAAGCCCAATTCGCGCGCCTCGACTTCACCCAGATGATTCTGGACGATCAGAACAGAGGCGACAGAAACAAGAAAGACCGCGAGCGTCAGAAACAACTGGTCGACTCAGGCACAGTGTCGGCGCTCGATCTGGCTGCTCCCACAAAAGCCGTCAACGAGTTTAATGATGCGTCTGCAGCGATGAGGGCCCAGCATCCTCAGGAGGCGATCGCACATCTGCAAAAGGCAATTGCGAAGTATCCAAACTTCGTTGCTGCCCACAATGGTCTCGGTCTCGCTTACATCGATTTGGACGATACTGCGAACGCCCAAACCGAGTTTGAGACGGCGGAGAGACTGGACGAAAAATTTCCTGGATCGTATCTGAATCTGGGAAAACTGGCGCTGTCGCAAAATAACTTCCCGGCCGCGGGAACGCACCTCGAAAAAGCCGCTGCGCTTCTGCCCAGCGATCCGTCCGTCTTGACAGCGCTGGCCTACGCTCAAAACGGCAATCATCAGTATCAGCAGGCGATTCAGACCGCTGGCCGCGTGCATGAACTGCAACACAAGGGAATGGGGAATGTGCATTACGTCGCTGCGGTTGCAGCCGTGGCGCTGAACGATCTGCCGGTTGCACAGCGGGAACTCGCACTCTTCCTTCAGGAAGACCCGGCTAATCCGTTGGCGCCGACTGCGCGCTCGAACCTCGACATTCTGGTCGCGCATCAACACCAAGTGGAGCAAGCGGCGCACAGCGCCACGCAGCAGTCGCCGGCGATGCTTGCCGCCAATCATCCTCCTGACCTTGCCAATTCCGATCGGCTGAAGGCTCAACTTGCGGGCGTAGGAGCGGAAACCGCCAGCGATGCCTGCACAGACTGCGCCGGTCCGAATGCCACTGCGAACGCTGGCCCCGGAACGGCGTCTATCGCGGATGCAGACATCCCTGCGCTTGGGCCTCCAGACCAGTGGACGATTCGCAAGGTAGTGGACGAGGTGGCTGTATTTTTCGGCGTCACCAGCGGGGGCCATAGCGTTAGTGATCTCGTGGCGGGGGACATAATCATTCGCGACGACAGCAAGCCCCCGGAGAAGGTGCTGCAGTTTGCGCCCCAGTCCAAGCTGCCCATGCGCCTGGGTTTGTTGATCGATACCAGCGGGTCGGTGCAGCCGCGGTTCTCGTTCGAAAAGAAGGCCGCCGCGAAATTCCTGCAGGAGATGCTCAGCAGCAATTCTGACCTTGGATTTGTGATGGGTTTTGCCAACAAGCCGGCGGTGACGCAGGACTTCACCAGCGACCAGGCAAAGCTTGCCAGTGGAATCGACCAGCTCACCAACGCCGGAGGCACCGCGTTGTTCGATGCAGTTTCGTTCGCGTGCTGGAAGCTGGCAGCGTATCCGGAACGGGAGCGGGTGGCGAAGGTCCTGGTCGTCGTCACCGATGGCGAAGACAACTCAAGTCACACCAGTCTCAGACAGAGCATTCAGGAAGCTGAGGCGACGGGCGTGACCATCTACACGATCAGTACCAAGGAAGGCGGCGGCCTGAAGACCGAGGCCGACAAGGTGCTGCAAACACTGGCAGAGCGCAGCGGCGGGGAGGCCCTGTTCCCCGGCGATATGGGTACCTTGGGCAAGTCATTCGATAAACTGCGTGACCAGATTCGCAGCCGTTACCTGATCGCCTACAAGCCCGCTGATTTCGAGCCCAACGGTAAGTACCGCACCATTACGATCATCGCGGAAAAGAACGGAAAGCGTCTGCAGGTCCACGCTCGCAAGGGTTATCACGCCAGGATAGAAACAAGCACGCCGTAGGTGACCTAAGCCTGATTTCTCTCCCGGCCAAGCGGAAATTCTCTCTGTCTGTCACGATGAGAGAGCGGCTCGTCCCGGCTGGCGGCAATCCAGCCTAATCGCCCTTCCCATAGACGGTCGAGTGGAGTAGGATCTTCCCATAGACGGTCGAGTGGAACAACGCATCGACCGAACTGAGAAACCTGACGAACCGTGCCACGCTCCGAAAAGAATCAAAAGAACGAGATGCTGCAAGGCACGCTGGACATGCTGGTCCTGCGGACACTGATTCCCGGCCCGGCCCACGGCCACACCATCGCCCGTGTCATCGAGCATTCCTCTGAAGACGTGCTGCAGGTGGAGCAGGGGTCGCTGTATCCCGCGCTGCACCGGCTCGAGGACCGGGGCTGGGTGTCGTCATACTGGGGCGCAAGCGAGAACAATCGCAAGGCGAAGTTCTACAAGCTGACGGCGGCGGGCAAGAAGCAGCTCGTAGCCGAGACCAGTCGATGGCGCCAGTTGGTGAGCGCAATCGGCCGAGTGCTTGACGAAGCCAAAGGGTAGACGAGAGAGAACAAAATGCGACTGTCACGATTCTTCCGCCGCCAGAACGAGGATGCCGAACTAGCGCAGGAACTTGAAGCCCATTTGCGACATGAAATTGACGACTATGTCGCTGAAGGCATTTCTCCGCAGGAAGCAACCCGCCGCACACACTTGAAGCTGGGCAGCACAACGCGGGTTCGCGAAGACGTTTGGAACTGGAATTCATTTCGACCGCTGGAAGGTTTCCTGCGTGACCTCTCTTATGCCGCCCGGACCTTGTCACGCACCCCGGCCTTCGCGATCATGGCTATTCTGGTGATGGCGTTGGGCATTGGCGCCAACACGGCACTATTCACCGTCGTGCACTCGGTGCTGCTGAAGCCACTGCCTTTCGCCGATCCCGATCATTTGGTGATGCTGTACGAACGCGCGGTTGACGGCAAGTATCCCTGGAACGTTATTGCTCCCGGAGTGTATGCGGAGTGGCAGAAGCACGCGCAGAGTTTCGAGCGCATGGCCATCTTTGGCGAGGGCAGTTACAACCTGTCAGGCGATTCCGGCCAGTTACCGGAGAGGATCGAATCAACCCGCGCTTCGGCAGAGTTCTTCCCGACGCTCGGTGTGGGGCCCGCGTATGGACGGGGCTTCGATTCGTCGGACGATCGTCCGCAGGCTGACGCCGCTGTCGTGCTCTCCTGGGGTCTGTGGAAGCGGCGTTTCGGCGGGGACCCGTCGATCGTCGGTAGAAACATCCTCCTGGATGGCAAGCCGTACACGGTCATCGGCATCATGCCAGCGTCGTTTGCGTATCCCGATGTGCAAACGCAGGTGTGGACGGCGTTTCACCACGAGATACTGCCGCAGGACCTCGTAGCCCTCGACAACCACGAGTTCATGGCGATCGCTCGCCTAAAGCAGGGTGTGGCCGTTCCACAGGCCCTCAGCGAAATCGACACCATCTCCCACCGGCTCCGCCAGCAATATGGGGCGAACCAACCTGCCATCAGCGCCGGCGCCAACATGCGTTTGCTGATTGACGACGTGGTGCAGGATTTCAAGACGCCGCTTTACGTCCTCCTCGCGGCCACCAGTTGCGTGCTTCTGATTGCCTGCCTCAACGTCGCGAACCTGCTGATTGCACGCGCGGCCTCGCGCCGCAAGGAGGTCGCCATCCGTGCGGCTCTCGGCGGAAGCCGATGGCGTCTCATACGCGAGCAGCTAACTGAAACGCTTCTGATTACTGCGGTTGGTGGATCGATGGGCCTGGTCTTCGCCTACTTCGCCCTTCACTGGCTGATAAGCGTTCGTCAGGACATCGCCCGCGAAGAATCCATCCACATGGATTGGGTGGCGGTTGCTTTCACAGTCGGCGTTACGCTGCTGAGCGCGCTACTGGCAGGCTTGATTCCGGCGCTGACCACCAGCGGCAAAGGAGCCCTCGGCGCACTGCAGGAGTCTTCGCGCTCGCACACCGGTGGACAAGCGAGGACGCGGCTTCGCAAGCTGCTGCTCTCGCTTGAGGTAGCACTGACCGTCGTGTTGCTCATCGGCGCGGGTCTGCTGCTGAAGAGCTACCAGAAGCTGCGTTCGTCGGACATGGGCTGCCCAACCGACAACGTTCTCACTATGCGCTTGAGCCTTCCCGATGAGCATTACGGCCACGAGCAGCGCGCCCAATTCTTCGAGCAATTGTTGAGCCGTTTGCGTGGGCTTCCCGGAGTTTCAGCAGCGGGGCTGGTGAACGTCGTTCCTGGGCAGGGATATGGAGGCGACAACCTCGTCACCATTCCCGAACATCCGCCGCTGGCCAAAGGCCAATTGCAAATTGCTCGCAGACGCTATGCGGACCCTGGATACTTCGCGGCCCTCCAGATCCCAATCGTGCGCGGACGCACCTTCACCGATCAGGAGCGGCTCGATAATGCCGACAAGGTGATCGTCAGCCAACTGTTAGTGCATGATTTCTTCCCCAACGAGGACCCGATCGGCAAGCACCTGGTAGTTGACTTAGGCCTGGCAGGTAAACCGCGGGCCTACGAAATCGTCGGTGTCGTGGGCGACACCCGATATGAAATTTCGATGCCGCCCCAGCCGATGATGTATTTCCCGTTGCTGAGCGGTCTCAATCCGCGCGCGGTGATTGTAGTGCGTTCACAGCGCGATGTGACCTCGCTGGCGATTCCGGTTCAGCAGATCGTTCAATCTCTCGATAAAGATTTGCCGGTTGCCTATGTGCTCACGCTGAACCAACTAATTGGCGCTTCCACAATCGAAGCGAGCTTCACCTCAACATTGATTCTGGCGTTCGCTGTGCTGTCGTTGGTGCTCGCCAGCGTCGGACTCTACGGCGTGCTTTCCTACCTGGTGGAACAGCGCACCAGCGAGATTGGCGTTCGTATCGCGTTGGGAGCGCAGCGTGAGCAGGTGTTACGCCTCATGCTGCTCGATGGATTGCGCCCGGCATTGATTGGCCTGGGACTCGGCCTGCTCGGTGGCGCCATGGCCTCGCAACTCATTCGCAGCATGTTGTACGACGTGCGTCCGCTCGATGGCACGATCTTTGTCGCGGTCGCGATCGTGCTGATGCTCGTCGCCGCAGCTTCCTGTCTGCTGCCGGCGTGGCACGCTTCGCGCCTCGATCCCATGCGCGCACTGCGCGTGGAATAAGCAGCAGCTGCGCATTTGCCATTGCGCCGTCCTCCAGGTGTGCGATACCGTTCCGCACGGAGGTGGAAAGAATGGCGATTCAAAAGCAACCAGCTTGCTGCCGCCGTGTAACTGTTCAGGGTCACGAGCAACTCATCATTGAAACTGCTGCTGGGCAGCGCGTCACTCTGAAAGATGGCGCGGCGTCCATCTTGATCGAGGATACGAACGGTAACTCAATCCATTTGGAGAATGGCAAAGTCACGGTCAGCAGCCCAGCCAGGCTCGTGTTGCGGGCGGCCATCGTCGAGATCAACGGCACGCAGGTCGAAGTAAATGCCGCTACATTGCGGTGCAGCGGCGTGATACAGGCCGACACCGTAATCGCCAATACCGTCGACGCTGCCAGCTACACACCGGGGGCAGGGAACGTCTGGTAGTTCTGGGGGCACAAGGCGAGAGCCCGTCACCTAAGACGGGCTGATCGCGCAGTTCGCACGCAAGTGCTTGCGGCCTCAGTTCCTGTTTCCTAGGCCGGAGGAAGATCGGCGGCGTACCGCACGAACTCAAGCTCCTTGGGAGTGAGGTTGCTGTACCGGCCGGAGTCGATCTGGCGCTCGCGAGCAGCGGGCGGCATCGCACGAAGAGCTCGAATTACATTCTGCACTTCGGGACGCGGCGGAAGCTGACGCGAGGTTGCGCTTTCGGGCCGGTAGTTGCTCGACGTGCCTGCGCTTGCATGCGTCGCATTACGCGGAGCTGTCGAGGTGTACGACGCATTTCGAATGGTCAGCGAGTTCGCGGGAGGAGCGGTTCGCGGTGTAGAAACGTTCGATTGGCGAGCGGGGGTGCTCCATTGCTGAACTGGAGCGCTCGATTGCTGCGCCGAATAGTCACTGGGAACGTAGGAGCTGCTTTGGTCAGAAGAATAGGCGTCATCGTTACTGCTCGGACTGGAGTTATTAACGTAGCCGGCCGGTGCGGCTGGAACGTAGTAAGGATACGGGTAATAGTATGGGTAGTAGTAGGGGGCCGCAGCGTAGCCGTACGGGTATCCGTATCCGCCCCAGAATGGTCCCCAGTTGAAGCCGATACTGAATCCCCATCCATAGCCGTAGCGAGGATAGCCCCAGGAGCCACCTCCCCAGCCACCATAGCCGCCGCGCCAACCGTAGTAGCCACCCCCGCGATAGCGTCCGCCACCGTAGTAGCCTCCGCCACCGCCGTGATACCCGCCGCCACCGTGATATCCGCCACCGCCGTGAAAACCACCACCGCCGCCACCGCCGTGGAAGCCTCCGCCTCCGCCGCCGTGACCACCACCACCACTTCGTGCAAGAACCGACTCTGGCGCCCATGCGATCGTGACGATAAAGAGCGCCGTGCAAAGAACTTTCAGAATGGTGGATGGCTTCATTTGAATACTCCTCGAAGCGCGCGCGTGGGCCGATGCGCCAAGAACACTTTCAGCCAGTCCGGCACATCCCTTGAGGCCTGAAAACGAAAGTATTATACGCCACGCGGGGACTGCACAGAAGGCCGCGATCAGCGAACTCGAGCCACATCGGCCAGCCTAGTCGATCAGCGTGACGGCGCCCGTGCCCAGGTCGTAGTAGCCCGCCACGACTTTCAACTTGCCTTCTCTCACCATGCTGGAAGCGACGGTCGATGCGCGGCTGAGCAAGTTCGCCTGGATTTTGGCATTTGCCTTGATCGCGGCTTCGAGATTCGTCCCGGCCTGATCCACCGCAGGTCGGATCAGCGTAAACAACGTGCTGATTTGCCCAGGAACGTCTTTGCCCTTGATGGCTGCGCTAACCGCTCCACAGTTGGAGTGTCCCATGACCAGGATCACCTTCGTTCCCAGAACGGCGGCTCCATATTCCAGACTGGCGATGATCTCCGGCGTGACGACGTTTCCCGCCACTCGCGTGACAAAGATATGACCGATACTCTGATCGAAGATGAGTTCAACCGGCACGCGCGAATCCGCGCACGACAGAACCGCGGCGAACGGTTCCTGTTTTTCGACCGTATGCTCCTTGAGAATGGCAAGATCATGGTCGTAAGCGGTCATGCGCCCTGCGATAAATCGCTTGTTGCCTTCCATCAGTTCCGCCAATGCTGCATCCGGGGTAAGCGTACTCTGCGCGTCGGCCGACATCGGGAGGGCCAATTCCAGGCCCGAAGCCAGCAATCCGGCCGCAGCTGCGGTTGCGCCCACTTGTAAAAACTGGCGCCTTGACGGTACTTGTTTCACGACAGATGTGTGCATATTCTCTCCCTTTGCGGAATGTCTATTGTTGGGCCGCCGGAAGGTGCGACAGCCTGAAGGTAACGGGGATTCTAACCTGCAATTGTTAAGATCACAACCCAATCCTTCTCGGTTTGACCCTCCATTCAACTCCTTGTTAAAATTAGGGTTTCCCGCCTAGTGGCAGATCAAACAAGGACCAACCGTGCGCAGTTATACAAGACATCAACTAAAAGAAAACGCGTTCGCGGAAACCACCGCTGACACCATTTCCTGGGCGGTGGAGCACCGCTCTAAACTAGTTGCCGCCGCTGTCATTGTGGCGATCGCGGCTGCCGCGGCGCTGGGCATCTGGGCGTATGTGGATTACCGCAACCGGCAAGCCAGCGACGAACTAGCTGGCGCCCTGCAGAAATACAACGCTCCTGTTCGTCCCGCAGGGGAGCCGCCCTCGCCGGAAATTCTGAGTTACGCCTCCTCGGCCGAGCGCGCCAAGGCCGCGAATGCCGATTTCACCCGCATCGCCGACAAGTATTCGTTTACCCGCAATGGCCGCATCGCGCGGTACTTCTCTGGCATAACGCAGCATGACATGGGCGACAATGCCGCGGCCGAAAAGCAATTGCAAGATGTAGCCGGCAGCCGCGACAAAGAAGTCGGAAGCCTGGCGAAGCTGGCTCTCGCGTCGATCGACCAGGACGCCGGTAAGACACAGCCGGCGATCGACCTCTACAAGAGTCTGATCGCGAGTCC
>Ga0070766_10000350_pt1 | contig 19694 bp, 16 predicted proteins | sample HubBroMetageWFT6_FD_69782 | JGI IMG/M metagenome (GOLD analysis project Ga0070766, IMG submission 69782) | Warmed and freeze-thawed soil microbial communities from the Hubbard Brook experimental Forest, New Hampshire - Hubbard Brook CCASE Soil... | ecosystem: Environmental > Terrestrial > Soil...
GTATGGTAAACTGGATATCAAACGTCTCGGTGGGCGAGGCGTCTAAGTTCTAATATGACCGAATTTGTCTGCAAAGTTGGAGATACCTCTGGGCGCACGTTCCAGCAACTGGAAACGGCGCAGTCAGAGGGGGAGGCGAGGCAGAGGCTCGTCGACCGAGGACTATTTGTCTTCTCGGTTCGCTCGCAGTTTGACCTGCTGACGCGGTTCAGCGGGTCGAAAACTGACAGCAGAATACGCGCTGCGGACTTTCTGATCTTCAACCAGCAGTTCAGCACACTAATCAAGGCCGGGCTGCCGATCTTAAAAGCTCTTGATTTGCTGGCTGAGCGAGCTGCAGCGCCTCGTTTAAGGCCGATTCTTCGCGACGTTCGACAGCGTGTTCGCGACGGCGCTTTGTTGTCGGAAGCCTTAGCTGCCCAGGGATCATTTCCGCCTGTGTATGTGACGGCAGTGACTGCTGGTGAACGCAGCGGAAACCTCACGGGCGTTATCGACCAATACATTTCGTATTTGCGCGTGAGCACGGGTTTTCGCCGCGCGTTAGCAACAGCTTTGATTTATCCAGCGATCCTGGTGCTCGCGGTCATAGTGATCGTCACTTACTTGGTGACCTATGCCATGCCGCAGTTCTCGAAACTTTATCAGGACTTGGGCGTGCCGCTGCCGAACGCAACCAGAATTCTGCTAGACTTGTCTGTACCGTTCCGCAATTATTTCTTCGTGTTCGCAGGTGTTTTCGTTTTTGGTTTTGCTGCGCTCTATCTGTGGACCAGAACTTTGCAGGGCGCGCTGGCGATTGATCGTTTGAAGCCGAAAGTACCTGTGCTTGGCGACATCTGGCTAAAAGGCGAGATCGCACAATTTGTGCGAACGCTGGCGACGCTTCTGGCCGGCGGAACGCCGCTTGTTTCAGCCTTGCAGACTTCCTCAGCCGCAATTGGAAGCCGTCTGATTGCAACTTCGGTCGAGCAGGCTTCTGAACGTGTTCGCGAAGGAAAAACGTTGAGCGAGAGCTTGGCGGAAACGCGTCTCATTCCACCTCTGGCTCTGGAAATGATCGAGGTTGGCGAAGCATCTGGAGCGCTTCCGGCGATGCTCACAAGCGTCGCAGAATTTTATGAAGAGGAAGTCGCCACGCGGTTGCAGCGAACTCTTGTGTGGGTAACGCCGGCAATTCTGGTAGTGATGGCGGTGGTGATAGGGTTTATTCTGATATCGCTGTATCTGCCCCTGTTCTCCCTCCAAATAGGGTCAAATGGGGGATAGCATTCAATGGCAACGCTAAATAACAATCCGGTACTTGGCAATCTTTCCAATGATGGTGAGCGCGAACAAGCTCGCAAGTTGGCGGAGCGCTATCGCTGTCCATTTGTGGATTTGAAAGAGCAGCGTATCGATCCCGAACTTTTCCGCAGCATCCCTGCCGAATTGATGTTCCGCTACAAATTCGTACCGTTGGAATCGCACGACACCACTTTGACTGTGGCGATGGCGGATCCCAGCCAATTGCAGCTCACCGACGAGCTTTCTCTTCTGCTGGGAAAGCGTTTGCAAATAAAAGTGGCAACGACATCGCAGATTGATGATCTGTTGAAGCGCACCGAGCAGTCGCAGCGTGTGCTCGACCAAGCCACCGAAGGCTTCACGCTGCAAGTAGTTGGCGACGAAGAGGACAGCGAAGAAAACATTTCGATGGACAAGCTGTCGCGCGGCGATACCGGCGTCAGCCCAGTCGTGCGATTGGTGAATACGGTCATCTACACGGCGCTGGAAAGGCGAGCAAGCGATATTCACATCGAGACCCGAAACCTGGAAGTGGTGGTGAAGTACCGCATCGACGGCGTTTTGCAGTACGCCATGCAGCCGCTGGCTAAAGAATGGCACGCCACAATTCTTTCGCGTATCAAAGTGATGAGCGAACTGGACATTGCCGAGCGCCGCGTTCCGCAGGACGGCCGCTTCCGCGTGCGTTATAAAGGCCGCTTCATCGACTTCCGCGTTTCGATTATGCCCTCGGTCCACGGCGAAGACGCCGTGCTTCGCGTTCTGGACAAAGAGACGCTAAGCGAAAAATTCCATAACCTTACGCTCGATGTGGTGGGCTTCGACCAGCAGGACATGACGCGGTTCCGCCGCTACATTCACGAACCGTATGGCATGGTCCTCGTCACCGGTCCGACCGGCTCCGGAAAAACCACCACGCTGTACGCGGCCATCAACGAAATCAAGAACGACGAAGATAAGATCATCACGATTGAGGATCCGGTCGAGTATCAAGTTCGCGGCATCACGCAGATTCCGGTGAACGAGAAAAAGGGACTCACGTTTGCGCGCGGGCTGCGGTCTATTTTGCGTCACGACCCGGACAAAATCATGGTCGGCGAAATTCGGGACCAGGAAACCGCGCAAATCGCGATCAATTCGGCGCTTACCGGCCACCTGGTGTTCACCACAGTGCACGCAAACAACGTGACCGACGTGATCGGCAGATTCATAAACATGGGCGTGGAACCCTATAATTTCGTTTCGGCGCTGAACTGCATCCTGGCGCAGCGCTTGGTTCGCGTGATCTGTGAGAATTGCAAAAAGAAAGTCCAGTATTCGCCCGAGGTTTTGAAAGAGTCCGGCCTGGACCCGGCGGAATGGATGCAGGTTCCGTTTTACGAAGGTCCCGGATGTTTGGAATGTTCCGGCAGCGGTTATCGAGGACGCAGCGCGATCACTGAACTTTTGGATCTTTCCGACCGGATTCGCGAGATGATTATCAATCGGCGGCCCACCTCGGAAATTAAACGCGTGGCGAAGGAAGAGGGCATGACTTTTCTGCGCGATTCCGGTTTGGGCAAGATTCGCGCGGGCGTGACGACGTTGCGCGAGATCAACAAGGTGACGTTTCTTGACTAGCACGGCTAGCCTGACAACTCAATTTTACGATCTGGGGCCTGTCCGACGCATCGAACGCTGGCTCACTGCGATGCCGCATCCGCCTTTGGTGGTGGACATCGCGTCCACACACGTAGCGGCGGCTCGCTGGGGGAAAATTGGCAGTTCGCTGGATTCGTTCGCTGTAGAGCCATTGCCGCTGGGATCGGTGATGCCGTCTCCGGTGGAAATGAATGTGGCGCAGCCGGACGCGGTGAAGACTGCGCTGCGCCGCACTTTTGACCGTGTTCCTGCTCGCGAACATGGCATCGTGCTTTTGATCCCTGATTTGGTGGTCCGCGTTTTTATTTTGCCTTTCGATAGCTTGCCGCGAAGCGCGAATGAGGCCATGCCGCTCTTGCGTTGGCGGCTGAAAAAAAGTGTGCCGTTTGATGTGGACGAAACGGTTGTCTCCTGGATGCGGCAAGCCGGTAACACAGGCAATCTGGAAGTCGTTACGGCGGTTGCGCGCCAGAAAATTATCCGCGAATACGAAGAAATCGTGGAAAGTTTGGATGCGAAGGTGGGAGTGGTTCTTAGCTCGACGCTGGCAACGCTGCCTTTGCTGGAAGAGCGTGGCGCCACGCTTCTGGTGCGCATGTCGGGCAAGACCATGACCACTGTGATCGTGCGGCAGGGAAGCCTTTGCGTGTATCGTTCGACCGACATGCCCAGCGAAGCGGCTACATTAAATCCGCAAGCCATGCTCGACGAAATTTTTCCGGCGGTCGCTTATTATCAGGATACCTGGGGCGGCGCGGTGGACTGGGTGCGACTCACCGGTTTTGGCCAGCGCGAAGAAACATTTCGCCGCGCGCTCTCGGAAGAATTAAAGTGTTCGGTTGGATCGCTCGCTGAATCGGAAGGCGCGTCCCGTCTGGATTCCGGTGCGAAAGACTTGCTCCGACAGAATCAAGAAGGCCTAGTGGGCTGGATGATGAACGGAGGATCTTAAGCGCCGCGTGCGTTTGTAAATCATGAAACTTCGGCTAAATCTCGCAACCAAGCCGCTTGAAAATAAACGGCCCTTCCTTGCCGCGACAGGAACCTTAGGCGCGGTCGGAATTCTGCTGTTGCTTTTGCTATCTCATGGCGCTTACAAGTCTTGGCGCGCGAACCGCGATTTGCGCGTGGATATTGCGCATTGGGAAAATGAGATTGCCGTTTATAAACAGAGGCAAGCAGTTTTGCAGAATTATTTCCGCTCGCCGGAAGCCCAGCAGATTCTGGACCGCGCCGCGTTTCTAAACTCGTTGATCAGCGAGCGCAGTTTTCCGTGGACCAAAATCTTCATGGACCTGGAGAACACTTTGCCAGCCGGCGTTCGCGTGGTGAATATTGCGCCGACCCTGAAAAACGGAAGGGCGGTCGTTCAGATCACCGTGGGCGCCGTAAATGATGAAAGCAAAATCAAGTTCCTGGAAGCACTGGAAAAATCGCGGGCGTTTTCTAACGTCCAGGTGCAGGAGGAGCGGCATTTGGAGCAAGCTTCGGCTTCCGACAAAATCGTGCTGCAACTTACAGCATTGTACGAGACTACATGAACACAACACGCCCTTGGGACGCTTGGAAGAAAATAATTCTTTCGGCGTTCGGGCTTCTGCTGCTGGCGGACTTGGCGCTGGTCTTCGTTCTTTGGCAAGCTTCGCGCGAAGGCGTGGACAGCATGCGCGCGCAGAGGGCCCGTCTGGAGACCCAGGCGAAGCTTTTGAAGGCGGATGTCGCTCGCGGCGATAAAATTCGGGCATCGCTGCCGACAGTAGGCAAAGATTGCGATGCTTTTTATCACGACGCTTTTCTGGATGCGAGCACGGGTTATTCAGATATCGAATCGGACCTGGGAAATATCGCGGTGAAATCAGGCTTGCGGGTAGGCGGCCTAACGTTGAACCAGAAAGAAGTAAAGGGGCGGGGAGTTACTCTGATCACTATCTCGGAGTCTGTGGACGGCGATTACCCCGCGATCATTAAATTTATCAATGGCCTGGAGCGTTCGAAATATTTCTACCTTTTGAATAATCTTCAGCTCGATACGTCTAACCTGGGAGGCATCCGGCTGCGTTTGGAATTGCGCACATATTTTAGGACCTGAGGAATGTCGCGGCGAACACAAATCGGGGTGCTGATAGGGTTAGTGATCCTGCTGGTGGTTGTGTATATCTCCAACCGGCCGCAAATGACCGGCCTTCAGGGTGTAATGGCTTCAGACAGTTCGTTTCAGCCGTTGAGCGTTGAAGAGCCTGAACTACGGCTTGACCTGCTTGCAAAACTTCAGAAGCTCGATTATCCGGCCGGAGCGCATCGCGACATATTTACCAACGTGGCGCTGCCGCCGCAACAGACGGCAGAAGAGAAAAGACGTCAGGAACATCAATACCCGACGGTGCAGCATTGGCCGCCACCTCCTCCTGTGGAGGTTCCGGCGCAATTTTTTGGATACGCTTCGATGCGGAGTAGCCCGCACCGGTTGGCATTTTTCCTGAATGGTGACGAAGTATTGGTGGTGCAGGAAGGATCGGTTTTTCTCTCGCGTTTCCGGCTGGATAAAATTGGAAACGATTCAGCCGACGTAGAGGAAGTTTCCAGCGGACGCCACGCGAGCGTGCCGATGGTGGCGCCGCCGGCCGGAACTCCAACTCCGGGCGGGGATCAGCCCCCGCCAAATCAATGAGATCTCGACGCCATTCCGACGCGGCTCAGGCTCGCACACAGCGCAATCTTTGCCGCCCCGCTTGCGGACGGAATTCGCAAGAATCCGGTTTCGCGTTCCTGATGGCGCTGGGGATGATTTTTATAGCGCTGGCTCTGTCGCTCGTCATCCTGGAGAATTTTGTTACCGATGGCAAGCGTACGCGCGAGGAAGAAACGATTTGGCGCGGTGAACAATACGAGCGCGCAGTGCGACTCTACTACCATAAGATGGGCCGCTACCCGCAAACAATCGACGACCTGAAAAAGGGCGGACTCAATCTTCACTTCTTGCGCCAGGAATACAAAAATCCGATGAATAAAACGGATGGAACCTGGCGGTTCATTTACGTAAATGCTGCCGGCCAAATCATCGGCAGCACGCGGTACAACAATCTGCAGCAAATGGTGCTGATCGACCAGTATGCCGGCCTGATTCCGGGAGCGGCGACGGCCGGGACGATGCCAGGCCAAGGGATGGGAGTTTCGGCCGCAAGCCTCGCGAGTACCAGTGGAATCGCGGGCTTCGGTGGCATCGGTGCTGCTGGCGGCCTGTCTGGCGCAAGCCTGCAACAACAGCAACAGCTTCAGACTGTGTTGGCTGGAATTCTAAACCCGGGGGACACGACTCCAGATCCGGCAAGTAACGGGACCCAACTGCCGCCTCTGTCCGATTCGTCGCAGTACGGGAATTCTCAAACAGGCACTTCGTCGAACACGCCGTCCGCGCAGTCCGACTCATCGCAGTCCGGGGCACCGCCTCAACTGCCCGGTAATTTGGCGGGACAACTTCCGCCGGGTGTGACGCAAGATCAAGTGAACCAGTTTCTGCAGAATGGACAGCTTCCTGCGGGAATTACTCCGGACCAGGTAGCCCAGTACGTTCAAGGCATACAGCTTCCTCCAGGAGTAACCCAGGATCAAATAACTCAGTACATTCAAAATTTGCAGAATTCACAGCAGGGTGGGGGTAGTGCGCCGAATCCGCAAAATCCGACGCAACAAAACGGACAAGCAGGTTTTGGATTAGTCCCCGGCCAAAATAGCCAGTCGGGAATCGGGTTGACGGCGGGGCAGCCTAGTTCATTGAGTTTTGGATCGTCGAGTCAAGGGTCACTTGGCTTGAGCCCTCTTCTGGCGATGAAGCCTACGGGGCCGGTTGACAGCCCTGTGCTTGGCGCTTTTTTTACGGGCGTCGCTTGTACCACGGATGCCAAGGGCGTGAAGGTTTACCGTCGCGCGAAAAAGTACAAAGATTGGGAATTTATATGGAATCCACTGGAAGATGCGCTGGTAGCAGCGCAGCAGCCCGGCGGCGGCCAGCAGGGCGGCTTATTGCCGGGCCAAGCGGGGGCAACACCCGGAGTGGGCGGAACTAGCCTGACCAATAGTTTTGGATCTTCCTCGGGTATATCGATCGGTTCTGGAACGACCGGATCCGGATCGTTCGGTTCTTCACCGCAACAACCGCAACAACCGCAGCCTCAGTAAAATCCATCGATTCTCACGGGTGCGACAAACCGCTTCGTGCGTGCGGCGATTTATGTTTATTTCCACGTTTGGGGGCCAGGAGCGCTGCGGCGAGAAAATTGCGTCTGAATGGGAATTAAGAGTCGAAACAAGGGCGGATTACCTAGTCAGCAAAAGAGCGGGAGACGATGCCAGGCGGGCAGTGATTCGCCTCACGTATTTCTGCGTTTCGGGGAAGGGAGGGATGCCGCCGTATCGCTCCACCATTTCCGGGCCCGCATTATAAGCGGCCAGCGCGAGCGACAGATTGCCACGATATTTTTCCAGCAGGTCCTTCAAGTAGTGCGTGCCGGCGTCGATATTTTGCGCGGGATCGAATGTGTTCGCCACCGAATAACGCGCGGCGGTTTGCGGAATTAGTTGCATCAGACCTTGAGCTTGCTTACGAGAGACAGCCCGCGGATTGAAATTCGATTCCACTGCGATCACGCCGGTAATTAAATTTTCGTCCAGCCCGTGTTTCAAGGCTGCTGCACGAATCAGGTTGCCATAAGGACCGACTGTCGGCGGCGCAGGGGGCTGCGCGATGAATTGATCTTCGGGCTCGATGCAAACTAGCTCGTCGGCTTGAACCTCCACACTGCCACCGGTCATCGACAAGCGGATGTGATCGCCCGTCCGTTCATATCCGGTGATGTGCAGGCGCACACCGGAGCGTAGAACCGCGTAGTCGGCTTGGACGGTGGGCGCAGCCGCGGCAACGAAGGCCAACGCCGCAAAAATCGTAACGAATTTTTTCGAACCGGACATTCCTGGCTGTGAACTCCACTTCGCTTTGTCTTCGCAACTCCCGCTGCGATCCACTAATCAATTATACCGCGGACTGCTTGCCGCGTGCGACGTCATATCTTTCCGAGGACGTAGGTATTAATGGCTTCGGCCACTCCACACTCATCATTCGATGAGGTGGTGGCCCATCCGAAGGATTTCAGTTCAGCCACGCTATTGCCCATCACCACCGGCAAGCCCGCAAACTCGAGCATTTCGCGATCGTTCCAATTGTCGCCCAGGGCCATTATTTCTTCGCGAGCAATTCCTCTGCGGCGCGCCCACTCTTTCAGGGCCACACCTTTGGTGACTCCGGGGCGTAGAACGTCGAGTATTGAGAAATCGCGCTGTTCGTATTCAGTGAGCGCCAGAGTGAAGTCGGCGGCAATCGGCAGCGCGGCAAGCTCGCGCATAGCCTTCTGGATCGGTTGGCAGCCTCCGGTGAACATCACCTGGATCGGGTCTTCGCCATTAAGACAATCCACAAGGGGAGAAACCTCAGCGATGTAGGCGCGGTTCCTGCGAAAATATCCGCCGCGAAGCGGGTCCTCCCACTCAACTTTTTCCAAGATTACTTGGCGTTCCATAGGACGGTCGAAAATCACGGCGGCGTTCGCTCGAAATGCCTCGGTTGATTCAATCACTCGCCGCGCAGTCTGGCTCGGAAGCAAAAGCCGCTGATGTGTTTCTCCGCTCTTGCTTTTAATCAGCGCGCCGTTGCTGACGATTAAGTGAAGGTCGCAAGGCAATGCGTCTGCAATCGGGCGCGCAAAATCGAATCTTCTTCCCGTAACCAGCACAATTTCGACTCCGCGCGCGGCCGCTTCTGCCACAGCCTGCGCGTTTTTCTCGGGAACTTGTGCGTGGCTATCGAGCAGGGTGCCGTCAATATCCATCGCGACTAACCTGATTGCCATGCGTCTATTCTATCGTGATATGTGCGAAGCCATTTGAAAGTCAGCGGACATAGCTGATTTAGACCAGCCAGAGAGCCGCGTGCCGATGCGCGTGCCATATTAAGCGACGCGAGGACCAATTGCTTGGACTGAAAATCCGTTGCATAGTAAATTGAACTGCAGCGATTCGCTTTCCGTCGGCTTACAGCCGAGGCCAACCCGGCATCTAAGTATAAGTAAAGGGAGTGATGGAACTCTTTCTCAACCTTTTGTGGGTCGCAATTGCCGTCATAGTCTTCGGCTTTTGGCGGACGCGATGGCTGCTTGAGCGGTCCGAAAATCGCCGCAATCCTCTGCGTGAATGGACGGCGTTCGCCTGCGCTCTGGTTCTGCTGTTTTTCGCGGTTTCGCTGACGGACGATTTACATTCTGAATTGATTATTTTTGACGAATGCTGCGCTGGCCGGCGTCACTCTGGTGCGCTGGTCTGCCCGCATCACTCGCCTCAGGATGGTCTCTTTAAACGGCACTCTGGCGCCGGAGTTTTACCCGCTGTCGTATCTTTCGACACGCTTCAGCGGCTTGGAACCGTAGCGCCTCCGGCTGGATTTACTTGCACACTCTTTACGGCCCGTTTTGCGCCAGGCCGCGCTCCGCCGACTGATCTCGTCTAACAAACTTTCGAGGCTTATACCCCTGAAAACGCTGCGCCTCGTTAGACAATTCAAAAACGTGATTTGACTTAGGTGTGCCTTAGAACGGAAACTGCGATGCTATTGCTGGACGCATTGCCTTCCGTCAAGAGTAATTTGGAGTCGCTATGGATTCAGTAAAGTTGCTTGCCAGTCTAGCGCTTAGCTTGCTGTTGGTGGGCTGCGGCGGAAACTCCGAGAAGAATACCGCAGCGGAGGCCCCGCCCTCCTCGCCAGTGGTCCAGGAGCAGGATCCGAACCTGATTGTGGTTGACAATCCGGACCATTTTCCGCTCGCCGCTGCAGTTGAACATGCGGCCGCGTCTTCACTGCGAGTGACTGGAACCGTCGCGCCCGATATTTCACGCACTGTTCCGGTGATCTCGCTTGCCTCTGGACGAGTGGTGGAGATCCTCGCGCGATTGGGCGACACCGTGCAAAAAGGGCAGCTCCTGATGCGCGTGCAGAGTGCAGATATTGCCCAGGCTTATTCCGACTACCGCAAATCTCAGGCCGACTTGATCCTGGCAAACACTCAATACGAGCGCGCGAAAGAGCTTTACCAGCATGGAGCTATTGCTCTGAATGATTTGCAAGTCGCTCAAGATATGGCGGACAAGGCTAAGGTCGATGTAGAGACATCCGCCGAACATCTTAAAGTTCTAGGGAGTCCGTTGGACCATCCCAGCGGGGTTGTAGATATTCGCGCTCCGGTCTCCGGTGTTATTACAGACCAGCAAGTTACTAACGCCGCCGGCGTACAAGGTTTGTCTTCCACAAATCCTTTTACAATTTCCGATTTATCGCACGTTTGGATTCTTTGCGACGTGTACGAAAACGATTTGCCAAATGTGCGGCTGGGCGAATCTGCTGACATCACACTGAACGCTTATCCTGGCCATGTAATTACGGGCCGAATTAGCAATATCGGCGCCGTTCTTGACCCCACGGTGCGGACAGCGAAAGTGCGTATAGAAGTTGGCAATCCGGACATGTTGCTCCGGCCCGGCATGTTCGTTACTGCGACCTTTCACGGCTTGAAAAAAGAAAAGCACGTTGCTGTTCCGGCATCCGCCATCTTGCACTTGCACGATCGCGATTGGGTGTTTGCACCTACGGGAGACGGCAAGTTTAAGCGGGTCGAGGTAAAGAGCGGCGAAATGTTGCCTGACCATATGCAGGAATTGTTGTCCGGGTTGCAACCGGGGCAGCAAGTGGTGGCCGATGCTCTTGCATTGCAAAATACGGTGGACAGTAAATGATTCGCAGGTTTGTCGATTTCGCTTTGGAAAATCGCTTTCTGATCCTAGCAGCGGCGCTAGCGCTGTTTGGATGGGGAGCGATTTCGTTCCACCAACTTCCGGTCGAGGCGTACCCGGATGTTGCGGACAACTACGTTGAAATCATTACGCAGTGGCCAGGAATCTCGGCTGAACAAATCGAGCAGCAGGTCACCATTCCGCTCGAAATTGTGATGAATGGCATCCCTCATGTGGTCCACCTTCGTTCCTTCTCGCTCTTCGGGCTCTCCGATCTGAAGCTAATCTTCGACGACGAGGAAGCAAACGCCTGGGACCGTGAAAGGGTTCTCGAGCGGCTCTCGCAAGTTACGTTGCCTCCTGGCGTGATTCCGCAGATGGGGACCGACTGGAGTCCCGTAGGACAGATCTATTTCTATACGCTGCGCAGCACCAATCCCCAATATGACGTGATGGCGTTAAAGTCCATCGAAGACTGGGTGATTGAGAAGAACTTCAAGGCCGTCCCCGACATTGTGGACGTTTCTAGCTTCGGCGGGCCCACCCGCGAATATCAAGTTCGAGTCGATCCCAACAAATTGGTAGCGTATGGCCTGAGCCTCGCACAAGTGGAGCAGGCGCTCACCAACAACAATGCGAATGCGGGCGGCAGTTTTATTGAACAGGGCCTACAGCAAGTGAACATTCGCGAAGTCGGCCTGCTGAAAGATGTCCAGGACATCGAAAAGACGGTCATTCTCGCGAAGAATGGAACGCCGTTACGCATCAAGAATGTTGCAGTTGTTGCTCAAGGTCCGAAGATCAGGCTTGGACAGACTGCACAATCTATTCATCGCGAAGACGGCAAAATTATCGATGACGACGATGTCGTCTCAGGCATCGTGCTCCTGCGTAAAGGTGCAAATGCGGACGTGGCGCTTCGCGGGATTCACGACAAGGTTCAAGAGTTGAACGAGCGGATTTTGCCGCCGGGGGTCAAGGTAGTTCCGTTTATTGATCGTAGTGATCTGGTCCACTTCACCACACACACGGTGCTCCACAATCTTACCGAGGGCATTATCCTAGTGGTGATCATCCTGTTCATCTTTCTCGGGAATGTGCGCGGAGCGATCATTGTCGCTCTTACGATTCCGTTTGCGTTGCTCTTCGCCGCCACGTGCCTGAACCTGAAAGGTATCCCGGCGAATTTGCTGTCTCTTGGCGCGTTGGATTTCGGAATGGTTGTGGACGGCTCAGTCGTGATGGTGGAAAACATCGTCCGCCATTTGACCCATCGCCAAAGGGACAATATTGCGAAACCGGTATCCGAAGTTATTCGCGAAGCCGCCCACGAAGTACAGCGTCCGGTGTTTTACGCCATAGCTATCATTATTACGGCTTACTTGCCGGTGTTTACCCTGCAGCGGGTGGAAGGGCGCTTGTTTAGGCCAATGGCTTGGACCGTGGCATTCGCGCTGCTCGGAGCGTTGTTGTTTTCAATGTTGGTTGCGCCCGTGCTCGCAAGCATGTTCTTCCCCAGCGGCACGCAGGAATGGCGCAATCCGGTGATGGAGTTTGTGAAAACCAGATATCGCACGGCTGTGCGCTGGGCCATCGAGCATCGGTTAGTAACTGTCGGCCTGGCGACTTTAGGCTTGGCAGCTGCAATTATCCTTGCCCTAGGCGGTGCGATTGGATCTGAATTCCTCCCGCACCTGGACGAAGGCGCACTCTGGGTACGCGGCACTCTGGCTCCGAGCACGGGACCTACTGAAGGCGTACGTGTAATGAATCAGGCGCGGATCATGCTCTGCTCCTTTCCCGAAGTTCCTCAATGTTGGAGTCAGGTAGGGCGTCCAGACGACGGAACCGACACCACAGGTTTTTTTAATACAGAGTTCTTCGTTGATTTGAAACCAAAAGAACAGTGGCGTCCTGTTTTTCACGAAAACAAAGACGAACTGATCGCCGCGATGAACCGCGAACTTGCGAAGATCCCGGGCGTGGTCTGGGGCTTCTCGCAGCCTATCGAAGACAATATGGAAGAAGCCGTAAGCGGCGTGAAGGGCGAACTCGCCACAAAAGTTTACGGCGATGATCTGAAAGTTCTTGAGGACAAAGCGGACCAGATCGTGGACGTTATGAGCAAGATCAAGGGAATTGCGGACCTTGGAGTGTTTCGTGCGCTTGGACAACCGAACGTGAATTTTGTGGTGGACCGCGATCAAGCTGCGCGCTATCAAATCAACGTCTCAGACATTCAAGATGCTATCCAAACGGGCGCCGGAGGTAATGCGGTGACGCAGGTTTTGGAGGGCGAGGAGCGATACGACCTTACAGTGCGTTACCTTCCCGAATACCGCGCTACCAAGGAAGCTATTGCGAATATTCGTTTGCTGGCCCCTTCTGGAGAACGGGTCTCTCTAGCCCAACTTTGTAAGGTCCTAGAGCAGGACGGCGGCTCGGAGATTTATCGTGAAGGCGACCAGCGGTATGTGGCGATTAAGTACAGCGTGCGGGGGCGCGATCTTGGCGGCGCAGTGGAAGAGGCTATTAAGAACGTAAATTCGCAAATTCAGCTTCCACGCGGGTATCACCTTCAGTGGGAAGGCGAATATGAGAGTGAAAAACGCGCCGATGAGCGGTTGCTTTACATCGTGCCGATCACTGTGCTTTTTATCTTCATCATTCTTTACACCATGTTTCGCTCGTTCAAGTGGGCTGCTCTCATCCTTGCCAACGTGGCGCTGGCGCGTATTGGCGGAGTGTTGGCGCTCCTGGTTACGCACACGAATTTCAGTGTTTCCTCCGGTGTTGGATTTCTGGCGCTATTTGGCGTGTCGGTGCAAACTGGCGTGATCATGCTGGAATATATTAACCAGTTGCGTGCACGCGGCCACACGATTGAGGATTCCGCGATTGAAGGAGCCGTTCTGCGGCTTCGCCCGATTATGATGACCATGTTGGTGGCGACTCTTGGTTTGCTGCCTGCGGCCCTTTCCCATGCCATCGGTTCGGATTCGCAGCGGCCGTTTGCTATTGTGATCGTCGGAGGATTGATTGCGGATTTGGTGATGAGCGTATTCATTCTTCCTACTCTGTATGTATGGTTCGCGGCGGAGGGAGACAAACTGCCCGCGTCGGAAGAGTCTTTTGAAGTTTAGTTTGCTCTTTTTCGTCGGTTAAGTCGCCAAATAGCGGTCTTCGTGTAAAATCGGGCCAAAAGTTTGCCGAAGTTAGTGTCAGAGGCCACCGAACAATGAAGAAGGAAGAAGTCCGCGCTCGCATCGAGGAAATCGGAATCATTCCCGCGATTCGCGTGTCCACGGCAGAAGACGCCCGGTTTGCCGCTGAGGCCGTTTCTCGCGCCGGAATTCCGATCGTTGAAATTAGTATGACGGTACCAGGGGCCATCGAAGTGATTTCGCATTTAGCGGCGCACGCGAAAGACATGATTGTCGGCGCCGGTTCCGTGATCGATGTCGAAATGGCGCATCAGTGCCTTGCTGCCGGAGCGAATTTTCTGACCAGCGATGGACTGGATGTAAAGGTCGTCGAATTGGCGGTGAAGGGAAATGTCGCGGTGTTGCCCGGCACTTTAACGCCCACAGAAGTGATCGCGGCCTGGAAAGCCGGCGCCGACTTCGTTAAGGTGGTTCCGTGTTCGCAGGTGGGCGGTGACAGTTACATACGAGCACTGAAGGCCATGCTGCCGCATGTGCCTCTGATTGCGGCGGGCGGCGTGAATCAACAGACCGCTGTAAACTTCATTTTGGCAGGCGCCAGCGCACTCGGAGTTGGCACAGAATTAATCTCGAAGGAAGCGATTCGTTTGCGTCAGGCTGAGCGAACTCGCGTGCTGGCCCACAGATTCTTAGGTTACGTGAAAACCGCACGCGCGCAAATGGGACGGAGCACCGAACCGATCGGAGTTCGCAAGTAAATTCAAGTCGATCTTTGGCCTCCGCGACGGAAATTCTCGGGAGTGGCCACAACTGACATTGCATAGCTAGCGCCTTTGGGGGCGTCGCTCACCGTGTACGAAGTCAGCTCTTGAAAGGTGAGCTGAGAATTTCATATCTCTTCCCTTAAGAGCAGTCAATTTCTAGTTTCCAGATTTCCTCCGTGGCGCTCAATTGCGGGTGTTCCGGTACTGCCCGTACGCGATTATGGATAACATTTAGCTTGACCATAGATTAAGTGACGGTCGTCAAGAAAGTGCTAATGTTCAAATTTCCAAGAAAATAGAGGTGCATCATGCAACAGCAAAATATCAAAGCACTTCACAGAGTCGCGCTCTTGTTTGCAGCCTTGCTGGCTTGGTCCGGAGTTGCCAGCGCACAGACGGAGTGGGTTACGGTGACACAGCCCCCATTTAAAACCGGCGTCGCTCTGCAGCTCACTGATGGGACCATCCTGGTGCAGGAGAACAAGACCCCGCACTGGTGGATACTGACGCCGGATAACGAAGGCCACTACAACACTGGGACGTGGTCCATGGCAGCGGACATGCCAGCCGACTACGGCCCGAGTTATTTCGCTTCTGCCGTGTTGGCCGACGGTCGAGTGATCGTGGAAGGCGGCGAACACAACTTCGGTGCAGAGGACAACACCAACAAAGGCGCAATTTATACGCCGGGACCTTCTCTCCTCGGGACGCCCGCGGGGTTCTGGACAGCAGTAGGTCCTCCCGTCGATGAAGGCGACATTGCGTGAGCCCACATCGGAGATGCGCAGAGCGTAGTTCTGCGGGATAAGACGTTTATGCTGGCAAATATCAACAACAAAAACGAAGCGGCGCTCCTAAACGAAAAGTCGTTGACCTGGGACGTCATCGGGTGGATAGGCAAAAACGACAGCAATGATGAGGAAGGATGGACGCTGCTGTCCGGTGGATATGTGCTGACAGTCGACACTTACAACAAAAAGTTAAACCCGAATGGTACGGACTCGGAGATCTACGATCCCGCCAAAGCAACCTGGAAGAGTGCCGGAAGCACAATAGTGCCACTAACGGATTATCCGCCCTACTCCACCGGCTGCGGGAAGAAGCCAAGTCCATACGACCATGAAGTCGGCCCTGCGGTGCTACGACCTGACGGTACGGTATTCGCGACCGGTGCCAACCTCTGCGGCCCCGGTAACACTTCGATCTATGACACGAAAACCGGAGAATGGAAGGCTGGTCCGGTCATACCGGATGATGCCGATATCGCTGATGGGCCGGCATCCATTCTGCCAGACGGGCATGTGTTGGTTGATACCAGCCCGGGGTATGGCACCGGCCCCAGCACCTTCTGGGAGTTTGGATTGGATGATAGTTGGATCACTATCGACCAGCCCACCAAGCCGCCGCTTCCTTCTAACCAATCGACCGTGCATGGCCGTATGCTTGTCACCGGATCGGGTAGCGTCATGTTCATGCTGACCGATGGGGATACGATCTGGATATACACCAAAAAAGGGGGATGGACCTATCCGGATTCGTGGCGGCCCACCATTTGTGAGGGTTGTTACCCGACCGATGTTTACATCGGGCAGGTAAATTACGCCGTCGCTGGCACGCAGTTCAACGGCCTGTCGCAGGGCGCTGCTTACGGAGATGATGCCCAGTCGGCCACCAACTTCCCTCTGGTGCTTTTCACCAACATCAGGAGCAAGCACAAGTTCTATGCCCGCACGCACGACCACAGCACTATGGGCGTGGCTACGGGAAGCGACCTCGTTAGTACTCTGTTCGACATAACGCCCAACATAGAGCCTGGCAAGAGCACGATGGTGGTTATAGCCAACGGCATTCCGTCGCTCCCTGTCAATATCACCGTGCACCCCACGCCGTCGGGAAATTAAGCAATAAGGGGTGCACCAACGCACCTCAGTCCTGCGTCGGGAGCGATTCCCGACGTGTGGCGTGGTTTTTCCGTCGGCGAGTCGCACTTCAACCTGCCGCGGCAGCCTCACGATCTTGCCATAAAAAGACAAGATGCGTAGAGACCCCTCCAGTTGCCACATTGGCTTCGCCGGAGATGCTGGAAAGAGGCTGCGATCTGACTTGCCTGCTCTCCCACCCCTTAAAGTCGAAGGGTGGGGCACCCGGCCTGATGATTTATCTATGAGGTCAACGCGCATGGCGCGCCCCTACGAAGGCAAAACGAATAACGGTGCGTGGTCAGTGGAGGCCTTCGACCAAGTATTCCGTCGAAATCGCGGGGTGGTGTTGGTAGGCGTAACTCTTTCCGTCGCGCGAGGCAGTGACACTGAGGCCGTTCGAAATCGCGGGAACTCCCGGAAGGTTCACGGTGTGAAGCAGAGTGCGTTTGCCACCAGCTAGTTCGACGCGCCAGATCTCGATTCCGCCGTCATGGCGCGAGACTCTGACGAGGAGCGCCGCATCGTCCAGCGTGAAATCAAACGGACGGTCGTCCTTCTGTAGTTGAGGCAGGAGTTGCGGCTCTCCACTGCCGATGGGGAACAATTGAAAATGGCTGTTGGCAGCGTCGGTGGTTACCATGCGCCTTCCCTCCGACGACACGGCGACCAATCTTATTCCGTCCGGTGTGATGGGCGTCTCGTTGCCGTTGGCGTCAATCAGATACGCGCGATCCGTGTGGCCCGGTTCACTGCCGTTGGCGACGAGCCGGCCGTCGGGCAGCCAGCGTGAGATCGTGTGATTTATTTTTGAGTGAGTAAGCGGGCGGGGCTCACCCGTTCCGGTGGGCAAAAGCGTAATCTGAACGGGAGGAACTGGCAGACGACTTGCGGCCCAGGCTCCGTCCGGCGACAAATCGTCCGGGTTGCCGTCTCCGAGCCGCACCGCGGGCGAACCATCCAGGTTCCGGAGAAACGTGCCGTACATCGGGCCGGCGTGCTCGTCCCCAAAGAGAATTTGTTTGCCGTCGAACGAAAAGCGCGCGGCGTACACCCAGTCCATCCAGGTGAAATCGCGGCCTTCCGGATATTCGGGAGTGAAAATCATCAGGACGCGGCGCTCGCTCTGCTGGGCCAGCAGCACGCGGCCGTCGGGGAGCGCGTCCTGAACATCAACATCTCCTGGGACCGAGTATAGGGACCGCTCGCGCCCTCCGAGGGTCACGGCGAAAAGCGAGCGGTGGACTCCCGCGGCAATGGCGTTGAACCAGATCTCATCTCCATACGGAGACCACACCACTCCCTGAACCGAGCCATAGGAGCTGCTCACTTGTTTGCGATGTCCCTCTAGGTCCACGACTGCCACCGCGCCTTGATCGTCGCCGAAAATAGGGTGATCGAGGAAGGCGATCTGTTTACCGTCGCGCGAGAAACGCGGATGGCTTATCCATCCCGTGGTTTCGTAGAGCACTTTGCCCACTGGATATTCCAGGCGATAGACGTGGCTTCCCGGAACAAACCGCACCACGGCAAAGTCCTTGCCGTCCGGCGTCCAGTCGGCGTAGTGAACGGAATCCAGCACTGGTCGAGGCGCTCCGCCGCCCAGAGGCAGCCGCGCTAAAGTGCCCACGCGAGCATATCCTGGCCCAACGGCTTGAAAGTTTTGGATCACGAGCAGCTCACCGCCGGACGACACGGAGGTAAGGGAATCCGCCTGTACTCCTAAGGATCGCAATCCCGGGCTGTCTATTTGTCCGGTGTAAAGGCCGAGGGTGGTATCCGAACCCCAGCGCGACACGCAGACGAAGCCTTGCCCGTTGGGCAGGAAGCGGGCGGATTCAACGTAGCCTTGCTGGAAGGTCAGTTGCGTAAATTTCGGCGGCGTGGTGCGCGCCGTTGCGCGCGCCAGAAACCAGGTCCCCGCCAGCAGCAGAAGCAGCGCAGCCGCGCCGATCGTCGCGAGCATCCACGGCTTCAATTTTTTCGCCGCGCCGGTTTCCGCGAGCGCTTTTGCGCCGGTCGAGCTGCGCAACCCGCTCATCTCGCCGAGCTGGAAAGCGATATCGCCGGCGGATTGGAAGCGCTGCTGCGCGTCTTTTTCCATGCAGTGGTGCACGATGTGGTCGAGCGCGGGCGAAATTTCCTGGTTTGTTGCGGTGAGTTCGGGCGGCTCATGATGCAGGATCGCGCTCATCAAATCCGCGGGCGTGTCGCCCTGGAACGCGCGGCGGCCCGCCAGCATTTCGTACAAAACCGCGCCGAAGCTGAAAATATCGCTGCGCGGATCGGCGGGCTTTCCGCGCACCTGCTCGGGCGACATGTAGCCGATGGTTCCCATCACCACGCCGGCCTGTGTAACGGAGCCCAAAGAGGCGAGTGTGGCGTCAGAGTCAGCGGGGGCGGCTTCGGTGAGTTTAGCCAGACCGAAATCAAGAATTTTTGCGCGGCCGTCATTGGTGACGAAAAGATTTTCCGGCTTCAGATCGCGGTGAACGATGCCGCGTTCGTGCGCCGCGGCCAGGCCGCGCGCGATCTGTATGGCGTAATCGACCGCTTTGCGTTCGCGCAATGCGCCGGAGGCTAAGCGTTCGCGCAGCGTCGCGCCTTCCAGCAACTCGGAAACGATGAAGGGCGATTCACTCTCGCCTCCTAGTGCCCCGCTTGGCGCGCCGGTTTCGGCTGCGTCCTGAGCGACAGGGGATGTACCCACATCGAAGACAATCAGCAAATTTGGATGGTTCAGCGCAGCGACCGCGCGGGCTTCCTGCTCGAAGCGGCGCAGGCGGTCGCGATCGTGGGCCAAGGAATGCGGCAGGATTTTGATGGCGACGTCGCGCTGCAGCCGCGTGTCGCGTGCGCGGTAAACTTCGCCCATACCGCCCACGCCGATGAGCGACTGAATCTCGTAGGGGCCAAGTTTCGTTCCAGAAGCGAGAGCCATGGGCGCGCCATTATAGTGCATGGAAGCCGCCGCCGACCCCGCAATCTATCATTCTGCTGTAGCTTGCGTTCTACATGCGTCGGATAACCGGAGAAGTGAAGTGGTACTTTATTCGCGTTAATCGGGAGTTTGGAACTTTCGCTGGAGT